>SKEM01000253.1_pt1 | contig 40587 bp, 53 predicted proteins | sample 4826731 | NCBI WGS metagenome assembly SKEM01 (sample SAMN11008809, study PRJNA524170) | human gut metagenome | biome: Human fecal sample; material: Feces; isolation source: fecal sample from pouch patient p37 | host: Homo sapiens | place: Israel: Tel-Aviv | collected 2015-07-27 | reverse complement strand
CCTGAGGGTGGGGAAGCACACTTCCCTAGGGTGGGGAAGCACACTTCCCCTAAATATAACAATTTAATAGAACATAAGAATAGAACAAATAATATAAATAAAGGCCCGGCTAAAAAAGCCGAACCGAAAGAACCGCCTTACAAGGAAATTATTGATTATCTTAATCAGAAAACTAAAGCTCACTACAAAGCTTCAAGTAAAGTTAACCAGCGCCTTATAAAAGCTAGATTTAAGGAAGGATATACACTAGAAGACTTTAAAACTGTTATCAACAATAAAGCTTTTGAATGGCAACATTCCGATATGTGGAAGTATATGCGCCCGTCAACACTGTTTGGTGCGCATTTTGACGACTATCTAAATGAGAACAAGCTAAAAAAGAGCGTCGGCACTGTCTACCGCAACAATCAAGGCAAGCGAGTAGAACAAGGTACTGACTGGGATGCAAAAGCAAAAGAAGCCAAACAAGCCAATCAGTCTAGTGCTATGTCCACGGAGGAGTTAAAAAGCTTATTCAATAATTTGAACAACGGAAAGAGTAACGCAGGAGGGTGTTAAAGATGGACGAAATTGAAAGCAAAATAGTCAGAGACTTTATTGTTGAAGCTAGGGATTGGAACTTTGAATGTAGCCCAACTTTCACGATGGATGAAGGAACGAACAAACAATTCATATCTTTGGCAATAGCTGACGAGAGTGAAATTCCTATTCTAAAAATAGATTTTTTAAACTACAACCGCATTCACATTTTCCCATCAATCAAGCAAAGCAATGCCGACCTTGATTGGTTATTCAATAAGCTGTTTGAAATGCTCTACATACTGGAGGAGGCATAGCAAGAATGGAATATGACGTAAATCAGTTCTGCTCTAATCATGATGTTGTAAACATTGATCTTGAGAGGATTAGGACTAGACCTAAGCAGCGAGCATCACAAGACCTAGATAAGTTAGTTTATATCTTTAATGATTTGAGTAATGCGAGCACATATGATTTGGACCAATACGCTTGGCTATTCGATAGAATTAGCGAACTGATATATAACCTGGAGAGGGTGGAAAGCAAATGACAACTAAAGAATTAGAATCAAAACTTAATGAACTAAACGACAAAATGAAGTTCTCAGTTAAAGAATATGACAAAGATCAAGCAAAGATATCTGAAGATTCAAGTGTTGAATCTGGTTTGATACTGATTCAGGTTCACAGAGGTGAGACTTGGATTTATGCAAAGATGGAAAGCCAAAAAGTATTGATAGCTAAGATTATGCCACCGCACGATTCTTTGGCTGTCTGGAGCGTTGACTTGGAAAGCCAAATTTCATGTTATGACCATGAAGGCTTGAGTGTGTACATGAGTGCACTAGCAGTTATTGATCAGTTCTTGGCTGACAAGAAGGTTAAGTGATGGCTAAAAGACATATTAAGCTATTTAGGTATTACAAAGAATGGATTGAAACTTACAAGAAGTATCAGATAGCAGAAGTAACCTATCACAAGTACGATTTAACTTATCGCTACCTAAAAGAAGTACATCCTGATTTATATCTTGATGAACTAACTCGTCAAAAAGTCCAGATGATCATTAACAAGTATGGCGAAACCCACGAAATTGAAACTTCAAAAGATTTCTTGCACCGTCTTCAAGCTCCGCTACGTGATGCGGCTTATGAAGGCTGGGTAAGCAAAGACCCAACTTATAAGGTTATTCCTACCAGCCAGGTTGATCACAAGGTGCTAAGAGCTGAATATCTGGAAGAAGACGAAGTACATAAATTTGAGCAGGTTCTGCAGCAAGATCACTCGATTCCGTCTGTTTTATGTGATTTTGATCTGCGAACCGGTTTGAGATTTGCGGAGGTATTAGGACTTACACCTGCTGACGTAGATTTCCAAAAGAAGACAATCGATATCAACAAAACCTGGAACTACAAAAAAGGTGTTGATAGTGATTTCATGCCTACAAAAAACAAGTTTAGTAATCGAATAATTACGATCGATGATAAAGCGATGCATGATCTTCAATACATGATGTTTGGCGTGAAGCAAGATGAGCCAATTTTTGTAAAGGCTTTAACGATAGCGTCTCAAAATAAAGTTTCAGATCGTCAGCCTAGAAGGAAATATAAAAATTATGTAGCTGTGTACAACTCCACTATTAACAAAAAAGTTGAAGAGTATTGTGAAAAAGCAGGCGTGCCTCGTATCAGTTTTCACGGCTTACGTCATACTCATGCATCGCTTCTTATTGCAAACGGTGTTTCCATTCAATCCGTTGCTGATCGTTTGGGACATGCTGACACCACAACAACACAAAAGGTTTATATTCATTTACTTAAAAAGCTAAAAGCTAAGGATGATCAAAAAATTTTAGGAATTATGAATGGACTGGGCAATTAGATGAAATTTGATGTAAAGACAGTTGATGAACTACTCGGAGTTGATGAGTCATACAAGGCACCTGAAAAGATGCTGAACTTGATGCTTGACGATCAAAAAAGAACTGAGACGTTTAATAAATTTTTAGACGTTTCAACTGATATGAGCTTCGACTGGTTTCATGAGTATTACCAAGATGAGCAAGCTGAAAGAAAATCACAAAAACAAGATTTTACACCAGATAGCATTGCCCAACTACTTAACGAATTGGTAGAAGAAGATCGTAGTAGCGGTGAATACTTTGAACCGGCTGCAGGAACTGGTGGTGTTCTGATCAAGCGTTGGTGGAATGACAGAATTAAAGATCCAGTTCATTTGGCACATGTTAAACAAGAAGTTTTAGATAGAAACAAAGGTATTTCAATTTTTACTTATGATCCAAGAAATTATTGGTACCAAGTTGAAGAAATGAGTGATAGAGCCATTCCATTTTTGATATTTAACATGGCAATCCGTGGAATGAATGGTGCAATCGTCCAATGTAACTCACTTGAACGACAAGCAAAGGAAGTTTACTTCATCAGAAATAATACTTCTGACTTCATGGCATTCAGTGACGTAATCAAGATGCCACATAACGAAGAAGTCAAAGAGTTCTATCACATTAATGAATGGGTAAAGGAGTTCAAATAATGGCAAGTAATAGATTAGAAGACTTGAATGACATGCTTTTTAATCAATTAGTTAGATTAGACAAAGATGACATCAGCGATGATGAGCTTAAAAAAGAAGTTGATCGCAGCAAAGCTATGAATAGTGTGGCTCACACAATTGTTGATAATGCTCGGGTGGTGCTTGATGCAACTAAGTTCATGGACAGTAGAACAGATCTTAGATCTAATCTTCCGCACATGATTGGAGTTGAAGCGCCTCATGATACAAAGAAACAATAGAGGACAGTTCGTTAAGGGATTCACTCCTTGGAATAAGGGCAAGCACACTAACCCTGGTGGCAGATCTGCTGAAACACGATTCAAAAAAGGCTTGAAGCCGCCAAAGTATCAAGAAATTGGTACGATTACCACTCACAAAGATGGCTATACCTACATCAAGTTAGCAGAACACAGGTGGCAACTGTATCAAAGATATGTTTGGGAGAAGTCACGACATGAAAAATTGAAAAAAAGTCAGGTCGTAATTTTCTTAGATGGCGATAGGAGCAACTTTGATCCAACTAACCTAGCAGCTATTTCAAGAAAAGAATTAGCAATCATCAATCATGAAAGCCTTATGACTAAAGGTGATGCTGAACTTTCCAAGACTGGTGTATTAATGGCTAGGTTAAAAATCAAAGTAAAAGAAAGGTTAAGGAATATTGGCAATGAAAAAATGTGAAGTTTGCAATTTCAATCATCCAGATAACTGTGGCGTTGATATTGATACTGGTGAAGTAATCAATCCTGATAAGATTGCTGAATTAGACGGCATGTCTGAAGAAGAGTATACATTCCTACAAAGAATTAAAGACGATGAAGTTTTGGGGGACGGAGTTTGGCTTGTGTATATTCATCCAGACAATGAATGTTGGTCAATGATGCAAGATTGGGTTTGCATTTGCGATTACTGCCCTAAATGTGGAAGGAAATTAATGTAGCTATCAAGAAGGGGATGCACATTGGATAAATTTTCAGTAAATAACCTGCAAGTTGGCACGAGAGGTACAGCAAAAGAGTTCTTATATGCTCACACTCGTGATTTCTTAGGAGAGCATGGTTTTAAAACTCAAATGTTTAAAGATCTGATGGTCTTTATGAGTGTCAAGACAAAATATGGTGAAATGGTAGTCCACAAAGGAGACATGCTGACCTACGTTGGCAAAGGAATATGGAACTTGAGTAGAAGAGGAGAAAACTAGCAATGAGTAAAGAAGACAGCAAAGCATTGAAGCGTGCAACGATCAAGTGCCACGGTAAGTTCAAAACAAACATCAAAGTTAACGGTGGTAAAGGTGAAGTAGTAATTGAATTTATTGCTAAGCAAGAAACCGTTGATTTAAACGTATTAGGTCGAATGCTTCAAGATGGTGCTACTGCCATCTTTGTGAGTGATCAAACTGAATTACCGATTGATGACGGCAAGGGTAAAGGCAAGGAAGCACCTGGTCAAATGAGTCTATTAGAAGGGAATGGCAAATAATGCGCATCAAGGAATTTAAGAAAGAACTAAATGAGATTAATGAAAATCTGTATCTTGATACTTATGAAGACACAGGCAAGCCTATGTTTATAGGCATATATGACAGAGATAGCACTGAGCGTCTAGTTTATAGTTTCAAAGATCGTATTATTTGTGCTCAAAATCTTTTGATTGTAACTCAGATACTTGAGCCTGATGACTTTGAAAACTTGCAGATATTAATTAATGACTACTGGGACTCTGTAGACAAGCCTAGAGAGAAGAAAACTGAGCCTGTGATAATCAGAAGAGTAACTGATGAAGAGAAAACTCTTTTGGGTATTGCTAGTGATGCAATTTTAGCTTTAAAAAATCTAATGGAATAAAAATGAGTGAAATTAAACCAATAACAGATCACGGTCAGGAAACTGCTCTTTATAGATGCGATCAATGCAATCATGATGTATCTATCGATATATTTGATGTGTTCGCAGCGAACTTTAACGTATACTGTCCGGTTTGCGGTGCAGGACCTGATCACTTGACTTATAAGGAGTTTGAATAATGAAAACTAGAACAATTACGGTTGAATGGGAAGATGGAGACATGAACGACCACTTTTTTGAAATGGATGTCCCTGAAAATGCTGATGAAGATACCGTAAACCAACTTGTTGAAGATAGAGTTTGGGATGAAGCTGTTTATTATTGTGGTTGGAATGAATGGGGCAGCGATGATTTATAAAAGAAAAGCTAGAAAGTCCCGCAAAGTAGGCCCAGAGCATCGTATTCAGAATGACATTATCAAGATACTTAGACTTAATCATTGCAATGTAATGAGAGCCAATGCAGGAATTATCAAAACTCAAAATGGTAGTGTCTTTAAGGGAATGGAAAATGGAACTCCTGATTTAATTGGTTTTAGATGGCAAGACAAACAAATATTTTTCATTGAAGTGAAATCTCCAACAGGACGTATTAGATCTGATCAATTGGCTTACCACAGTGATCTAATGCATCACAAGGTGATTCATGGAATTGCTCGTTCAGTAGATGATGCATTAAAGATTGTAAACGAAGGATTAATCGGTTATGGCTATCCAGATACCGATAAAAAGGAGTGGTATTAATGGAGATGGCTGCAATTATACTTAAAATTCTTTTGATCATCTTGCTTATGGGCTTACTGGTGATGACTTTTCTTATGTTTGGTGCAATTGTCTATGACTTATTTAAAAGCCTTAGAAATCGAAAATAAGAGGAAATACAGAAAGGAAAATAAATGATTTCAATTTTACTTTGCTACACGGCTATGCCACTAGCAATAATGATTTTCTTATTAGTGACAGCATCAAATAAGAAATGGGCTGTACTTTCGCTACTGCCCATTTGGGCACTAGCAGCATTAATTGTTTATTTCTTACTTCCTTCAAGGAATCTATTAAGTATTTTGTGGGGCAACGTTATATATGGTGGGCTTTATTGGGCACTAGCTTGCAATGCTTACGATTATGACGATTATCTGACAAAAAATGGCTGGATTACTGTTATCACGGTTCTTTCAGCGTTTCTCTTAGTTTGTTTAGGTGGTTCGCTTCATTCACACATGTCGGTAAAACCAACTTGGAACTCTATTCCAAAGGAATATTCAAAGAGTACAGAAGCACCAACTTTTAAACGTGGTGAAACTCCAATTGCATTAGCACCTAATACGGTTATTAATCGTGTTAAGAAATCATCATCAGATATTCCAAACACGCAATATTATTCAATTTCTGATCAAGTGCAAGCGCAGTACTACAAAGGCAAGCCAGTTTATGTGATTCCAATTGAATATAACGGATTTTTTCAAAGCAATAGAGCTGGTGAGATTCCTGGCTATTTCATCATTGATGCTACTAGACAAAATGCAACACCAAGATTTATTAAAAAGCCTTATCACTATGCAGTAAGTGGCTACTTTAACAAAGATGCATCACGTCAAATTTATCGTCACAATCCTAGTTGGCTTAGTTTAGATACACCGCAGCTTGAAATTGATGATAATGGTAATCCTTATTGGGTAGAAACGGTTTATAAGTCAGAACCATTGAGTCACAGAGTTAACTTCAGCAAATTACATGTGGCTGTATTGAATGCAAGAACCGGTGTGACCAAGACATATTCATTGAACAATATGCCTAAATTTATTGATGAAGGCATTACAACTGGTATTGCTGATAGAATCAACCGTGATTTTGGTAAGTATAAATACGGATTTTGGAACTGGAGCAAAACCGGAGTGATGAAACCAACCGGCAACGGAGTTGAAAACGGTGTAACTTCAGTCTTTAACAGAAATGGTTCAATTAGTTACTTTACTGACTTCACTACTGATAAGACGGGTGCTGATTCAGCATTAGGTTACAGCATGATCAATGCAAGAACTGGAAAGCTCACATTTTATCGAACTAACAACATCATGGATAGTGATGGTGCTAAGCATAATGCAAATCAGGATTACAAAGCTCAGCAATGGCATGCAAATATGCCAATCCTTTACAACGTCAACAATCATCCAACCTGGGTTATGACGATTCTAGATTCAACTCATGCCATTCGTGGTTATTACTACCTGGATGCGAGTGATCAAAGCGTATATGGAACTGGTAGCAATCCAACAAGTGCACTTGACTCATTCAGACAAGCTCTAGTTGATTCTGGTTCAAATGTTGGTAATACACCAGGGCAAAAGAGAAAGGACTTCAGCGGTGTAATTGATCGAGCTGTGGTGGTTTCAAACAAGAATAAGGCGATGTTCACTTTGAAAGGCAAAAAAACAATCTTTACCGTAAACACTAATGATTATGATTTTGCTAACTTGATTAGACCTGGTGACAAGGTTAAATTCACAGCCAATATCGTTAAGGATAAGTCAGTTGGTAATGTCAGTGATTTCAAAGATGGGAGCCTAGAATAATGCCTGTTTGGAAAGGAATAAAGAGACAACGTAATGAATACGTCGCTGATCCCAGCAAAGGAAAACCGGACGGTGGTGCTAATGATTTACCGAGAGATCATGGCATAGCAATTCACTTTGCAAGCAGTAATGTCTGCAGGATCAAAAATGTTACAGTTGATGACTTTGAAAATGTATCTAAAAAAGTATCAATATTTGAAGCAGGTGAAGACAAGAGCGGTCTTGTTTTTGTCAAAGTTAAACATGGTCCTTGCTTTCAGCTAAAAAATGTGGACTACGTTGAAGAATTTAATAATTAAAGAGGTTATCAAGATGTTAGCTATTGGCGTAGGGGAAACAATTACAGATGGATATCAAGTCTATCGATTAGAAGAAGATTTGAATCTTCATTTCTGGAAGTTAGGCGATAAAGCTGATCATTATGTAACTGAAGAAGGATTGAAGCTGCTCTTAAAGCTTCACAGTGGAGATGAAAAATGAAACCAATTGATCAATTAAAGTCGGTTTTAACCGAGCGTGGCTACGATGTCATCAATGAAGACGGCTATAAAATGTTAGAGAAGGCAAATATCCTCACTAACGTTGAACAAGCTAGGGTTTTGGCTCAGCTAGTTAAGGATATTGCTGAAACTAATTACAATGCTGGATATCTAAAGGGCAGTACTGAACAAGCCTTTGAAGATGGAAAGAAATTAGGAGAATTGCTAAAAAATAAATAAAATGATGCGACATAAATCATAGATTTGAAGAGATACAGGAGTGGGACAGTGTTTTTATTTGATTTACCAGATGAAGTTTTAACAGCGGAAAATGTAGACGATTTTCTTAGCAGTCAGATTAACAGGATGGAAAGGCTTAGTGGAGTTAGTTTATCTAGTCCTCAGCTGTCAGACGATCCTGCTCACTCAAATGGGATTAATAGCCAAGAAAAAATGATGGAAAAACGCTTAGAAGCATTCGATGTTCTAAGAGCTATCAAGTATGCTATTGATCACACTTCTGGTGTATCTCCTCAAATACTCTTGGAGTTTTATGTTAAGCGAAAAAAAGTGTATCAAATTATTAATGACATCCATATAAATCATAATCAGTTCCCAGATTTTAAAAATATTGCGTTGAATCAATTTGCCGAATGTTGGGTATCAGCACAAGATAGATATTTCCCTGATGAAGAAGATCGTTTTGATTTGCAAATATATCCAGGTGAAACTCTTGAAAATGCCAGTTGGAGAGCTGATCAAACTTTACGAAAGCAAAAAAAAGGGATGTAACTGGGATGAAAACGGGATAATACTGGGATTTGAAAGGGATTTTATTAGGATAAAGTTGGGATCGCAAAATGCTTAAAATGAATGATAATTGTTATTGTCGAGAAATTAGATAAGAGCTCGACGATGCGACAGAAATTTACTTTTTACCAATGGATGTCCTCTTTGAAATAGGTGGCAGCATTACATACTTCGTGGCTTGTAAGTACTTGGTTCGATTCCGAGTGCTGCTATACCCTCGGAAGTACCGAGGGCGAACTTGTTTATGTTTGAATTGAATTAAAAGTTCAACATTCTGTTTTGAAGACAAGGTAAATACATCGTTCCCGGCGTGTTGCAGTGGAATATCTGCTTCACGTCTTAGCTCTGTGATGACCGTAAGCGAGCGGAGCGTGCAGCAAAAAGAGTTTGCTGTCCTTTAAAATACACGATTTCATAGTAGCCGCCGTTTGACGGCTATCTGGTCTAAGTTCGGCAACGTGCATGTTTTCTGAAAATGTGGAGGTGACCTCCCCACTTGAAATATTGCCAACATGCATTGAAGATCGGCACTTCATTAGATCTTAGCCAGCAGATGACTGGCAGACTGATAAATCTTTATAAACCATTATTTATAAATAATCTCTTGTATTGGCAGTATCTTAACTGCTGCCATCTGAGCAGACAAGTAGTCTATCCTTCATTGGGCTATATTTAAGTAATATTTTTATAAGTAAACTTTCTCAAGCAATTGATAAAAATGACGGATAGTTAGGGTTCGAGTCCTTAACTGCTCATATCGTGGTTCTGCTAATCAATATCAAGAACAAAACACATTATGTATAACAAGGATCACGTGTTAGGTATCGGTTAAAACCGGTGCCTTTTTTCATGTGAAAGGAATTAGCAATGTATCGTACTAAGAAATTCGGCCTTGTCTCATGTAAGGAAGAAAACCGAATCCTTGCTGAACTTGACCGTGATTTGAAACGTAAGAAACATCGAAAACGAAACCGAGGTAATTACCATGAAAGATTCAAAAGATCTAATTATGGATTTAAAAGTTGAAGTCAAAGATTATGATGCTAGAGTTTTAAAGATTGAAAACAAGATTTTTAATCCAAATGGTTTATCAAAGCGTCAAGTTGAATTGCTAAAGATTCAAAGAAAAATCTTTAAAGAATTGATTGATGTTGTTGATTTAAGAATTGAAGACCTTGAAGCTAATTTAAACAAGGAGAATTAATCATGATACTCAAACAACACAGTAAAAATGTAAAAACGTTTGTTGATTAGAAGTAAGCACTCAATTGGGGTGCTTTTTTATGCCTAAAAGTTAAATAAGAGGAAGTGAGATTATGCCCAAAAAGAAAGGTACAAAGTTAAAAAAAGAGTATTGGACTAGTTCAGATGGAATAGCTGTTATTGCCCAAAGAATGCGATCAGGATTAACCATTCAGCAATTAGCCGATGAGCTTCAAACTACTAAGCCAACTATTTACGCATGGTCTAAAGATAGTCCTGAATTATTTAACGCACTTCATCAAAGTAAAGAGACTGCTGATGCTGTAGTTGAAAATTCACTGTATAAGCTTGCAAATGGTTTTTATTATGAAGAAACAGCCGCTAATGGAGCTGTGGTTAAAAAGTATAATCCACCACAGGTAGGAGCTATCAAATTATGGCTAAGTAATAGACAACCTAAAAAATGGCGTGATACTCAACAGGTTGAAGTTAGTGGAAGCTTAGGCGTAAGTAGACCACTTCAAGATGTATCAACCGAAGACTTACAGAAAATAATTACAAAGCTAAGTGATGATGATGACAGCTAAGTTAGATGAAGTTCTTGATGAAGCCAAGCTAGAAATGGCTAGACGGAGTTATGCAGCATATTATCTGTTAGCTAATGCACCAGACGCTAGGCTTTATCCACACACTAAGCTAATTTGCGATGCAATACAAAAAATAATAGATGGTAAGCCTCAGTTCTTGATTATTGAATTAGGACCGCAACATGGTAAATCAATGACCATTACTGAGACACTACCATCTTATTTTTTAATGCGTTATCCAGATAAAAGAGTGATGGTTACTGCTTATGGTGAAAAATTGTATTCAGGCTTTGCTGATTCGAATAGACAAAAATTTACTTCATTTGCACCGAAATTGTTTGGTTTAACTACTAGCAAGAATACGTCTGATGAATTTAACGTCGCAGGACATAAAGGCAAGGCTCTATTCACTTCAATGCTTGGTTCAGCAACCGGTCACTCAGCTGATCTATTGATCATTGATGACCCCATTAAGAACAGTGAGGAAGCCATGTCTCAAACTGTTAAAGAAAAAATTTGGAACGAATGGGCAAAAACCTTCAGCACTCGTTTTCAAAATGATACCTCTGTGATCGTAATTGCTACCAGATGGGCAACAGATGACCTCAGTGGAAGATTATTAGATCAGATGGCTTATCCATGGCAGGAAATTAAACTGCCCGCTATCGCTCACGATATTCCTAAAGGGCAAACTGATGCTATTGGTCGACACAATGGTGAAGCACTGTGTCCTCAACTGCATAGCCTAGATTCATTACTTGCGCAGAAGAAAAACATGGGTACTAAAGCCTTTGATGCCTTGTATCAACAAGAACCAGTTCAAGATGGTGGTAACATCTTCAAACGTAAATGGGTTCGTTTCTATGTTCCTGATCGAGCAACAATGGCAAGACTTCACTTAGCAGAAAAAGACGTTAAGATTATGCCACGACACATGCAAGAAACCGTTCAAGGTTGGGATGCAACATTTAAATCTAAGGAAAATGACGACTTTGTGGCAGGTCAGGTTTGGAGTAGACGTGATGGTGACTTTTATTTACGCCCAGGCTGGTGTCACAAGCGTTTAAGTTTTACTGAAACGCTTGATGCAATTAGAACTATGACTCGATTTTATCCACAGGCAACTGCAAAGTTAGTGGAAGATAAAGCTAATGGGCCGGCCATCATCGATACTTTAAAACATGAGATTCCAGGCATCATCGCAGTTAGTCCTGGCGCAGACTCAAAGGAAGCTCGTGCAGCATCTGTTTCTCCACTTTGGGAATCAGGCAATGTGTATGTTCCGCATCCAAAATGGAAACCAGAGATTGAGGATTGGCTTGAAGAAATATTCTCATTCCCTAATGCACCTCATGACGATAACGTTGACTCAATGGTTTACTGTTTGAAACGTCTGCACAAGGCAAAACGCAGACCTATTGGAGTTATCAAGTTTTAGAAAGGAGATTACATGGGTTTATTTAATCGAAAAAAGCCTAGCAATAATCGCAGACCACCCAGATCAATAAAGATGGACGGCTATCGTGAAGATTTTATGGACTATGAATCTCAATTCACTGGTCAACCTCAAAGATTTGGCGATACACGTCCGGTTTATACGTCTTTAACTGCGGATCAAGACTATGAATTAATTGACAATATCATTCATAAGAACGGCATTGCTCACAAAGTTGTTTTCAAACCGGCTCAAGATGCTACTCGCAATGGCTGGCGGATCATTTATCCTAACAATCCTAAAAAGCAGGAACAATATCAAAAGAAGCTTGATTCACTAGCTCTGAAAAGCTCAATGTGCCAAGAACTTGTTTATTACTTTGGTCATGGTGATGCATACGGCACGATAGGTATTTATTCTCCCACGCTTGATAACGATACAGCTAAGCCATTTGACCCGAGAAAGCAACCAATCTCTGATATCGCATTCTTCCACGTATTTGGTCAAAACCGTGTGAGAAAAATTGAAGTAAACGATGATCCAACCGACATCAATTACATGAAAGAAGCTGCAGTAGTCATCGATCAAACCAAAACAGGTGATGTTGTTAATTCAAATGGTGATATTGTGCCTGGCAGTCCTAAGTTGAAATCGATTGTCATTGATAAGTCACGATATTTTCACATCTCATTGGATAAGTTTGAAGATGATGATACTGGTAACTCGATCATCACTAGATGTTGGGATCAGATTCACGTACTTGATACAGCTTTGTACTCAGTTGGTAAGTTGCTATATGCCTATGACATTAATGTGTTAACTGATGATGGCGGGGGCTATGATCCTGATGATCCATTAAGTAAACAACAATTCGAAGAGCAAAACCGAATCTTATCTCAAAACATGGGAACTGATTCGGTTTTAAATTTGCACGATGGGCAAACTTTCCAGCGTTTCTCAAACAATGTATCAGGAATTGATAGTTTGCTAACGTTCGCTTGGCAACAATTAGCAGCTGCATCAAACATTCCAAAGAGCGTTTTGCTTGGAGAACAAGCTGGTACTTTGGCAGGTGCGACTACTGATGTGGCTAACTACTACGATGGAGTTAAATCTTTGCAAGAAGAACTGCTGAGACCGCAACTAGAACGCATTATTGAACTATTGATGTGGTCAACTGATGTTGCAGGCGGATCAGAAGACCCTGACAGCGTTGACTGGAAGCTTGTTTTTAATCCACTTTGGTCTGCTGACGATAAAACTCAGTCAGAAACGTTCCAAAATACAGCAAATGCTGTGGCCACATTGGTCAATTCAGGTATTAAGGATACTGATGAAGCTAACCAAATGGTTGATGGTCAAAACAACAATGCCGTTCAAGGGATGCAAACTCAAACCAAAGGTGACTCTATTGATCAAGGCATGACAATGGAACAAGCCAAAGAATTGATGGCTCAACTGCAGAAGGTGATTCACGATAATGAGAAGAGTTCCGACTAGATATCCAATGAAGCTTGAACAACAGTATGCTCGTGACATTAAAAAAGTAGTTAACGACTGGGATCGTGGTGCCAGAGCTTGTGTCAAGTTTTATTTAAAGCAGTACGTCAATGGAGGCACTCAATTAAAGCTTGATGATGCCACTAACGACCCAGACTGGATTGACAAGCTTAACCAGCGAATCCAGTTAATGGGATTCAGCATGCAACAAGCATCGAAGAGCCATGATGTTAATTCAATTGCCACCAAGTTTGTTAAATCGCTGAATGGTTTCAGCTATCAAAACGTTAAAGCACAAGCTGCGGTTGTCGGTCTTAATCCAATCAGTGACAACAATGTTTTGCGTAATTACGTCAAAGGCAAGATTCAAGAAAATGTTTCTTTGATCAATAGTAGATATGCCTGGTATTGGCACTCACTTGAAAAAGATATCTATCGATCAATCACTTCAGGCGGTGGCATTACAAGTATCACTGATGCAATTACCAATCGAACCAACATGTCTAAGAAACATGCCGACTTAATTGCTAATGATCAAACTGGAACAATTATCAGCCAACTTGATGCTTATCGTGCTAAGTCTGCAGGTGCTGAAAAGTATTTATGGCGATCAATGGAAGATAGGCGTGTTCGTCCAAAGCATCGTGAACTTGATGGCAAGACTTTCAGATATGGCGATCCTCATGGGGGTGATGATGGTCAACTTCCTGGAGAACCTATCAGATGCCGTTGTATTGCTGAACCAATTTTTTAAAGGAGTGATTCTATGACAGAAGAAATTAAAAAGATAAATGAAAACGAAGTTAAGCCCGCAGGTCTAACAGAAATCGTTAAACCTCCATTTGAGACAGAAACTAATCAAGTTTTAAGTAAGATGACAGAGCCGAACAAGCCTGCAGTGACTCCTGCTAAGCCTGAACCGGTAAAGGAGGTGAAACCAGTGGCAAAAGATCCTAGAGGAATGTTTGATTATTCGAACTGCAAGCAATATGTAGTTCAAGAAGATGACACTTTGTTTGATGTAGCTCAAAAGTTTGTGGTAGCACTTCAACAATTGCGCTATTTCAACCATTTGGATAAAGCTAATCCGGTTATTAAGCCAGGCAAGACGCTTTATATTCCAGATAAGCCAATCAATGTGCCATATGGTGAATAATAATGCCAACTGTGCAAAGAAATGACTATGTGCCGATCCGTGATTATCACTTCGATGATCAGACCGGCTTTTTGTATGTCTACAGAGTGCCAATTGCAGGTGCAATGGTTCAAAGATATGCAAAATCTGATGGAACTGAGCAAAAGGAAGCCAAACTTCCTGAAGAAATACTTTCAGATCCAACAGTTATGAGTGCCAATTCCAAGCCGGTTACAGATGGACACCACGGTTTAGTTACCAAAGAAAATTCTCATGAGTTGATGAAGGGCTTTACTGCCTCAAATGCACATGTTGAAGGAGATATGCTCTACGACGACATTGTGATCACTGATGCTGATTTAATCGATCAGATCAAAAACGGCGATAAACGTGAACTGTCTATTGGTTTTGAAACTCAGGTTGATCCAACTAGTGGCACTTACAAAGGCACAAAGTACGATTCAGTGCAGAGAAATATCAGGATTAACCACGTTGCAGTAGTTCCGAAAGGAAGAGCAGGACATCAAGTCCGTATTTTTGGCGATAGTGCAGATGCGGTTGATCCTATGGAACCTTCAGAGAAAGGAAATCAAATGGAAACAAGAGTAGTTCGTGCAGACGGTCAAAACATTACCGTTGCTGCAGATGATGTTGACAAGATTACAAAGCTTGATGCTGACAATTCAGCAAAGGCAAAGCAAATTGCTGATTTAGATGCTCAAATCAAGAAGTTACAAGCTGAAAAAGCAAAACTTCAAGGTAATGCTGATGAATCAGCAAAGAAGGCAGATGCAGCTGAAGCCAAGGTAGCTTCACTTGAAGACGATAAAAAGAAGCTTCAAGACCAAGTTGATCAATTAAAGGGTGATGCATTTGATGCACGTATGAATTTGATTGATCAAGTAAAGGATTTTGTCGGTGACAGTGCTTATGACTATCACGGCAAGTCAGATCGTGACATGAAGATTGATGCTGTCAAGGCAGTTCGAGGAGACGCAATTGACTTCAATGGCAAGTCTGATGACTTTGTTGCTGCAGCATTTGAGTTACTCGAAAAGCCAAAACAAGTTTCAGGTTATGCAGGTCCTGCTCCTGAAACTAAGGGCGATAGCCAAGATGATGATTTGATGGCTCTTCGGGATAAGTCATACGGATATTAATTAGAAAGGGGACATATAATGCCTATTTCAGATCCAACATTATATTCAAAGAGCGATATTGGTCCTGGTAGAATTGCCACTCTTGAACCATATCGTGTGAACGTGGAAACTGCAGGCGCTGATATTAAGTTTGGTCAAGCCGTGGTTCTTAAGGACGGTAAAGCAATTCCAGCTACAAAGGCACCTATCTATGGAATTGCTTTAAATCGTGACTGGACAGATTCAGAAGACTTCATTCAAACAGAAATGGACCAAGACCATTGGTCAGAAGGCCAAGCATTTGATGTTTTGCGTGATGGTACCGTATCAGTCAACCTTAGCGATGACGTAAATCGAGGAGAAAACGCCACTGTTGATGCAGATGGCAATTTCAAAGCAGCAGGCACTAGCGACACAGTCGTTGGTGTCTTTTTAAGTTCCGGTGATAAGGGTGGCACTGCTAGATTGCAAACTCGTATACAATTTAGTCATGACAATGCTGACACTAATAATCCAGCTAAGCAACCTGTATCTAATCCAAGCGGTGCTGGAACTGACACCCAAGAAAAATAACTAGAAGGGAAGAACTAAATGCCTAATACTGCATTAATTTCTAGACGTGAATTGGTGACAATCGATAAAAAGATTTACTCACCTAAAAAGCTCCAATTAAACGGACGTAACTTATTCCAACCAATTGAATGTGGTCAATATGATCAAGCCTATGCCTACGATGTATATGAAACCAGTGGTACAGCTCAAAGAAGTGGCTCACGTAACACTGATACTCCAGTTGGTGATGAAACTAAGCATCGTTACTTCACTGGATTTACATCATTTGAAACTGGTGTCGAATTTTCAGATGATGAAATTGGTCGTGCAAGAGAAGTCGGTGACACTCAATTTTTTAACAGAAAGACTGATCAAGCTATTAGATCAATGTATGAATACGAAAACAAGGTTATCTTTAACGGTCAACCGGAAGACTACATTGTCGGCTTAACTGAAAAGGCTGATAAGACTGGCTTTGCTCAATCAACTCCAACTAAGAAGATTGATAAGATGTCCAATGAAGAAATCAGAAACTACTTCAAGGAAGTTTCACATATGATTACTAACTTGCACTTCACTGATCAAAAGCCAAGACTCTTAATCACTGACACAGTTGATTCAATTTTGGATACTCCATACAACGAATACAACGCTGACAAGACCACTAGAGATATGATCAGCAAGTACTTCTCACAAATCGATGCTATTCCAGAAATGGAAGCAAAGTACACTGGTCGTGATTTAGACATGGGCTTGGCGTTCTTAAACGATGAAGAAACTGGCGGTATTCCATATGCTGAAAAGATTAACCAAATTCTTAACCAACACTTGGACCGTCAAACTAAGATTAAATATCGTGAAATCTTCGGCGGCGTTGCGATTCGTTACTTAAACCACGTTGTACAACTTAACGACTTAGTTTCTAAGACAGCTTAGGTAATTACGATGATTACCGTAGATGAAGTTACTCCAGATGTTCTTAGAACAATCGGTAGCTCAGTCGTTGGTATTAGCAAATTGTCTGATGATACGCTCAATGCGTTAATCGATCAAGCAACTTTAATTGCCGAATCAGATGGGATGCCAGAACAAGTCAAAGTCAAAGATAAAACTATTCCGGTTTTAAATATGGCTACGCTTGATATGTCTTTGCATTTGATCACTGTTTTAGGCAAATCGGCTCAAGGTATTTTGTCAGAAAAGGTCGACGCTTTGGAACGTCACTATGCTGATGTAAGCGACCGTGGCTGGCTTAATTCTTCAAAGTGGGGTCAATTATACATGTGGCTCTATAGAAGATACGGAGAAGGCAGTACACCTCAAATGGCGGTGATTCGTCATTGACAGTCAGAACAGAAGGACATCGTCCAGATTTTACCAACATGGCCAAAGAATTGAACAAACTGAACCATTTAGCGGTGGCAGTTGGTTTCTTTGGCGAAAATGATGCTAAGTTGCTGACAATTGTTCGTGCAAATGAATACGGAGCAACGATCAGACCTAAGCCTGGTAATAAGTTTGGCGGTTATTTGATGGTTCCCTACAAAGATGAGAATGGCAAGCAACGCTTTTACAAGCTTAAAGAAGTTATTATTCCACCACGTCCGTTCATCAAAAACGCTTGGGACGCTAACGAAGATAAGTACAAGCAGATGGTATTTGATGGACTAAAAGATATCTGCAATGGGGACTCGACTGCACGTAAATTTCTTAATAAATTGGGAACTACTTGTGTCAAAGACATGAGAGAAGAAGCAGTTAAGTTGAAGAATCCACCGAACGCACCACTAACCATTGCCAATAAAGGCTCTGAAAATCCACTGGTTGATACTGGTGAGATGATCAGGAAAGTAACTTACAAGATTATTGCTGACTAGGAGGGATGCAAAATGGCTTTTTTCATGGATGTTTCTGATATGATTGCTGATTTCGGTGAAACCAGTGAGATTAAAGTGTGGAAACCAAACGATAATGCTAATCAAGCTTATGTCGGAGGTCCTACTGATGAAATTGATTTGTCTGATGATAAGGCAGAAATCCGTCATGAGCCAGTTTTGCCGATTAATCCTAACTCTAGTCTAGGAAGAAAAATAATTGCCGGAGGTGGGCAATTAGAGGGGAAATTGGTGTGGTATTCCACTGATAAATATCCATCAGGAACGATTGTAGAAGTACCTAATCAGTTTGGATACTACAAGGTGACGACATACAGTGTTTGGAATCCATATTCTGAGTTTTACGAATATGTACTAGAAGGAGATGGCCAACATGGCATTAAAGAATAATTATCGACCAGAGCTAAAAGATGGCTATCTGGTCGTTTTTATTTTGGCTAGGGTGGTTGATCATCTTTTTAATTGCAAGCTCGTGCCGTTCAATAATCCAGGCAATGCACCAGATTATCCATACGTTACTTACCATCCAATTATTCCGCTCGACTACACAACTACAGATCATCGAACAGATCAATTTTATGAGCAGTTGCAGATTGATTGTCATGCTATTGATCCGAATATGGCTCAGCAAATGGCAACTGACCTGCTCAATGCATTGGTTCATTCGGATAGCTATCAAAGATGGTTCGATCAAGTCAATGTAGTCCCATCTGCGTTACCGGACGCAGGAACAAAAATACAAGACCATACATCAACGTTGTTGGGCCCTAACTACGACAATATGTATGGTTTTTATTTTGACTTTTTAATTAGTCAAGCAGGTACTGTCTATCAAGCAGATAAGTTGAACTTCGATTTCAGCAAAGATGAAGTCATTGATTCGATTCGAACAAACAGTCAAATCGATGGAGATCACATCGATGCTAAAAAGGAGGAAACTTAATGTCTAAAGTAGGTTCAAATGTCGTTGCACCTTTTGAACGTGTAAAAGATGTAAACGTAATTATGACTCTATTGCATCCTCAACCACTTGTTGGTCTAGGTAATTTGCTTTTAGTCAACAAAGTAGACAAGCCAGCAACTTTAAAGACTGTGACTGCAACACCTGCAGCTGCAGGAACTGGCGACACTACACCTAAGGATGCTAACAAGGATACTCAACACAACACACAAGGCTCTAACACTGATACCGGTGATAGAGCCTTTTCTAATGACTTGAGTAACGATGACCGCATGAATGGTTTGTTAAGACGCAAAGTTGATACAGCCACTGGTGCAGTTTATCGAGAATACAAGAATTTGGATGCCGTTGCTGTTGATTATCCTGAAAACTCACCTGTCTGGATGAAGGCAAATGCATATTTTGCTCAATCAAACCATTCAGACAGAGTTGCCATTCTCGATTATGTTAATGGCAAGTTACTCGATACCTTGAAGGACTTCTGGTACTACAACTGGACTTTCATGGTATTCGTTGACAACACCATCAATGATGACACCATTTTGGCTTCTAACATTTGTGAATCAAACCAAGATCACTTCCTTGTTCTTCAAAGCAATGACTTAGCTCAATTCACTCAATTCTATGGTCAAAACTACACTATCGGTTTAAAGCATGACCTTTCAGAAGCAATGGATGCAGCCTTGGTTGGTGCTGTTGCTAACAGAACTGTAGGTTCATGTACTTGGAAGTTTAAGGAATTAGCAGGTATTACCGCTGAAGACTTAACCACTCAAGAAAGAGCCGGTATCGAAAACTCTCACTGTATTGCATATATCGAAGTCGATGGCCGTGATGAAACCGCTGAAGGCTTTGTTATGTCAGGTGAATTTATTGATCTTTTGCACGGAGAAATCTGGGTAAAAGTCAATATGGGCAACGAATTGCAAAAGCTTTTACAGGAAAATGACAAGGTTCCTTACAACAATGTAGGTATCAGCATGGTTTCAGCAAAGATGAACTATGTTCTTGACCTCGCACACAAGCAAGGAATTATTCAAACCGATGACGACACTCGCAAGGGTATGTACTCAGTTACAACCACTCCTCGTAGTGCTCAATCACGTGATGACTTGTCAAAGCGTCACTACGGTGGTGCTTCATTTACTTACCATGCAAGCTCTGCAATTCACAGCTTGACGATTCACGGAACAGTAGATTCAGACACGATTTTGCAATAAAGGAGAAATGAGATATGGCTAACATTAACTCACCAATGACTGGCTTTATGGCTAAGTACAACGCAAATGATTGTGTCTTGCAGATCGGGGATAAGGTAATTTCTGGTTTTGGTGAAGACACTATGATTACTGTTGCTCGTGATCAAGATCGAGCAACAATCACTCAAGATCCACAGGGTACTGGTATTTTGTCAGTCAACAACAAAGACTTGTCAACTATCACTGTTAATATCAGTGAAGTATCACCTGATGCTAAGTATTTAAGTGACCTTTGCGAGAACTTGAACGAATTTCCAATCGATTTACGTACAAGTACCTTCCATTATTGGGGTTCATACTGCTTAGTAATCAAGGATCCTGATTATTCTGTTGGTGCACAAGCATCAAACTTAGCCTTCCAAATCAAGGCAGTTAACTTAAACAAGGAATCTGTTCGTTAGAGCAGTTTCAGCAAGATTCGTATGTGATTTTAGATAAAAGGAGAAACTAATATGTCAGAAGAAATTAAGAATCAAGAAAACCAAGAAGTTGAAGCAACTACTGAAAATGCGGCTCCAACTCAAGAAGAAATGGCTGTTAACACTAAGAAGATCATGGACGAACGTCAAATGATCTTGCAATTAGCAGAATCAAGCAAGATTGCTGATACATTCGGCAAGAAGAAGATCGTCTTTATCGACAAGGACCGTGCAACTAAGTACGCTTTGCAATTAACTTATCCTGGTTCTGTTCGTGCTTCTGAGATTCTTCAAGACTGCTATATGCGTAATGGTCAATATAGTTTTAAGACCTTGATGCAAAACGCAGTCAAGGATGTAATTACATTGCCAAAGATTACTGATATGGAAGACTTCTGGAATCATCATACGAATTTTGATGAAGCTGCTGTAAAGGTCTTCAATTTTCTTAATGACCCATCTGCAACCTCAGATGACGTCGACTCAGATCAAGACTAAAGCTGATCAATTAGAACGGCTTGTCCGGCTGGTTATGCATGGCGTGCCTGAGCAATGGGTAGATCGAGCAACTGAAGATCAATTAAACGTCCTATGGGAAATTTATAGGCGTGATCTGAAAGATTCGTTTGAAATTACATCAAATGCCAATGCTAACGGTATTGGTATTGCTTTTGGTGGCAAGAAATAGGAAAGGTGAGGCTAATCGAAATAATCGATGGCTTTTTTATTTTGTCTTAAAGCCGAAAAATAGATAGGAAGGATATAAGATGGCAGCAGATCACGAAGGTTGGTATCTGAAAGCGAATGTTGATATCTCAAGTTTGCTTCAAGCCAACAAAGTTACTGATGACCTTTTTAAAAACATCAAGAAAGTTGATGCCGGTTTCTCAGGATTACATGGTAATGATGCTCTTGCAAAGAGTATCAAATCAGCTGATGTTGAGACTGCTACTTACATCGATCGTCTTAAAAGTGAAGGCAAAACCTATGAAGCCAACAAAGAAAAGGTAAATCTGTATTCAAGCCAGATCAATCGCTTAAAAGATCGCCAGCATGGATTACTTTCCGAGCTTGATAAAATTGCTGAAAAATCTGGTAAAAACAGTGATGCATTTCATGTGCAGAAAGCCAGAATCAATGAAGTAGCAACGTCCATCAACAAATTAAATTCTGAGGTTAACAACTTACATCCAACTGGATTTGATCGTTTAACTGCAGGAATTAATAGAGCTGAAAAAGCCAGTGGCAAAATCAAAGACACTTTGAAAGATGGCTGGGACAATATCAAAGGCGGTGCTTATAGTGCCGCTGCTGGTATTGCTGTGGTTGGTGCTGCTGCAATAAGCGGTGCTAAAAAATCAGCAGAATTACAGCAAACCTACAAAGAAGTTACCAACTTGGCTGTACTTGGCGGAGAAAAGCAAAGAAGTGTTACTAAAGCAGTAGCCCAAATGCAAAGCTCCGGTCGTGACATGGCGATCAAGTACGGGAAATCTCAGCAAGAAATCGCTGAAGGCTACGAGGACTTAGTCAAGAGAGGCTATACAACTTCACAAGCTCTAGGTTCCTTGAGAACTGAACTGCAAGCCTCAGTAGCCAGTGGAGACAAGTTTAGCGATGTAACCACGGTATCATCTCAAGTAATTGAAGCTTTCGGTATGAAAGCTAAAACTACTAAGGGAATGATCGAGAGTACTAACAGAGCTGTAAACATGCTGGCCTACTCAGCTGACGCAACTTCAACAGGCTTTCACTCATTAGGTGATTCGGTTCACTACTTTGGTGCCGCTGCGAAAGCGCAGCACATCTCATTAGCTGAATCAGCTTCTGCAGTTGGTGTGCTTAGCAATAATGGTATCGAAGGTTCCATGGGTGGTACTGCCATGCGTGATATTATCGAACGCATCGGTAGTCAAGTGAATGGAATTGGTAAAAAGAACAGTGTCTTTACTAAACTAGGTATTTCTGCATCAGAAATCGAAAACAGCAAAGGTCACATCAAGAGTTTAGCTGATGCTATGGACGTGATTTGGAAACACATCAAGCAACACAGTGAAAACTCAATCCAGGAACAAGGCTTCATGAAGTCTATTTTTGGATCAACTGCTGAAAACGCAGCAACAATCTTGGCCCAAAACACTGATGAACTTCGTAAATTAACTGACCAAACGCAAAAAGTCGGTGACAAGAGTACTTATGTATCTAAATTGGCTGCTAAAAACTCTGATACTGCCAAAATGCAAGTAGCTAGAGCAAAGCAAGCTTTGAATGACTTTGAAATCAACCTTGGTGCTAAGTTGTTACCTGCTATTAATGATGCAGGTGAGGCATTAGCTAAGTTTTTGACTTCAAGCGATGGTAAGAAGTTCGAAAATGATACAGCTAATGTAATCAAGAACTTTGCTGATACTTTGATTGGTTTAGCTAAATTTGCTGTTCAGCACCCGACTGCCATGAAAATTATTGGCGGTGGCTTCTTAGCCGGTTATACCGCTACTAAAATAGCCAAAACAATTAGTTTTATCGGTCAATTAAAGAGTGATTTTGCAGATTTAGCTAAAACAAGCCCTAGAATTGATGCTTTGGGTAAGGCAACGTCACAGTTAACCAAACCAACTAAGTGGAAAGATATGGATAAGGGTGCAAAGCTGACAACTACCGTTGCAGTAGCATTCGATGCCTATCAAATTGGTAATGATTTTTATCAGGCTATTACGTCAAAGAATGCTAATACCAAATATGCTAAGTATGGTGCTGGTATTGGTGGACTAGTTGGTGGTGCAATTGGTGCAAGTCTTGGTGGAACTGCCGGTGCACAAATAGGTCTTGCGCTTGGACAAGCAATGGGACCTAAGGTGGCACAAAAAATTAATGAAGCTTTGACCAAAACAAAGTACAATCCAACTAAGCCAACCAAAAAGGGTAAAAGAAGAGTTGTTAAGTACGATGCCAATGGTTATTATTACCGTCAGGGCAAAAGCTCAAAACTTTACTATCAGGATGAGAGAAACTCTGGTGAAAAGCATTGGAATACTGGTCACAGAATGAACTTACAACAGTTCCTACATCCAAAAGATTTTGGAGACTTCCTAGTAGGTACTGCGTCTGGTGCTAAACAACTTGGCTCTCACTTATTTGATTTGGATTACCTAAAGCGATCTAGAGCGACGGTTAACGCATCTGAAAAGGGATCATGGATTGACAATTTCTTCTTCAGGCCTATGGGGAACAGACTAACCACTGCCCACAAGGATGATCCAAGTAAAGGATTTAGAACTGCTATCGGTACTTGGTGGAATGGTCAAACAAGGTCGCTAAGTAAGCAGTTTAAGCCTATTACGAGCGCCAAGATTGACTGGGGTCCATTTGATCCTCAAAAGAATGGTCTTAATAAATGGTTGGCAGGTTTTAAGCCCCAAGTTCACGGAAAAGCTCCAAAAAACTGGCAACTTAAACGTAGTGGCATTTTACCCAACATTAATGCTAAAAAATGGGCAGATGGTATCGTTAAAGATGCTCAGCGTGGATTTAAAGGCTTCCCAACGTTTACTCGTGATTTGGGTGGTAAATCAAGCAAATGGTTTAAGTCTAAATGGCGAGGAATGGAATCCTGGGGTGGCAAGACTAAGAAAGATGCTCAACGAGGATTCAAGGGCTTTGAAGGCTGGTCTGGTAAGTTAAGTGGTAGTGCCAATAAATGGTTTAGATCCAAGTGGCGTGGGATGAAATCCTGGGGCGGTAAAACCAAAAAGAACGCTCAAAACGGATTCAAAGGATTTGAAGGTTGGTCAAGTCAAATGAGTGGCAGGGCTAACAAATGGTTCAAGAATAAATGGCATGGGATGCAATCCTGGGCTGGAGGAATTAAAAAGAATGTTAATTCCGGCTGGCAAGGCTTTGAAAAAGGCTTTGGCAGTTTAGCTGGTCGAGCAGTTGCATTCTTCAAGAAACCATTTGAAGGCTTGGCATCTTGGTTCCATGACCATGTTCAAAAGCCCCTTGGTGCCTTTGGCGGTAACGTTGATAAGTTCTTTCATGGCAAGCTAAAAGTTGGCAATCTGCACTTAGCTACTGGTACTAATTGGAAATCTAAATATGGAATTCCTGCTGTACTTAACGACGGCTTTGATAGCCCACACACTGGCAACCGTGAAAGCATCATTCACAGAAATGGTCAAATTGAGTTATTGCCTAACAAGCGTAACTTGAAGAGAACACTTTTACCTGGCGAAGATGTCATCAATGCTAAAGACACAGCTCGATTAGCTAACAGATTGCATTTTGCTTCTGGAACGGTTGGCTTAGCTAAGAATACTAAGGCTGCAAGCATCGATTATAAGAAGTTGACTGCTAATGCTATAAAATCACTAGCTCAGCTTAATAAAACAAGCAGAACAAAGTGGCGTGGCATTACTACTAACACAACCAAGCAAAGTACAAAAACTCGAAAGAGAGTAGTCACTGATTACACTAAAATGCGTAGTTCTGTCAATAAGCAGATGGATAACATGCACGGTAGTGTAATCAAAACTGCTAATAGTACGTCAAAGGGCTTTGGTAAAGCAATGGATAAGATGTCCGGCTTTGCCAAAGACGCAATGGGCGATACCATTGATCAACTTAACCGAGGCATCAGAGGTATTGATAAAGTCATTGGCGAATTTGGCGGTGATGGCGCAGCGATTAAGCCGGTCCACTTTGCTACTGGTTCTGATGGTGAATTACCTCATAATACTTTGGCAATGGTTAACGATGCTCCTACTGGTCCACGGCAGGAATCTATCGTTCGGGGTAATAATTTGATCATTCCATCAGGTAGAGATCGAATCTTACCACTTCAAAAAGGCGATAAAGTTCTTAACGGCCGTCAAACTCAAGAGATGGCTAGATCAATGGGACTACGGCACTTTGCTAAAGGCTCTGGAGTTGGCCACGGTGAACTGAAGCGACTTTACGAAATCGCAAAGCACAATTGGCAACAACCGGAAAAAACTGGTCAAGCTATGTTTAAACCGGTCACTGGCTTGCAAGCTGGTGCAAAGGTTTTGGCTGATTCAGCTAACAAGACTGGTGCAGATCAAGGTATTAAATACTGGTCATCACTTTGGGGCTTAGCTCAAAAGAAAGTCGAGGACAGTGGTGGTGACACTGGTCCTGCTAGTGGCTTACTGAAAGCGGTCGAACGTTATGGAGAAGGCCATAAGTATGTTTGGGGTGCGACTGGTCCATCAACATTTGACTGTAGTGGACTTGTCATGTATGCACTGAAGCACGCTTATGGAATCGATTATCCGCACTTTTCAGGTGCTCAGTACTCAAGAACTCAGCATATCTCCAAGAGTGACGCTCGTATGGGCGACCTGGTATTTTGGGGATCCGGTGGTTCTGAACACGTTGGTGTCTATGCTGGAGGTAACAGGTACTTTAGTGCGGAATCTCCAGCTCAGGGTATTCATATGAATACTTTGAGCTCCGTTGTTGGCAAGGGCAGTCCACTGTTTGGCCGTGTCAAAGGTGCTAATACTGAAGGCACAGCAAGCAAAGGCAAAGTTAGCGTTAAAGCCAGCAGTTCACTTGATAGATTCGTCAAGAACTCAGTAGGTCCAGGTTTCTGGAAGACCATGCAGAAGATTGGTGATGAATTTGGTGAAGGTGGCGGTTATGGCAACCCCGCTGGCGATGGCGTAGCAAGATGGCGTAAATACATCGTAAGAGCTGCACATCAAATGCATACCAGCGTCAGTCCTGGCGAAATCTCTAAGATAATGTCCATGATTTCTGCTGAATCTAGTGGTAATCCAACCATTACTCAGCAAATTCAGGACGTAAACAGTGCAGCTGGTGATCCGGCTCAAGGTTTGCTTCAATTTATACCACCAACCTTCAACGCTTATGCAGTTAAAGGCCATAGAAACATTAAAAACGGCTATGACCAATTACTTGCCCTGTTTAACGACCGCAATTGGAGATCAGATATCCACTATGGTGGCGGATGGGGCCCAAGTGGTGGTCGAAGGTTTGCCAAAGGAGGAACGCATCACGGAAGTGGTGCGTTTTTAGTTGGCGAAGAAGGTCCCGAAATCTTAAACGTCCCTGGGGATGTTAAGATTGATGACTACCAGACAAGCAAGCGTAAGATCAAGGACTTTGCTAGAGACATTAAGCCAGTCAAGGCTAATGTTCCTGGCAGCAGTCAACGTCCGTCAATCAATATCAACATCAACTTTAACGGTAGGGTAGGTAACTCAAAGGCCGACGAAGAACGAGTTGCTCAAATTGTACAAGTTAAATTGGTTGAAGTTCTTGAGAGATACTTTGGCCATGAATTTGGTTCTGATCCATCTATCTCGTAGAAAGGAGGTTAAATTGGTAGCAAAAAAGAAAGAGCCGACTGCTCTTCAAAAAGCCAAGAAAAAAGTTGCTACTTTAAAAAAGCAACAACAGAAAGTCAAAAAAGCTATTGATCATGCACTTGGTAAGTCAAATGGTTACTGGGTTATTGCACAAGAAGGTCCTAAAAATAAAAGGCCTCACGCACGTGCGATGAAAAAGAAGTGGGACAAAACTCTTTCGGCTAATCGAAATAAGTTGAAAAAGATCAACAAGGCTTATAGCAAAGCTAATGATCAATATAAACGCTTGAAAGGCTATCAGGATAACAAGAAAGCTGTGGCTAGCAAGATAGCAGAGCACATGAAATCTCATCAAAATGAGGGTAATTGTGCCATCTATCGTACAGATGGACATTCAGCTAATGTTATCTATATTTCACCGAATACCGGTGAATCTGAAACTTCAAGCGTCAATATTACTTCTTACTCAGTGGATAAAGGCTCTCCACGTTCCAACTATGCAAGAACAAGTTCAGAAACTAAAAGTGTTTCAGGTCTTGTAACTGGTAAAGACAGAGCGGAAGCCAACTCCAAATATAAGCAGTTGGAGTACTGGCGTGATCATCATACCGATTTAACCTACGAAGGAGATTTCAAGCAGTCACACTTGTTGATTGCTGAATTAGGTCAGAACTTCACTGACTTGCGTGACAATTTGCAAGTAACTTTAACGTTTCAACATGTTAGAGCTGCAGAAATTACTACTTCAACTGGTAATAATTCCAAAACTAAGAAATCAAAATCAACAAAAACGACAGCAGGTAGCCGAAACAAACGCTACACTGCTATCACTATTAAGCCGGGCGATACGTTGCTCGGCTTATCTCGTAAATACGGGAGATCGGTAGCATGGCTACAAAAGGTAAATCACATCAAAAATCCTAACAAGATTTATGCCGGTCGCTCTCTTTATGTGAGTGAGAAGCAGAAAAAGATCAATAAGAAAGTGCGGGTGAAATAGATGCGCAGATATGTTCCAGTCGATATTGATGATCTGCCGGATATTTTTGATATCAGGCTAGCCGGCGAGGTTTATACTTTTCGGATTGACTATAACGATATCGCGGACTATTACACCGTAACTATTTGGGATGCAGATGGCGATTTATTGCTGACACAGCAGCCTTTAATTTTAGGCGAACTGGTTGGGCATGATCTACCGGATGTGCGTCTTCCCCGTGTTGACTTGCGAGTGATGGACGAAACCGACCAGGCTACTGATGCCGGCAAGGCTGTATTTGGCTATACAGTCCAGATCTATCTCGATGTCATTGATCCGCTAGGTTCTGAAACTGGCGATCCGACTATTAAGCCACTTGGATACGATCCGGACGAACCGACTGATGATTATACAGATGAGGAAGTGTCTAGCTGATGACATGGGCTACTAAAAATCCTCACACGTGGCTAGTCATTGTAGACCGTAAATCTGGTAAAAGGATGGAAATTTACAATGATGAGACGCCTAATCATGACTTTACGATACCTTTCGAAGTGAATTTCAGTGATGCAGCTACGCCGGCTGTTAATACTGTGACCTTGTATAACATTTCAAAGAAACATGCTAGTTTTCCAAAAAAAGGCATGAAAATTTATCTTTATTTCAACTGGGGATCTAGTAAAAAGCTGATTTGTGAAGGGTACATCACTAAAGTTGATAGTACTCATCATGATGGTGTCACTGACTCCAAAGTTCTCTCTTTTACAGAGGGGACTAACTACAACAATGTGAAAGCTAATCGCTTAAAAGTTGAAAAAAAGAAGACGGTGCACAAACACAAAATTATTAAAGTCACTGAAAAGGGTCACTATAAAAATAAGCGAGTACCAACTAGAGAGACTAAAACAGTTAGATCCAATAAGACTTACAAAAAGGGCACGACCTACAAAGCTCTGATCCAAGGGATCGCTAGTCAATGTGGAATTAAGATTGATCGTATTCAATTGCACAAAAATCCAGCATTGACACGTCCTTATACCGCTAAAGGTAAGCCATTAACTTTAATCAAGCAGTTAGTGCAGAAGACAGAATCAGTAATTAATTATCGTAAAGGCAAATTTGAAATTATTGATCCTAAATCGGAGAAACGTACCTGGATCGATATTGATGATCAGGATTTGGTGCAACCGCCTAGCAATAACGAAGCCGATAACGGCAAGGAAACTTGGGAGATCACAACTCCTTTGATTCCCGACATTACTGTTGGGGTTGGCATCAATATGAAGTCGAAGTACTTAAAAGGTCGGTTTTATGTGAAAGCTGGTCAGCATACGAGCGATGGCGAAAACCCACAAACTCAATGCTCACTGGCTGCAATGTAGGAGGGTATATGGCTAAAAATAATCGAGCATCACAAGCTGAATTACAAACGGCGGGCTATGACGCAATTAGAAATTTTAGACATGCTATTTTTGCTGAAATCGAAGTCAGCAATCTGGCGAGAATCATAAGATATGATCGCAAAAATCACTTAGCTGATATCCAGCCACTTGCGAATATGAGTGACGGTAGTGAGTCAGCTCAATATTTGGATGTGCCTGTCGTGGAGAATTGCTATATCATCGATGAAATGATCGATGCATTGAAACCCGAATTTGAAAAAGTAGATGAAAATAGCAAGCTTCCAGAGCATGCAGCTACATCATTTGTGGCCAAACTGCCTAAAAAACGATTGCTCCGTCCTGGAGTAGTTGTCGTGTATGTGGTCTTAGATCGTGACAGTGACAATTGGAGTAGAGATGCAACAACTTTTACTCCAGGTAGCACTCGTATGCATGACGCTAATGATGCGATCATTATCGGAATTTGGGGCGGTGATTGGAAAAATGGCTAAAGATTTTAAATCAACTGAGTACGGTGACTTATATGTTGATCCTCTTACTCATGATTTTGTCCTGGTAAATGGCCTGGAAGAAATCACACAACGAATCAAAGCAACTCTTGAAACTTTCTATGGGGAAATGGATGTGCTTGATCCTGAACAAGGGATGGATTACACGAATTTCCTTGGTAAAAGGTTTGAAAAAGCACGTGCTTCTGACGAGTTGAGAGACACGATCAAACGGCAAGTTCCGGAAGTTGATTCTGTTGAAGATATCCAATTCAACTTCAAATCAAATCGTAGACTAGAAATCACTTTTAGAGCTATGGCCACACCAACTGAAAGTGATAACTCACAAGAAGTAGAAGGAAGTGTTGAGATTGGCGTATAACTCGCAGTGGGGATTAACGTCAACAGGTTTTTATGTCCCGACGTATCAAGAAATATTAAGTCAGATTGAAGATACAATGATATCTTTAATTGATCCTGACTTAGTAATGACAAGTAATTCTAATGCCGGAATCCTGGCTAGACTTTTTGCCAGGCGTGAAAAAGCGGCATGGGAACAGCAACAGTTGACATATTATTCAGCATTTATTTCTACTGCCAGCGGTGCTAGTTTAGATTATATCGGTGGCAACTTAGGTTTAAAACGTAAAGTAGATGAACCGTCTTTTGCTCAAATTAAAATTACTACGCAAGGAGAATACTTAATCCAAGCTGGTGAACAATATGAGACAGAAGACGGTTATTTGTTTACTCTCTTAAAGGATGTTTTGACTAAAAAGCAAGAAGATGGTTCTTGGAGTGGTACCGGTTGGGTGCAATGTGAGGAAAATGGTCAAGAAACCAATGTACCGGCTAACTCAATTACTGTTGAAGCTAATCCTGATGATGCAATTATTTCAGTCACTAATCCTGAAGAAGCAGGTGGTGGTCAAGACTTAGAAACCGACGATGTTTATCGAGAACGGTTGCGCATGGAAAATGCGGCTCGTCCTGGATCAACAGCTGCAGGTATTAGATCAGCACTAATGAATTTACCTGGTGTTCGTGAAGTTAACATCGTGCAGAATCCTTTTGCAGAAGCTGATAAGTATGGCAATCCTCCTTATTCGGTGCACATTTACTGTTTAGGCGGTAATAAGCAGGATATTGCGGATTGCTTAGCTGATTACATTGCAGCAGGTATCACGATGGTTGGCCGTCAGGAATTGATGGTTAAAGATGCAACGGGTAATCCGTTAAAGATTAACTTTGATTTTGCTACTGAGAAATCAATCTATGCCAAGGTTGTTATCAATACGACTGATGCATGGAACATTGATCAGGGTGCAGATGATATCAAATACTCAGTTGCAGATTACATTAATGACCTGCAGATGGGTGATCCTCTTTACATAACTAGGCTATATGGCCCTGTCTATGCAATTGAGGGTGTTGATGATGCATCAATCACGATCGGTACTGCACCTGACAAGCTGACAAATGCTGACGTTAAGCAAAAAGACTTTGAAGTTGCTATTTGTGATCCAGAGAATGTAGAGGTGCTGGTAAATGGCTTATGAGACAACAGATCAGCTGTTAACTCTTCCATCTCATCACTGGTATAAGGAGCACGATGGCAACCTTTATAAGTTGCTTAATGTTTTTAACGGTGACCTGGAACGTATCAGTGATTCCGGTGACAAGGTAGCAAAGTGGCGTGGTATTTTTGATGCTGAAGGTACAACGCTTGACCTGTTTGGTAAAGATATCAGTACTTATAGACCGACAAAGAGTGATCCTCCTTATCGGTTTTTAATTTACCTGAAAACTCTTCTGGCTCGTGCACAAGGAACAATACCAAGTATCGTTAAGATCACTGGTGAAGCCCTTGGAACAAGGCAAGGTCTTAAAATTTGGAAGACGGGCCCACCAAGACACATAGCAATCCAGATTCCATGGGACTATGTATCAGAATTGCCAGTCGAGAAGTTTTTGCTTGAAAATCTACAGCACATGCTTGCACTTGGGTATTGGCTTGACTACATCGTTTTTCGTGCCGATACACCACTTAAGCTCTATATCGGAGTAGGCACCCAAGACAGGTGGCAAACTACTGCTAGATCAAAAACAATTTGGTGGACAGGTTGGAAGTCCAGGACATCAACTAATCTCTATTACGGGATGCACACTAGTTATAAAAATTATCAACGTGTTAAATCTAGTGTGTCATGGTGGACTGGCTGGAAAGCTCAAACATCTAAGCATCTATATCTAGCAGTGATTGGAAGAATTGCAGATACGTCAATTTGGCATACATCAGCAAGCTGGTCAAGCAATCATAAGGAAGAAGTACACGCTGGGTTAAGCGTTGGAACAAAAACAATAACGACAGCTACTCAATCAATCAAGACTGAGTAGTTTTTTTAATAGAAAGGAGTAAATGATGGCAACAGATACATCAAATTCGGGATTTGTTGAAAAACTAAAGCAATCGCTCTTGACGAATGACGGGCGACATCTGTTTTTGGCTGTTAGCGATGGTACTGGCACACTGGTTTATACAAGAGCTATCTTATCAAGTCAAAAGTTAACGGATCAATCAGGTCAAGCACTTAGCGATGAAGCAATAAGGAATCTAACAAGTCTTAAAGATGACTTAAAAGAAGGACAATTGCAGATTACCCCCGTCGTTGATAACAACTTTGCGGTTATAGCCAACTTTGAGAACAGGAATCAACAACAGGATATTAACTTTAGCTCAATTGGTTGGTATGCGCGTGTTGATACAACAAATGCTGGCAAGACCGTACAAGGTGAAGAGAAGTTAATTGCTATCACACCGACTACACAGGATCATGAAGTTTTGGCTGCTGGAAGTCCAGATCATCAATCAACTCAAGTCATTTCAGCACAGTTAAATATGACAATCAGTAATGCAGCACACATTGACATGACTGTAAACGAGATTGGCTATGTTACTAGAGCTGAGTTAAATGAATGGCAGTCAAAAGTACAAGGAACAATTGACACTGAACTAAAGCAAGGTACTAGCAAGCTAACTATCATGCTGAACGGTAAGGATGCCACAAAGGCAGATAGTGACGGTACTTTTAACCTCCCAACTTATGATTCAGCAACCATCGATCAAATGGTTGCTGGCGCTGGTAAAGGAGCTGGTATTAACACAGTGCAGGGGGTAGCTCCTGACAGTACTGGTAATGTCAATTTGTCTAGTGTCTTCTATGTTAAGGCAGATGTTGATAGAACAATTAATGATTTAAGGCAAACAATCACATCTCTACAATCAGCAAATAGCGCTAAAGATCAGCAAATTAAAGATTTGAATAATCAGATTACAGGTCTTAACAATCAGCAAGGTGTAAGTACTAGGCAATATAACGACTTGCTAAATCGTGTGATTTTCCTCGAACAAAATAGTGTGATCGGCAAGAGATTCGCAGCTAGTCAAGAAGCAGAAGCAGAAGCTTGGGAGAACCAACACCCTAACTACTTAGCAATGATAGAAAAATAAGGAGGACTGATTAAGTGAGTACAATTAGAGATCCTGCTTATATAACAAATGCTGGTCGTACTATGATGACTGCTGGCGGTGAGGTTACTTACACTAAGGCGGTCTTGTATGGTCAAGACATCAGTGGTCTAAGTGATTCCCAGATTAAAGCTTTGATCTCGCTAGGAAATCCGCTTCGTGAGGTCAAGATCGGTGTTAGCGACAAGCAAAGTAGTGACAGCGGCAGTACGGTGATTCTTGAGGCAGTGTTCCAGAACAATGATTTAAAAGCAGACTTGCAGTACAAGGCAGTCGGCTTTTTTGCTAGAAAAAATGATGTAGAGCAACTAGTTATAGTTGCTGTCGCTAATTCGGGAGCATATCTAGCAGCTACAAATCCAGATGGAGTTGCTACAGATGCGCTAGATTTAAAGATTGCGGTGAAAATTGGTGATGCTACTAGTGTTACGGCCGTAGTCGACCCAGCAGGTTCAGTTACGCCAGCCACCTTAAGTGGAGCCATCAACAAAGCTACACACGATTTGACAGCAAAGATTGACACCAAAGCGGATAAGACTGATGTGACAGCTCAACTTGCTACTAAGGCTGATAAAACGACCGTAGAGCAAGAACTCACCACCAAAGCTAACGCTTCTGACGTGTACACTAAGAAGCAGGTTGATGATGCGCTAAGCAGTCGTGATACTGCAATAGCAACTAAGGCTGACAAGGCTACGGTTGATGCAGAGATCAGCAAGATTGATTTTACCCCTTACGCTAAGACGGCAGATGTCAACAAGCAGATCAAAACGGTTACCGATTTAGCCAACTCCAAAGTGAGTGCTGATTACAGCTATTCTAAGGCAGAGCTAGATAAGAAACTACTGGCTGTCACTACTGACACAAGCGGCAAGGTTAACGCTAACCAAGTAGCTAGCATGATCGCAGGCAAGGCAGACAAGACTTATGTTGATAATCAGATTGCTGGCATTGACTTTGGAAAAATAAAATTTCACAAGCAATACATTAACTCAGACGGTCAAGCCGCAGACAAGACATGGAATGCTACTAAAAACGAAGACGGCACTTATACGATCGATCTTTGGCAAGATGACTGGACAGCATCTAAGCTACATGATGTTTTAACGCAGTTGCCTAACAAGGCAGACACGTCAACGGTTAATGCACAGATTGCAGATGCAAAGAATACCGCTCAATCTAACTTAGATAAAGCCAAAAGCGATCTCAACGATGCAATCAATGCTAAGGCTAACAGCAGTGACCTCACTGCACTTGATAAGAAAGCAGTTAAATCAGTAGGTATTTACCCTAACAATTTACATTTTGAAAGTGGTAGCTTTAACTATTGGTCAGGTGAGGTGAAAGCAAGCCCTGACGCTAATGGCTATGCCGTGATTGATTTAACTGATGATACATCTGTGCAGGCGGCGGCAAATCAATTAAATGCAATGCTGACAGGGCTAAACCACTTGCAGGGCAAGCAAACAAAAGATAGTGCAGATGCCAATGCCTTATCAGAAACAGGCGTATATTACTGTTCTAGTCCTGCTAAAAACTTCCCTGTTAGTCAGTGGGGCACTTTGGTCACTAGCAATGGTAATGGAGAGAGAGCTTCACAGCTTTACTTCCCAGATGATAATACCGCTGTTTGGTTTAGAACCTTCTGTGGAGATTGGCGTGGTTGGGTAAGGCTGGCAAACATTGACGATGTCAATAATGCTAAATCAAGCTTAACCAGTTCAATCGATGCAGTAAACAACAAGGTTAATGTAGCCGTTCCGCTGTTTCGCAGAATCACTGCAGCTAACACTTGGAATGATATTTTGGGTGCAAGCAACGGTGATACTCCTGTATTAGTGTCTATCCGAGATGAGGGCAGTGCAAACACATTAGGCAATTGCTCAGCCGCTGTTGCATTTGGCGGTAGGGACACCAAAGGTGTACTCAATGTTGCTTATGGTGACCATACGGCTCGCATTATTGGTGGCAACGGTAACGCACCTGTATGGCACGAAGACATCGCATGGAAGTCTGACATCAGCAACCTGCAGAGTATCATCAATCAGCAAAATCAAACTATCCAGTCGCTGACCACGCGTCTAACCAACGCAGAAAACGAAATCAACTACATTAAGGCAAACTATGTTGAGGGCAGGAGATTCCCAGCATCACAAGAAGCACAGGCTAACAGCTGGGAAAATGAAAATCCTCAAAGAATAGCCTTTATTGAAAGATAGAAAGGAGATTAGCATGGCTATAGATCACATGCTGTTTAACAAGCTCAAATGGTTAAACATTGCTGACAATGCTGATAACGTAAAAGTTAATGGTCGAAGTTTTTATGCGCTACCTTCAAAGATTAAATTAACTAATGATGGTGTTGCTCTTGGGACAGTAAATGGTGGCGCTCTACCATATACCTTCGACAGTGGTCAAGTTTTCGATGTACTCGGTGCTTACAAAAACACCTACAACGAACAGGGCAAAAAGAGATATATAGTTAGCTATTCGCATTCAAACCGAGATTATATTTTGTCAGTTTCTGAAAGCGACTGTACTCCAATCTGGGGGGGGGTAAAGCCCCACTAAGCCACTTGTGTCAATGGTTTAAGAGTCTTTGCAGAATGGAGGCGATCATATGATAGATCACCTCATTTTTAACAAGCTAAAGTGGTTCAACGTTACTGATAATGCTGACAACGTAAAAGCTAATGGCAGAAACTATGAAGCAATACCGTCACAAGTCAAAGTACCCGCGCATACTGAAATAACTCTTTTAAATGATGCTAAAACAGCTTTAATACAATTGGAGAAATACGCAAACAAAGACACGATTTTAAATTGTGTTGGAGTAGTAAATAATTATTATTGTTGCACTGGAGAAATAATTCTAGATCAATATGGCTCACCTAATGAATACGGTAGTTATGGTACTATATTTGCTGCAAATTTAGATACGGAACTTTTAGGTTTAGTACCAAAGTCACAAGTACAGGTCACAAATTGGGGGGGTAAAGCCCTACTAAGCCACTTATATCAATGGTTTGGAAACCTTTACAGAATGGTGGTGATCGCATGTTAGATCACTTACTATTCAACAGATCCAAGTTTTATCCAATAGATGATAATACTGACTTAATTACTGCTGATAGTCAAAAATTTGTTAAAAGCTATATCGGCAGGAAAGCAACAGCAGGGGCACCAGTCTCTTGCTACGAAACGGATAACGATATGAAATACTTTTTTAAAGACGGTCAAGTTAATGTCGGAGACACTGTAACAAATCAAATAATTGATAAGAACAATGAAATCTGGTTAAGCGTTGATAATGCTCAATTCCTCGGTGCACATCCAAGACCATTTTTTAAATTAAGTCAATTTCTCTCAAACGGCGGTAAATTATCATAAAAATTAAGGACAACACTCGCAAGAGTGCTTTTTTATGCAAAAACAACCTAGCTCACGGGGCGTACCCGTGGGCTTTTTTAATGAAAGGAGCCAATTATGGCTGAAGAAACAAACACACCAGTAGCAGGTACAGAAAATGCTACACAAGAAAATGAAAAGAAGTTGTATGTTTACTATTTCTCTGATCCAGACGCAAAGGATCCGCTTTTAAGATTCCACATCATCTACTCAGACGTGGAGTTTGCGGAATTACCATGGCATGTCCACACTGAAAAGCCAGATGAAAGCTTGAAGTCACCAGTTTGGAGTAACGACGTTAACGGTTGGGTAGAAGACAGCAAGGACGGTCAAGCAGAAATTTTGGCACAAGCACAAGCTAAAATCGAAGCGCTTGATAAGTCAAAACAACAACTCGATGAAACTGTTAAGAGTTTGCAAGCCGGTCAACAAGCCGGAACCGCTCAATCACTTGCTATGACTAAGGCTGTTAAGGAATTGAAAGATGGTCAAGCTGACCAAAACAAGTTGTTAGCTTCAATGCAACAATTAATGCTTGCACTTACAGGCAACAAACAACCAAGCACACCAGCTCAACCATCAACTACTGAAACAACTGATAAGCAAGAAAACGGAGGTAACAACTAATGAGTATTTATGAAATGTTCGTTCAAATGTGGATTTTGGATTTTCAAATGGGCTTGTTCCAAAAGCCTTACTTTCAAGGTTTAGTACAAAGTGGTCAACTTCAAACGGAAGACTATGCAAAGATCGTAGGTGAGCCCTATGCTACAGAAACTGCAACTCAACCAACTGCATAAGTTCAGCTGCATTAATCGCTGGAATTTCATAAAAACGGGTTTATTAATTTCAAGTCTTGCAATTTGTTTCATTGCAGATCGTAATTACTTCTTTTATCCACCTAGCTTAGCACCAGCTTGGAACAATATCTATTTTGACATTGTAGGGCTGATCGCAGGAGTGATACTCGTTGTTTGTGGAGCATTTAATTTGCATATTGACTTGCTAGTAAAAATTGGATTAGGAGTTTCGGTAGCATTTTTAACAGTATTGTTAGTTGCTGACTCTTTTCACATTTTTGGAGTAGGATACTTTAAATTTCACCCTTTAACAGTAATTCTCGAAGTTTACACAATTATTAATTTGATGCAAATTGCATATGAGTATAAACCACGAGACTAGGAAGGGAGCTGATACACTTGCAAAGTCTGAAAGACGTACTTGGCGTATTAGCCCCTTTTCTGTTAGGTCTATTCACCAGTTATTTAAGTGATAGACGATCGACTAGGCATGATGATCATAGCTTTTTGGTTGATGATTACGAAGCTGTGGTTAAAGAAAATAAGGAGTTAAGAAGAGAGAATAAAGATTTGAGAAAGGAGTTATTTGGTGATGAAACCAAACACTAGAATTTTGAATTATGTAACTTTGGTACAAGACGGAGTTTTAACTTTGGATGATGTACCTCAAGATGTGGCTAAGGAGGTTACCAAATGGGTGCGCTATTTGTCAGGCGTAACCGACAACGGCATGATCAAGGAAACCAAGCCGGTAAACCATGAAGGTGAAGAAGTAAAAGTTCCGGTTCCAAGCACTTTAATCAAGAAAGCCGGTGAATAGTGATGAACTTTAGTCAAATTTATGACATTGCTACATTAGCGCTTGTTGCTTTCACTGCTTTGCTGTTAGGTATTTCAACTGCACTGCACTACTACACTGAAAAGATGAAAGCAGAAGGCAAGACAGTACCACATCAAGTTGTAACTGCACAAGAAGCATCTGATGCTCTATACAGTGAAGCTAACAAGTTGCTCGACTTTACCGGTGCTGAAAGAAAAGCATGGGCTACTACTAAATTGCAAGAACAAAAGCCAGGTCTGACAAAGGCAGTTGCAGCAGGTATGATCCAAAAATCGTATGATGATGCACACGCTGACACTACACCTGCTTCTGGTGAATCAGAAACTGAGACTCAACAAATTGGCTTTTTAGACAGTGGAGATGACAGTAATGGAACGCCACAAGCCTAGAACTTATAATAAATTAATTTTTGAATCTTTTGAAAATAAATCAAAAGATAGTCAAAAGAAAGAAGGTGGCAGTAATGTCAAGCTCAACCGTATTAAAGCGAAGTTATGGAGTGGACGTAGCCAACTGGCAAGGCTCAACAGTAAGCTATCCAAACATTAAATTTGCACTAGTTAAGGTTACTGAGGGCACGAATTACATCAATCCAAAAGCAAGCGCTCAAATTAAAAGTGCTAAGGCTAACGGGCTACTTACCGCTGGCTACTTCTACGCTAACCACTGTGCAAGCGTTTCTCGTGCCCGTGAAGAAGCTAAATTTGCGGTAGCAAAAGCCAAAGCGTTTGGTATTCCGGTCGGATCATACTTAGCAGATGATTTCGAGCAAGGCGATGGCAATGAAGTTTACAAAAACAGTGCTAGCGCAAATACTGATGCAGTACTTGCAGCAATGCAAGTAATCAAAGATGCAGGATATAAGCCACTTGTTTATGCAGGCGCTGCAATCATGAGAAATCGCTTGAACACCAGCCGGATTATAAAAACGTTTGGCACTTGTCTCTGGGTAGCCAGTTATAAAGTTAGCGGTCGTCAAGATTATGCTGATTTTAATTACTTTCCGTCAATGGATGGCGTAGCTATCTGGCAATTTGCTGACAATTATCGTGGATTGAATGTTGATGGTAATATCAGCTTGATTAATTTAAAGATCGATTCGGATAATCATCAAGTAAAATCAGCTGAAAAAGCAACAGAATCGCTCTCTCAACATCCTGTCGTCAAATGGGATATCGGTGCAGTCGCTGTTGTAAGTAATAGCAAGGGGGCATACGTTTATACCAACTCAAGCCTAACTAAGCGGGAAAGTGACAAGCTTAAATCGCAAGGGAGCATGTGGCAAGTCTTTGGCTTGGAAAATGGAGCGATCAAGGTTGGCAAGAATCAATATATGGACGGTCGTGCCGTTTACGTAAAAGCTAACCCTATCGCTTATAACTCAGATAAACACGGTGTAGCTAAGATTGTTTTAGATCATACTCATGCTCTTGATGCACCAAAGGCTGATGCTGGTAAAGTCTATCCGCTGAAGCTTGGCTCTAAAGTTGAATTTCAGGGCAGAGTAGGCAGATTCCTTAAGATCAAAGACTTGTATAAAGGCAAGCAGGTCTACGTTACAGGCAACAGAGCCTATATCGTGCTATAATTAATTTGTCTATTGAAATATAAATAAAAAGGAAGTGTGAAAAACACTCCCAAAACTTATCAAAAAAGCCGCTCTGGGGAATTTCCCTGGAGTGGCTTTTTTGCGTTATAATAGCAATCAAAGATATTCCGTCATAATATCTTGTACCCAAGGATACAGTGTCGCCACTTTGTATCCTTTTTTGCTAAAATCTATGATAAACAGGCTACTAAAGAAGAGTAACTGTATATTAAAACGTGATATAATAATGACGTAAAATGTTTTGAGAAAACAAAAAGGGAGGAACTGATTTAGTTCTTCCCATTTCTGTATT
>SKEM01000252.1_pt1 | contig 40927 bp, 39 predicted proteins | sample 4826731 | NCBI WGS metagenome assembly SKEM01 (sample SAMN11008809, study PRJNA524170) | human gut metagenome | biome: Human fecal sample; material: Feces; isolation source: fecal sample from pouch patient p37 | host: Homo sapiens | place: Israel: Tel-Aviv | collected 2015-07-27 | reverse complement strand
TCAAGTGGCGTCTGTAACATAAAGAAAAACACAGTAGACCATGCTTAGTTTTCTGTGTTTTTTTCTAATTTCATTTTGAGGTGAATTAATTGGTAGTTATTAGAGGTGCCCTTTAGTATCAGCCGATATTCTGGTAGAATAATAGTAACACATACATCGAAAAACTTTTTTCTATTCCCTACTCTTTGACACGCTATATCTCAGGACAGTGACATGGTTCATCCGTCTTATCGAAAACTAGCTTAAACATTTTATTGGAATTTTATACTTTTTCAGATGACAGACTATTAAGAAATTCAGGTATGATCATGACTAGTGAAATCCAACACTACTTTACACTTTTTAATGACGATTTCAGCTATTTTGAAACAGAGATACACGACTGGTTCCTAAATCCCGTCGTTACGCCAAAAGCGGTCAGAAAAATTCGCGACACCTACCAATTAACTAAGGATGTCACAACTTATAATGCCGTCCTTGATCGCGTTTATAAGGCTACCCTAGACTTTCTGACTGTCAGTTTTGCTGGGCGGCATACAGGACGTCGTTTCCTTCTCGCACTCCAAGCTGAAATGGTCGGCAAAACCCCACTTGATTATAATAATCAAATGCTTTTCAAAATCCTACACCAACTCAACTTCAATATCTCCGACTTTGTCAAACATTTCCCCTACGCTAGGGCAAGTTTAGTTCGTAGTCAACGTAATTTCCATTCAGAAAAACTAAGCACACTACCGACAACTTTCATTTACTTCAAAGACGATGCTATCAAAATCGAGCACCACCCACAAAGTCAAATTTTTGCTTATTTAGATCAAAAAGCAGCTGAACTTTAAAGTTCAACTGCTTTTTTCATCTCTTCATTTTTAGCTTCTTGTATCGTTTCTTGAAAAGCACTTGAAAAATCTCGATTCAAATGATCAAATTCAGAAACCTTAACAGCTTTTACAAAATGTAAATCCATCAATTTAGGTACAACCTCGTCAAGCATTGCCGTATCAACATACAAAAGCGCATAACGAGCTTTTTTACTGCTATAACCCAAATCGCCAAATCGACTTAGCTGACGCACATATTTATAACTACTGTAAAAAACATAAATAGCAGTCCTACCTACAATATCAAGCGGAGGAATCGCCGTTTTTTCAAGCTCAGTGGTGATGGCCATGGTGACCTCCTTTCTTTAAGGGAAGATTTTCATCAACAACAATTGCATCAGAAATCACACCCGAAATCGCCTTAGCCAAATCCGAAAGCGACATCTGCACATCATTTTCCGCTATTTTAAGCTGGTAAATGGCATCAGTCATCAAGATTTCCTGCTGCAAAGCGCGAATTTCTGGTCGATAGGTGATATAATCTCTGTTTTCTTCTAACGTCTGTAATTTTTGTTGTAGCTCAGCATCTGATTCAAAGGCTAGCTTTCGTGCCTTAAAATCAGCCATCACATCCAATTTCATGAAAGCAGCTGCCACTCTATCTGCCAATTCATCTAATTCTATTATTTTTTCATCAATTATCAACATTAGTTTTATTATATCAAAAATTGGTGATCCTGACCAACCATCACAAGAGTGTAAGACAAAAATCGTAAAACAACATGATGATTCATTGAAAACAATAAGAAATTGGTATTCTTTTGACAAAACAATACGTTATTGGTAAGAAAAATGATGTTTTTGTGCGAAATTGGCATTCTTTTGGCAAAACAATACGTTATCGGTATTTCGTGATAAACTCGTATTTTTCAGCGAGTAATACCAAAAAAGAGAAAAGTAACCTTGCTCGGTTACTTTTCTCTTTTAGTGACTGAGGACTTTTATCCCAGCCTAACTTCATAGTTCTTATTTCAAATCATTACGGTTCATGATTTCATCAATAAAACCGTATTCTAAAGTTTCTTCTGCTGACATCCAACGGTCACGCTCAGCATCTTTATGGATTTTATTGACTGTTTGACCAGAGTTATCTGCCAAGATTTTTTCCAATGTTTTACGAGTTCTTGACAAGTGGTCAGCAACGATTTGCATATCTGTTTGTTGCGTACCACCACCAGTACCGCCCATTGGTTGGTGAATCAAGTATTCAGCATTCGGCAACATGAAACGTTTACCTTTAGCCCCTGAAGACGCGATGATTGTTCCCATAGACGCAGCAACGCCCATAACAATTGTCTGAACATCCGATTTAATGAAATTCATTGTATCCACAATCGCAAGACCTGCAGAGACTGACCCACCAGGTGAATTAATATAGAGATAAATGTCTTTAGTTGAATCTTGTGCATCTAAGAATAAAAGTTGCGCAATGACTGCATTAGCCATATTGTCTTCAACTTCACCTGTCAACATAATGATTCTGTCTTTCAAAAGACGTGAGTAGATATCATACGCGCGTTCACCGCGGCTTGATTGTTCAATGACTGTAGGAATGAGTGCCATGTGATTAACTCCTTTATTTTCTTTTTTATAGATTCTATTATAGCGCATTGGTCAAAAATGGTCAAAGATTTAAACCGCATGCCCATACCTGCGCTCTGCTTTCCTTAATTATAGCAAAAGTCAGCCTTTTTTTCCGATACAAAGTCCGTCTGAACCCTAGAAAAAAACGCTAAAAGCAGCGTTTTTAATTTTAAACATTAATAATCAGTAATTTCTCACGCGTCATTGATTCAATCGTTCGAGAAATCCCATGCACGCCCATGCCTGAATTTTTTACACCTAGGAACGGGAAATGGTCAGGGCCACGTTCTGTCCGGCCATTAATTTGGACAGAACCCACCTCTATTTTTTCAGCAATGGCAACAGCACGTGAAAAGTTTTGTGAAAAGACTGATGCCTGCAAACCATACTCAGAGGCATTGGCAATCTCAATAGCCTCAGCGTCTGATGCCACACGAATAATCGGCAAGACTGGCCCAAATGGTTCTTCCCAAGCCAAACGCATATCTGTCGTGACATGGTCAAAGAGTGTCGGATAAATCAAATTATCTTCACGCTTATTGCCAACGAGTAACTCAGCACCTGCAGCAATGGTATCTGTAATGAGGCCTTGAACGTAATCAGCCGCCCCTTCGTTAATCATTGGCACAATTATAGGATTATCTATCGGCATGCCGACTGAGAGTTTTTCTACTGCCGTTTTCAATTTTTCAGAAAGTTCATCAGCCACAGTAGCATGGACCAAAACGCGCTTAATCGCCGTACAGCGCTGACCCGAGTAGCTAAAAGCGCCACTCATGATTTCAGCAACGGTCTTATCGATGTCCGCATCCTCACAGACGATAGCTGGGTCCTTACCACCCAACTCAAGCACCATCGGTTTCATGGTCGAAAAGCTCGACAAATGACGCCCAGTCGTCGCACCACCTGTAAATGAAATCATGTCAATCCCGTCATGTTCGCTAACATAATCGCCAATGTCTGAGCCCTTGCCAGTGATTAACTGCAAAATATCCGCTGGAAAACCGACTTTGTCGAAAGACTCGATGAGTTTCACGGCAGAAATTGCACCTTGTGTCGCTGGTTTAAAGACAACGGCGTTACCGGCGATTAATGCGGGTGCGAGTTTCGCAACGGATAAATTAACTGGATAGTTGAAGGGAGAAATCGCAAGCACCGTTCCAAGTGGGATTCTTTTGATGATAGCGAATTTATTTTTAGAGCCGCCTGGGTAGTTGGCACCTGACATCGCAGCATCATTGGTATGGATAAATTCTTGCACGGTATAACGGATGAACTCTGCCGTTCTTGTTACTTCTTTCACCGCATCATTCCAGGTTTTACCGACTTCTCGCATAATCATCTGAGCAATTTCTTCTGCATCTATTTCTAGTTGGTCTGCCCATTTATTTAAAAGATCTGCCCGTTTAAATAAATCAGTATCAGCCCAATCTTTTTGCGCTGCTTTTGTAGCAGCGATAGCCACGTCAGCCTCTTCTTTTGAAATAGCTTGAACGCGACCAATAATACTTTGATCATATGGACAGATAATCTCAATCAAATTACCGGAAGTCGACTGGATAAATTTGCCACCAACATAATACTTATAATTCGTAATTTCACTCATAACTTCTCCTTTGTACTTACCTCTTAAACGGTACGCAAATACCGTTTATTTTTCAGTATTAGTAGCTATTGTAAAATATTTCACAGAATTTGTCAACTGAATTTTCTGAAAATAATAAACTTTTAATTTAGATAACTTCTGTCCCAACAGTTTTCTAAACGATGCTCTCTATCTTTAAATGATAGCTTCATTTTTTCAAAACAATCCGAAATCGGACAGAAATACACTGATTCTTTACCAAATCGGAATTCTTTTGCCAAAACAATACGAAATCGGGCAGAAATACATTGATTCTTTACCAAATTGGAATTCTTTTGCCAAAACAATGCGAAATCGGTAAAATCCCTATTATCAATTCAATAAAAAAGCAGGGATAAAATATCCCTACCTCTTCCATTACTTACATTTGCCATGTGCTACACGACATTACTGTCACCTGTCTTAATCCCCATCCTCAAATGCCTGTTCACGCAGTTTTTGCAAGCGATTCTCCCGTTTTTTAGTCAAATCACGAACGGCACCACGAGGGATAATATCTTCATAAGTGACATGACTTTGCGCGGTCTGTCCATTAAACTGTTTCAAATAATCCATGACCTCACGGACAATGGCTGTTGGTGTCGAGGCACCCGCGGTAACCGCAACTGTCGCATCCTCTGGTAGATCGCTAAACCATTCCGGCTTAATTTCCGACACATCTGCCACTCGATGAGCAGGCACACCAGCTTGATTTCGAGAGACTTCTGCGAGACGATTCGTATTATTTGAACGTGGGTCACCAACGACGATTGTCAAATCACATCCGACCGCCTGCTCAGCAACGGCCTCCTGACGTTCAGAGGTGGCTTGACAAATATCACTATGCTCCACGACTTGTGGAAATTTCTCATGTACTGCAGCCATGATATCCGACACATCCCACATACTCATGGTCGTCTGATTGGTCATGAAAATTTTGCCAGTTAACTCAAGCGCCTCTAAATCTTGTAAATTAGACAAGAGATGAATACGGTCAGGGTCAATCCCTAATACCCCTTCTGGTTCTGGATGTCCTTTCTTGCCAATGTAAATGACCTCATAACCATCTGCCAAGCGTTTCTTGACGATTTCATGCGTTATCAAAACATCCGGACAGCTCGCATCGACTACCGTTAATCCTTTTTCAGCGGCTCGCTGTCTTACGGCGTCAGAAATACCATGCGCTGTAAAAATCACAGTACCATGGTCAATATTTTCTAAAATGGCTAGACGATTTTCGCCGTCTATCGTCTGCACGCCGATCTTTTCGAAACTCTCTGTGACATGGTGGTTATGCACGATCATCCCCAAAATATAGATAGGGCGCGGTAAATCCGGACTCTTCGCGACATTTTTGGCAATAACCATAGCGTCGATAACACCGTAACAATAGCCCATCGGCGTGATATGTTTAATCTTCATAAATTTTTTTTATACCCGTTTTCGTTTTTTGATAAGCCGAAAATTTTTTTAAGCTGTATAATAGTATTATAAACTATTTACTAACATTTTGGAGGACACTGACATGTCAAAAATTTACGACAATATTACAGATTTAATTGGCGATACACCTATCGTCAAATTGCGTCATGTCGACGAAGACTCGGCTGATGTCTATGTCAAGTTAGAGGCCTTTAATCCTGGCGGTTCTGTCAAAGACCGTATCGCCTTGAACATGATTCGTGCAGCTGAGGCTGACGGTTCCCTCAAACCTGGCGGCACAATTGTTGAGCCAACTTCAGGCAACACTGGGATTGGTCTTGCTTTCGTTGGTGCAGCACTTGGCTACAAAGTCATCATCGTCCTCCCTGAAACTTTCTCAATTGAACGTCTGCGCCTCATCCAAGCTTACGGCGCAGAACTCGTCTTAACCCCCGCTGCTGGCGGCATGGGCGCTGCCATTGCCAAAGCCAAAGAACTGGCTGAAGACAATGGCTACTTCTTACCCTTACAATTTGAAAACCCAGCCAACCCACGCATTCACGAAGAAACGACCGGCCCTGAAATCATCGCCGCCTTCGGCGAAAATGGTTTAGATGCCTTTGTTGCAGGTGCTGGCACTGGCGGCACTGTATCAGGTGTGTCACATATCCTCAAAAAAGCTAATCCGAATATCGGAATCTATGTTGTAGAAGCTGATGAATCAGCGGTCTTTTCTGGTGAGAAACCAGGACCGCATAAAATTCAAGGCATCTCACCAGGTTTCATCCCTGGCACACTTGATACCAAATCTTACGATGAAATTATCCGTGTAACCTCTGACGATGCCATTGCAGCTGGTCGTGTCATTGGCGGCCAAGAAGGATTCCTTCTCGGCATTTCAGGCGGTGCAGCTGTTTACGCAGCCAAACAAGTTGCCAAGAAACTCGGAAAAGGCAAAAAAGTCCTTGCTGTTGCGCCTGACAATGGTGAGCGCTATCTCTCTACTTTTCTTTATGATTTTGGGGAGTAAATTTTTCAATCAAATCTATTGAAACCGTCTCATCTGACGGTTTTTTGTTTGTCTACTCGATTTAAAACTGACCACAAGCAAGCATCAAAAAAAAGAATATCATAGTCGATATTCTTTTAGACTGCTTTGAATGAGTTATTTCGCTGCTGCGTAAAGTTCGTTGACTTTAACCCAGTTAACAAGTTCAAAGAATGCTGCGATGTAGTCAGGGCGAACATTGTGGTATTTGAGGTAGTAAGCGTGTTCCCAAACATCCAAACCAAGTACAGGTGTTTCGCCATCTGTAATCGGATTGTCTTGATTTGCTGTTGATGTCACTTTAAGCTCACCATTAGCATCTACTACCAACCATGCCCAGCCGCTACCGAAACGACCAGTTGCTGCTGTTTTGAATATTTCTTTGAAGGCATCAAAGTCACCAAATTTAGCGACGATAGCTTCACCGATTGCACCAGTTGGCGCACCACCAGCATTTGGTGCCAAGATTTCCCAGAAGAAACTGTGGTTAACATGACCACCACCGTTGTTTTGAACAGCAGTACGAATATCATCAGGAACTGAAGCCAAATCTTTAACGAGTTCAAGCGCTGATTTGTCAGCCAATTCAGGATGTTTATCAATTGCAGCGTTCAAGTTAGCCACGTAAGTTGCATGGTGTTTGTCATGGTGCAATTTCATCGTTGCTTCGTCGAAAAATGGTTCGAGTGCATCATATGCGTAAGGTAGTTCTGGAAGTGTGTGTGCCATGTTGGTACCTCTTTCTTTAATTCTCTGATTGATGAGTTATGTTATACTTTCATTCTACCTCAAAACATAAGATAGCGCCAACATTTAGATTGAAAATTTTTGTCTTTCAAAACTGTTAAAAAACGCAAGAGAAAGGCATTTCATCTTGCATTTTTTAAAAGATTTTAAGTTGCTATTTTACTGGTCCTTGCCTTCAAGGACTATATCCTGAGCTGTAATATCACTGCCAAAGAAATCTTTCAAAGTTGCGGCATAGTCTTTGGCAAAAAAGCCATCTTTCCCAAGTTTTTCAAGTTCCTGATTTGTCCATTCGAGCAAGGATTGATTCCCTTTTTTGATTCCTGGGTTAATCGTTGAGACGTCACCTAGCTCTTTAATACCAACTTCGAACTCTGGGTTTTCTTTAACCCAAGCGTACAAGTAACTATTATCATCTGCAATTGCATCCGCACGGCCATCTTTCAGAGCTTGAAATTGTTGTGTTTTAGATTCATACTTTTCAAGTGTTACATCTGGTTGTTTGTTTGTAAAATAGGCCTCTGCTGTTGTCCCTTTATTAACAATGACTTTCTTACCCTTAAGCTGTGAAACTTCTGTAATAGGTTTTTCTTTAAGACTTGCCACTCCGATTGCGACTTTCATATAGGGATTAGCAAAATCAATCACTTTTTCACGTTCAGGTGTTTTAGTAAAATTAGCAAGGACTAAATCAACTTTATTAGACTTGAGGGCATCCACACGTTCTTCTGCATTGACAATGACATATTTAACCTTAACATCTAAATCTTTTGCAATTTGATTGCCGAGATAGACATCATAGCCCTGATTTTTACCGTCAGCATCCAGATACCCATAGGGTGATAAGTCACCAAATACTGCGATTTTAATTTCACCACGTTTTTTAATAGCATCAACACTTGAGGGATTCTTATCCTTCGCGGTATTGTCTTTTTCGTCTCCAGATGTACCACACGCAACAAGCGAAAGAGCTACACCTGCAACTGCTAAAATACCGACTGCTTTTTTCCAAATTTTCATAATCTGATTCTCCATTTAAGATGTTGAGGCGACTGTTTTTCATAGCCTCAAAGAGCCGAAACTCAATTTATATATTTTTATTAATAGGCTAAACTAGATAAAAATTGTTTAACACGAGGGTTATCTTCTGTTGTGAAGAAAGCTTCTGAATTTGTCTCTACGAGAATTTGACCTGCGTCCATAAAGATAACACGGTCAGCGACTTGTCTAGCAAAATTCATCTCATGTGTGACAATCAACATGGTCATGCCTTCTAAAGCAAGCCCTTGAATCACGCTTAGGACTTCTCTCACCATTTCTGGGTCAAGGGAGGCTGTCACTTCATCAAAAAGTAAAACTTGTGGCTGCATGACCAAACTTCTGATAATGGCAACCCGTTGTTTTTGACCTCCGGATAATTCACGGGGATAGCTTTCAGCCTTATCAGCTAGTCCAATGCGTTCCAAAAGGGCTATGGCTTCTGATGTGACTGCTGTTTTTTCACGTTTCTGAACTTTTAGGGGGCCTAATAAAATATTATCTAGCACAGTTAAATTTGGAAAGAGGTCATAGGACTGAAACACCATCCCAATCTCTGGTCTAATTTTCTGCCAAGCTAGCTCACTAAGTTCTAAAATTCTATCGTTGAAAATAATTTCTCCGCTATCAATTGTCTCTAGACCATTGAGCGTACGAAGTAACGTGGATTTACCACTGCCGGAAGGACCAAGTAAAACGAGTACTTCTCCCTTGTCAATGGTTAGCGATATGCCTTTTAATATGTCGCTTTTGCCGAATTTCTTATGAATATTCTGAGCTTCTAAAACACTCATGTACGTGCCTTCCTTTCTAGGCGTTTAGCTAGTACTGATAAGGGCCAACAGAGGATAAAATACAGGAAGAAAATGAAACCGTAGACCCAAAGTGAGGCTGTCGGAATTTTAATCGTGTAATTTTCTATGATTTGCTGACCTACCTTAATCATCTCTGGTACGCCAATTATCAAGAGAATGGAGGTTGTTTTAATGACGCGCGTTATAAGATTCAGGGTTGCGGGGATTACAAGTGGTAGACCCTGAGGCAAATAAATATAGCTGTACTGTTGTCTTTTAGACAGACCAAGCGCACGTCCTGCATCGATTTGTGTTTTCGGAACGCTAATCAACGCTGACCTGACGACATCACTCATTTCGGAGGAAATCCAAAGGACGAAGACTAGTACAGAAACTGTGAACTGGCTAATATCCGAATTTAAAGCTTCTGGCAGGATGTAATAAAAAACAAATAGTAAAACCAGTAAGGGCATAATCCGAAAAACTTCCAAATATATCTTGAAAATCAGTTTGATCATCCTTAAATTCGAGGTTCTAAGTATGCCAAATAACACACCTAGTAGTAAACCAATGACGAGAGAAACAACTGAAATTTTAGCAGCTAACCACATACCACCCAAAATTCGGGACATGTTGTTACCATCAAAAAGGATATTAAGACCCGAAGATGCCATGGCGAACTCTCCTTTCGATATAACTGATAATGAGTGACAAAGGAATTAAAATGACCGCATAGGAAATAACCAACATCAGCAAGTATTCCCGAGTCAAGTAGTACATACCAATCAAATCCCGTGTCACATTGGTCAAATCCATAATAGCAATAGCTGAAAAAACCGAAGTTTCTTTCAGTAAGAAGAGCGCATTCGCACCAACAGCTGGGACACTATTGGCAAATCCTTGCGGAAAAATAATGAAACGTGCCAATTGTACTCTTGTCAGACCAAGCGCACGACCACTTTCCACTTGAATCCTTGCAACTGATTCAATCCCTCCTCGAAAAGATTCGCTCATATAACCGCCACCTAGAAAGGCTAACCCAATAATGCCAACTGTTTCTTTTTCTAGTTGAATCCCAATACGTGGCAAGCCATAATATAGGAAAAAGAGTTGAATCAATAAAGGCGTATTACGTGATATTTCTGTATAGGCACTGGCAATTTGCCGAAAAATTGGTAATTTAAAATAGATGACAAAACTCGAAATCAAACCAATAATTAAAGCAAGTGCAATACCAATGCTTGCAAGTTTTAACGTGACGCCCATTGCATGTATATACTGCGGCAAAGCTTCGGACATCATTTGACTAGCCATATTCCCTCCTTAAACAGCATCATATTTTTACCATATTCCTCTTACCATTTTAACCCTGAATCAATGAACTAGTCTTAAAAATAATAAAAGGTCGTGATAGGAAATCCTAATCACGACCTTTTGATAGTTAACTCAAGTAATATTTAATTTATTTCAAAGCCTCTGCTGACGGTGTATAATCGCCACCATAAAATTTTTCAGACAGTTTTTTTAAAGTGCCATCTTCCGATAAGGTTTTAATGGCTTTATCCATTTCACCTTTAAGTTTTTCTTGTGTGTCATCCAAGATGTAGTATTCATAGGTTTTAAATGTCGGGTATTCCTTTAAATCAGGAATGTTGCTAGCAACTGTGACACCATGTGTCTTAGCTAAGTTTTCAGCTGCTGATTTTGAGGCAAATAGAAAGTCAATTTGACCAGACTCAACCGCAGCCAAGCGGTCAGCTAGTGAGCGTTCTGAATAAGTCACTTCGATTTTTTTATCTGGATATTTCTTATTCCAGGCTTCAAAAATAGCACCATAATTAGTTCCTGCAGGAATCTCTGTTTTCTTACCAATTAGATCTTTAATTGATGTGTAATTATTTTTCGTGCTTGAAAAGATAGCATTGACATTTTCAGAAATCGGATAAGTAAATAAATATTTCTTTTCTCGTTCAGGTGTTTTACCAAAGTTATTGGCACCAATTTGACTACGGCCTGCATCTAAATCCGTTAAAATTGCTTCATCAGATACAATTTTATAGTTGAATTTATAATCAGGCAATTTTTTATCAACGGCTTTCAATACCTCAATATCAAAACCTGTCAAGGTATCACCATCTTTATAAGCATAAGGCTTGGAGTCAGCCGTTTGCGCCACCGTGATTGTTGTCACTTTTTTAGATGTATCCGTCGCATCTTTATTTGACTTACCACACGCTGCCAAAAATGCAACACTTAGTAAGCCGACAGCAGCAAGCGCTGCTACTTTTTTAAATCTCATAATCAAAAAATCCCCTTTTTCAAATTGATAAATCTCATTTTACCATAAAAATCATAAAGGACTGCTTTTAAAAATTGTATGACGACTTTAAAAAAAGAAATGACCAATTTTGATCATTTCTTTTATAAATCATGATAGCTTTGATAGAGTTCCTGACGAACCAAACCTCGTATTTTGGCAACCTTTTTAATAGCTGCATTAGGTTTTTCACCTGCTTTAATCAAGGCCTCAACAGCCTCTAAATCTGTTAAATCAGATGTTTCATCCTGTTTGATAGCATCAGACCCACTCACAATAATCAAGCATTCACCCTTAATTGGATGCGTCTCTAACGATGCCAAAACTTCAGAAATACGACCACGTCGATATTCTTCAAAAAGCTTGGTCAATTCTCTCACAAAAGCCACCTCACGGTCACCGTAAACAGCCAACATATTAGTCAACGTTGCAGCCACTCGGTGAGGTGACTCATAAAAAATCTGACTTTCTGGATAAGCCACTTTTTCAGTTAAAAAAGCGACTTGTTCAGACTTTTTACGTGGTAAAAACCCATAAAAAATATGTGGTTGCGGTGCAATACCAGAGGCAATCAAGGCTGTAATTCCCGCACTTGCACCCGGTAAGGCAACAACATCAATAGCTTCAGAGATACAGGCTAAAACCAAGTCATGTCCTGGGTCAGAAATCGAAGGTAAACCTGCATCAGAAACCTGAGCAATAGATTTACCCGATGCTAAAAATTGCACCATTTTCGAAAGTTTCAAACCACTATTATGCTCGTGAAAACTCTCTTGTGGCGTCTCAATCTCAAAATGATTGAGCAATTTTTGCGTATTGCGCGTGTCTTCCGAGGCAATCAAATCAACTGTTTGCAAAATTTTGACCGCCCGAAAAGTCATGTCATCCAAATTACCGATTGGTGTCGGCACTAGATACAGCGTCCCTGCTGATTTTGCGCCCTTAAAACTTTGCTGAAAATTCATCATCTATACAAAATCTCCGCGCAATACAGACACGTCTCCCCTGGTTCCAAACGCTGACCATAAAAATCCCGACAAACATGAAAACCATCTTCGTAAATTTCCTGCAAATTTGACATCGGTACTTTTTTAGTCAATTTTTCATTCTTATTTTCCGGACTATGCGGCTCTGAAAATTCAGTCAAACGATCGCGCAAGCGCGCATTTTCTAAGCGTAGGCTGGTATTCTCTGTTAATAATTTTTGATAGTTGGTTTTAATATCACTAACTTGCGTGAGTGTGGCAACCAAACCTTCTTCAAGTTCAGATAGATGCTCAAAGAAAGACATTTTATCTGTCATCAAACCACCTCAATTTCTGAAATATCATAATCCTGAATATGATTATCCAATCGTACTTTGACAGTATTGGATAAGATATTCAGACCAATTACTCGTGCTTGACCGTCAGCCGTCTTGATTGTATCTCCAAAATCCGGGAAATTCTTACGCGCCTGACGGTAAAAATCATCTTCATAACTCAAACAACACATTAAACGACCACATAGACCATTTAACTTGCTCTGATTCAGCGATAAAGCCTGATTTTTAGCCATCTTAATGCTGACGTTGGGAAATTCACCCATAAATTCTGAACAGCAAAGAGGACGCCCACAAGGGCCAATACCGCCAAATGTTTTGGCAACATCTCGTGAGCCAATTTGACGCAATTCAATCCGAGTTTTAAAACTACTAGCTAAATCTTTTAAAAGCGCTCTAAAATCCACCCGATGTTCTGCCGTAAAGCTAATATATAAGCGTTTGTAATCAAGCGTATACTTGACCTCAATGACTTTCATATCAAGATTGTGGTCTTGCACCAAACGCTTAACTGTTATCTTAGCAGCATCAGAATCCTGAGCAACCTTGTCAGCTAATTCAAAGTCTAGAACATTAGCCTGAGAAACGATATAGCCATCACTTACTAGCTCAGACGAAACCTCACGCACAACACGTCCCATCATCTTATATTTTTCAGTTTTAATCACTACAGTGTCAGCAATCTCACAATGACTATTACTTGAGACAAAGAGATTGTCCTCACCATGTGTAAATTTGATTTCGTAATTCATAATTTTCTTTCTTAATGCCTCAAAGCATCGTTAAATAATCAAATAAGAAACGACTTTCTAGCCGTTCACCTTATCCTAAAATAATTTTTTCAAGACTGGCTTGGAAATTCACATTCGCACGCCAGTATTTTTGTGCTGTAAATACATTTTGCGCCCATTTAGGTTGGCGTCTTTTGACAAAAAAGATAGCAAGGATATTAAACGCCAAGCCTTGCAGTCTTTTATCTTTAAACAAAGGCGCTAACTGCATGATTTGCAACAAAGCATCATCAGCATTACTAGCCAAGGTCTTAGTGAATTTATCTAACTGCTTGACACTTTCTAAAAAAACCTTATCTGCTGCCAACTCCTCAGCCTCAGGCAAGGACGTCACAACTTCTGAAATGATACTAGCATCTGTCTTGAGCGTCCCTTTTTGCTCCAAATAGTTTTGAATAAACTGAGATTGACTTGGAAAAGTAATGACTTGGGCACGCGACTTAATGGTTTCAAGCACCATGTTCTCAGATGCTGTTAAAAGAAAGATGTAAATTTCAGACTCTGGCTCCTCGATAGACTTGAGTAAAGCATTAGCGGCATTCACATGAAGTTTTTCAGCCCCATCTATAATCACAACTTGCCGATTCGTTTCAAAACCAGATTGTGAAAAAGTAAGTAATAAATCACGGATCTGCTGCGTTTTAATTGTTTGCCCGTCAGGACTTACAAGATGTAAATCCGTAAAGTCGTTAGCCGCAACAAGCCGACATTCTCGACACTGACCACAAGGCAGCCCATTTTTTAGGTCACTACAAAAGCGCGACTGAGCTAACCAGATTGCCATTTCCATCGCACCAAAGCCACCTGAAAACAAGAAAGCATGGTGTAACTTGTTATGCTTTAATACTTGAGAAAAACGAGCAAAAAGTTCAGGTTGTAATTCAGAAATTGCCATCAAAAATCTCCGGGAACCTTGATTGTAAAGTAGATAGTGTCGCTGCCAAAACTTGGTCTATCGCTTGTGAGGCATCTATCGTCACAATACGCTTAGGATTTGCTTTAGCAATGGCTTGATAACCCGCACGCACTTTTTGATGCATTTCCTGCGCTTCTAAATCAAGACGGTTAACTTCACGCTCACCTGTCATAACGCGTGAAAGGCCAACTTCTGTGTCAACATCAAAATACAGAGTCAAATCTGGTAAGAGACCATCCGTTGCAAAATTGTTAATTGTTTCAACATCCGCTACGTCAATTCCACGCGCATAGCCCTGATAGGCCACTGATGAGTCGATAAACCGATCAATGATAACAATTTCGCCTTCAGCTAAGGCGGGGCGTACTTTTTCATTCAGATGTTGTCTACGTGCAGCAGCAAATAAGAGCAACTCTGTCTTACCATCAATCGCTGTGTTTTCAGGTGCCAGTATAATTTCACGAATACTCTCTGCAATCCGAATACCACCCGGTTCACGCGTCGTTAAAATATCTGCGCCCGTTTGTGTTAGCATCGGTAAAATTTTATGTAATATCGTTGTTTTCCCAGCGCCCTCAGGCCCTTCCAACGTGATCAAAATTCCTTTAGTCATAGTTTAAATTATATCATTTTTTTGCCAAAATTTGGGGCAAATCCGCGATATTGATTAACTCAATCACATCTACTGGGCGTACTTTTTTATAATCCGTTACTTTGGTAATCAGTAGAACGACAGATTTTTGACCGTGTTTCATTTCGTCAAGCAGTATTTTTTCCGCCTCAAAAATTGAGGCTGATGCTGGGATAAACCTCACAATCGCTTGTGACTGAGCTAACATGTCTGACACTGACGGTTTTTTTGAAACCGTTAATGCATGGACTAAGGCATTGGCCGTGATGATTTTACGCATGACAAATTTACCATTACGAATGACCGGAAACTGGGTATGATGATGTCGCTTAATCAAATCCATCACGGTCTCAAAACCAGCAAATTCTGGCACAAAGATAACCTCTGATGCAAAGAGCTGGCCAACTGTCATCGGTTTAGTCAGGACCTCATAGACGTGTTGAATCAGTGTCACGACTTCTGGTTGAATGACAAAATAGTTGTCAGATAGCTTATGCTGCATCATATTGCGTAAATTATTAAACAATTCAAAGTCCATTGCATACTCACGCGCACCGGGCATATAGGCCATAATGGCATCTGTTAGCTGTGACATCGGCATATACTTGCCTGTTTTATTGAATTTTTTATTGGCAAATGCCTCTATTTTTTTATAAATTGCTATAAATTGTTCATTTAATGTGTTAGGTGTCGACTCTAGTTCCGACGGCGTTTGTTTTTCAGTCATATAAAAAAGAACCTCTCGGCTCCATTTTAACATTATTCAAGTGAATTCGCCCAAGATTTCTGGAGCTTGCGTGATAATTGTGAAATCGCAAAGTTGATAACGAAATAAATTAAAGCCACAAAACCGTAAAGCATGAAAACTTGGCCAACTTGGAAATACTGCCCCATGAGAATCTGTGAATTACCAAATAACTCTTGTAAAGCAATAACTGAATATAAAAACGAGGTATCCTTAATGACCGTCACAAACTGTGAAATAATGGCGGGCAACATCTTACGAATGGCTTGAGGCAATACGATATAAATCAGAATCTGAGCATCTGAAAACCCTTGTGACTTACCAGCCTCAGTTTGACCTTCTGGTACACCATTCAAACCACCACGGATAATCTCCGCAAGGGCAGCTGTCGTAAAGACCGTAAAGGAAATAATCCCTGCAGGCACTGACTTGACTTGAAAAATCAAGAAAACCACAAAAATCCATAACAGATTGGGGACATTTCTGACCACCTCAATATAAACACTCGCAATCAATTTGAAAAATGGATTTTTACCGTTACGCATGACTGCTAGTAATGTCCCAAAAATTGTTGAAAGAAAGATAGAAATAAAGGCGATAAAAAGTGTCAAGCCTAAACCCTGAAAGAGAAATCGAATATTGGTCGCCGTGAAAACCTGCGCCGCTTCTTGTGCTAAACTCATGTGTCATCTCCTCTCTTTCTAGCCGACACTATAGGCATTTTTATTTTTTTCTTCCATGCGACGCGCTAGAGTTGCAAGCGGGAAACATAGAACAAAATAAAGTACACCAACCCCAACAAAGGCTGGAATATAGTTAACATTCATTGACGACCACGATTTGGCCGTAAACATAAGGTCAGCACCCGATATAATCGCAACCGTCGATGTATTTTTAATCAAATTGACTACCTGATTCGTCAATGGCGGATAAATCATCCGAATAGCTTGGGGCAAAATAATCAGGCGCATGGTATCACCATACGTGAAACCTTGTGATTCTGCAGCCTCAGTCTGACCTCTAGGAACTCCTTCGATACCAGATCGGATAACCTCTGCGATATAGGCACCGTGATATAAACCGACACAAATAATGGCTGTCCAAAATGCGGAAATAACTAAATCTTTATTTAGAAGTGGAAAACCATAATAGACCACAACAAATTGAATCAATAAAGGCGTATTTTGATACACCTCGACATAAACTCGACTGATGCCACGTAAAATCTTATTTCGTGTGGCAGATAACGAGCCAAATACCACGCCTAATAGCATGGCGAGTAGTAAAGCACCAATAGAAATCTCCAACGTATAGAGAAAACCATTTGCAAATTGGCCAAAATCAGCAAAAAATGCCTGCCAACGTTCTAAAGCAAAAGGACTCATATTACACCTTTCTTTAATAAAAAAGCATTAAGCATGCTTTTTCAATGTTCTAACCTGCAATGCTGTCATACTTCTAGCAGCACTTACTTAGCGGTTGCATCTTTCAAATCATATTTATCGGTCATTTTTTTAAGCTCACCATTTGCTTTTAGTATCTTAACTTCTTTATCAAGGTAGTCTGCTAATTCAGTGTTTGATTTTTTAGTTGCAATCCCGTATTCTTGACTGGCAAAGCCATCTCCCATAATTTCAGTCTTAGCATCAACGTAGCCTGACAAAATTGATTTATCAGCTGAGAAAGCATCAATACGACCTGATGTTAATGCAGTTTTCAAAGTTGGGTAATCAGCCAATTCAGAATATTTGAAAGAGAGTCCTTTTTCTTTACCCAATGCTTCTAGTGCATTCTTAGTAGAGGCAGATTGTGCCACACCAATCGTTTTACCGTCTAAATCTTCGACTGACTTAAAGTCTGAGGCTTTATTCAATAAGAAACCAACCTCATCTGTAAAGTAAGGCGTTGTAAAGTTGTATGACTTTTGGCGCTCAGGCGTAATCGTAAACGTGCCAATGACAGCATCAACTTGCTTATTATCAAGCAAAGGACCACGAGTTTGAGCAGTGATTGGCACAAATTCAGCTTTCACACCAAGATCTTTAGCAATTTTTTTAGCTAAATCAATTTCAACACCTGTAAATTTATTTGTCTTAGGGTCTTTATAACCAAAGTTAGGCACATCTTGTTTGACACCAATCACAATCTTGCCCTTTGCTTTGATGTTATCGGTCGCAGATTTAGAGCTGTCCTCTTTTGATGCACCGCATGCTGCCAATGTGACAGCAGCAAAAACAGTTGCGAGCATCGCTAATACTTTAATTGATTTTTTCATCATGATTCTCCCTTTTTATTCCCTTTTTTATTGAATTGAGCGACTTGTCTTGTATGACTTTGTCAAAGAATAAATCTCAAGTCTAATGGTTAATAATTTTACTCAGGAACTGTTTGGCGCGCGGTTCTTGTGGATTATCAAAGAAACCGGCAACATCTGTCGTATCTTCTAACACTTCACCTGCATCCATGAAAATAATACGGTCAGCAACAGAACGTGCAAAGCCCATTTCATGCGTGACAACAATCATGTTCATACCATCTTTAGCAAGACCTTGCATGACAGATAGAACATCACCAATTGTTTCTGGGTCGAGTGCTGACGTTGGCTCATCAAATAATAAGAGCTTAGGATTCATAGCTAAACCACGTGCAATCGCAACCCGTTGCTTTTGACCACCTGACAATTGGCCTGGAAAGGCATCTTTTTTATCCCACATATTCACAAACTTCAAGTATTTTTCAGCGGTGACAGTCGCATCACGCAATTCACGTTTGAGAACTTTTGTTGGTGCTAATGTAACATTTTCTAGCACGGTTTTATGTGGGTAAAGATTGAAATGTTGGAAAACCATGCCAACTTCTTTTCGAAGTTCAACGAGATCTTTTTTTGTCGCATGATCAACATGGTGACCATTTACGATCAATTCCCCAGATTCAATCCCTTCTAAAGCATTGATTGTTCGAATCAAGGTCGATTTACCAGAACCAGAAGGGCCTAATAATACCACTACTTGTCCTTCTTCAATCTCTAAATTGATATCTTTCAGAGCATGATAATCGCCGTAATATTTCTGGACATTTTTAAACGCTATAAGCGGCATTTGAGACTCCTCATCTATCTATATTTTAGTTGTCTTTTGTTATACGATGTGATTTTATAAAATCGACAATGAGATAACATGTTACAAGTTGTAACATTTGCCTATTTTACCACTTAATTTCTGAATTGTCAAACAATTCTATTCGTAAATTTCCCAAAAGCAATCGTACTATAGACGCTTTTGATTGCTGAAATGATTAAAAAACGTTATAATAAAGGTAATAATGGAGAAATTACATATGAAAAAAATTCTTGTTGTTGATGATGAAAAGCCAATTTCAGATATTGTCAAATTCAATCTGACAAAAGAAGGCTACGAGGTCTTGACTGCTTTTGATGGCGAGGAGGCACTTGAGATTTTCGCTGCTGAACAGCCCGACCTCATTTTACTAGATTTAATGTTGCCTCAAAAAGACGGTCTTGAGGTAGCACGCGAAATTCGAAAATCTTCAGAAGTACCGATTATCATGGTTTCTGCCAAAGACAGTGAATTTGATAAAGTCATCGGTTTAGAATTAGGGGCGGACGACTATGTCACCAAACCTTTTTCAAACCGCGAACTTTTAGCCCGCGTCAAAGCTAATTTACGTCGCTCTAACGTGACGGCTGAGACTACCTCAGCTAATGCTGATAAAAAAGAAATCAGAATTGGTGACATCACCATTGCGCCAGAGAAATATGCGGCTTATAAAAATGATAAGCATATTGGCCTGACGCACCGCGAGTTCGAGCTTTTGCACTATTTGGCACAGCACGTTGGTGAGGTAATGACGCGTGAGCATTTGCTTGAAACGGTTTGGGGTTACGATTATTTCGGTGATGTTCGCACGGTTGATGTGACGATTCGTCGTTTACGTGAGAAGGTTGAAGACACACCGAGCCGTCCTGAATACGTTGCGACACGTCGTGGCGTTGGTTATTATTTGAGTAATCCTAATGAAAAATAAACTCCCTTTCACAAGCACCATTTTATTTAAAGCGGTAATCTCACATTTACTGCTTTTTTCAGCTTTATTTGCTTGGAATGCGCATGGTTTTCTGGCACGCGAGGCATCTTTTACGAGATTTAGCATTTTTTATGTCAGCTCACTTTTGCTACTAATCTGGTTTACGACGAGAATTTCCATTGGTTTAAATCAGATTTCTGACCAGATCGATGATTTCACCGAGCAAAAATACACGGTCAGAAAACAAATCCCCGGTCATACCGAAATCAACCAACTCTATGATAAGGTTGTTAACCTCGGTGAAAAAACAGAGCACGCGCAAGAAAGACTAGAATCCTCTAGTACCCGATTGAACGGTATCTTAACTTATATGACGGACGGCGTTATCGCCACGGACCGTCGCGGTAAAATCGTCCTCGCTAACACGGCAGCCTTAGAATATCTCAACGTCTCAGAAAAAAATCTCCTATCTCGCAAAATCATTGACGCGCTTGATATCGCCTCTAACTACACCTTCCGAGATTTGCTTGAGAATGAGCCAGAGATTATTATTGACTCCGAAAACGCCATGGGTGAATTTACAACACTACGCATTAAATTCGCGCTTTTCCGCCGGGAATCAGGATTCATTTCAGGTGTCGTTGCTGTTTTACACGACGTCACTGAGCAAGAAAAAAATGAGCGAGAAAGACGTTTGTTTGTTTCTAACGTGTCACATGAGTTGCGGACACCTCTGACCTCTGTTAAATCTTATCTGGAGGCACTTGATGAAGGTGCTATCAATGACCCAGACATTGCTCCAGGCTTTATTAAAGTGTCACTAAAGGAAACAGATCGTATGATTCGCATGATTCAAGATTTAGTGACTTTATCTCGTATGGACTCTGATACGATTGCCCTTGAAAAAGAAGTGATAAATTTCATCGCCTTTCTTCACTATCAACTCAATCGTTTTGACCAGATTGTCGGCAATAGTGATGAAAATGAAAAGCAGTTTAAGATTGTCCGCCAAATCCCGCTACAACCAATTTGGATGGAAATTGATACCGATAAAATGGGACAAGTCATCGATAATCTGATGAATAATGCTATCAAATACAGCCCAGCTGGTGGTAAGATTACTGTCAGCTTGGAGCAGACTAATACGCAAGTCCTCTTACGCATTAGCGATGAAGGGCTTGGCATACCTAAAAAAGACCTCCCTAAAATTTTCGACCGATTCTATCGTGTGGATAAAGCACGTAGCCGCGAACAAGGCGGTACAGGACTTGGTCTTGCAATCGTTCGTGATATCGTGAAGATGCACGATGGTTTCGTTTGGGCAAAGTCTGACGGTGAAACCGGTACAACTTTCACTGTCGTTCTCCCTTATGCACCACTTGAGGCTGAGACTGATTCAGAGGTTGACGATTGGACTGGACTGACAGACTAGTCTGTCTTATACAAAACAAACAGAAAAACTACCATGATTCGCGTGTTCTCAAGAATCATGGTAGTCTACTTTTAGCAAGGATACAAAATTGACAGAAGAAAATGGATTTAAATACAGTATATTAGCCAGTGGTTCTACTGGTAATGTTACTTATATCGAAACGCCTGAACGTAAAATTTTAGTTGATGCTGGACTTTCCGGTAAAAAAATCGAAGGCCTCATGAACGAAATCGGCCGTAGTTTAAGCGATGTCGATAGCTTACTTGTGACACATGAGCATAAGGATCATGTGGCAGGATTAGGTGTGCTTGCGCGCAAGTATAAAATGGATCTCTATGCTAATGAGCTAACTTGGCAAGCCATTGGTGATGCTTGTGGCAAGATTGATACGACTCAAAAACATATTTTTGAAATGGGCAAAATGCTGACCTTTGGCGATATTGACATTGAAAGTTTTGGTGTTAGTCATGATGCTGCTGCACCTCAATTTTACAAATTTATGAAAGATGGCAAAAGCTTTGTCATGTTAACAGATACTGGCTATGTAAGTGATCGTATGCGGGGAACAATCGAAAATGCTGATGCTTACCTGATGGAATCTAATCACGATGTCGAAATTCTGCGTATGGGTAACTACCCTTGGCGGTTAAAACAACGGATTCTTTCTGATCACGGTCATTTGTCCAATGAGGACGGCGCAAGTACGGCTATCTCTGTCATCGGCAAGCAAACTAAGAAAATCTTGCTTGGGCACCGTAGTCAAGAAAATAATCTAAAAGAATTGGCGCATATGACGATGGAGAATACTTTGATGCAGCATGACATTGATGCCAAAAACGATGTGCAAGTTTTAGATACAAGTCATGTTGAGGCAAGTCCTCTGTACCATATTTAATTTTATAAGATTATTGATACCAAATAAAAAAACTCATCCAAAGATGAGATTAGATGAAGACTGAAATCGCTGCTGCAACTGCTGCAAAAACAGTTAAAATCAGCATCAACCAGACAATGAGCATGACAACTTTTTGAAAAGTTGTTTTTTGTTGTTTTTTATAAGCCATACACAAATTCTACCGCAAAATGCGATGTTTTTCAAGCACTTAGTTAAGCGATAAATGATATAATAAGCTTATCAAAGTCTATGCTAAAATTAAAAAGTATGAACGTCAATTCATTTTTTAGTGCAGACTTTAATATGAGACTGTATTTAGATAATACTAGAAAAAGAGGCGATTATGGAAGGTAATAAAATCAACGGAAAGACAGTCACTGAGTCAGACTTATTAGCGCTCGGCTATCGGAAGTATTATTCTGACAACCTAGATGTTTTCTACAATAAAGATATTTGTGCGCACGTGGGTAATTGTGTTCGTGGAGACTCCAATGTCTTTGAGGTAGGCCGTAGACCTTGGATTATCACAAGCAATGCTGCCTCTGCTGAGCAATGTATCACTGTCATTAACTCTTGTCCCAGTGGTGCTTTAAAATGTCTCTACCACGGTCAAGATACTCTAATCAAGAAGGAAACTACCATGCCAAACTTTACATTTGAAGATCAAGGGGATCAAATTGCTTTGACCAACGCAGACACGCACCAACAAGCGGGCGAAATTGCCTTTATGGAGGCGGAAGATACCCTTATCATCGTACATACTGGTGTTAATCCTGAATTTCGGGGCAACGGATTGGCCGAACAACTTGTCGCTAAAGTTGTCGAAAAAGCCCGTCGTGAAGATAAAAAAATCTTCCCAATCTGCCCCTTTGCCCAAAAGGAATTTAAAGCCAAACCAGAATATTCAGATGTTCTACGTCTAGATGTTTAAAACCGAACTTTAAAAGTGTCACATATGAACTACAAGAGTTTGCTTTGATATTTTCAAAGTAAGCTTTTTTGATACCTTGATTCACTTATTAATAGATACTATAAAAAGACTTACCAAATTGGCAAGCCTTTCTATTTTTAAATCTTGATTAAATTAATCTTTGTTTGCTCACAATCAAAGATTGCTTCGCAGAATAAGGCTTAGGCCTTGTTAGCAGAACCGAAAACATCGATACGTTCTTCAACTGCTGCTTGAACTGCGTCAATACCTGGTTTAAGGAATTTACGTGGGTCAAACAATTTTTTAGCTTCGTAGTCAGCTTCATTAGCATCGTAGTCACGTGCAAATTGACGAGTTGCTGCTGCAAAGGCTTGTTGTGATTCAGTGTTAACGTTAACTTTAGCAACACCCATTTTGATTGCTTCGCGGATTTGGTCATCAGGTATACCAGAACCACCGTGAAGTACGATTGGGAAACCAGGAACAGCTTCAGTCAATTTTTTAAGGTGATCCAAGTCAAGACCAGTCCAGTTAGCTGGGTAAGGACCGTGGATATTACCGATACCAGCTGCAAGGAAGTCAATACCTGTTTTAACCATTTCAACTGCATCTTCGATTGGTGCTAATTCACCAGAACCGATGATACCGTCTTCTTCACCACCGATAGTCCCAACTTCAGCTTCGACTGAGATACCTTTAGCGTGAGCAAGCTCAACGATTTCTTTAGTTTTTTCAAGGTTTTCAGCGATTGGAAGGTGTGAACCGTCAAACATCAATGATGTGTAACCAACTTCGATAACTTCTTTAGCGTCTTCATAATGACCGTGGTCTAGGTGAATCGCAACTGGTACAGTGATGTTCATTGATTCTACAAGGTTTTCAATGATGTATTTAGCTGTTTTGTAGCCACCCATGTATTTACCAGCGCCCATAGACGTTTGGATAAGTACTGGAGCTTGTTTAGCTTGAGCTGCACGCAAGATAGCTTGTGTCCACTCCAAGTTGTTTGTATTGAATCCACCGATTGCGTAGCCATTTTCACGAGCTGCTGCAACGAATTTTTCTGCTGAAACGATTGCCATTTCTTAAGTTCCTCCAAAATTTATTTAACGAGTTAATTATACCACTTTGTGAAGGATTATTCTAGTTTTTAGTGGATTTATTTTATTTTCTTCAATTTTTACCACTTATTTACTGAAAATTACAGATAAATTTACATCATTTTTACTTCAGCAAAAAACTTATGCATCCCATTAACTATCTGGAATCGTAAGTTTTATTGTCTTTATTTTATTTCATTTCGATTAATAAATCTTGTGTGGCAATCGCTTCTGATGCCTTCACATAAATTCTTTTAATCTCACCATCGAATGGCGCCTCAATAGTTGTTTCCATCTTCATCGCTTCTGTTACCATGAGTGGCTGTCCTTTGACAACTTTCTCATCAGGTTTAACAAGGACTGTCACAACTGAACCAGGCATCGTCGCACCGATATGATGCGGATTAGACGGCTCTGCTTTCTCTTTGGCAATCGCTGTCGATTTAATCGACGTATCCTTGACAATTACCTCACGACGTTGACCATTGAGGTTAAAGAAGAGCGTTCTGTTACCTTCACTATCAGGCTCAGAAATGCTATCCAAATGAATGAGTAAAACCTTACCTTTTTCGATTTCAACCGAAATCTTTTCACCTACACGCATCCCGTTAAAGAAAGTCGGTGTATCAAGTAACGTCACACTACCAAATTCATTTTGCATTTTTTGGTAATCAAGAAAGACTTGCGGATAAAGAATATAACTCAAGACTTCATGTTGACCAGGCTCATAGCCTAACTTCTCAGTCAACTCAGCAACCACATCATCAAAATTAACCGGAGCTGCGTGTAAACCAGGACGATCAGTGATAAAAGGTTTATCCTTTAGAATAATTTTCTGTAATTTTTCTGGGAAACCACCAACAGGTTGACCTAAATCACCTGCGAAGAAACTGATCACCGACTCAGGGAAACTGAGCGTGTCACCTTTTTCATAGATATCTTCCTCAGTGAGGTCATTTTGCACCATAAAGAGTGCCATATCGCCAACAACTTTAGAAGAAGGTGTCACCTTGATAATATCACCAAACATCATATTGACCGTATGATACATCGCCTTCACTTCATCAAAGCGTAAGCCCAAACCAACAGCCGTTGCTTGTGATTGGAGGTTAGTATATTGGCCACCAGGCATTTCATGCGAGTAGACCTCAGTTTGCGGACTTGTTAAGCCTTTTTCGAATGGCGCATAGAATTTACGAACATCTTCCCAATAATGATTGATTTGTGTCGCATTATCAATATCCAATTCAGGTGCCCGCTTACCATTTTCCAAAGCGTAATAAAGCGATGACATACTTGGTTGACTAGTTCCTGATGACATGGCTGCCGTCGCCACATCAACGATATCAACACCTGCCGTTACCGCTGCAGAACAAGTAATAATCCCGTTACCGGAAGTATCATGCGTATGCAAATGCAACGGAATATCAACTGTTTCTTTCAATTCTGAAATCAAACGATAAGCCGCTTGCGGTTTAAGAATCCCCGCCATATCTTTAATAGCTAAAATATGCGCACCCGTCGCCTCAAGCTCTTTAGCTAAATCTTTATAGTATTTGATATTATATTTTTGACGATTATTGTCTAAAATATCGCCCGTATAACACATTGTCGCTTCAACAATTTTACCAGTATCACGAACAGCCTGAATTGATTTTTCCATCTGAGGTAGCCAGTTAAGCGAATCAAAGACACGGAAAACATCCATCCCTTCTTGCGCCGCAACCTTAATAAACTCCTGAATGACATTATCCGGATAATTTTGGTAACCGACCGCATTTGACCCACGAAAGAGCATTTGGAACATGGTGTTTGGCATTAATTTTCGGAGTTCACGCAAGCGATACCATGGACTTTCATTCAGAAAACGATAAGCCACGTCAAAGGTTGCCCCACCCCACATCTCAGCAGAAAATAGATTTGGTAAGCCTTGGTCCACTGCTGATGCAACTTGTTTCATATCTTGCAAGCGCACGCGAGTTGCCAAAAGACTTTGATGAGCATCTCGGAAAGTTGTATCCGTCAACAGCACTTCCTTACGAGATTTGACAAAATCAACAACGGCATCAGCACCTTGAGAATCTAAGATACCTTTAGTCGTCAACGTGTCGATTTTTTTCACTTTAGGATAGCGTGTTTCATCGAAATATGGCTTAGTCTTCTGGTCAATCCCAGGAAAACCATTGACTGTGATATTAGCGATGTATTTCATCGTCTTGTTACCACGGTCTCTCAAACGTGGTAAATTAAAGAGCTTGGGTGTACTATCAATAAAGGTTGTCTTGGCATCTCCCGAAATAAATTCTGGGTGATTGAGGACATTTCGCAAGAACGGAATATTCGTTTTAACACCACGAATTCGGAATTCACGAAGACAGCGATCCATCTTACGAACTGCTTCCTTGAAATCAGTCGCATTCGTAATCACTTTAACAAGTAAACTATCAAAGTAGGGTGTTACTTCATAACCAGAATAAGCATTTCCAACATCAAGACGGACACCAAAACCACCTGGTGAGCGATACGTATCAATTTTACCTGTATCAGGTAAGAAATTATTTTCAGGGTCTTCCGTCGTAATCCGACATTGAATGGCAGAACCTATCAATGGAATTTTATCTTGTTCAGGAATCTTCACATCTTTATGAAGGTCAGCACCCTCAGAAATTAAAATCTGAGCTTGTACGATGTCAATACCTGTGACAACTTCTGTAATCGTGTGCTCAACCTGAACACGTGGATTGACTTCGATGAAATAAAATTCGTTGTCCTTCACCAAAAACTCAACAGTTCCGGCATTGACATATCCGACATGTTTGCAGAGTTTAACTGCTGCATCACAAATACGTTGGCGCAATTCATCAGCCATACCAACGCTTGGTGCGACTTCGATTACCTTTTGATTCCGACGTTGAACAGAACAGTCACGCTCATATAAATGCACCACATTGCCATGAGAGTCACCAAGAATTTGAACTTCGATATGTTTCGGATTAGTAATATATTTTTCGACATAAATTTCATCAGAACCAAAAGCTGATTTTGCTTCTGATGCGGCACGTGCATAACCGTCACGCGCCTCAGCTTCATTATGCGCAACACGCATCCCACGACCGCCACCACCAAGGGCAGCTTTAATCATGACTGGATAGCCAAAAGTACGGCCAAATTCAAGAGCGCCTTCCAAATCTACTGGACCTTCAGTCCCTGGAATAGAACCAACACCAGCTGCAATAGAGGCCTCTTTCGCCTTGATTTTATCTCCGAAAATATCCAGATGATGCAAAGTTGGTCCAACAAAAATCAAACCAGCTGCTTCAACCTTACGCGCAAAGTCAATGTTTTCTGACAACAAACCATAACCTGGGTGAACAGCCTCAGCACCAGACTCAAGTGCAATACGCACGATATCATCAATATCAAGGTAAGCATCAATCGGTTTCTTTCCGGCACCCACTTGGTAAGCTTCATCGGCTTTAAAGCGGTGAACAGAATACTCATCTTCTTTTGCATAAATCGCTACGGTTGAGATACCCAACTCGTTACAAGCACGGAAGACACGGATAGCAATTTCGCCACGGTTAGCAACTAGTAGTTTTTTCATATATAAAGCCTTTCAATTTTTTACAGAAACAAAAGTTGTCTTTAAAGACTGTGAGCTCACGGTCTAGAAAAGTTGTCGCATTAAAGTTCAAGAATACCTGGAATGGCCACTTGCATGATTAGTTATCACGCAAAGCGTTTGGCGAGATTTCAGAAAAATCGTATTTAGCAGTCATTTCCGCTAGCTCTCGCCGTTTTTCATCTGCGGAAATATTGAGCACAAAGCCTATCCCAACTGACAGGGTTAGCAGAGAATTCCCACCCTGACTCAGGAAGGGGAAAGTTACACCTGTAGAAGGAATCAAACCTGAAATCCCACCGATATTAACCAAAACCTGTGAAAAGAGAATGGTTCCCACACCGATTGATAGCATGCTATTAAACGGGTCCTTGGCACGAATACCGACCATAAAAATACGCATAATCAAGAAGAAAATGATACCTAGAATAATAATCCCACCAATCAAGCCTAACTCCTCAATCACAATCGCAAAGATGAAGTCAGTATGCGCCTCTGGCAGATAGCCTTTCTTCTCAATTGAATTACCTAAGCCACGACCGAACCACCCACCATTTGAAATCGCATAATAGCCATTAATGAGTTGGTGTCCTGAATCGCCCGTATCCTGAAATGGATTGGCAAAGGCGATGAACCGCTTGTTCACATAGGCAATCGAGCCAAAGAAACTTGGAATAATATTACCACCTGTGATTTTAAGCAAGGCTAAAATACCAAGTGTTAAGGAGCCGAAAATCTTCAGAAAACCGGTCCCCCAACGATAAGAAATACCACTAGCCATAATAACCGCAGCTGACGGAATCATAACAAGTAAGGCATTCCCCATATCTGGCATAATGGCAACAGCACCAATCATTACCAACAACCAAAATCGCCAACCACTGAGGAAGTTAACCCAGAATTGATTTCTATCAAAAAGGGCATTGATGTCATAGGTCTGAATTTTTTCTTGTTTACTGGCAAATGTAGCCGATAGAAACCAGACAGATACAAATTTTAAGTATTCTGCCGGCTGGATACTCCCGATACCGGGAATAATAATCCAACCATGTGCGCCATTTACTGTTGGCACCAAAAATCTAGCAATAAATAGCAAGACAAGCATGACGGGAATTAAAACCCCAAACCAGTTGCGACTTCTCAATTTATCAACCTTGATGCGGTAAATGACCACAATCATGATTAATGAAAAGGCAAAGAAAATGGTCTGATTTCGAAAAAGCTGATAAGGTGGTAAACCAAGCTCTATCTGATGAGGAACGGTAGCTGAGAAAACCATGATTAGGCCTAGCACCGATAAAATTAAATAGGGAATAAGTATTGAGTAATTTAAAAAGTGTCTTTTTTTGAGTTCTTTCATAGTCATATTATTGAGTTATTCACTCAACTGTTATCCTTTAATGAGGCAGAGCCTGGTGATTATCTTCGATAATTACGAGGCAGTGCTTGGTAATAGCTACTAACCAAAGCATTAAAGCTAATCGCCTTTGAGACGGGTTGCCTTAATCATCAGTTGACTCCTATTTTTAACGACAGGCGTTTTAAAACAGGACAGACTATTATTTATAGTGATTAAGATACATTATATCATTTTTTTAAATAAAAAAAAGAAAGTAGTTGAAATTTTCTAACAACTTTCTATTAATGTTCGGTTTACATCTCTTCACGAACTAATTTTTAAACTTATTTTGTCATATCGTTCAGGTTTCGATATGCATGATCACTTTACGATCTTTTGGGCAATATTTTAATACCTGAACTTTATCTGGATGCGTCGCTTTATTTTTGGATGAAATATAATTTTGCTGACCACATCTAGTACATTTGAGGTTGATTTTAACTCGCAATATCTCTTACCCCTAGTAATTTTCTAAAATTGAATAGCGACCAGATAAGGTTAAATAAAACAAAGCAGCTCGTCGTCAAGAAAACAGCGCGATAACTGATATAGCCTGCAACGGCACTCCCTAAAAGTGGCCCAGCTACTTGACCAAAGTTTGTAAACATTTGGTTAAAACTAAAAATTCTTGAGATACCTTCTGGTGGTGTAATTTTTGAAAGTAAGGAATTAACTGACGGCATCAAGGCACCTGAGCCAAATCCTAGCATGAAACGTAAAATACCAAGTTGCAATGGTGTCTTAACAAATGCCATTGGCAGATAAATTAAAAAGCTATAAATCAAGCCAATGATAATCAAGCGATGACTGCCAATTCTATCTCCAATTCTACCTAAGAATCCAGATGACATCATGGCTGATAATCCAACTGAAGACACGATAAATCCTGAAATCATCATCACGTTACCAGAGTGGCCATTGAGCTCTCGAATATAGAGTGTTAAGATTGGCGCAACGGATTGTACTGTCAATTGCAAGATAAAACTTGTAATGAATAAGCCAAGTAAAATTTGACGATTGCTCACACGCGCAAAAACTTCTTTTGTCGGTAACAACTCATGTTTTTCAATCGGTGTAAAATCTTCTTTCACTAAAAAGATAGTCAACAAGGTGACAAGTAATAAGACAGCACCTGTAATCAAAAAAACATTTTCCATGCCTACTGCCTGGGCTAAAAAGCCACCGATAGAAGGTCCGATTAGGACACCTGCAACCATACCTGTCGATAAAGTACCTAAGGCATAGCCACTTTTTTCTCTGGGGACTTGGCTGGCAATCAAGGCTGTTGAATTTGGGATGTAACCTGCAAATAAACCATTCAATAATCGCATGACTAAGAGCCACCAAACGTTTGGTACAAAAGCCAAGGCACCCATGGTGAAGGTCATCACAACAGATGCTCGCACCATCATCACGCGTCGACCACGTTGGTCAGCTAGGCGTCCCCATATTGGGGCAACAAGTCCACTCGCCAAGGCACTTACTGCCACCGAAAGACCTGCAAATATTGCAATCTCACTGCCTCTTGCGCCCAGCTTTTCAACATATAAAGGCATAAATGGCATGACAAGTGAAATGCTCGCCGCTGTGAAAAACGTTCCTAACCATGCAATAAATAAATTGCGTTTCCAATTGATTTTTATAATCTTTACTTCCTTCTAAAGTTGATGTCAATTGAAATTGATGCATCAACTCAAATATATTATGATACGATTACCCCAAAAGTGATAATCTTTCCAAGTCCAAAGCGCTGCAAAAAACGAACACCGTCAGTTGACAGTACCCGCTAGATCTCGCTTATTAAACTTGCTAATTGATTTTCCAGTACTTCTATTGTATCACAATTTTCGATAATTCGGGTCGCTAAACTGCGTTTCTCGTCAATAGGCATTTGTGCTTTGATGCGTAACAGAGCCTCTGATTCAGACAAATCATTACGTTTCATGAGGCGTTTAAGTTGGATATCTTGGGGAGCATAGACAAGCCAAGTCTCATCAAAACCTGTATATGCTCGTTCAAATAACAGTGGAATATCCATAAAGACAAGCTCTGAACGACTGCTTGCACAACGTTTAAACAATTCTGTACGAATAATATCACCTTGTACAGCTGATAATTTGGCACGCGCTTCTGCATCGGAGAAGATCAAAGCGCCAAACTTGGCACGATCCAAATCACCATTTTCCAAAAAATAAGCCTCTCCAAACGTGTCACGAATAGCAATATATAAGGCACCGCCTACTTCTTGCAACTCTCTTACAACAACATCCGCATCAATCACCTCATAACCATGCGCCCGCAGATATGAAGTAACAACAGACTTGCCGGTAGCTATGCCACCTGTTATCCCGATTACTTTTTTCATGTTACCATTATAACATTTTCTATTCCTATATTTTTAATTTTCAAACTAAAAGTGCTATAATAGATTTAAAGAACAATATGGAGGAAAGCTATGAAAATCATCAATGTCACTAACAACTACCCTGATCTTGTCCGAGAGCAACTTAGAAACACCGATGCTTTGACGGTTGAGGTTTACTCTGCCGGCAACACGACTGTTATCTTTACGAGAGCTGCTAGTCATTATGAACTCATCGTAACGAATAAACACCGTGCGATTCGACCTGATGAGCGTGAAGATATTCAAAAGTTTTTCCTCAAAAAACGGTTGGATCAATCGATTATTGACCATGATCAGATTTCAATCATTGATGAGCCACGACTACTGGAAATTTCCTATCCGATTATCAAAAAATAAAAAAACTGCTGATGAGTTAGCAGTTTTTTATTTGGCTCAAAATCTATTGTCTTTTTATTTTAGTGTGTGAACCCTTGAACGCCCTTGTCCTTATCTTTTTGTCGCAAAAATCGTGAGTTATCTAATTTAGCAATGGCCCATTTGAAATCTTCGGCAAATTCTTCTGCTACATTCATGCTTAAATCCGCACGAACAACATAGCGTTGAATCACTATATCTGATAAATGATCTGGAAGGGGATAGGCTGGGACTTGCCACCCTTTCATTTGTAGCATATCAGCTAATTCGTATAGGGTCCATTCTCGCTCTGATTCATCTTTTAACTTGTAGCAAACAATCGGTAGTTGCTCTCCTGAATTATAAAGGGTGAATCGACCGGTAGATGCGACAGTCTTTGCTAAGAAACGGGCAACATCATGCGTACGTTGATGAATGGCTTTATATCCATTGAAACCAAAGCGCATGAAATTATAGAATTGTCCGATGATTGCGCTGGCACTCCGAGAAAAATTAATTGCCATGGTCGGCATATCGCCACCCAAGTAGGACACACTGAAAATCAATTCCTCAGGCAAATATGTTTTATCGCGCCAAACTACCCAACCGATGCCTGGATAAACAAGGCCGTACTTGTGGCCAGACGTATTGATCGAAACGACATTATCAAGCTGAAAATCCCACTTGAGTTCGGGTGACATGAAAGGAGTATACATGCCACCAGATGCGGCATCAACATGAATCGGGATGCTGATTTTTGCGGTTTTATTGTAGTCGTTTAGTACGGCATCTAGGCCTGCGATGTCGTCATAACAGCCGGTATAAGTGATGCCAAGAATACCCACGACGCCAATTGTGTATTCGTCAAAGTAGCTGGTAATGTTTAGAAATGTCGAGGCTCATGTTGTCAGCTGTCATTGGCACTTCACGTAGCTCAACATCGAAATATACGGCGAACTTTTCCCAGCAGACTTGGTAGCCAGATGAAATGACTAGGTTAGGGCGTTTACCTAAGACATCAATACCTGCTGCTTTAGCGCGTGCTCGCCATCGGAACTTCATGGCCATACCACCCAACATGCACGCTTCCGAGCTGTCTACGGTTGAGGTACCCATGTAGGTTTCTTGCTCAGGCGCGTGCCAGAGGTCTGCAATCATGTTGACACAACGATTTTCAAGTTCTGCTGTTCGAGGGTATTCGCTTTTATCAATGGCATTTTTTTCTAAAGTCTCGCCCATGAGCTGTGTTGCCTCAGGCTCCATATAAGTTTGACAAAAAGTGGCCAAATTTTGTCGTGCTGCTCCTTCATCTAAAAGTTCATCTTTAACCAATTGATAAGCTATTCGTGGTTCAATCGGGTGTGTGCCTAATTTATACTTAGGAACATCACGATCTGATGCAGTTGATCCGAAAATCGGTTGCAAATAAGTAGATTTTTTAGATTGATCTTTTTTTCCGTATAACATATATTACCTCAATTTCTTATGTCTTGATAGACATTAATAAACGCTTCAAAATCAATTTATGTTGTTTTTTCAAGTTTTTTAGTTTGTCAGTTGCTGCGATTTTTCTTTGTACTGCTTCTTTTGGCACTTTTGGATAGGGCAGATCATTCAATCCCTTAAAAAGCGCATGTAGTACAAAACGGTACTTTTCCTCGGATGCCCACCCCCAATTTAAAGAAAACGGATAGGAAAAAGCATTACCTTGATTAATACTTGCAAATAAGTTAGCCTCTATCTCACTTGTGCCATAGCCACAAATGACATTAGGGATATAGTTACAAGCAAGTTGCATCCCCAGACCAGAGCTGCAACCAGTTAAAATAAAATCAACTTCTTTTTCTTTTAAGGCATAGCCGCATCTTATAGCAACATCAATATAATCTACTGCTTGCTCTGTCATTGTCAACGCAACAGCAGTGTGACCATCAACGGCGACATCTTGAATGATATTAAATAACATTCCACGCTTGTTTGATAAAGAACTTGCGACAGCAAAACCAATTTTCATCCTATGCTCCAGTCCTCTTACTTTGTTTTAATTTAACCCTATATCGTCATTTTATAACTAACTTATCGACATCTCCGACTTTATCCCTTCTTGTTCTTATTTTAACATAAAAAACTCGTGCAGCTTGTTTAGAACTCGGATAATATAACAGATCCTTCATAAATCCGCTTGGCATATTTCCGCATCAACCAGTAGATATAAGCCAGGAAAACAGCGCCCATTATGATTGGAATAAACCATATTTCTAGAAATTTAGGGTTACTAATTCCATAAAAAAGCATGACTCGTCTTAATATGAGTTGTTGCAAGAGGACTGAAATAGCGTAAGTCATGGGTGCACACACTAGTAAAATAAAAAAGCGACTCAAGAAGAATTCTCCAAAAACATATTTTTCATCTAAAACAAGTTGATAGCGTGTTTGCAAACTTTCTTTTTCAAGTCTTACAAACTGTTTAACAGTCGTAGCTGTATGCATCAGTAGAAAGACAAATACGGATAGACTTAGGATAATAAACACCAATAACAGAAACCCATTGAAAAATCGCAACATATTAATCGACTCACTCCCTTGCGAAAAAGGATTTTGCGCTGTTTCTGTTTCTTGAAGGCGTGTCAATTGACGAAAAATTCTTGGGAAAAGAGATGTTATCGCTACTAGAACATTCAAAACAATCATTGCAATTAGCAGCGAAAGACTTTGCATTGAAATTTCTCTAAAGTGACGCAATGTATAACGATAAGCCGTTTTAAAAAGATAGCTCATACAATCTCCCCCTCTCGCAGTTCTAAACACCGATGTGGGAATTTTTCTAAAATAGATGCATCGTGCGTTGCTAAAATAATGGTTACACCTTGCGCATTAAGCGACTCAAGATAGGTTAAAACTCTCGCACTCATTTTAGGGTCTAGGTTTGCAGTCGGCTCATCTAAAAGTAAAATCCGTGGTTGCGTTGTTAATACCATAGCTAACGCTAAACGCGATTGATCACCGCCTGAAATTTCATCTGGATAATGTTCACGAAGATGTGACAAGGAAAATATTGACAACCATTTGGCAACATTTTCAGCTACACTGTTTTGAGCCTTCCTTTTAAAATGATCGTATATAGCGAGATTTTCAACAACTGTTTTACTGCTGTCAAACATCAATTGCTGTGACACATACTTGACCATTTTTTGAAATTGTCGACGATAGTCTGGCACTTCAAAATGAACATCACATTCTCGAAAAATAAAGTCACCTGAAAAAGATAACTCACCATGCAGTAGTCGTAGTAAGCTAGATTTACCAGCACCGCTTTTACCCGTCAAATAAACAAACTCACCAGACTGAATTTGAAACGATAAGTCATGTAAAATTTTATCTTCTTGGTAGGTAACATTGATTTTTTTGAGTTTGAACATCTTACACTTTCTATACCAATAAACTTGCACGATCCAAGCCAAAATATACAAAAAAACAATTAGCTGAGAAAAAAGTCAAGCAACAAATGCTCTCGTATCATTTGACGCCTAGATTTTCCAACAAGATGTTGAATCCTAAATGTCTTGATATGCGACATAAATATCATAATAAAAATTATCACATTCACAACTAAAATAAAATTGATTTATATTGTCTACTCAATATCGCACCTATCTCCATTCACCAACAAAGCAAGCGCTTTCACGTTTTTTTATTAAATTATAACATTGTTATGAACTTCGTTCAATATTAAACTATCTTTACCATTTTTTAGTAAGCTTTCAACAAAAAAATCTTGCCAAAATATTGACAAGATTTTTATATCTTAAATTTTAAACGTCCATTGACAAAACTTCGTGGAAGACACGATGTGTCAATTCATGTTTTTGTTCTTTTGTAAGGTATTTTGTGTTAACGCAGTAGCCAGAGATACGAACGATAATATCTTCGCCGTTAAGGATTTTATCTTTAACGTCAGCCAAGTCCATGACGTTCAAGTTGACGTGTTGACCACCGTCTTCGAAGTAAGCATCGAGGACATCAACTAAGTTATCAACTTGTTCATCACGTGTTTTACCAAGTGCTTTTGGTGACACTTGTGTTGTCAAAGAGATACCATCATTGGCATATTTGAACTCAAGTTTTTCAAGTGTACGAAGGTTTTGCAACCAACCACCCTTAGCTTTGTTAGAAGGGTTAGCACCTGGCGAGAAGAATTCAACTTCGCTTGTGTTTGATGTGCCATCTTCGTTCAAGAAAACACCACGGTGAACTGGTGAGTTACCAGTTTGTTTAGAATAAGCCACGTTAGATGTGATTGTCAACAATGAAACAGTTGCTTCTGCATCTTTGTGCAATTTATGGCTAGCCAAACGGTTATGGTATTCTGCCATCAACCATTTTGCAATGTCATCAGCACGGTCATCATCTTCACCGTAACGTGGGAAATCACCGATTGTTTCGTAATCGTAGATATAACCATTTTCGTCGCGGATTGGTTTAACAGTTGCGTACTTGATCGCTGACAAAGTATCAACAGTGTTTGCGAAACCACAAATACCAAATCCCATGTTAGCGCGTTGGTGACTTGGCAAGAATGCCATTTGAACTGCCTCATAGTTATATTTGTCAGTCATGTAGTGAATGATATTCAAAGCATCCACATACGTGTCTGTCAACCAGTCCAATGATTTTTCAAAGTTGGCTTTAACTTCGTCAAATTCCAAAACATCAGATTTGATTGGGTCAATGTCGAATACTTTGTAGTCACGATGCACATCATCATAACCACCATTGATACCAGTCAAGAGAGCTTTCAGTACATTAACGCGTGCGCCAAAGTACTGAATGTTGTGACGACCTTCTTCATTTTCAGGGTCAAGTGGTGACACACAACAAGAGATACATGACATTTCGCCATAGCCCTCTTCAGCCATTGTCTTAACACCTTCATATTGGATAGAAGAATGTTTGTGGCTCATGCTCATACAGTAGCGTTTGAACGCATATGGCAATTCTTTAGCCCAAAGTACAGTCAAGTTTGGCTCAGGAGAGTTACCAACGTTATCCAAAGTGTTCAAGAAACGGAAATCCATTTTTGTCACACGGTGTTTACCATCGTTACCTACACCAGCCATTGATGTTGTGATGAAAGTTGGGTCACCTGAGTAAAGCGCATCGTATTCTTTTGTACGTGCAAACTTAACAGTACGCAATTTCAAAACGAAATCATCCACAAATTCTTGGATTTCTGACTCAGTAAACGTACCACGAGCCAAATCACGTTCAGCAAAGATATCCAAAACGATTGGCACACGACCAAGAGATGTTGCCGCACCATTAATCACACGACAAGCCGCCATGAAAGCAATATTCACCCATTGGATAGCTTCTTTAACGTTTTTAGCAGGTTTACGAACATCCAAACCATACAAATCACCAAGTTTCGCAACTTCACCAAGCGCTTGATATTGCAGGTTGATCTCTTCACGAAGACGAATCGTTTCTTCGTTGATTTCTTTAATCGCATTCCAGTCAGCGAATTTTTCTTTCATCAAGAAATCCGCACCGTAAAGCGCCAAACGTGCATAAACCCCGATAATACGACCACGTGAATAAGCATCTGGCAAACCAGTTACCGTGTGCGCATGACGTGCTCTACGAATATTAGAAGTATAAGCACGGAAAATACCGTCATTTACTGTCGTTACATGTTTTGTATAAATCTCATGCATCAGTGGGTCAGGCGTATAACCATGCTCTTTAAGCGCAGTTTCAGCCATCCGAGCACCACCTCTAGGCATAAACGAAAGACGGAAAAGCTCAGAGTTTTGAAGACCGTAAATCAGTTCGTTTTCTTTGTCAATGTAACCAGCTGGGATATCAGCGATTGACGCTGCGCGGTCAGTATCCATAGGGAACTGAGACGCTTCATAACGGTCTTTCGTTGACTCGATGATTTCTTTGATTCTTAAAGAACGTTCTGTCGGCCCCGCAAGGAAAGATTCATCCCCATCGTAATTTTTGTGGTTAGCTTTTACGAAACGAGAAACACTGACTTTTTCTTTCCAGTCTGTCCCCTTAAATCCTACCCATGCTTCTTCAAAAACATTTTCAGTCACTTCTGTTTTCATGTTTTATTATCTCCTATTATTTGACGAGAAAGGTAACATTCCCTTGTTACCTGTTTTATACTACACCACTATTCTATCATACAGAAAACGGTTACACAAGTAAAAAACGAGGGTTTTATGACTTTCTCTTATGTAACAGATTGAGGAAATATTAAATCTGTACCATTTTAAGACAACAAGTGTGTTAGTTCACAAAATGATATTAAAACATCCGTTTTCTCCACATAATCCGAAAAACAAGCCACGAAATCAGTGTCGCTCCAACCATAATCAGCCAAAAAGCATAGGGGATATTCTGAAAAGGTAATTTAACATTCATGCCATATAAACCGGCAATAATTGCAGGAATTGTCATGATAAATGTTGCACTTGTCATAATCTTCATAATGATATTCAAATTATTGGACACAATATTCGAAAAAAGATCACTCAAATTTTCTAGTAATTTCAACTGAATTTCTGTCGTCGTCAAAGCCTGGTCTGCCTCGACATAGATATCAAAAACTCGGTCTGAAAACTCTTGCTCATTATGATCTCGCAAGTACGTCATCAACGTCTGATACACTTCAATATTATCTTCAAGCGCCGCCTCAAAGTAAATCAAGCTTTTCTGAGAGCGAATGATTTCCATAATTTGCGCATTTTCCTGAGAGAGTGCCAAATCTTTCTCGATAACTTTCATTCGCTTTCTGTGCTGAGACAAATAATTATTAAAAGAGCGTCCAAGTGTACTCATAATCTGAAAAATAAGCTCATGATGATAGCGTGACGCATCATAATGACGCGTCAAAATCGGTGACAAATCATAATCACGATTCAAAGAGAGGATCACTGCTTTCTTCTTTGGATTCACGATCAAAGAAAAAGGATAGACCTCTGCTGCTTCGTCCTCAATACAAGGATATTGCAGGAGTAGCAAGAGATTATGGTGTTTATCCATCTCAAAACGCGCATTTTCATCATCATCCAAAATACCCGCGATGTAGTCAAAGGGAAAGTGATAAGTACTCGAAAGATGCCCGATTTCTTCTTTCGTAGGTTTGGTCACCAGCGTAAAATCAATGCCGTCAACCGACGCTACGAGCATGTTGTGTTCTAGCTTGTAATTTGTAATCATAGGACAATTATAGCACATAGCCTTCTTTATCTTAAATTTTTGCTGTTTTTTCATTTGTCTCATCTAGTGCCAATCAAAAAAAGAGAGGTCGGGGCAAAAAAAATTAAAACGTAAACTCGTAGGAATATGTTATAAGAAAAAATACCAAATCGGTATTCTTTTGCCAAAACAATACGAAATTAGTAAGAAAAGTGATGTTTTTTTACCAAATCGGTATTCTTTTGCCAAAACAATACGAAATTGGTAAAAATATGTTGATTCCGTCGTTGTCGACTCATATTATTTCTACGAAACAATATGAAAAAGAAAAAAGCAAACTGGCAAAAATTTAATGTGATTGCCTAGTTTACTTTTCTCTTTAGGTAATTGAGGACTTTTGTCCTAGCCATTTTCTTTTAGAAATTATTTTTGAGTTTGTTTCAGACGAAGGGCTAAAGCAAGCAAAGTGACTGCTGAAAGCAGCAATCCCAAGCTAACGCTCATCAGAGTCATGCTATCAGTTTCACCTGTTTCTGGTAATGTCTGTTTTTGATTTGAAGATACAGACGCTTTACTCTGATATTGATTATCAGATTTGCCAATTGGTTGATTGCCAGTTTTTGAATCAGAGTTTGAATCTGGATTTGGCTCTGGGTTTACTACATCAGACTTGTTCTTCGTATAAACATAAACAACTGTTTGAGGTTGATCCGTAAACTTTCCTGATGCAACTCCCTGCACTTCTTTGAAACTATATCCTTTAATGTCTTTTTGTTCTGTTGTGTAAGTTTCGCCTATAAGACCCGTTTTGAAAGCAGTTTCAGAGATTGGATTGCCGTCTACATCAACATATGTCGTTGTAATATCGCCACCTTTTACAGGTTCAGCTTCTTTTACCGTAATTGTCGCCGTGGCAAAGTAGTCCCCCTCATTTTCAGTTGTCTTTAAGAAACTAGGAACTGCTTGCATATAGGTAACCTTATAGATACCAGCTATTGACGTATCAACAGTTCCTTCAACATGAATAGCCGATAATGGTATTGAATCACCATCATAATTTGTTGCACTTACAAAGTTATCCTCTGGTTGCCAAGTGTCGCCAATCGTTAACTCTGAATCACGGACAACGACTGTTGATTTATTTACCGCTGGTTCATAGACATAAGTAACCGTTTGAGGGGCAGTTGTAAATTTCCCTACTGCATCACCCTTCACTTCTTTGAAAACATAACCTTCTATATCTTCTTGCTTTGTTGTATAACTTTCACCGATATTGCCTGATTTCACAACAGCTTCTGAAAGTGAATTACCAGACGTATCCTCATATTTTACCGTCACATCACCAGCCACTACTGGTGCAGTCACTGTAACTTTGATTTGTGTTTTTGCGAATGGATTACTTGCAGTTGAAAATTTACTTTTAACCCATATTTTGCCAGTTCCTGCACGCGTTGCAACACCATTTTGAATGACTGGACTAGTCCCATCATCATCATAAACAAATTCATGCCCCGGGAATAAATCTTGATACCCCTTATCTGTTACATAAACAGATAGGTTGGTCGTATCAGGAATCGCTGTATTAAAATCAAAACCAACTGGAACAGTTACGGCTGGTGGCGCTCCTTTATACATTAATTGGGCCTGCGGATTGTTATGATAATCTGTGAAGTTATAATAC
>SKEM01000250.1_pt1 | contig 41289 bp, 46 predicted proteins | sample 4826731 | NCBI WGS metagenome assembly SKEM01 (sample SAMN11008809, study PRJNA524170) | human gut metagenome | biome: Human fecal sample; material: Feces; isolation source: fecal sample from pouch patient p37 | host: Homo sapiens | place: Israel: Tel-Aviv | collected 2015-07-27 | reverse complement strand
GCATATATTAGTTATCTTTTAGTCTATCTTCCATTCTTTTACGTAAAAATTCACGTATCTTTTCACGATCTTCATCATACATTGGTTTACCGTCAAAAGATTTAAATGTATCCAGAGACTTTTCCAAGTCTTCATCAAACTGCTTTTGATTTTTGATGTCAGTGTTGCCTAAAAGGTAATCTGTTGAAACATTGAAGAAATCAGAGAGTATATTTAATGTTTTTTGATTGGGGTTCCTTTTTCCAGTCTCCCAAACGGCATATGCTTGTTGAGAAATTCCAAGTTTTTCTGCGATTTCTTTTTGAGTTAATTTTATTTCTAGACGTAACAATTTAAGTCTTTCTGGTAACATTTTTATCCTCCAAAAAATTATTTTAAAAACCGCTTGACAAAACAAACGAATGATTGTATACTGTATTTAACAAACAAATGATTGTTTGTCGCTTTGAAACAAAAGGCTACTTATTATAATATAAATAGCCGATTGGTTCAAGAACACTATTCAAAGTTAGCTTGTGGGTCTTGATTAATTATCCTAATGGAATCAAATCATAAATCAAGTCCTACAAAAAGTGAACGTTGAATAATTGAACTTTGAAAAATAAATCAGAATCGTTAAGATACTGGCTTACAATTCAGTTGTAATACTTGTTAGCACTTTTATTATAACTGATTGTAAAGCCGTTGTCAAAATGATAATGGCAGTGGAACTGTACAAGCTCAAGTAAGGAGTAGTGACTTACAAAACACTGCATAGATAGTGAGCCAAGACCTTTTAAAGTGAGCCACAAAGTAAATCTCGGTCTATGTAGTGAACCTGTCTAACAAAGGAACGCATGGCGCTTGAAAAATGACTAAAAGTTTTTCATATGGGTAAGATGTTAGCTGACTTATGAAAATATTTCAGCCTTGTATATTACAAGTACAAACGGTGGTAGGTTTGATTTTTCTATGTCTTGAAAATGAAAGACTAGAGATTATAATGATTATAAATGTAACACAATATATACAGTATCAGTTTAATCTGATACTTTTTAATTTTCCGATAGAAAGCATTTGCTGAATATCATACTAGATGAATATGCTTGTTTCTATTAAGTCAGGAAAACAATTATCAATGAGTGCCAACTTCGGTATGTTTGTTTCTTTAGCAATAAAGAAAATAATTGTCAATGAGTATCAACTTAGATATGCTTGTTCCCTGTGAAAATGACAATAGACAATGTTTGTCTGTTGTAAACTGCTTATAAGTATTTTCCCAACTTTCCTTATAAGTAGTTTAGAACAGATGAATTTAAAAACAAATAAACACGTTTACTCACAAAAAGCACTCATTTGTGATATAATAGTGTTAATTAAGGAGGGTATATCATGACTACGATACAAATTTCTACAAGAGTTGACGACCAAATAAAAGATATGGCTCAAAAAGTTTTCGAACGTCAAGGTCTGGATATTTCAACTGCTCTCAAAATGTTTATTACTAAAACAGCTTACGAACAAGAAGTACCACTATCTCTTAAAAATAGTGAAACAACTACTCCTTATCCTAGTGATTGGTTTAATGACGAAAGGATAAGTAATAGAAAAAAGATTACTGATCTGGCTTTCAAAAATTCTCAAGTTCAAAAACTAGACTTATCCAAAAAAGAAGATATAAAGGAGTTTTTCAATGACTAGAGATGTCAGAGAGCATAGCATTATGATTGCTAATTTAGCATATGACGAGGGCAGGGAATTTGGTTCAAAAACCAGACCTGCTTTTGTTTTGAAATACGATAACGAGATTATTAGTTATTACAATATTACAAGTCAATTTAGTTCAAAGTCTGATTACTATCAATCTAAGTATTTTGAGATAAAAGATTGGGCTTATTCTGGCTTGAATAAACCGTCTTGGATTGATACATTTAAAATTAGGCAAGTTGAGGAAGAATATGTTGTGATAAATTTTGTAGGCTACCTATCTTCACAAGATGAAGCAAGGTTTATAGATTTTTTGGCAGGTATTAAATAAGCTGTTTTGACTAGAGAAATCTAGTCTTTTTTTGTTTCACCTGAGCAAGTCATGAAACTGTATTAACTTGTGGAGGTATAGAAAATGTCAAACTGTTTTGGTTGGTTACAAAATATTATTTTTTCGATTTTGACCTGAACATGTCATAAACTGTTTAGCCATATATAAACGAGATTAATGACTGATTATATCACTTAAGGCTAGGACAGGGTCTTATATACTGTCTAATAATTGAATTAACTGAGATTGAAAACAAGGTATTGAATATCTTGTTTTTTTAGTGGCTTTTCTTAATGGTAAGATTATACGTTTACAATATCTAGCGTGTTTTTGGTTCAATGTATAGCAGGTTCAATCCCTGAAAGTTACATAAAATAAAAATGACGAGAGGTTAGATATATAAAATGGTTGCTGATGAAGAATAAAAAAATTGAAAACATGACTAGAAAAGAGATTGAAGCACTTAGTGTTGAGGAATTAAAAGACGGTATGAGGTCTGTTTTTCGTGAAGCTGAGAAAAAAAGACGCTGGCAAGAAATAGATAATTTGGTTAAAAAAATAAATGGCTTTAAACCTGAGCCTATCAAAGAAGATGAGTTTTCATTTATATTCAATCATATTTTTAGTTCTTGGGTAAAACAATGGGAGGACGAGAATAAGTAAAATTTTGACGATATTGACCTAAGCAAGTCATTAAACTGCGTGTCGTGAAGTTAAACTAATCAAATGGCTGTGCTTCCAGTTCTTTTATTTTTGATTACAATGATTATTTTTAGGAGATAACATATGTCTGCATTAAAAACACTTTCAGTAAAACTGGAAGAAATTATCGAGGATAAGAAAATTTGGGTCAATCCTAACCCGACTAAACTCAAGAAAACTATGACACAACCTGACTTGTTTGTCTATAGTGCGAGTGGTTTAAATGAGCCTAATTTCCGTGTGGTTGTACCTGCTAATAAAGGTTTTGTACCTAACAGTCGAGTACAGGTAAAAATCATTAAGCCTAAACTTGGTGGCTTTATGTTTGATGAGGGTATTGCTGGAGTAAAAGATTCCGCTGTGATTTTTGCGGATAGTGTAGAGGAGATGAAATAATGGTAAAAGCAAAGAAAAAATACGGTCTTTATACCTTTAATAAAGGGTATTCTGTTGATGTTAAAGAAACCTATGGCGATTTGATTTATCTTGATACGATTGCTTCTGAACGGTTTAATTATGAAGATACTGAAACAGGTGCAATCTATGACAGTCAAGCCGAACTGGATAAAGAACAACCTGATAAAAACTTACAAAAAGTTGAAAACACACATGAAATTGAACATTTGTATGTGCAAGTTTATTCAGAAGTCCAAAAAGACAATATGGATATTCGTGTACCAGTAGACTTTGATGACAGTAAATTCAATATGAATGATAATGTACGTCTGACTGGTAAAGTTGTTGCTCGATTACAAACTGGCACAAAACGTGTTGATGTAACTACCGCAAATGGTCGAACTCGCCAAGAAACAGTAGCTGACTACTTTTTCACGGTTTCAGCTGAGGGGTTAGAAAAAGTATCTAATCAGTCTGCTACTCCTGCACCACAACCACCACAACCAAAAGAAGAAAATCAAAAGAAATAAGTTTTGATTTTTAGAAAGTGGTGTTAAATGAAGTTGTTAAAACAGATTTTCTACTTTAGAGGTATAAAAATAGGTAAAAAAGAAAAAATAGTATCAAGAATGACAGTTACTATTTTACTTTTGCCTTTTTTACTTTTATTTGGTCTTTTGACTTATCTTTTATTTTCACAACTGAGTTCAAATTTATATTTCTTGCTTGTTTACTTTCTTTTTGTAGTTCTGATAAGTTTTATTGGTACTTTTATTTTGTATCGGTTGCTTCATATCAAATTTTGGTTTTTTAAAAAACTAGGAAATAGAAGATTATTATATCGTCATTTGTTAGAAAATAAAATTTACTACCCTATAAAACGTAAAGATCAACCAGATAAAATTAAACTACCCAATGTTTACCTCAAACAAAATAAGTACACCATTGTGGTCACTTTTCAGTTAGAGGGTCGACAATTTCAGGATAAGTTTTTAAATATTGGTGGCGCTTTAGAAGTGATGTACTCTGCAGATATGATGGGGAGAATAGATGAAAAAGGCTATATTAGCTATGTTTATTCTGCGGACACTATCTTAGGCCGCATCTCAGCTAAAGATGTACGTGTGGTTGACAAAGGACTTATCCTTATGGAAGATGTCTTTTGGGACTTTGTGCATAACCCTCATCTGTTAATTGCTGGTGGTACTGGTGGTGGTAAAACGGTTCTCTTACGCTCTATTTTAAATGGACTGCTTAGAGAGGGTCTTGTCGAGATACTAGACCCTAAACAAGCTGATTTTGTTTCTTTAGCTGAATTACCAGTCCTACAGGATAGGGTGGTTTTTGAAGTAGCTGATATGATTAATAAAATTATTGAGTTTAAAGAAAACATGGAAATTCGTTATGCGACAATGCGTCAACTTCAAAAAGAAAAAAATCAAAAAGAGCTAGGCAATTTTCTAGAATATGAATTGAAACCTGCTTTTTTAATCATTGACGAGTTTCCCTCTTTACGTGCTATGATGTCAGAAGATAGAGAAATGATGTTAGAAGCTGAGCGGGCTATAGGAGCTTTAAAACAGATTATCTTGAAAGGTCGTCAAGCGGGCTTCTTTGCGATTATCGCAACTCAGAATGTAAAAGCTGATGATTTACCGTCCACCTTTAAAGATAATATCATGACACGTATTTCAGTTGGTCGTTTGTCTCAATTCTCATATGAGGTTATTTTTGGGGAAGAAAACAAAAATAAATACTTTAAGTATATTGAACAAATTAATGGCAAACGTGTTTATGGTCGTGGTTATTATGGTGTATTTGGTAGTCCTGCTAGAGAGTTTTTCTCTCCTGAATTGCCTGATGTTAAAGAATTTTCATTTTATGATGAGTTTGAAACTTTAGAAAGGCTTGATTTAGAATTTGATAAACAAGATGTTGTGATTAAAACTTATACGGCTAAAGAACTATCAGATGAACTGAAACTTGATTATCGAGTTTTCAAAAAGTATAAGTCTGAGTTTGAAACGGCTGGTCAAGAATTTGATAAAACATTTAGTATGTCTGATTTAATTATGTTTGAAAGGGCAATTAGCTATAAGTCGAGTGGTAAAACTTACCAAGTAGCTATTAGTGAAGCGATATTATGAGGAAAGAATCAAAAACAAGAACCTTAGAGCGGTGGACTTGTCTGTGGAACGAGACCGTAAAAGACGTGGCGAAAAGCGGAGCCGTAAGGCGGAAGCGTATTGAGTGCGGTTTTTACGGTCTTGTTACGCAGTTACAAGACCTTTGCCTATGCCCGCAAGGGCATAGGCAAAACAGCTTACACCCCGGATTGTAATACGGGGTGTAACATCGCAACCAACTAACTAAACTCAATTATATCAAGGTTTAGGACATTCAGTATAGGTTGCTTAAACATACAGAAAAGAGACTAAGATATGAAATATTATGCGGTTGTTGTAAAAGGCGAGATGAGTATTTTTGATGAAGCATACGTGATTAGCGCTAATAGCTTAATGGAAGTCGAAAGTGATATTAGCACTCATTATTGTGGTAATAATTTTTCTTTAGCACACTATCAGATAAAAGAAATTACAGAAGAGGAATATTGGAAACATGACGATAGACGAAAATTTTGATTTAAAAGGTATCATGAAAAACTACCTTTTATCTCAAAAAGACGTTGGTAAAATCGTTGGTGTTTCTCGTCAATTCATAGGTAGTGTTTTATCTGGTAAAAAGACATTAAGTCCTGAAAAGAAACTAATTTTGCTTGACTATCTGAGTTATAATTCTAAATATGAACTAGAAACAAGTGTTGACTATCTGAGAATTAGACTTAAAACTTTAAAATGGCTTGAAGTGATTGAAGATTTACTCCTCATGGATAGTAACTTATTCAATATTGATGTATCAAGTATGCACAACTACAACATGAGCATGTCTTACGGTAGTATACGTATTTTACGACATAGTGAAAATATTGATATGGGTACACTTGTAGAATTCAATGGTGGCGGTTGTCGTGAGTTTGAACAGGAACTTAAAGACCAAAATAGAACATGGAAACAGTTTTTTCAAGATTGTTTCCATTTTTCTATGAAGCAAAAACAGGTAACTGATTTTGAAGATTTAGATGATTACTTAAAATTCACTCGTCTTGATTTAGCGACTGATGAAATGTACTCTAAAAAAGGTAACTATGACTTACGTAAACTTTATGACAAAATGTTGGCAGGTCAAATTCAAACACCTTTCAGGCAGTTTTCTTCAAATGAAAGTTTCTTATACCAAGACGGCGAGTTTATCTCTACTGGCTTATCTTTATATTTTGGGTCACGTAAAAGTAAGTCAATCTATATCAATTTCTATGAAAAAGATAAAGAGCAATCTATGGCTCGAAATCTATTTGTTGATAAAATTCATGAGCTGTACGGTTATAAAAATCGTTATGAAATTAGGTTATTTGGCGATAAAGCGACACAAGTCATTTTTGATTTCTGGTATAACGATATTCCACTACAAAATTTAGCAGGTCAAATTATCTCTCATTACTTGGATATTAAGGATGATACAGGTAATTGGGATATTGAATGGTTAGATGTTTTTGGTTCCGATAAAAGTTATGGCTTTGTCAATAAACCTAGGGAAGTCAGTTATGACCGAACACTAAAATGGCTTGATTCATCTGTTTTTGCTTCTTTGAAAAGAAACATGGAGATCGATAGATTAACTGGTTCTCGCAAAACAATGGAGCTGTTTGACGAAAAAGAACTTGATGAAAAAAATCAACATTTAGTAGATTCTATTGTTAAACAGAAAAAGGAAAGGGCATTTTATGACAACTTCCATGAAATGATAGAACTTGAATATGACTGATTTAACATTTTCTGAAATTGAAAAAATCAATGAAGCACGTGAAAGACGATTGATTGAAGCGTCCTTAAAATTGAGTACTCAAAAAATTCGTGGCAGTTATGAAGCCAAAAGAAAAATCATGATGAAAAATATCAACTCAGAAGCGTGTCAAATCATGCGTATCAAAATTGATATTTTGTGTGATTATAATTATTTGCGACATGACAGAAGAAAATTTGATTACAGACATCTCTATTATGGTTGGACTAATGCGCAAAAACTGCAAGAACTCAAAAGGTTAAACATTGAATATGACAAATTACTCTATCGGGAGTAAGTGATTAAAATAATGATTGGGCGGGTATTGAACTTTTAAAAAAAACTAACTTTTAAGAAAATGAAAGAGGTATAACCTATGGCAAATGCAACACAAGAATATCCAAAAATTGACCCTAAAAAAACTAAACAGTTGATTAGTACTTTAGGGGAGCTGGTAGAAAAACACAATTTTGATGAAGCGTGGACGATTGCAGGACAGCTAAATAGTATTTTGAAAGAACAAGCTGAGAATTTAAATGGGGCTGAATACAGCGCTTTGGAGGGTGTTATCAAGTCCTATTATTCTCTTAATGAACAACACAAAAAATTCAGTCAACGTACCTATGCTTTTGCACGTAAGGCAAATGATGTAGCGAGTTAATCTGAATGTGGGTGGTATTATTTTAATCAATAGAAAGAGGACAAAATGCAAATTAATGTTTATGAAATGATTGAAGATGATAAATTCTTCATCGGTAGTTATCCTGACAATTTTTCAAAAGGTCGGTGGTTTACTGTTGAGGAGCTTATTTATTCTAGTTATGAAAAAATTGAAGATGAGTATTTAGATAAATACAATCCTAACGGACAGCCTGAGTTAGAACTTGGTGTATTTGATATAGAGAATGTTTCTGGTCTATGGAGTGGAGAATATGATGTTTCATCTTTAATTGATAAATTACGTGAAATTGAGTCAACTGGATATTATGAAATTGACTTAGAGATTTACGAATTTACAGAAGAATTTTTTGAAGAAACTGGTATGTCAATTTATGATGTCGCACGTGCAGTTTATTTTGGTAATATCAAAGGCTGGAATGATGATTATATCGGTTTCAATGGTTACGGTAACTTTGAGACTTATTCTGAAACAGATTACCAGTCACAAATTGATATGTATGTAAAAGACTTAGGTCTTTTTTAATTTAAAGGGCGCAAATGTCGAAGTTTGCGTTCTTATATGAGCGATATATAGAAACTTAGACAAAATAGCCAGCTACTTCAATGCGACTGCTACTCAATTATTAGGTACTGAGTTAGAAATTCAATTAGAAATAGGTCATGATAATATTGATGAATATGTCAAGAAAGCGATTATGATTTTAGAAGCTAGAAATGCGATACCTGAAATTTAATTATTTCAAGAAAAAATAAATAATATGAAAAGGAGTAAAAAAATTGAGTGAACAAGAAGAACTCTACTATGAATTAAGTGATGTTGCGCATGAAATGAAAATCAGAGTAAGTGATTTAATTATAGTTGCTAAGGAGTTAGAGTTTGGCGAGGTCAAACCTGACGACTTATTTACTTTATCAGAAGCTAAACAACTCATTGCACGATATGATGAAAAACAAAACAAGCCTGAAAAAGTGCCTGAGAAAAAAGACAAAGGTTTACTGAAAAAACTCAGAACTAAGAAAGATGAATTGTTTGCGCCTAAAGATGATAAGAAAAACAAGAAAACTGTTACTTTCATCAATAAGCCCAAGAAAAAATTCACACTTAAAGGTTCTGGTACTTTTAAAAGCAAAGTCATTGTCTATGGCACAATTTGCTTATTATTGAGCTTGTCAGTTGGCGCAACAACTTTATCCATTATGTCACGGTCAAAAGCCTTATCTAAACCAACTGTCTCAGTTGTATCTGTTAAGCGTATATTGAGTGAAACAGACAATAAAGTCAATGTTTATATGACTAGCTTTATTAATAGTTATTTTAACTACTCGTCACAAAATACTGGCGATTATTCAAAAAAATTAACTGAGTATTTTGGCGATAATGTCAATATGACTTATCTACCTGAAAATAAAAGTGATATGAAATTAGTGTCAAGTACTTTACTTAAAATTGAAAACAATTTAGCGACTTATGTTGTCAATTATCAAGTAAAAGAAAAACCAACTGATAAAAATAGTAAATGGTTTGATAAATCAGTAGAATTTAATATTCCGTTTGCTAGTAAAGCTGACAGATTTTATGTGTCAGATACACCTTTCGTGACTGCCCTAAGCGAGTTACAAGGTAATAATGTTAAAAAACAAGGTCTGACAAAACAAACACAAGACTATACAGAAAGTGAAGTTAAAAAGTTTGGCACGTTCTTAGAAGCCTTTTTCACGGCTTATACAACTGATGATAAAACACTTGCCACTATGAGTGCTGATATTGTCGGTATTAAAGGCTATAAGTTTGATAAGTTACTTTACACTTATTATGCTAAAGGTGCTTCTGGTACAACAACTGCTGTTGTGACAGTCTCTTTCAAAGACAGTCTCAATTCAATTCATAAAGAAAATTTTGAGTTGTCAATTAAGAAAAATGGGGATACTTGGTTTGTCAAAACATTAAATCACGGTGTCTCACAAGATTATTTTAAAGAAGAAAAGGAAAAATAAAATGACAAATATTTTAAACGCTGTCGCATTACTTATTCTAATCGGTGCTGGTATCGGTGCTTTGAAAGCCTTTGCGAAAGGCGATAAGACAAACGCATTAATGACTGGCTTAATAGGACTTACAGTATCTAGTATTCTAAGTCCAACAACATTTGAAGCATGGAAAGTTGTGATAGGTTCTGTAATTTCTGGAATCGGTAAAGTAATTAACAGTATTTCTGGTGCTTTGTAATATGGAAGATAAAGAGAGATACCCTGATAGGGATACATTTTCATACCAATTATCATTAGAAGCACCTTCATATTTACCACCAATACCTTTGGTTGGCGAAAAGAAATTATCATGGGCTTTTTATTTGATTTTAGAGTTTACTTTGTCAATGCTATTCTTTTGGAAAGTATTATTTTTCTTTTCAGTGTATTGGGCATTTATATTTTCGGCTTTAATTGCTTGGAATTTTGCTGACCCTGTGGCTGATTTAAAGATTGACGGTAAATTCTTTCATAGATATTTGTTTGATAAAATCATGTATTGGTTGATTTACGGTAGAAGAAAAAACACACATTACCTATCACAAGGTAATCTTATAAAGAAAATAAGGAGTTAGAAATTTGAATAAAAGAAATGGGATTGTTGCTTTTCACGGTAATTTGATGTTACGGTCAAATCTTGATGTCTATGCAATGTATGAAATTCCTGAAACGATTGTTAATACAGTAGATATTACACTGAAAAATGAATTTAAGGAATTGGTATCTGATACTTTATCTGATTTAGAAATTTTCGGTGGCTTTGAAGTCTCAACGATTCCATTTTCTACAGAAGCAACACATAATTATAAGTTTTTGGAGCAGGACTTAGCAGAGGATACTAAACCAGTTGGCTTATATCTTATGAAAAGGCAAGCTGAGGAGCTTAAAAAACAAATTGGCGAAACTTCTCAGGATAGATTCTTTTTAACCATACCGCTTAGAAATAATCATGTGTCACTTGATTTTAAAGATGGTCTTAAAACAGCTATTACTGATTTTTCAAATAGAGTAATGGCAACAATTGGTTCTGATGTTACTTTTGATGAAGATTGGTATGAACGATTTGAAGCACTCAATCATGAAATTTATCAAACACTGTTACCACTTAATGGCTATATGCTAACGAAAGACCAGACAATTTTCGTCAATAATAATCACTATTTACGTGGTATGTCAGTAGATAGAGAGCTTGAAGTAATTCAAGTTGAAAATAACATTGATAATTTTGGCAGTGCTGGTGTTAGTTTTGAAAATTATGGTATTTTAACTTTAAGCGACGGTGCGCAAACAACTTACTTAGCTATATTGCCGATTGCCATACCACCGTCAAACTTATCTTATAATCACTTTATCGAAAGACGGCGATTACTAGGTTTTGATACAGAGGTACAAACAAAGGCTATCTTTGCTAAGAAGAATGGCTTTAATTCAATGCAACAACGTGCCAATCGTGCTAAGCAAAAACATAAAAAAACAAATGAAGATATTGCTATGAGAAATGGCATTGTTCGTGATGAAATCGGACAAGCAGAAGCCCTTTCAGAAGATTTAGTAAAAAAATCAAATCGTGGCGAAACAATTATCTCTTATCTTCAATCAATATTTGTCTATGATGATGATTATGACCGCTTACAAGAAAAAATAAAAATTGTCATGCGGAATTTCAAAAAAGCTAACATTGAGTTAGCACGTGCTAAAGATGACCAAATTTATCTCTTTTATAAACATAGATTGACTGAGCCTTTATTTGAGAATGAACGCAGATACTTACAAACAACCACAATGGCAGGCTTTGCGGAAAGTCTGTTTTTTACTGGTCAAAAAGTAGGTTCTGATGTTGGCTTGTATATGGGTAGAGTGGATTCAAGATATGACCGTTGGTCTGGTGGTTATAAAGAAGCACTCCAAAATTCGAGAAATCTTGTCTATTATAATCTGTTACAAGCTAATAAGTTAGATGTTGAGGGTAAAATTAGCTTTGACGGTCTTGTAAAAGTAACAGGTCAAATGGGCATGGGAAAATCATTCTTTGTTAAGCAAACGTTCGTCATGAATAGTATTTTGAAAACAAAATTGCTTTACTTTGACCCCAAAGCAGAAGTTAGAAAACAATTCATGAAAGTTTTACATGAGTATGAAAGTCAAGGTATCTATCCTGAAATTTGTGACTATATCAAACAAATTAATTTTGTGACAATTGACGCTAGAAATTCTGAAAACCACGGTGTCCTTGACCCGTTAGTATTCTTGACAGGTCAAGAAGCTAAAAACTTGATTATATCTATGATTGGCGAGTTTTACGACTTGAAACAAAATGAACAATTCGAAAAAGAGTTGTTACAAATGATTGAAAAGTATCTTGTCTTACGTGAAAATGGCGAAAAAGTCGGTACAAAAAATATCATTGAAGCCCTCATAAAAAGTGAAACTGATAGAGTGAGAATTACTGCGGAGTTACTACTTGAAAAAATGAGCAATTCTACTCTATCTCTTTGTTTCTCAGATGGTCAAAATAAAGCCATTAGTATGTCAAAACGTATTTCAATTATTGAAGTAACTGGTCTTGAATTACCGACAAGTGAAACAAGTATTACTGAAAATCAAAGACAGTCTCTAGTTGCTCTTTATGCCCTAGGTCAATTCTGTTACAAATTTGGTTCTGAAAGCAAGAAAGAATCAATTACTTTCATTGATGAAGCATGGTTCTTTAATATTACTGATGTGGGTAGAGAAATTATTATGAAAATCAGACGAACTGGTCGGTCGTTTAATAATTTCTTGGTATTCGTTTCTCAATCTCACAAAGATTCTAATTCAGAATTAGATGATACTGGTTTTGGTACATTGTTTAGTTTTAACTCTCCGACTGAGACAGATTTAATCTTAGATACTCATTGTATTGTGAAATCAGAAGAAACACATAAATGGGTGTCTAGCATGTCTATGGGGCAATGTCTCTTTACTGACCCGTTTGGGCGTACTGAACGTATTACAATTGACGGTATCGTCTCTGAAATCAATCCATTATGTGACACAATCGAAACAGAATTAGTCGCTGTATAAAGACTTGAAAGGAAAATATCAATGAAAAACAAAAAATCACTTGTGGATATGGTATTAGGTGTTGTCATATTCCTTGTATTCTTTTTAATGATGTTGAAAATGACTGGTCTTTATGAACCGTTCATCAAGACAATTAGATACTTACCAGATTTTCTGAAAGATATTGGTAATTCTTGGAAAGCGGGGCTTAAATGAAAAAGATTTTAGTTGCGCTAACCTTTTTAAGTCTGTTGTTTTGTGGTAGTCAAGCCTACGCTTTAGACACAGGTAATGCAGTTGTCACTAATGATACTATCGGTTCTGATAGTGGTATTAAAGCACCTGAGTTTGTAACAAATGCCCAAGGCGATATTGTTAATACTCCAGAGTATAAAGCAGTTCTAACAATTATTAATGAGATTAAAAATCTAAGTAATCAAACACAAGGTAATAATGCGATTCCGATTACAGAAGAAACTTATCAAAAATATAATCTACTCTATCAAGGGTCTATTTCAAAATTATCAAATGCGGGATATGATAAAACAAAAACTGCTTCTGCTATTACAACATTAAATAATGCTTATAATAGTGCTATTTTAACAAAGGCTGGTACAATTGATAGTTCAAATGATTATCAAGAAGCACTAGCTAAAGAAGCAGGTGCTATTAATGCAAAAGATATGTCAGCCTTATCAGCTTATACAAGTTATATGTATATTGAGGATAAAGGTTTTTTTGGTGCTAAAGAAGCGTTCCCTAAAATCATTAATTGGGTAGTACAGTTGATTTTTGCAGGTTCAAAATTGATGTTTCTATTAGATTCATTGATTTTATCGGCAGTATCTAATATTGATATTTTTCAGTATTTAGATGATTTTGTATCTAAAATGCAGGCTATTCTGCAAGCACTACTCTTACCTGTTATCTTTCCAATGGCTATGGTCTTTGTGGGTATTAGTGCTTTCAAAGATTTGTCAGAAGGTAAACCGTTTGGTAAGAAAATTCTAGGCGTTATACTTCGTATAGTTGTAGCTGGTGTTTTTTTCTTACCAGTTTCAAGCGGAAGTGGTGCATATAAAGGGACACATGTCATTACTCGCATTGTTTATGTGACTAAAAGTTTTACAGACACTTTTACAAGTTCTTTGATTAATAATTTATCAAAGGTAACAATCGCAAATGATACGACTGAAAAAACTTCTACAACCAATTTCACGGCTAATGTTTCAACGACAAATGATAAGGTGTCTGATAGTACAATTAATGCTTTGAAAACACAATTATTTAATGTCATTGTCAAAGAACCCTTTAAGGAAATGAACTTTGATACCAATAAGTTACCTGAAAATTCGGTACAAAGTGAACAAACGGCATTACTTGCAACAAAAGGCGATACTGATTCGGTTAGTAAATATGCTAAGAAAAATAAAGAAGCTGGCTTCACAAAATTAGGGTTTTCAAGTATAGCCGATAAATTTATGGTTGCATTAGCTTCTCTGTTTAAAGGTTTTGTTTTAACTGTGATTACAGTTGGTACATTAATGTACACGTGGGTGTTACAGTTAATTGTTGTTTTTGCGATATTTGTAGCACCTATTATATTAGTCTTGTCTATTTTGCCACAATTTGAACACATGGCTGGTAATTTAGCAAAAAGAATAGTCGTGTTTACGGCTTTATCAGTATCTGGTCTATTAGGTGTGCAAATGGGTCTTATCTTTAATAGCTTTGTGGAAATGGCATTTAGAAATGTGTCACATTCATATTATATTTCAATATTCATACAGTTCGCTTTGTATTTCCTTTTGTGGAAACAAAGAGATAAGTTGACTTCTCTATTTGATACAGCTAAGAAAAGTGTTTCTGAATTGGCAAAAGGTAGTCTTGATTCTGTCAAGTCATTACCAAGTCTGTCTAATGCCAAAAATCCATTTAACTTTAACAAAACACCTGCTCTCTCAACTTCTAGTGGTAGTCTATCAAGTAATGGTCTATCTACTCATAATCAAATGTCGAAAAGCAAAGTTGACGGTCTGAAAAAGGCAGGTACTGTTGGCAAAACGCTCACTAAAAAAGGTGTCAAAGGTGCTGTTAAAACAAGTGACAACCTGCGTTTCGGTCAAGATGAAAAAGCTAAACAACTTGCCATAGCTAAACGAAAAGAGACAATGAGCAACTTAAAAGGTAAGTGGGAAAATACAAAAGGTGCTTTTTCAGATACTAAACAAGCTCTGACTGATTCTAAAGATAAATTGAAAACTAAATTTTCAAGTTCTGTTGGTTTAATGCCTAAAAATGAAGCTGAAAAGAAACTTGCAAAATTTGATAGCAATAAACTACAACGTTCTGAAAATAAGGTTTTGAGAGATAAAACATCACAAGCTATCAATTACCAAAAACGAAAAGATGAGCTTAAAGGCAAGTTTTCGGACGGTATAAAAATAGATATGCCAGCAAGAAAAGCCAGACAAAAAGGTCAAGTTGAACGTTTGAGTAAAGAGCTGTTTACTGAAAAGCCCCAATTACCAACTTCTGACAAAAGTCAAAAACGAGATATTAAAATCAAAACCGCCAACGCAAAACGTGGTATTTTCGATAGCGGTATTATTGAGAGGAAAGGAAAATAATTATGAAAATCATCAAAACTATTTTTGTTGGGATAGTTGCTATCCCTGTTTGGTTTGTAGTTAGTTTATTTAAGAAAAAGTGAGGTATCAACGTACCTAGAAAGAAAATCAAATGAAAAAGAAAAAACATTTATTTCTGATAGGTATGTTTATACCTATTTTTTTTATATTTTTACTTGTCATTGTGGCAGGTGGCACTTCATCAAGTGCGGATAGTTTTTCGAGTTCTGCGGGTAGTCTAAACATCACATCAAAAGACCTAGCAAGTAAGGCTAATATCTCAGAAGAAAAGGCTCAAAATGTTATTGATATAGCTAACTATCTTATGAGTAAAGAACGCTTTAGCATTCAAGGTGCAAGTGGTGCTTTAGCAGTAGCTGAAAGGGAGTCAGGCTTTGACCCTAAAGCCGAAAATATCGGCGGTGGTGTGGCAGGTATCTTTCAATGGTCTGGTTGGTCTAATACGGTCAATGGCAATCGTTGGTCTAAGGCTGAAAGTAGAACACTGTCAATGGACGTTGAGTTAAAACTTATGTCTGCTGAACTAAACGGTGCATACAAGAAAACAAAAGACTTTGTGAGCGTCTCTACTGACCCTAAACAAGCGAGTTTAGACTGGTCACAATATTATGAGGGTGTCGCTTTAAGTGACGGTCAAACAAAGGCTGACAAGCTCCAAGATGATGCCCAAAAGTGGTATGACTTACTCAAAGATCATGTAGGCTTTAGTAGCGAAAATGGGCAGTCTGTCAATGGTGTGATGTCCGCAAACATTCCGAACGGTTGGGAGGTAGAAACACCATTTAGTGGTCAAGCCTATAGTGGTTCAGGCTCTTATCCACAAGGTCAATGTACTTGGTATGTGTATAATCGTGCTTATCAGTTAGGCATTAAGTTTGATAGTTTCATGGGCAATGGTGGCGATTGGGCAAGCAAGGCTGGCTATTCTGTGTCTCATGAGCCTAAACTCCATACTGCCCTAAGTTTTGTACAAGGTCAAGCAGGTTCTGACCCAACATATGGTCATGTGGCATTTGTAGAAGCAGTCAAAGATGATGGCTCTATTTTAATTTCAGAAATGAATGTGACAGGTCTACCACCATTGACTGTTTCTTATCGTACATTTTCTGCTGATGAGGCTAAGCAATTTTGGTATGTGGAGGGGAAATAATCAATGAATTTAACAGAATTTAGAATGCGAGCAATGAATGATGAAGTCCAGATGATAGAGGACTTCAATTTTTTTGAGCAAAAAGTCGCAAGTTTTAAAAAAGACTTGTACTTATCCCCTTATGCGAAAATCAATGAAATTTTAGCATGGTGTGAATTGCTCATCAAGTATGAAAGACAAATTGATTTACTTTGTCTTGAAGCAAAACAAGCGATACAAGATAAGTTGAATAAACTCAATCCTGATACAATTGAAAGTCACGCAAGTGTGGACGACAAAACAATTAGTGTCTGGTCTGACTATGTTTTAGAATTACTAGAATTAGATAGGCGCTATCAAAATGTTGTTTATAGTTTCTGTGTCTCTATTGATAATTGTGTCAGATATTTAGTGTCTTATACTGATGAACTAGCCGAGTATGGCTTCAGCTTGCCACAAATTATGGTTAAAGTTCGAGACCTTGGTACATTTCATTGGTTAAACAAACAATCTAAAGCTCAATTATTGGGCTGTATTTAAATATTAGCGTACCTTTAGTTTAATTGTAGAACACTCACAATGTGGGCGGTGCATGTTCGTTATATGCAAGGTATATAAAATATGAATGAAAGGATTATCAATTATGCAAGTTATTCTCCCAGATGAACAGGTACACGAAATTCAGCTTTTATTATCAAATTTGATTAAACAAGAAATTGAACAGATACTAAATAATAGTAATATCGAAAGTCCTTTTCTTAACAAAAAACAAGCATGTCAATACCTTGGAATTGCTAATAACACGCTTGATAATTGGATTGATAAAGGATTGCCAAAGATAAAAATCGGTAAGACAATTCGATTTAATAAATTCGAAGTCAATCGTTGGCTTGAAAGTCAGTAGCAATTTTACCATAGTTTGATTATAATTGAAGCATAGTATTTTTCTAGCTCAATTCAAAATAAGAGGAATACAATATGACAATAACAAAAACAAAAAACGGAACGTATCGTTTACGAATTTATATTCCAGAGGAAGCCAGATCATCACTTGGAACGGGTAAAAAGGTAATCGAAAAGCGTTTTAAATTAAGGAGTGAAGCCAAAAAATATGAACTAGATATGCTAAACAAAATTGATAAAATTTTGAGTGGAGAAAGACTTTCGGAATTTGAAACAAATGGCAATATTCTCTTTTCAGATTTTTTCTATCACGTTTGGTGGAAATCTTACAAAGCAGGGCAGACAACCAGTACAATTAAACCGCCTACAAAAGTTACAGTAGAAAATACTACTTTAGTATTCAAGAAACATATTTTACCTATGCTTGGCAATTACTCGATTAACTTTCTCAATCAAAATAAGCAAGTCATTTTAAATCTAATGACTGCTAAAGCTGATGAGTATGCCAACTTCAAAGTTATAAGAAGTTATGTTAATTCTATCTTTGATTGGGCGGAAGAATTGGAATACATTGAATCTAATAAGATTTCTAAAACTTTAAAACGCATTAAATCAACGAAGAAAATCAGGTTACGTGAAGCCAGACGTGATGAAGACTTGTATCTCTCTCAGAATGAACTCAGGGATTGGTTGAAAGCAATTGCTGATGATTTAGAAAATGGAGATTTAGAATTAAAAGATTATGTTCTATTCTTTACAACATTTTTTCTTTCTGATCGAAAATCGGAAACTTATGCTCTTGAATGGCAACACATTGATTTCAAAAAATCTGAAATTCATCTAATTCAAGCATTAGATAAATACGGTAATATCAAGTCAACAAAAAGTAATAAAAAGACTATTTTTTCAATTCCTAAAGAATTAATTATTATGCTTCAAGATTGGAAAGTTCAACAAAAGAATGAGCTTGCAAAATTTAATATCATTCAAACAAATAAACAATTTGTATTTACGTACATTGATACTAAAGGGAACGTAAACAAACCATTACATCCTGATTATCTCAATTATCGAATGAATGCTATTAGAAAGAGACATGCTAACCTCGCACCCGCTACACCTCACAAATTAAGACATACTGGAGCAACTCTAGCCAAACAAGCTGGTACTTCTTTAGAAGCAATCTCAGAAGCCTTGACACATAGTGGAATAGATATAACTCAAACTTATGTCAATACCTCAAATGTTGTTCCTATGGCTGTCGGAGAAATTGCTTATCGTCATCTTTAAAAATCAATGGTGTGAATATGGTGTGAATTTTGGTGTGAACTTTTCAAAAAACGAACAAAAAAACACCCAATGGTGTGAACCAAAAGGTGTCTTGAAACGTTGATATGAAAGAGATATTAACGTTTTGAAAATTGACTTGCTTTACGGGCTTTTTTGAGACCAGCTTTTTTACGTTCAACCATACGAGCATCACGTGTCAACAAGCCAGCGCGTTTCAATGACGCACGGAAGTCAGGGTCTACGTTCAAAAGCGCACGTGAGATACCGTGACGGATTGCGCCAGCTTGACCAGCGTAACCACCACCATTAACGTTAACAAGAACGTCGTAAGCACCAACTGTTTCAGTTGCGCCAAATGGTTGGTTGATGACCAAACGCAAGTCTGCGTGTGGGATGTATTCTTCAACATCTTTGTTGTTTACTGTGATTTTACCAGTGCCGGGTACCAAACGTACACGAGCTACTGAATTTTTACGGCGTCCAGTGCCGAGGTATTGTACTTGTGCCAATGTCTAGTCCTCCTTAGATTAATCCTGTAATGTCAAGCACTTCTGGGTTTTGAGCTTGGTGTGTGTGCTCAGCGCCAACAAATACTTTAAGTTTCATGCCTTGTGCACGACCAAGCGTGTTATGTGGCAACATACCTTTTACAGAAGTTTCGATAAGACGAACTGCATTTTTCTCACGCAATTCACCAGCAGTGATTGATTTCAATCCGCCTGGGTACATTGAGTGTTTGTAGTAAATCTTGTCAGATGCTTTTTTACCAGTCAATTTCACTTTTTCAGCATTGACAACGATAACGAAATCGCCAGTGTCAGTGTGTTGTGTGTATTGTGGTTTGTTTTTACCGCGAAGGATGCTCGCAACAACTGCTGACAAACGTCCCAAAGGAATATCTGTCGCATCAACAACGTGCCATTTACGTTCAACTTCGCCTGGTTTAGCGAAATATGTAGTTTTGTTCATGATTTCTCCAATTTTTTATCTGTAGTTTACATAGTTGTAGCTGAATCGTTCCTTATTCATCTACGGTATTTTCAAGTTTCCGGGACCTAAAAATGGGGTAAACAATACCGTTTTATATAATATCACATTTTTACACGTTTTGTCAAGTTTTTTTTGCTATAATAGTACTTATGAACATTGTTTTGAAAATGGCTGCAGCTGACATTGCCCGCCTTGTTGAAAATTTTCAAGCCTGGGCTCAGCCCTCAGCCAATCCATATACCCAGTTTTTAGCTAAACCAAAAGGCTGTGTGATTACCGTCTATACTTCGGGCAAGGTCATGTTTCAAGGTGAGCAAGCCGAGACCTATGCCGCAAAATTTGGCTACCAAGAAACAAGCACCGTGCCAGTCCAACAAACTAATATTATTGGTACTGATGAAGTGGGTAATGGCTCTTATTTTGGTGGCTTAGCAGTCGTCGCAACTTATCTAAGTGAGGCTGATATACCACTCATCAAGAAATTAGGTGTTGACGATTCTAAAAAATTGACTGATGTCAAAATTCGGCAGATTGCACCTATTCTAAAAGATAAAATTCAACATCAAGCATTACTACTCTCCCCTAGCAAGTATAATGAAGTCATTGACTCTGGTTACAATGCTGTTTCTGTTAAGGTCGCCTTACACAATCAAGCGATTTTTCTATTAGAACAGGCTCTATCTACTGTACCCGATCATATCATCATCGATGCCTTCACGACTGAGAAAAATTATACTAAGTATCTAAAAAAAGAAAAGAACCAAATCAAAGGTCAGATTACATTGCGCCAAAAGTCTGAAAGCGAGTTTTATGCTGTCGCTGTGTCATCTGTCATCGCTCGAGATTTATTTCTCACCAACTTGGACGATTTATCTCGCGATGTCCATCTCACTCTCCCAAGCGGTGCTGGTCACAAATCAGATGTAGTTGCCGCTCAAATCATCCAACAGTACGGTGAAGGGGCATTAAGCCAAGTCGCCAAACTGCACTTCGCAAATACAGAAAAAGCAAGGAAATTAGCCAAATGAAATTATTAAAAGAATGGGGTCCATTTGCCCTCTTTATCATCGTCATGCTCTTATTACGTGTCTATGTGTGGCAGCCGGTCATTGTGGAGGGGCATTCAATGGACCCGACGTTAGCTGACAAGGAACGTCTGGTGATTATTAGAACGGCAAGTATCAAGCGTCAGGATATCGTCGTTGCTAAGGAACTGAACAAAGAGACTAACGAGACTAAAAATATCGTGAAACGTGTGATTGGTTTGCCTGGTGATACTATTTCATTTGACAATGATGTCCTTACGGTCAATGGTAAAGTTGTGAAAGAGCCTTATCTAGCTGATTATCAAAAGGCTTTCGCCTCAGACCACCTGCAAAAAACTTATCATGACAATACTTTTTTCCAAAGTTTAGCTCAAAATGCTAATGCTTTTACTCTGTCAGACAATGGTCAAACTACTTTCACTATTAAAGTTCCTAAAGGGGAGTACTTCCTAATGGGAGAAAACCGGTTGGTCTCACAAGATTCTCGCAAGGTTGGCACTTTCCCGAAAAGCGATATTGTTGGCGAGGCGAAACTTCGTATCTGGCCGTTGAAAAAAATTGGCTTGCTGGACTAAGAGGCTGATGATAAAAAATGATTAAAAAGCGTTGGCTCTTTTGTCTCATAGGTCTCGTTCTATTTGTAACGATTTGTTTTATGGGGTTACTCTTGTCACGAATTTTCATTTGGCAACCAATTGTCGTTGAGGGACACGCAATGGAACCAAATTTTGTTGCTAACCAACATCTAATTATTATCAAAAAAACTCAAATTGAGCGGTTTGATATTGTCGTTGCTAAAAAACAAGGTTCTGGAAATATCTTGAAACGTGTGATTGGTCTGCCTGGCGATACCATCTCCTATGACAAGGACACACTCACTCTCAACGGTCAGGTCGTAGACGAACCTTATCTCAAAGATTATCAAGAAAAATTCGCTACTGACAAACTTTAAAGCACCTATCACGACAATAGCTTTTTTCAAAACATCGCTAAGAAAGCACAAGCTTTTACCCTTTCAGCTGACAATAAAGCTACTTTTACCATTCATGTGCCTGAGGGACAATACTTTATACTTGGGGACAATCGTCTGGTCTCACAAGATTCCCGTCAACTGGGAACTTTTACTAAAAAAGAATTAATTGGTAAAATCAAATTTCGAGCACCCTAGCTATTTTAAACCTTAGGAAAATATCAATAAAAAAGCATCTGAACCTAGTCGTTAAACTAGTTTATTCAGATGCTTTTTTACTGTTTAATACGCCTCAATCTCAGGGCGATCATGAACATTGGACTGCTTACCATTGCGTTCATCTAAAACTGCCTGAACGTCAGCAGGTGTCACACCAGTTTCAGCCAACATGACTGCGATATGATAGAAAATATCTGCTGTTTCATTAGCAATCTCTGCCTTGTCCGCATTTTTCGCTGCAATCACGACTTCTGTTGCTTCTTCGCCTACTTTTTTAAGAATTTTATCCAAACCTTTGTCAAAAAGATAATTGGTATAAGAACCTGCTTTAGGCTCTTTTTGACGTGCCACGGCTTGGGTGTATAACTCATCAATCATGCTTCATCTCCTTCTACCTCTAAAACGTCATTAAAGAAACAGCTCCGAGCGCCTGTATGGCAGGCTGGACCAATCTGTTCGACTGCAATCAACAAGGTATCCAAATCACAGTCTGCCGTGATTTTTTTGACGTGTTGATAATGACCAGATGTCTGGCCCTTGTGCCACAGTTCTTGACGTGAGCGTGACCAATACCACGTTTCTTGCGTTTCTAGGGTCAGCTGATAACTTTCTTCATTCATATAAGCCAACATCAAGACCTGACCGTCAGCCACATCTGTGACGATCACAGGGACAAGACCATCTGGACTTTTGGCAAAGTCAATCTTGAGCGAATCGTCTTTCAAAATCCTTTTATTCATCTTACAAACGCACCTCAATATGATTTTCTTTCATTTTTTCTTTCATTTTGACTTTCACATCGTGAATATCAATTTCACCATAATGGAAGACACTGGCAGCCAACGCCGCAGTAACTGGTGTCTTCTCAAAGACTTCGACGATATCGTCAGCCGTCCCCGCACCACCACTTGCAATAACAGGCACATTAACCGCCGTCGCAATCGCTGTATTCAGCTCTAAATCATAGCCAGACTTGGTACCATCCTTATCCATACTGGTCAGAAGAATCTCGCCAGCGCCTAGAGAAACGGCCTTTTTCGCCCATTCAATGGCATCCAGTCCAGTATCCTTACGCCCACCATTGACATAGACATGAAAACTGCCATCGTCTTGTTTTTTAGCGTCGATTGCGACCACGATACATTGGTTCCCAAACTTCTCGGCACCCTGCCGAATCAGGTTAGGATTTGCTACTGCGCTGGAGTTGATGCCAACCTTGTCTGCGCCGGCTTTGAGCATCTTGTGCATATCCTCGACTGAGCGAATGCCACCACCGACCGTAAAGGGGATGAAAACCTGATCTGCAACAGTCCGCACCACGTCTACCATGGTATCACGCGCCTCATGCGTCGCCGTAATATCCAGAAAAACAAGCTCATCACAGCCCTGCTCATAATAAATTTTCGCCGTCTCAGCCGGGTCGCCAACATCCGTCAAATTGACGAAATTAACGCCCTTGACCACGCGCCCATCCTTAACATCCAAACACGGAATAATGCGTTTTGCTAACATCTCAAAACTCCTTCAGTTCATCTAAACTCACATTACCGTTATAGTAGGCTTTGCCGACAATGGTCCCAGCAACGCCGATATCCGCTAATTTTGTTAAGTCGGAAAGCTGAGCAATCCCACCACTTGCGATAACAGCAGCACGCGTTAAGGCAGCCTGCAATTTTTCGTAATGTTCAAAGTTCGGCCCAGTCAAGGTACCATCCCGGTCAACGTCTGTATAAACGAATAGGCGGACACCAATTTTTTCCATTTCAAGTGCCAGAGTAATATAATCTACGTCAGACGTTTCTAGCCAGCCTTCTGTTGCGACCAAGCCTTTTTTGGCGTCAATCCCAACGACAATCTTATCTGCCCCGAATTGCTCAAGCGCAGCTTTCACAAAGTCAGGATTTTTAACCGCCATCGACCCAATAATCACACGGTCAACACCTTTAGCCAGATAGTCAGAAATCTGCTCTAAGGTCCGAATACCGCCACCGACTTCAATTTTCAACCCTGTTTGGGTGACAATTTCTTCGATAATCGGGGCGCTAGTTGCCCGACCATCTAACGCACCATCTAAATCGACAACGTGCAGGTAAGTGATACCTGCTGCCGCAAAAATTTCAGCTTGTGCCAATGGACTGGTATTGACCACTGTTTCCTGGGCAAAATCCCCTTTAAATAAACGCACCGCACGGCCATTCTTTATATCAATTGCTGGCAGAATCTGCATAGACAACCTCCTTAAATTTTTCTAAGATACCAAGTCCAACGTCTCCTGATTTTTCAGGATGAAATTGTGCCCCATAGACATGGCCATGAGAAATCATGGCTGGCACTTTGATCCCGTAATCTGCAGTGACATCTAAATAATCAGGGGCAACATCTGTGAAATAGGAATGAACAAAGTAAACGGCGCTATCTTGTAAGTTCGCGGTTAGCGCTGTCGACTTGACCACATCCAGCTGGTTCCAGCCCATGTGTGGAACTTTGAGATTGTCGCCTGCTGGAATGGTACGACAGATGCCCGGAATCAAGCCCAGACCATCTGTTAAGACATGTTCTTCTGATGCATCCAGTAGCAACTGCATCCCCAGACAAATGCCCAAGAGCGGTGTACCAGTCGCAACTGCTGCTTTGATTGTCGCAACCAAATCACGCTTTTCAAGCTCGGCCATAGCCGTTGGGAAGGCACCGACACCGGGGAGAATCAATCCGTCCGCTGATTGGATGACAGCTTGGTCAGCTGTCAGTACAGCGTCCACACCGATTTTATTTAAGGCACGCAAGACATTGGCTGTGTTGCCTGCATCGTAATCAATCACTGCAATGGTCATCTTACAGTACTCCTTTAGTCGAATTCACTCCATGAATCTCTGGATTCAAAGTCACTGCTTCACGTAAGGCACGGCCGGTTGCCTTGAAAAGGGATTCTGATTTATGGTGATTATTTTTACCATGTAAAATTATCAGGTGCAAGTTCATTTGCACATTGAAAGCCAAGGCTTGGAAAAATTCTTCGACTAGTTCAGTATCGAAATTGCCTAAGGTTGGATTGGTAAACTCGGCATCGAAAACGAGGTAAGACCGACCTGATAAATCTAGACTCGCCATGCCCAGGGTCTCATCCATTGGCACAAAAGACGTGCCGTAACGATTGATCCCCGCCTTATCACCTAGTGCCTCCCGGAGCGCTGTCCCAAGGGCAATGCCAACATCTTCAACCGTATGGTGACTGTCCACGTGCAAATCGCCATTAGCCTTAACGACTAGGCTCATGCGACCGTGACTGGCGAAAAGAGTTAGCATATGGTCGAAGAAACCAACGCCAGTTTGAATATCTACAGGCGTTTGGGCATCTAAGTTAACCGCTAATGTAATTTGGGTTTCTGCTGTGTTGCGTGTGATTTCTGCTTGTCTCATAAGTCACCTTTCACTTCTTTAATGATATCAAGAGCTAATGCTAAATTGGGTGTGTTGATTTGGTAAGGCGCTTGTTCACGCACGACTGGCTTGGCATGGAAAGCAATCCCAATGCCACTTGCCAAAATCATGGGGAGGTCGTTGGCACCATCGCCCATAGCCACTGTTTGAGATAGCTCAAGACCTAGTTCAGCTGCCCATTTTTTTAGGCTAGCTAACTTCACTTCTTTTGTGACAATGTCACCCGTCGTTTTGCCGGTGAGCTGACCGTCTACAATTTCTAGGTGATTCGCACGGACATAATCAAGCTCGAGTTCACGGGCTAGGTCATCAACCGTTTCGTGAAAACCACCCGATACCACACCGACTTTCCAACCATTGGCCTGCAAGGCCGCGACTAAGTCACGCGCCCCTTCAGTAAAATGAATTTGCTTGCGCACCTCAGCGAAAACTGTCTCAGGTAGTCCTTTGAGCAGGGCCACCCGCGCGGCTAGTGCCTCAGCGAAATCTAACTCGCCGTTCATGGCGCGACTGGTGATGTCCGCAATCTCAGCGCCGCTCCCTGCGATCTCACCTAGTAAATCTATCCCTTCTTCCTGAATCAGGGTGCTGTCCACATCCATGATTAGAAGTCCTTTTGTTTTTGTCATCTCATCTCCAGTTTCTATTTTAATTTAAATCTTTTTGGTGCTTCTAGTTTAATGATGATTAAGCCAAGACTGACATAAACTACACTGATAATCGAAATGGTCAAAACATACGTTGTTGTTTTATCAAAGCGATTGGCAAATTGATAATTTTGAATACAGAAATAATAAAATATCCCATTAATCACGGTAAAAATTGGATTTTTCGTGTTTCCTTCTCTATCAAATGGTTGCAAAATATAATAGAGAAATAATTCATGAAATGAAAACAGGAGATTTACAGCAACTCCATAAAAAACAATCAAACTATAAAAACTCAAGGGGATGTCTTTTCCGAATAACAAGATCCCAGCGAAAACATTAACAAAGAGCGCGACAACAATTGGCGTGTTGACCATAAAAGATTGTTTCAAACGGCCAATAAAACTCTGCAAAATGGTTTGCTCAGTCCGATAAAAAGGATAATTCAACATCGCTTGGTCACACTTCGTATAGTAAATGGCAACAACTTCTTTCGATATGCTCGCCAAATACATGATGAAAAAGATACTAGGTAAAATATTACCTACCTGATTAAACGTCAAATAGTCTGTTTTTCCAAATCGAATTGCTAAATAGCCATAGATACCTAATATAAGCAAAAAAGTAAGGCCCAAGCCACCTAAACGATAGAGCAACTTTTTTTTGAAAACTTTCCGATAACGCTTGAAAAGTAAACGATTCAGGAGTTGAATACCAGAAAATTTATCAAATAATTCTTGCTCATCTGTCACTTCAATTTTTTGACTTGATTTTTGTGCAGCCTTCAAGCCAGTGTTTGATTGATTTGATTTTGCCTCCGTCACTATCTGTTCATGATGTGCGAGATTTCTAAAAATGCTTTGGATAAACCTTTGTGATAATTTCTTTTTCTGACTTAGCAAGAAACTAACACTAGCTAATATCAAGATAAACCAAGCTGAAAGAGCTGTCCACTCTAACATATGAATTAACGTCAGGTAGATGAGACCAAATAACCCTCCCCCAAAAATGACAAGATTATAACTATATTTGAAAATCTTTTTTTGATAGCTATCCAAAACGTTTACCCACCAATTTTTAGACACTAAAAATAAGGCAAGATTTAACGCTAATAAGCGAAAACTAGACGGTAAAATGATAGCAACGAAAGACTGGTGATAGATTAATCCTAAAATACCCAAGGGAAAAACATAGGCGAGTAAACTATGCACAAGATTTATCCGATTGAGCTTTTTCAAAGTATCTCCATAAGAGAGTCGAAACATCTTGGCAAATGCAATCCCTTTAAATAAGCTACTACTTGAGGCCATCACAAAACTCAATTGCTCAAAAACACAAAAAAGAAGAAATATTGTTAATGTCCAATGAAAAATCTCAGGATAATCTATCCTAAAAGTATCCCACAGCACACTTTCCTTTTGTAAAGAAAGATTTTTAACCCCAAAAGCGACTAACCAAGCGATGAACACCAACACACTTTTTTTAAGTACCGTTAGTGGCAAACTCAACCATTTAAAAATCACTAAAATGACAGTCTTTAAATCTCTCATCCCATAAAACTTTGGCGAGATAGATTGACCAATTAAGGGTATGCGACGTAACCAAAACCACAAGCCATTCAGAAATTCGGTAGTTTGAATTTGCAAGTAGTTTTTATAAAAATTAAGATAAGGCATCATTGTCATGTTCCTCACTCAAAATCATCACAATCTCCTTTTCAAAATCTTGAGATTGAAGTTTATCATTCCCTAATACCTCTAATTTTTGGTCATGCAATAAAACAATCTCATCACACAACTCCTTAGCAAGTTCCAAAATATGCGTGGAGAAAATGACAATCGCCCGTGATTTCAACTCACGAATCCGCTCCTTGACCTCGTAAGCCGCAACCGGGTCAAAGCTAGTCAATGGCTCATCTAATAAATAAATCGGCGCATTTGTCACCTCAGTTACTAGCATTTGCACCTTATTTTTCATCCCATGAGAATAATCTCGAAGGAGCTTATTTTGGTCACTGACTTTGATACCATATCTCGTCAAATTATCACTAGCCGAAAGGGTTGTCGTCAAACGTTCTCGATTTAAATCCATAACAAATCGAACAAATTCTAACCCCGTCATAAAATCAGGTAAATGCGTCGTCGTTGTGACAAATCCAATCTCAGTGTTCTCATAATCAGTAATTTTCCGACCCTCATCATCAATGATAGCAATACTGCCACTATCCACTGATAAATTCCGAGCAATGCAATTAAACAAAGTCGTTTTCCCTGAGCCATTTCGACCAAGCAAACCATAAATTTTACCTGTCTCAAATTTAAAAGTCACATCATTAAAAAGTTTTTTCTCATCAAACGCCTTATCGATATTTTCTAAAGCAAGTTGCAACTTCCCCTCTAATTCTACTGAGCCTATTTTTGCTGTCATTTATCAATTTCCCCACGAATCTCAATCGCACGCGCATGTGCCTGCAAGCCTTCAGAATAGGCCAAAGTCGTAATATCTTTTGTTGCTGCCGCAACAGCATCTTGGCTGTAATAGGTAAACTGACTTCTCTTGACAAAGTCGTAAACACCCAAGGCACTGTAAAATCGAGCCGTACCAGACGTTGGTAGCACGTGATTCGTTCCTGCATAGTAGTCGCCAATCGGCTCAGACGTAAAATGTCCTAGGAAAATACTCCCAGCATTTTTTATCTTTGGTAGATAAGTCATAGCATCGTCCAAGGCAATTTCCAAATGTTCTGGTGCCACTTCATTCATCAAGTCAAACATCTCATCAACCGAATTGGCAATAATCGTCCGACCATTGTTTTCAATAGATGCCCGTGCAATGGTTTCACGTGGTAAAGTTTGCAGTTGTTTTTCCAATTCAAGGTCAACCGCATCAGCCAACTCGACTGAATCAGTCACCAACACCGCCCGCGCTAGCTTGTCATGTTCAGCTTGTGATAGCAAATCAGCCGCCACATAGGCCGCATTAGCAGAGCTATCTGCAATCACACCGATTTCAGACGGTCCTGCGATCATATCAATGCCAACTTGACCAAAGACTTGTTTTTTCGCCGTTGCCACAAAGATATTGCCAGGACCCGTAATCTTATCCACTTTAGGAATAGACTCTGTACCATATGCTAAAGCAGCAATCGCCTGCGCCCCACCAACTTGGAAAATCTTCGTCACACCCGCCAATTGGGCTGCGACTAAAATCGCTGGATTAAACTGAGTTTGCGGTGGTGTCACCATATAAATCTCAGGCACACCCGCGATTTTCGCTGGCAAGACATTCATCAACACACTAGACGGATAAGCTGCCGTCCCACCCGGCACGTAGACTCCAACTTTCTCGATCGGTAGCACAAGCTGACCTCGAATCACACCTGACACCTGCGCATCCACAAAACCTGGCTCAACCTGATGTTTGTGATAAGACTCGATATTTTCCTTGGCATTTTGCAAGGCTAATAAAACATCTGGATCAATCGCATCAAAAGCCCGCTTGATTGTTTCACGTGAAACTTCAAACGACGTCATTGCCAAACCATCAAATTTTTCCGAGTACGCCCGCAAAGCCGCATCCCCATTGGCACGGACATCAGCGATAATTTCTGCGACAATGCCATCAAAATTATCTTGAGATTTGGCATAGGCTGCATATTCTGCGTCTAAAATCTGCGATATTTCCTTCGCTGAACCTGTCAATCGTTTCATTTTAACCATTAAAAGCCACCTCTTCATTTCCTACAACCGCTTGTAGTCGGTCGATAAGCGTCATAATCTCTGGATTTTTCTTAATACTCGCGCTATTAGCAATCAAGCGTGACGACACTCGAACAATATCTTCAAATACAACCAAACCATTTGCCACTAGCGTATTCCCCGTTTCGACAATGTCGACAATGGCATCAGTTAATCCGATGACCGGTGCAATTTCCACAGAGCCTTGAATTGATACAATCTCGACATCTTCATCCTTGCTATTGAAGAAATCAGTGGCAATTTTTGGATACTTGGTCGCAATTTTCTTTCGCTTATGGTCATAGGGATTATAAGACGGAATACTCGCAACCGAAAATTTGCACAGGCCAATATTCAAATCCAACATTTCCAGATAAGACCCTGGGTGTTCGTAGAGCACATCAGAGCCCACAACACCCAAATCAGCAATGCCATGCTCGACATAAGCCGCCACATCAGGCGCCTTCACCAATAGAAACCGCAAATCCTGAGCCTCATCGATGAAAATTAAATTACGACCTTTGTCAGCCATAAAGCCCATATCAAACCCAGCCTCAGCTAGAATTTTAACCGTATCTTTTTCAATACGACCTTTGGTCAATGCTATTGTAATCATGCGTCACCTCCATCAAAAACAATATCCTGACGTATTTCTTCATAAACTGCATCAACATCTAAAGTCCAGCCAACCGCACTAACAGCCCCCGCATCAAAACGCTCAAACAATTTATCATAGCGACCACCGCTCAGAAAAGCATAGGGAACCTTATCACTAAAGACTCGGAACATCACGCCTGTATAGTAATCTTTTTTAGCCAGCATTCCAAGATCAACCGTAGATTGAGCAAAATCATGACTCAAGTTTTCAATCTCTGCCAAAGCAGCTAGAATTTCGGGAATTTTAACCCACTTCTTAGCGGATTTCAAAACATCTTTGGCTGACCCAAATAAACGGGGCAAATTGATTAAAAAATCGTCAAATTCACTCGGATTTTGCTTAACAAACTCCGTCAAGCCTGTGATTGACTTGTTCTTAATTCGAGTTGCCAGTAGCTCAACCTGCGCCTCATCAAATGCTGCAAAAATCGTCTGTAAAATTCCCGCATGACTCAGCTCAATCCGATAATCCTTGACACCTGCCAAATGTAAACTTGACTTAGCCAAGTCCAAAGCCTCCGTAATCGCAACAGCCACATCAAACCCGATAATTTCAATACCAGCCTGCATCCGTTCATTCTGCAACCCCTTTAGCTCATCATGATTTCTAAAGACCTTCCCACTATAAGAAAATTTAATGGGCAAGGTCACCTTAGTCGTCGCCACCACACGCGCAATCGACTGCGTCACATCAGGCCGAATCACAAGCAAATCTCCATGCTTATCAAACAAATGATAGTTATGGTTATCTAGCTCATCCTCAAAAACCCCAGCATACTCAATCATCGGCGTATCAATCCGATTAAACCCACTCGCCATCAGAAAATTTGAAACCCTCATCTCAATCTGATACGCACTCTGCGCGCGCTTGAACAGCTTGTCATGCATACCAGGTGCTAATTGCTTATTTTTCATACAAATAAATCTCCTATCACTTGTATCACCTTGGCCATCTCATCCTGCGTCCCAATTGAAATCCTCAAATAATCCGACAAACGCCCCGTGTCACCAAAGTAGCGCACATAAATCTGTTTACTTTGCAGAAATTCAAACAAACTTTCTGCGGCAATGCCAGCAGGCTTCGTTAAAACAAAATTTGTAGCAGACGGAAGGACTTCAAAATCAAGCGCGCGTAACTCAGCTGAAAACCAAACTCGCGTCTCTGATATTTCAGCGTTAACCCGCTCATAATATTGATAATCCTCAACCGCCGCAGTTGCTAACTCCTCAGCGATTAGATCAACTGAATAAGGATTATAAGAATTTTTCACCGCATTGATAACCGAGATTAATTTCGGTGAGCCAATCCCATAACCAACCCGTAACCCAGCCAAAGCTGCATCTTTAGAGAAAGTCCGAGTGATAAAAACATTGTCATATTGTTCGAGCAAAGGCAAGGCAGATTCACCACCAAAAGCGATATAAGCCTCATCAATGATCACCACCACATCTTGATTTGCCGCAACAATCGCTTCAACCTCAGACAAATCTTTGAAAATACCCGTTGGGGCATTTGGATTAGCAATCACAATCCCACCATTGATGCTATTAATATAGTCAGTTGTCACAATCTCAAATTCATCTGAAAGTGGCACCTCCTCGAAAGGTATTCGAAATAAATCCGCCCAAACCTTGTAAAATCCATAAGTTATATCAGGAAAAAGAACAGCATCATCTGAATTAAAAAAACTCAAAAAAGCCAAAGCTAAAATATCATCTGACCCATTGCCAACAATGATTTGATCTCTATTAACACCCAAATTTTCCGCTAATTTGTCACGTAAAGCATTATTTTCCAAAGCAGAATACCGTCGTAAAACTTGCCCATCAAACGATGCCAAAGCCTGCAAAACACCAGGACTTGGTGGAAAAGCATTCTCATTAGTATTAATTTTAATCATCTTTTTATCTTGCGGCTGTGCTCCAGCCACATACGGTTTTATTTGACGCAAACCCTTCATTTTAATCTCCTTATCATTAACCAACCCAAAATTGAGCAAAAAACGCCCAAGTGAAATAACTTCACAAGGACGTTTAAACGTGGTACCACCTTTTTTCTAACAAATGTCGCCATCTGCTACTCAGCAAGTCAAGACCTGCACCCTTAACGCGGGAAACGTGACACACTACTTATACTCAATTAAATCAGTATCTATTTCGTATATCCTCTCAAGAATGTGTAACCTCTGATTTTACACGCTTTCCCAGCACCAAGCGCTCTCTTTAGAATTGACAGAAGTATCTTTCTCTCACAGATTTGTCTATTTACTACATTTTACAAGAAAATTCAGAAAATAGCAAGCAATTTTTGCTTAAGAGCAAAAATTGCTCTGCGACGAGTAACCGCAGGAGCAAGCGCACTTCATGCGACGAGTAACCACAGGACCAAAGTTTTTAAGTAAAACAAAAAGCGATGCAACGTGAAACCAATCACTCACAAACGCTTCTCAATCATCACCAAAAACGGCGGATGATTCGCTTGATTAATCCCACCATACCGCATCACCTGAAATTCTCTTTGTGGCAACCCAGAAACAAAAGCCAACACAGCATCCCGTTCCTCAAGACCACCTTCATGACCATAATAAATCATCAAAGCAATCCTGCCACCCTTGACCAACATGTCTAACAGTTGTGTTAGAGCACTAAGCGTCGTCTCAGCCTGAGTAATCACTTTCTTATCAGACTTAGGCAAATAGCCCAGATTAAAAATCGCAGCTTTTATTGGCTGCTCAATATACTGGCCAACATTTTCATGCCCATCAAGTATTAACTTAGCCGACAACTGCGCTTGCTCCAAACGCTTTTCCGTCATGGCAAGTGCAAGCGCCTGTACATCAAAAGCGACAACATCAGCTTTCAATCCTGCTAAAAAAACAGTATCATAACCCTGCCCCATGGTTGCATCAACCACAAGATCTTCAGGCACAATAACTTCTGCGAGTGAGCGATGTGCTAGCTCAAGCGGACTTAACATGCCTTATCTCCCTGAAAAACATTGCGACTTTCTAACTCTGCATCAATTGCGTTCAGCACTTCCCACTTCTTCAGACTCCACATTGGACCAATCAACATCTCACGCGGTGCATCACCTGTCAGACGATGAATCGAAATCTCTTTTGGAATAATTTCTAGCTGATCACAAATCACATTCACATAATCATCAAAAGCCATCAACTGCAAATCTCCCTGATGAAAATCACGCTGCATTCGTGTTCCATTCATCAAATGCAACAAATGAAGTTTGATGCCCTGAATATCTGAATCCGCCACAACACGACGCACATTTTCAACCATCATTTCTTGAGTTTCACCCGGTAAGCCATTAATCAAATGAACACAAACCAAAATACCACGAGCCCGCAATTTAGCCACAGCATCCAAGTAAGTCTGATAATCATGCGCACGATTAATCAAATCACTCGTTTCTTGGTACGTCGTCTGCAAACCTAGCTCAACCCAAACCGTCATCCGCTCATTCAACTCAGACAAGTAATCCAGCACATCATCAGGCAAACAATCCGGACGCGTCCCAATATTAATCCCAACGATATCAGGCCGATCCACCGCCTGCTCAAAACGCTCACGCAGAACTTCTACCGGCCCATGTGTATTGGTAAAGTTTTGGAAATAAGCAATATACTTCTTCACACCCGGCCATTTTTGATGTAAAAATTCAATCTCTTTTTCAACCTGAACTGGAATCGCCTCCTCAGGCGCGACAATCATATCACCTGAACCTGAAACAGAACAGAACGTACAACCACCATGCGCCACCGTACCATCTCGATTCGGACAATCAAAACCTGCATCAATCGGCACTTTAAAAACCTTCTCACCAAAATTATCACGCAGATAATCATTCCACGTCGTATATCGTTTATTCACTTTTGAACTCCCTTAAAACGCCACTTAAAGCGCAACTCATCATATATCGGATACGTCATCAATAAAATACTACCACTCATCAACCAACCACCCAAAATATCAGTAGGATAATTCACCCCCAGATAAATCCGAGACATACCAATCAACACAATGAACATGCTAGCTAACACACGAACTAACCACTTTATTTGACAATTATGCAACCTTTGGCAAATCAGCACCATCAGACAAGCATAAAACATCAAACTCGTACTAGCATGCCCCGAAGGAAAGCTCAACCCATTCTCTACCACAAGATGCTGCAAGGACGGACGCGTCCGTCCATAAACATGTTTCAGTACAAAGATTAAAATAGGCACAATCGCTACATTTAAAGTGATAAAAATTGCTTCACTATACCATTTTTTCAACAATAAAAAAACAAGTAAAACACTTAAAAGAATAGGAACATAAACTGTCCCACCAAAATTAGTCACAAATTTATAAAAAGAAGTCAGACCATCTGACATATTATGCCTAACAATTAACTGTATTTGACGGTCAATCCCCGTTAAACTACTCGGAAAAAATTTAACTAAGTATCCTAGCATAACGAAAAAGACTAGTCCAAAGCTTGCATATAATTGATACGTTTTTTTTAGTTTCATTATTATATTATAACAAAAAAGTCCATCTATTGAAACATAGATGAACTTACGATATCTGACTCCGCTTGCAAGACTCGAACTTGCGACATCATGATTAACAGTCATGCGCTACTACCAACTGAGCTAAAGCGGAATATGCTTGGCACCGACCATATCTCACAGGGGGCAACCCCCAACTACTTCCGGCGTAATGAGACTTAACTGCTGTGTTCGACATGGGAACAGGTGTATCTCTCATGCAATAAGCACCAAACTGGTTTGAATTTCAAATCTTTGATTCGAACACTCAAAACTGAATAACTAATTTCTAATATAACTTCCTTAAACCAAAAACGTTCTTCTTTACTTTAGGTAAAGTCCTCGAGCTATTAGTACTAGTCCGCTCCAAGTATCACTACCCTTCCACTTCTAGCCTATCTACCTGATCATCTCTCAGGGCTCTTAATTCATAAAGAATGGGAAATCTCATCTTGAGGTTGGTTTCACACTTAGATGCTTTCAGCGTTTATCCGTTCCCTACATAGCTACCCAGCGATGCCTTTGGCAAGACAACTGGTACACCAGCGGTAAGTCCACCCCGGTCCTCTCGTACTAAGGGCAGATCCTCTCAAATTTCCTACGCCCGCGACGGATAGGGACCGAACTGTCTCACGACGTTCTGAACCCAGCTCGCGTGCCGCTTTAATGGGCGAACAGCCCAACCCTTGGGACCGACTACAGCCCCAGGATGCGACGAGCCGACATCGAGGTGCCAAACCTCCCCGTCGATGTGAACTCTTGGGGGAGATAAGCCTGTTATCCCCAGGGTAGCTTTTATCCGTTGAGCGATGGCCCTTCCATGCGGTACCACCGGATCACTAAGTCCTACTTTCGTACCTGCTCGACTTGTAAGTCTCGCAGTCAATCTCCCTTATACCTTTACACTCTACGCATGATTTCCAACCATGCTGAGGGAAACTTTGAGCGCCTCCGTTACTCTTTAGGAGGCGACCGCCCCAGTCAAACTGCCCAGCAGACACTGTCTCCCATGCCGATGAGGCATGCGGGTTAGAGTAGCCATTACACAAGGGTAGTATCCCAACAGCGCCTCACTGAAAACTAGCGTCCTCAGTTCATCGGCTCCTACCTATCCTGTACATGTGCAACAGATACTCAATATCAACTTGCAGTAAAGCTCCATGGGGTCTTTCCGTCCTGTCGCGGGTAACCTGCATCTTCACAGGTACTAAAATTTCACCGAGTCTCTCGTTGAGACAGTGCCCAAATCGTTACGCCTTTCGTGCGGGTCGGAACTTACCCGACAAGGAATTTCGCTACCTTAGGACCGTTATAGTTACGGCCGCCGTTTACTGGGGCTTCAATTCATACCTTCGCTTACGCTAAGCACTCCTCTTAACCTTCCAGCACCGGGCAGGCGTCACCCCCTATACATCATCTTACGATTTAGCAGAGAGCTGTGTTTTTGATAAACAGTCGCTTGGGCCTATTCACTGCGGCTCTACATCAGTAGAGCACCCCTTCTCCCGAAGTTACGGGGTCATTTTGCCGAGTTCCTTAACGAGAGTTCTCTCGCTCACCTGAGGCTACTCGCCTCGACTACCTGTGTCGGTTTGCGGTACGGGTAGGTTATAATTAAACGCTAGAAGATTTTCTTGGCAGTGTGACATCAGATACTTCGCACTCGAAAGTGCTTCCCCATCACAGCTCAATCTTAAAGGTACAAGCATTTGACTCATACCAAACCTCACTGCTTAGACCAGAATCCATTAACTGGCACATCTTAGCCTACTGCGTCCCTCCAATCACTATATAACCTAGTACAGGAATATCAACCTGTTGTCCATCGGATACGCCATTCGGCCTCTCCTTAGGTCCCGACTAACCCAGGGCGGACGAGCCTTCCCCTGGAAACCTTAGTCTTACGGTGGACAGGATTCTCACCTGTCTTGCGCTACTCATACCGGCATTCTCACTTCTTATCGCTCCAGCACTCCTCACGGTATACCTTCGTCGCTGATAAGAACGCTCTCCTACCAATTAAATAAATTTAATTCCATAGCTTCGGTAATATGTTTTAGCCCCGGTACATTTTCGGCGCAGGATCACTCGACTAGTGAGCTATTACGCACTCTTTAAATGATAGCTGCTTCTGAGCTAACATCCTAGTTGTCTGTGCAATCCCACATCCTTTTCCACTTAACATATATTTTGGGACCTTAGCTGATGGTCTGGGCTGTTTCCCTTTCGACTATGGATCTTAGCACTCACAGTCTGACTGCCCAACGCATGTAAATGGCATTCGGAGTTTATCTGAGATTGGTAATCCGGGATGGACCCCTCACCCAAACAGTGCTCTACCTCCATTACATTCAAGTTGGACGCTAGCCCTAAAGCTATTTCGGAGAGAACCAGCTATCTCCAAGTTCGTTTGGAATTTCTCCGCTATCCACAAGTCATCCAAACACTTTTCAACGTGTCCTGGTTCGGGCCTCCAGTGCGTCTTACCGCACCTTCACCCTGCTCATGGATAGGTCACATGGTTTCGGGTCTAAATCATGATACTAAAGCGCCCTATTAAGACTCGCTTTCGCTACGGCTCCGATTCTTCATCTTAACCTCGCATCATAACTTAACTCGCCGGTTCATTCTACAAAAGGCACGCTCTCACCCATTAACGGGCTCGAACTTGTTGTAGGCACACGGTTTCAGGTGCTATTTCACTCCCCTCCCGGGGTTCTTTTCACCTTTCCCTCACGGTACTTGTTCACTATCGGTCACTAGAGAGTATTTAGGGTTGGGAGATGGTCCTCCCAGATTCCGACGAGATTTCTCGTGTCTCGCCGTACTCAGGATACTGCTAGGTATATATTCTATTTCAACTACGAGGCTATTACTCTCTTTAGCTTACCTTCCCAGGTAATTCGTCTATAAAATATAAGTCCACTGCGCAGTCCTACAACCCCAAGAGACAAGTCTCTTGGTTTGCCCTTCTTCCGTTTCGCTCGCCGCTACTAAGGAAATCGCGTTTGCTTTCTCTTCCTGTTGCTACTTAGATGTTTCAGTTCACAACGTCTTGCCCTGTAAGTGCTATGTATTCACACAAACAGTAGTAGCCATTAGCTACTGGGTTCCCCCATTCGGACACCTGCGGATCAATGCTTACTTACAGCTCCCCGCAGAATTTCGTAGTTAGTCACGTCCTTCATCGCCTTCTAGTGCCAAGGCATCCACCGTGCGCCCTTATTAACTTAACCTTTAAATCGATACATTTAAGTATCTGGTAATAAGTATTGAGTCTTTCGACTCACGCTTTTTTTTGAGGTGACATATTACTACGTCACTTCTCGGTTTATTTCTTGTTATTTTAGAAATTGTTATTCAGTTTTCAATGATCAAATCGCCTATTTTAACGTCTTCGTTGACAATGGAGCCTAGCGGGATCGAACCGCTGACCTCCTGCGTGCAAAGCAGGCGCTCTCCCAGCTGAGCTAAGGCCCCTTCTTCTGTTAGAGAAGATTTTTACAGTTTTAGGTATAAACCTCTCAAAACTAAATAAAACAGAAACTTCCTTCGTACAGTTATCCATGAATTGCCTAAGCAACCATTTTTCCTTAGAAAGGAGGTGATCCAGCCGCACCTTCCGATACGGCTACCTTGTTACGACTTCACCCCAATCATCTATCCTACCTTAGACGGCTGCCTCCTAAAAGGTTAGCTCACCGGCTTTGGGTATTACAAACTCTCGTGGTGTGACGGGCGGTGTGTACAAGGCCCGGGAACGTATTCACCGCGGCGTGCTGATCCGCGATTACTAGCGATTCCGACTTCATGTAGGCGAGTTGCAGCCTACAATCCGAACTGAGATTGGCTTTAAGAGATTAGCTTGACATCACTGTCTTGCGACTCGTTGTACCAACCATTGTAGCACGTGTGTAGCCCAGGTCATAAGGGGCATGATGATTTGACGTCATCCCCACCTTCCTCCGGTTTATTACCGGCAGTCTCGCTAGAGTGCCCAACTAAATGATGGCAACTAACAATAAGGGTTGCGCTCGTTGCGGGACTTAACCCAACATCTCACGACACGAGCTGACGACAACCATGCACCACCTGTATCCCGTGTCCCGAAGGAACTTCCTATCTCTAGGAATAGCACGAGTATGTCAAGACCTGGTAAGGTTCTTCGCGTTGCTTCGAATTAAACCACATGCTCCACCGCTTGTGCGGGCCCCCGTCAATTCCTTTGAGTTTCAACCTTGCGGTCGTACTCCCCAGGCGGAGTGCTTAATGCGTTTGCTGCGTCACTTAGGGCTGGATAGCCCCAAACAACTAGCACTCATCGTTTACGGCGTGGACTACCAGGGTATCTAATCCTGTTTGCTACCCACGCTTTCGAGCCTCAGTGTCAGTGACAGTCCAGAGAGCCGCTTTCGCCACCGGTGTTCCTCCATATATCTACGCATTTCACCGCTACACATGGAATTCCACTCTCCTCTACTGCACTCAAGTCTAACAGTTTCCAATGCACACAATGGTTGAGCCACTGCCTTTTACATCAGACTTATTAAACCACCTGCGCTCGCTTTACGCCCAATAAATCCGGACAACGCTCGGGACCTACGTATTACCGCGGCTGCTGGCACGTAGTTAGCCGTCCCTTTCTGGTTAGATACCGTCACTTGATTAATTTTCCACTCTAATCAACGTTCTTCTCTAACAACAGAGTTTTACGATCCGAAAACCTTCTTCACTCACGCGGCGTTGCTCGGTCAGACTTTCGTCCATTGCCGAAGATTCCCTACTGCTGCCTCCCGTAGGAGTTTGGGCCGTGTCTCAGTCCCAATGTGGCCGATCACCCTCTCAGGTCGGCTATGTATCATCGCCTTGGTAGTCCATTACACTACCAACTAGCTAATACAACGCGGGTCCATCTCATAGTGTACCAATTGGTACTTTCAAATGTTAAATATGCATCTAACATTGTTATGCGGTATTAGCTATCGTTTCCAATAGTTATCCCCCGCTATAAGGCAGGTTACCCACGCGTTACTCACCCGTTCGCTACTCAACATAAACGGTAGAGCAAGCTCTGGTGTTTATGTTGCGTTCAACTTGCATGTATTAGGCACGCCGCCAGCGTTCGTCCTGAGCCAGGATCAAACTCTCATTTAAATGAGAACATATCAGATATGCTCTAGCTTTTGTTTTTTTGTCCGTTCATTTCTGAACGATTTATTGTCGAATTGACAGTTTGTTGTCTATTGCTAAACAACGTCTGTACTTGGTTCGTTTCTGTTTTATTCAGTTTTCAAAGGTCTATTTTGTTTCAGCTGTTCTTACGAGACAACTATTTAATTCTACCAAAACTTTTTTGACTTGTCAACACCTTTTTGAAAAGTTTTTTTATTTTCTTTTCTTTCGTTCGTGACCTGTCGTTTTGAGTACTTTATTATCTTATCAAATCTGACTTAACATGTCAACACTTTTTTTATTTATTTGTCTTTTTTTATTTTTGAGGTCTTCGTTTTGAGGTTATTCATGGTATCTCTATGTTATTCATGGTATATATTGAGCCATTCACGGTATATCGACTTTTTATTTATTTTTTTACTTTATACTAGTAACTAGACATTGTTAATAGCACTTTTAGAAAAATGGAGTAAACAAATGGATAAAATTGAAACCATACTTAAAAGTATTGAACCGATTATTATGAACTGTCGGAAAAAAACTAAAATTCCTTCCTGGGAATTAGACGACTATATGCAGGAAGGGATGATTATTGCTTTAGAGATGTACCATCAACTCTTATTAGATCCACCAGATGATGACTTTAACTTCTATGTCTATTTCAAAGTCAGGTATTCTTGTTTCTTAATTGATCACTATCGCAAAGCTATGGCAGTCAAGAGAAAATTCGACCAGCTTGACTATTGTGAACTTTCTGAGTCTGTTAATCTTTTTGATCACAAACAAAATGTGTCTGAAAACGTCATGTATAACTTGTTGTGTCAAGAAATACACTTGGTTTTATCCCCGGAGGAGCTCAAGCTTTTTGAGGCACTTATTTGAGGCACTTAAAAGAGGAGAGAAGATTGACCGTAATCAAAAGTTTCGTATCAAGAAGAAAATTATTGAGTATATTAAAAAGTTTTGGTGACTTGTAATTAGTTCAATAAGTACTTCTATAGGGCACCTCTAATAACTACCAATTAATTCACCTCAAAATGAAATTAGAAAAAAACACAGAAAACTAAGCATAGTCTACTGTGTTTTTCTTTATGTTACAGACGCCACTTGACTGTTTATTC
>SKEM01000249.1_pt1 | contig 41405 bp, 35 predicted proteins | sample 4826731 | NCBI WGS metagenome assembly SKEM01 (sample SAMN11008809, study PRJNA524170) | human gut metagenome | biome: Human fecal sample; material: Feces; isolation source: fecal sample from pouch patient p37 | host: Homo sapiens | place: Israel: Tel-Aviv | collected 2015-07-27 | reverse complement strand
GGGGAGACGGTCGAGCGGGAGAGCCCGGTGCGGCGGGCGCGCGGGGCGGCGCTCACTGCTCGGCGGGGCGCGTCGCGCGGTGCACGGCGACGATGCCGCCGGAGAGGTTCTTGTAGCCGACGCCGCGCCAGCCGGCCTCCTGCATGAGGGCGGCGAGGCGCTCCTGGTCGGCCCAGTCGACGATGGACTCGCCCAGGTAGGAGTAGGCCTCGGTGTTGGAGGAGACGAGGCGCCCGGCGGCGGGCAGGGCCGTGCCGAGGTAGAAGCGGTAGAGCTCGCGGAAGGGCCTCCACACCGGCTGGGAGAACTCGGCGATGACGACTCGTCCGCCGGGGCGGGTGACGCGGCGCATCTCGGACAGGGCCTTGACGGTGTCCTGGACGTTGCGCAGCCCGTAGGAGATGGTGACGACGTCGAAGGAGGCGTCGGCGAAGGGCAGCGCCATGGCGTCGCCGGCGACGAACTCGATCTCGGGGTGGCGGGCCTTGCCCTCGGCGACCATGCCGGTGGAGAAGTCGCAGGCGACGACCCGGGCGCCGTCGGCGGCGTACTCCACGGAGGAGGTGCCGGTGCCGGCGGCGAGGTCGAGCACCCGGGTGCCCGGGCGGGCGCCGACGGCGGTGCGGGTGACGCGGCGCCACATGCGCACCTGCCACAGGCTCATGACGTCGTTCGTGAGGTCGTAGCGGCGCGCGACGGCGTCGAACATGCCCGCGACCTCGCGCGGGTCCTTGGCAAGGGTGGCTCGGCTCATGGGGCCCATCATGTCAGGCGGTCAGGCGCCGAGGACCACCGGCCTGTCGGCGCCGTCGCCGGGGGGAACGGGCGAGGTGCGCGCCTAGGACGAGAGACCCACTTCACAAACGTGAAATTCGCAAGGTGGTGCGGTGCTAAATACGTTCACCGGGGTGAGACCCGACCGTGACCGGCCCGACCCCCTCGCGGCACCATGACGCCGAAAGCGCGCCACGGCCCCGGTGCTGCCGGAGCGCTCCCGGCTCCTCGGTAGAGTCATGCGCGGCTCCGCCTGCCCGCGGAGCCCTCGGCCGCCGACCCAAGCGACCCCGCTCCCCGTGAAGGAGGTGCACGCGCTCGTGTCCGACGCCCGCACACCGCAGAGCCGCCGGGCCCACCAGGCCGCGCCGACGTCCGGCGAGCCCGCCGTGCGCACCCCCGCCCGCTCCGAGGACCTCACCGCCGACGTCGTCGTCGTCGGAGCCGGTCCCGCCGGAGCCTCCGCCGCCTACCACATGGCCACCCTCGGCCTCGACGTCCTCCTCCTGGAGAAGAACGAGTTCGGCCGCGACAAGGTCTGCGGCGACGGCCTCACCCCCTCCGCCGTCTCCGAGCTCGCCCTCATGGGCGTCGACACCACCGGCTGGCAGCGCAATGAGGGACTGCGCGTCATCGGCGGCGGCCACATGCTCCACGTCCCGTGGCCCGAGCAGCGCTCCCTGCCCTCCTACGGCATGGCGCGCCGCCGCTCCCAGCTCGACCGCGCCCTCGCCGAGCACGCCGTCGCCGCCGGCGCCCGGCTCCTCACCGGGGTCACCGTCACCGGCGCCGTCACCAGCGCCTCCGGCCGGGTCACCGGCGTCGAGGTCAAGCCCACCCCGCGCGTCGGGAACCCGGGCGTCGAGGCGCCCGCCACCGTCACCGCGCCGCTCGTCGTCGACGCCGGCGGCGTCTCCGCCCGCCTCGCCCCCGCCGTCGGCCGGAGCAAGGACGAGCACCGCCCGCTCGGCGTCGCCGTGCGCGCCTACTTCCGCTCCCCGCGCTCCGACGACTCCTGGATGGAGTCGCAGCTCGAGCTGTGGGACGGCCCCGCGAACCGCTCCGACCTGCTGCCCGGCTACGGCTGGATCTGGTCGGTCGGCGAGGGGCTCGTCAACGTCGGCCTGGGCTCGGTGTCCAGCCGCGCCGCGACGACCCGCATCGACTACAAGGCCGTCTTCAGCCGCTGGATGGAGAACTGCCCCGAGTCCTGGGGCTTCACCCCGGAGAACCAGGTCGGTCGTCTGTCCTCGGCCGCCCTCCCGATGGCCTTCAACCGCAAGCCCCACTACGCCGACGGGCTCATGCTCCTCGGCGACGCCGGCGGCATGGTCTCCCCCTTCAACGGGGAGGGCATCGCCCAGGCGATCATGTCGGGCCGCTACGCCGCACAGGCCGCGGCCCTCGCCTCCGCCCGCTCCACCGCCGCCGGGCGCGAGCTCGCGCTGGCCGAGTACCCTCGCGCCCTTGAGGCCCAGATGGGCGGCTACTACACGCTGGGACGCGTCTTCGTCTCCCTCATCGAGCACCCCGAGGTCATGCGCCTGTGCACCCGCTACGGGCTGCCGCGCAAGCGCCTCATGAGGCTCGTGACCAAGCTCCTCTCGGACGGCTGGGAGCGCCGCGGCGGCGACCCCACCGACCACCTCATCCAGATCCTCTCGAGAATGGTGCCGGCAGCATGAACCCCTACGTCTCACTGCTCATCATGGCGGCGGTCGCGCTCGTCGTGGCCCTCGGCGGTCTCGCCCTCTCGGCGATCGTCAGCCCGAACAAGCGCAACAAGATCAAGACGCAGAACTACGAGTGCGGCATCGACCCCACGCCGGCCAACACTGACCACGGGCGCTTCCCCGTCGCCTTCTACCTCGTCGGCATGACCTTCATCATCTTCGACGTCGAGGTCGTCTTCCTCTACCCGTGGGCCACGGCGTTCCACCGCCTCGGCTTCTTCGGGCTGAGCGCGGCCCTCGTCTTCATCGCCCTCATCACCGTGCCCTACCTCCTTGAGTGGCGCCGCGGCGGTCTCGACTGGGACTGACCGGCGCAGGCAAGACGGAGCGAAGGACCTACAGGAGCAGCACATGGACAAGACCGAGTTCAAGGCCTACAACGAGAAGATGAAGACCATCCCCTCCAAGCGGGACGATCTTCAGATCGAGGCCGAGCAGTCCGTCGAGGGCCCGGGCTTCATGCTCACCAGCGTCGAGAAGCTGACGGGCCTGGCCCAGGCGCGCTCTCTCTGGCCGGTCACGATGGGCCTGGCCTGCTGCGCCATCGAGATGATGGGCACCGGCACGCCCCGCTTCGACATGTCCCGCTTCGGCTGGGAGGTCTTCCGCGCCTCTCCGCGCCACGCCGACGTCATGATCGTGTCGGGCCGCGTCTCCCACAAGATGGCCCCGGTCATCCGCAACGTCTACGACTCGATGCCCGAGCCCAAGTGGGTCATCTCCATGGGCGCCTGCGCCTCCTCGGGCGGTATCTTCAACAACTACGCCGTCATCCAGGGCTGCGACCACATCGTCCCGGTCGACATCTACCTGCCCGGCTGCCCGCCCCGCCCGGAGATGCTCATCAACGCGATGCTCGAGCTCACCCGCCAGATCGAGCGCCGCCCGATCTTCGGCCACCGCGAGGAGATCGCCCGGGCCGTCGAGGCCGCCGCCCTCGCCGCCACCCCCACCCATGAGATGAAGGGCCTGCTCGCATGAGTGAGAACACCCCCTCCTTCGACGTCGAGGCCCCCGAGGTCGCGGCTCCGGCCGTGCCCGAGGTCGCGGGCCGCGAGGTGCGCCCCGAGCTGCGCCTCGAGGTCATCGGCACGCACACGGGCCAGTTCGGCCAGTCCGACGCCGGCGACACCTCCGGCTACGGCGGCACCACCAGCGTCGTCGCCCTCGCTCCCGCCGCCGTGCGCCCCTACGGCTCCTGGTTCGACGACGTCGTCGACGCCCTCGTCGAGGACCTTCAGGACGCCGGGGTCGAGCCGGCCGACGCGATCGAGAAGGTCGTCATCGAGCACGACGAGCTCACCCTCTTCATCACGCGCGAGCACCTCCTCGACGTCGTCCGCCCCCTGCGCGACGACCAGGACCTCCGCTTCGAGCTGTGCCTGGGCGTCTCCGGCGTCCACTACCCCGGCGACGCCGGCCGCGAGCTCCACGCCTGCTTCGAGCTGGTCTCGCTGACCCACGGCTCCCGCGCGATCCGCCTCGAGGTGACCTGCCCCGAGTCCGACCCGCACGTGCCCTCCATCGTCTCCGTCTACCCCGGCGACGACTGGCACGAGCGCGAGACCTGGGACCTCATGGGCATCGTCTTCGACGGCCACCCCAACCTCACCCGCTCCGCGATGCCCGACGACTGGGTCGGGCACCCGCAGCGCAAGGACTACCCGCTCGGCGGCATCCCCGTCGAGTACAAGGGCGCCACCACCCCGCCCGCCGACACCCGGAGGTCGTACCGCTGATGAGCACCGCCAGCAGCACCCAGTTACACGCCACCGGCCCCGCCACCGACGCGCTCGCCGAGGGCGCCCCGCAGTGGACCGCCGAGGGCGGCGACTGGGACGAGATCGCGGCCGAGATCGCCGCGCGCGACGAGCAGGACCGCCTCGAGCACGACCGCATCGTCGTCAACATGGGGCCCGTCCACCCCTCCACCCACGGCGTCCTCCGCCTCGTCCTCGAGACCGACGGAGAGAAGGTCACCGAGGTCCGCGTGGGCACCGGCTACCTCCACACGGGCATCGAGAAGAACATGGAGTACCGCACCTGGACCCAGGGCGAGACCTTCGTGACCCGTATGGACTACGTGGCCCCCTTCTTCCAGGAGGTCGGCTACGCCCTCGCCGTCGAGAAGCTCCTCGGCATCACCGACGACGTGCCCGAGAAGGCCACCGTCGTGCGCGTCATCCTCATGGAGCTCAACCGCATCGCCTCGCACGTCATCGCGATCGGCACCGGCGGCAACGAGCTCGGCGGCACGACCCTCATGACGATCGCCTTCCGCTGCCGCGAGAACATCCTGCGCGCCTTCGAGATGGTCTCCGGCCTGCGCATGAACCACGCCTACGTCCGCCCCGGCGGCCTCGCCCAGGACGTCCCGGCCGAGTTCAGCGAGTTCGTCCGCTCCGTCATGCCGGACATCAAGAACGACATCAAGGAGCTCGGCGAGCTGCTGCTCGAGAACCCGCTCCTCAAGTCGCGCTTCATCGGCGTCGGCGAGATCACCCTCGCCGCGGGCATGGCCCTGGGCCTCACCGGCCCCTGCATCAAGGCCGCCGGCTACCCGCTCGACCTGCGCAAGACCCGTCCCTACTGCGGCTACGAGACCTACGACTTCGACGTCCCGGTCTACGACCGCTCCGACTGCTACAACCGTCTGCGCGTCCGCTTCGACGAGTGCTACCAGTCCCTCAAGATCGTCTCCCAGGCCCTCGACCGCCTCGACGAGATCACCGCCCGCGGCGACGACCCGTCCAACAGCCACATGGTCGCCGACCCGACGATCGCCTGGCCCGCCCAGATGGCCATCGCCACCGACGGCCAGGGCCAGTCCCTCGAGCACGTCCGCGAGATCATGGGCACCTCGATGGAGTCCCTCATCCACCACTTCAAGCTGGTGACCCAGGGCTTCCGCGTTCCGGCCGGCCAGGTCTACCAGACCGTCGAGCACGCCAAGGGCGTCATGGGCGTCCACGCCGTCTCCGACGGCGGCACCCGCCCCTACCGGGTCCACTTCCGCGACCCCTCCTACTCCAACCTGCAGTCGCTGGCCATAATGGGTGAGGGCGGCATGATCGCCGACCTCGTCCCCTCGCTGGCGTCGATCGACCCCGTCCTGGGAGGCGTGGACCGCTGATGACCGTCGAGAACACCCCCACCGCGGGCCGCCACGCGGCCGCCGCCCCGGGGACGACCTCCGGCGACGCGCCCGAGGTCGAGGCGCGCCTGCGCGAGGACATCGCGCAGATCCGCTCCCGCTACCCCGAGGGCCACGAGCGCAGCGCCCTCATCCCGATGCTGCACCTCGTCCAGAGCGTCGACGGCTACGTCGCCCCCCGCGGCATCGCCATCTGCGCCGAGTCCCTGGGCCTGACCCGCTCCGAGGTCTCCGCCGTCGCGACCTTCTACAGCCAGTTCCGCCGCCACCCCGCCGGCGAGTACCACGTCGGCGTCTGCACGAACGCCCTGTGCGCCGTCATGGGCGGCGACGAGGTCTGGAAGGCCGTCGCCGAGCACACCGGTCTCGGCAACGACGAGACCAGCGAGGACGGCAGGATCTCCCTCGAGCGCATCGAGTGCAACGCCGCCTGCGACTACGCCCCCGTCGTCATGGTCAACTGGGAGTTCTTCGACAACCAGACGCCGGCCAGCGCCGTCGGCATCATCGACCGCCTGCGCCGCGGCGAGGACGTCGTCCCCACGCGCGGCCCCGAGACCCTGCCCACCTTCCGCGAGAACTCCCGCGTCCTCGCCGGCTTCGAGGACGGCCGCTCCGACGAGGGCGGACGCCCCGGCGACCCGAGCCTCCTCGGCCTGCGCATCGCGCGCGAGAACGGCTGGACCGCCCCCAAGGAGGAGACCAAGTGAGCGAGAACGCCACGGACGCCGAGCCGCAGGGCCCCGTCTTCACGGCCCCGGGCACCCTCACGCCCGTCCTCACCGACATCTGGGACAAGGACCGCTCCTGGTCCCTGGAGACCTACCGCGCCAACGGCGGCTACCAGGGCCTGGCCAGGGCCAAGGAGATGAGCCGCGAGGACCTCGTGGGCCTCGTCAAGGCCTCCAACCTGCGCGGCCGCGGCGGCGCCGGCTTCCCGACCGGCCTCAAGTGGTCCTTCCTGCCGCCCGACGACGGCCAGCCCCGCTACCTCGTCGTCAACGCCGACGAGTCCGAGCCGGGCACCTGCAAGGACATGCCGACGATCATGTTCAACCCGCAGGCCCTCATCGAGGGCGTCGCGATCACCTCGCGCGCCATCGGCGGCGACCACGCCTTCATCTTCCTGCGCGGCGAGGCCGTCCACGTCTACCGCCGCCTCCTCCACGCCGTCACCGAGGCCGAGCAGGCCGGCCTGCTCTCCACCGGCTTCGGCCTGGACGGCACGAAGCCGCTGCGCATCACCGCGCACGCCGGCGCCGGCGCCTACATCTGCGGTGAGGAGACCGCGCTCCTCGACTCCCTCGAGGGACGCCGCGGCCACCCGCGCCTCAAGCCCCCGTTCCCGGCCGTCGCGGGCCTCTACGCCCGCCCGACCGTCGTCAACAACGTCGAGACCATCGCCTCCGTGCCCGGCGTCCTCGCCCGCGGCGCCGAGTGGTACTCCTCGATGGGCACCGAGAAGTCGAAGGGCCACGGCATCTTCTCCGTGTCGGGACACGTCGTGAACCCCGGCCAGTTCGAGGCGCCCTTCGGCATCACGATGCGCGAGCTCATCGAGATGGCCGGGGGCGTGCGCCCCGGGCACGAGCTCAAGTTCTGGGTCCCCGGAGGCTCCTCCGTGCCGATCTTCGGCCCCGAGGAGCTCGACGTCCCCCTCGACTACGAGTCCGTCGGCGCCGCCGGCTCCATGCTCGGCACCCGCGCCCTCCAGGTCTTCGACGAGACCGTCTCCGTGGTCCGCGTCGTGGCGCGGTGGACGGAGTTCTACCAGCACGAGTCCTGCGGCAAGTGCACCCCCTGCCGCGAGGGCACCTACTGGATGCGCCAGATCATGGAGCGCCTCGAGGTCGGCAAGGGCCTGCCCGGGGACGTCGACAAGCTCGACGACATCGCCTCCAACATCGCCGGCCGCTCCTTCTGCGCCCTCGGCGACGCCGCGGCCACCCCGGTGCGCTCCGGCATCAAGCGCTTCCGCAGCGAGTTCGAGGCCGGGTACACCACCCCCGCCGCCGAGCTCTTCCCCCACGCCGCCTCCTCCATCGTTGAAAGCGCACGGTGACACATGACTGACATGGTCAACATGACGATCGACGGCATGCCCGTCGAGGTCGAGAAGGGCACCCTCCTCATCCGCGCCGCGGAGAAGGTCGGCGTCCGGATCCCGCGCTTCTGCGACCACCCGCTCCTGGCGCCGTCGGCCAACTGCCGCCAGTGCCTCGTCGAGGTGGCCATGCCGGGCCGCGACGGCGTCGTCCGCCCCATGCCCAAGCCCCAGCCCTCCTGCGCCATGACGGCCATGGAGGGGATGGAGATCAAGACGCAGGCCACCAGCCCCGTCGCCGCCAAGGCGCAGGACGGCACGATGGAGTTCCTGCTCATCAACCACCCGCTCGACTGCCCCGTGTGCGACAAGGGCGGCGAGTGCCCCCTGCAGAACCAGGCCCTCGAGCTCATGGCCTCGGGCGCCCAGAGCGTCACCCGCTTCACCGACGTCAAGCGCACCTTCCCCAAGCCCCTGCGTCTGACGAGCAACATCCTCCTCGACCGCGACCGCTGCATCCTGTGCCAGCGCTGCGTGCGCTTCGCCGACCAGATCGCCGGCGACCCGTTCATCGCGCTCCAGGGCCGCGGCGGCGGCCACGTCGGCGGCCACGTCGACGGCGGCCTCTACGGCGAGCAGATCGGCCGCTTCGACTCCACGGTCCTCGACTTCTTCGACCCCGAGGGCATCGCCGGGATCTCCACCCAGACCATCCGCGGCGGCGACTACCTCGCCCCCGAGGCCGGCCTGGCCGGCCCCTCCGGCGAGGCGGGTGTCGCGGGCGGCACCGTGACCGGCTCCGTCGCCGGCGACGTGCGCGAGGACCTCGACCTCTCCGGCCGTCCCTTCGCCTCCTACTTCTCGGGCAACATCATCCAGATCTGCCCCGTCGGCGCCCTCACCAGCGCCCGCTACCGCTTCCGAGCCCGCCCGATGGACCTCGTCTCCACCGACTCGGTCACCGAGCAGGACGCCTCCGGCTCCGCGATCCGCGTCGACATGCGCCGCGGCGTCGTGCTGCGCCGCCTGGCCGGCAACGACCCCGAGGTCAACGAGGAGTGGATCACCGACAAGGACCGCTTCGGCTTCGCCTGGTCGAGCCTCGAGGACCGCCTCACCGTGCCGCTCGTGCGCGACGAGGAGTCCGGCGAGCTCGTCCCGACGTCCTGGTCGGACGCCCTCGACGTCGCCGCCCAGGGCCTCGCCAGAGCCCAGGCCGACGGCGGCGTGGGCCTCCTGCCCGGCGGCCGACTCACCCTCGAGGACGCCTGGTCCTGGTCCCGCTTCGCCCGAACGGTGCTCGGCACCAACGACATCGACCAGCGCGTGCGCGACCACAGCGCCGAGGAGGAGTCCTTCCTCGCCAAGCGCGTCGCCGGCACGGGCCTGGGCGCCGTGACCTACCGCAGCCTCGAGAGGGCCGGCCAGGTCCTCCTCGTCGCCCTCGAGCCCGAGGACGAGTGCGGTTCCCTCTTCCTGCGCCTGCGCAAGGGCGTGCGCGCCGGCGGCGGCAAGGCCGCCACCGTCGCCACCGGCGCCTCCAACGGCTCCCGCAAGCTCGCCGCCGACACGATCCTCGCCGCCCCCGGTGACGAGGCCCGCGTCGTCGCGCTCCTGTCCCAGACGCACCCCGAGCTCGTCGAGGCCCTCAAGGGCGACGGCGCCACCATCCTCGTGGGTGAGCGCGCCGCCTCCGTCCCCGGCCTGCTCTCCGTCGTCGACGCCCTCGCCACCGGCACCCGCGCCCGCCTCGCGTGGGTCCCGCGCCGCTCCGGCGAGCGCGGCGGCATCGAGGCCGGCCTCCTGCCGAGCCTCCTGCCCGGCGGCCGCCCGGGCGCCGACGCCGCCGCCCGCGCTGAGGTCCAGGCCGCCTGGGGCATCGAGACCAGCGGCCTCCACCAGCGCCCGGCCCTGCCCGCGTCCCCCGGCCGCGACACCACCGCGATCCTGGACGCCCTTGCCGACGGCGAGCTCGGCGGCCTGGTCGTCGGGGGCGGCGACGTCCGCGACTTCCCGGACCCGGGACTGGCCCGCACGGCGCTGGCCTCCTCCGGCTTCACCGTCCAGCTCGAGGTCCGCCGCTCCGAGGTCTCCGAGCACGCCGACGTCGTCCTGCCGGTCGCCCCGGCGGTCGAGAAGAACGGCACCTTCGTCAACTGGGAGGGGCGCGGGCGCCCCGGCGGCCAGGCCCACGTCTCGCGGGCCCGCACCGACCGCCAGGTCCTCGGCGTGCTCGCCGCGGAGATGGGCATCGACCTCGGCGTCGACGACCTCGAGACCCTCCACTCCGAGCTCGCCGGCCTCGGCCTGCACACCGGGGCGCGCGGCGAGGTCTCCTTCACCGAGGCTGAGGCCGCCGGCGCCGAGACCGGCGACGACGTCCCCGAGACCCTCTCCACGGTCTCCGGCCTCGACGCCGTCCTCACGACCCACAAGCCGATGCTCGACGCCGGGCGCCTCCAGGACGGCGAGGCCTTCCTCGCCGCCACGGCGCTGCGCCCGATCGCCCGCCTCGGCGCCGACCTCGCGGCCCGCCTCTCGGTCACCCCGGGCGAGCCCGTCGAGGTGAGCACCCCCACCGGCTCCATCACGCTGCCCGCCATCGTCGGCGGCGTCGCGGACGGCACCGTGTGGCTCCCGGAGTGCTCGGCCGGATCGACCGTCCACCAGACCCTGGGCGCCGGCCACGGCTCCCACGTCAGCCTGTCGCTCGCCCTCACGAACAGCTCGGAGGTGGTCCGGTGAGCACCGCGACTCTTCTCAACGCCGACCTCGGCTCGGCGCTCCCCACGATCGGGGGAGTGACGGCCGACTTCAGCCAGACGACCTGGTGGCTCTCCCTCATCAAGGCCGTCTTCATCATGCTGTTCCTCATCCTCAGCGTCATCATGGCCATCTGGGCCGAGCGCCGAGTCCTGGGGCGCATGCAGACCCGCCCGGGCCCCAACGTGAACGGCTTCCTCGGCATCCCGCAGCTCATCGCGGACGCCACGAAGCTCATCATGAAGGAGGACATCTGGCACAAGGGCGCCGAGACCTTCATCTTCCTGCTCGGCCCGATCATCACGGCCTTCGCGTCCTTCATGATCTACGCGGTCATCCCCTTCGGGCCCGAGGTCAGCATGTTCGGCCACGTGACGCCGCTGCAGCTGACCGACTTCCCGGTCGCGGTCCTCTACGTCCTGGCGATCACCGGCTTCGGCGTCTACGGCCTCATCCTCGGCGGCTGGTCGACGCACTCGACCTACCCGCTGCTCGGCGCCGTCCGCTCCGCGGCCCAGGTCATCTCCTACGAGCTCTCCATGAGCATGTCGATCCTCACCGTGTTCCTCGCCGCGGGCACGATGTCCACCTCGGGCATCGTCACCTCTCAGGAGCGCATCTGGTGGTGCCTCGCCATGATCCCGAGCTTCCTCATCTACGTCGTGTCCATGGTCGGCGAGGTCAACCGCCTGCCCTTCGACCTCCCCGAGGCCGAGGGCGAGCTCGTCGCCGGCCACATGACCGAGTACTCCTCGATGAAGTTCGCCTGGTACTACCTCGGCGAGTACATCAACATGTTCAACGTCTCGGCCATGTGCACCACCCTCTTCCTGGGCGGCTGGCGCTCCTGGATCCTCGGGTCCATCTGGGACGGCTTCAACCACGGCTGGTGGCCGATGCTCTGGTTCATCGCCAAGGTCTGGCTGTGCATGTTCTTCATGATCTGGACGCGAGGCACCCTGGTCCGCATCCGCTACGACCACTTCATGCAGCTGGGCTGGAAGCTCCTCATCCCGGTCTCGCTCGCCTGGTTCGTGCTCGTCGCCCTGGTCCAGGGCTACCGCTCCTTCTCCGGCGGGTCCTCGCGGGGCCTGCTCCTCATCCTCGGCGCGGTCTTCCTCGTCGCCATGCTCCTGCTGCTCCTCGTCCCGGAGCGCGGGGGAGACGAGAAGACCTCCGCCGCCACCGCGCGCACTGACGCCGACGGCGACCTCGTCGTCCCCGGCGAGGAGCTCGACGCCATCGCGGGCGGCTTCCCCGTCCCGCCGATGCCGGGCGAGCAGCTCCCGCTGTCGCCGCGCGCCCGCCGCGCCGCCGCCGGGGCCCCGCGCCCCGCGCTCGCCGGCGCCCAGTCCACCCCCGACTCCGTGACGAACGTCCAGGAGGGATCCGATGACTGACCAGACCCACGACCGCCGTGCACCGGGCGGGGGTGACCACGACAAGTGGCTGGCCGACGAGCCCTCGGCCATCGGCCGCTTCTTCGCCCCCGTCGCCGGCTACGGCGTGACGATCTCCTCGATGTTCCGGCCCACGGTCACCGAGCAGTACCCGTTCATCCGCCCGATCCTCATGCCGCGCTACCACGGCCGGCACCAGCTCAACCGCTACGCGGACGGGCTGGAGAAGTGCATCGGCTGCGAGCTGTGCGCCTGGGCCTGCCCGGCCGACGCCATCTACGTCGAGGCCGCCTCCAACGCCCCCGGCGCGCAGTACTCGCCCGGCGAGCGCTACGGCCGCGTGTACCAGATCAACTACCTGCGCTGCATCTTCTGCGGCATGTGCATCGAGGCGTGCCCGACTCGCGCCCTGACCATGACGCACGAGATCGACGAGCTCGTCGGCCCCAACCGCACGGGTCTCATCTACGAGAAGCAGGACCTCCTCGCCCCCGTGCCCGAGGGCGCGCTGGACGCCCCCCACCCCATGGTCGAGGGCACGGAGGACGGCGACTACTACCGCGAGGCCGTCACCGGCGTCACGCAGTCCCAGGTCGACTGGGTCCGCGCCAACCGCCCCGACGACCCGACCCTCGGCTCCGCGCGCCCCGTCGCCGCGGCCGCGAAGGAGGCCGTGCGGTGAACGTCCTCGTCCCCTCCCTCCTGGCCGCCAACCTCAACTCCGTCGGCGACATGGGCTCCGGTGAGACCGTCCTGTTCGCCCTCGTCGCGCTCCTGTGCGTCGTCTGCGGCTTCGGCCTGCTCACGGCGCGCCGCGCGGTGTCCGCCGCGGTCAACATGATCGCGATCATGGTCGGCCTGGCGATCCTCTACATCGCCAACGAGTCTCCCTTCCTCGGCATCACCCAGATGGTCGTCTACACCGGCGCCGTCATGACCCTGGTGCTCTTCGTCATCATGCTGGTCGGCGTCGGCGGCGACGAGCCGGTCTCCGCCGCGAGCGGCTCCGCCGGCAAGTGGGGCATCGCCCTCCTCGGCGTCGGCCTCGTCGCCGTCCTGTCCGCCGTCGTGTGGCGCACCGCCTTCCCGAGCGCCACCGGCCTCAAGAACGGCGACTCCGCCACGCCGGCGGACCTGGCCGGCGTCCTCTTCGGGGACCACGTCGTCACCATGGAGCTCACCGGCTTCCTCCTCATCATCGCCGCCCTCGGCGCCCTGACCCTCACGCACCGCCAGCGCGTGCGCGCCAAGGTCACGCAGCAGTCGACCATGGACGACAAGATGCGGGCCTACGCCTCCAAGGGCGTCCACCCCGGTCAGAAGCCGATGCCCGGCGTCTACGCCTCGACCAACACCGCCGCCGCCCCGGCCCTCGAGGCCTCCGGCGACGCCGTCGAGGAGTCGGTCCCGCGCGTCCTGCGCGTCCGCGGCCAGGGCCTGTCCCTCGCTGAGGTCTCCCCGGAGTACGCGGCCGCCCAGCGCGAGGGCCGCGTCCGCGCCCGCGAGGACATCAACCCGGCCCGCTCCGGCATGCCCGCCATGCCCGGTGCCGCGGCCCCCGCCGTCGCCCAGCCCGTCGCCCCCGAGTCCGCGCCCGCGGTCGAGGCGGCCCCGGCCGACGACTCCCAGGAGAAGGAGGAGGAGAAGTGAGTCTCCCCGTCACCGCCTACGTCGTCCTCGCCGGGGTGCTCTTCACCCTCGGGGCGCTCACGGTGCTCCTGCGCCGCAACGCGATCATCGAGCTCATGGGCGTCGAGCTCATGCTCAACGCCGTCAACCTCGTCCTCGTCACCTTCTCGAGGATGTACGGCGACCTCACGGGGCAGGTCTTCGCCTTCTTCGTCATGGTCGTCGCCGCGGCCGAGGTCGTCGTCGGTCTCAGCATCGTGGTCTCCATCTTCAAGTCCCGCAGGTCCACGTCGGTCGACGACGAGAACCTGCTCCGTCTCTGAGAGGACCGCCCCAGATGACCACCGCTCCTCTCCTCCTCGCCGCCCAGTCCGTGGTCGGCGCCGCCGCCCCGGCCACGGGGCTGGCCTCCTACGCCTGGCTCCTCATCGCCGTGCCGCTGCTCAGCTCCGGGCTCCTCCTGGTCGCCGGCCGCGCCTCCGACACGTGGGGCCACTGGCTCGGCCTTCTGGCCGCCCTCTTCGACGCCTGCCTCGGCATCGGGATCCTGTGCCAGGTCCTCTCCCTCGACGCGGGGGAGCGCACCATGGGCGTCGACCTGTGGCACTGGTTCGGCTCCGGCTCCCTCAGCGTCGACGCCGGCCTCCGGGTCGACCCGCTGTCGCTGACCTTCGTCACGCTGGTCACCTTCGTCGGCTTCCTCATCCACCTGTACTCGGTGGCCTACATGGAGCACGACCGGGACCGCCGCCGCTTCTTCGCGTACCTCAACCTCTTCGTCGCCGCGATGCTCACGCTCGTGCTCGGCAGCTCCTACGTGGTCCTCTTCGTCGGCTGGGAGGGCGTGGGCCTCGCCTCCTACCTCCTCATCGGCTTCTGGAACACCGCCGACGCCGAGGACCCGCAGGCCGCCCAGGCCAAGAGCCGCGAGAACGCCACGGCCGCGAAGAAGGCCTTCATCATGAACCGCGTCGGCGACGTCGGCCTCCTCCTCGCCATGATGGCGATGGTCTCCCAGGTCGGTTCGGTCGCCTTCGACCAGGTCCTCCCGGCCGCGCAGTCCGGCTCGGTCTCCACCGGCTGGCTCACCGCGATGGGCTTCTTTCTCCTCCTGGCCGCCTGCGGCAAGTCCGCGCAGTTCCCGCTGCAGGCCTGGCTCGGCGACGCCATGGCCGGCCCGACGCCGGTCTCCGCCCTCATCCACGCCGCGACGATGGTCACCGCGGGCGTCTACCTCATGGTCCGCTCCGGCGCGATCTTCGAGGGCGCCCCCGACGCCCAGCTCGCCGTTGCGATCATCGGCACGATCACCCTCGTCCTCGGCGCCGTCATCGGCTCCGCCAAGGACGACATGAAGAAGGTCCTCGCCGCCTCCACCATGAGCCAGATCGGCTACATGATGCTCGGCGCCGGCCTGGGCCCGATCGGCTACGCCTTCGCGATCTTCCACCTGCTCACCCACGGCTTCTTCAAGGCCCAGCTGTTCCTCGGAGCGGGCTCGGTCATGCACGCCATGAGCGACCAGGTCGACATGCGCCGCTTCGGCGACCTCAAGCGCGTCATGAAGGTCACCTGGATCACCATGGGCATCGCCTGGCTCGCGATCCTCGGCGTCCCGCCCTTCTCCGGCTTCTGGTCGAAGGACAAGATCATCGAGGCCGCCTTCGTCGGCGACGGCGCGAAGCCGTGGATCCTCGGCACGATCGCGCTGCTGGCCGCCGGCCTCACCGCCTTCTACATGTCGCGCCTCTTCTTCATGATCTTCCACGGCAAGGCCCGCTGGACCACCGAGCGCGACGTCGAGGGCCCCGTGCACCCGCACGAGTCCGGCCCGCTCATGACGATCCCGCTCATCGTCCTGTCGGTCTTCTCGATCGGCCTGGGCGGCGTCCTCAGCATCAACAGCGCCTTCGTCACCTGGCTCGAGCCCGTCACGGGCCACGCCGAGCACGGCGAGCCGGTCCTCCCGGCGGGCGTCGTCATGGGCCTCACGCTCGCCCTGGTCATCGTCGGCGTCCTCGTCGCGTGGGCCATGTACGTGCGCAACGACGTCCCCACGGTCGTCCAGCCCTCCAACGTCCTGGTCGAGGCCGCGCGCCGCGACGTGTACCAGGACCCCATCAACGAGGCGGTCGCCATGCGTCCCGGCCAGGGACTCGTCATCGCCGCCGGCGCCTCGGACCACTACGTGGTCGACGGCGCCGTCAAGGGACTCGCCAAGGGCGCGGCCGGGCTCGGCTCGGTCCTGCGCCGCACCGAGAACGGGTTCGTCCGCTCCTACGCCGGCTACATGCTCGGCGGAACGGTCCTCGCCCTCATCGCCGTCCTGGCCAGCAGGTTCTGAGAGGACACGACCACATGCAGTCCATCACCGCATCGTTCCCCGTGCTGACCCTCATGGTGCTCGTCCCGCTCGTCGGGGCGCTGCTCCTCTGGGTCGTGCCGCCGCTGCGCCGCCTCGGCGGCACCGTCGGCCTCGTCCTCTCCCTCGCGGAGCTCGTCATCGGCGTCATCGCCGCGACGCAGTTCGACGCGGGCCAGGGAGGCGTCGTCCAGCTGGCCGAGACCCACTCGTGGATCCCCGCGCTCGGCATCTCCTGGGCCCTGGGCGTCAACGGCCTCGGCCTGGCCATGCTCCTCCTGGCGGCCTTCCTCGTCCCGATCGTCATGCTCGCCTCCCACGGCGAGGTCGAGGCCGAGCGGCAGGGCGGCTTCTCCGCCCTCGTCCTCCTCCTCGAGGCCTTCATCGTCGTGATCTTCGCGGCGCAGGACGTCTTCCTCTTCTACATCTGCTTCGAGGCCATGCTGCTGCCGGTGTACTTCCTCATCGGGCGCTTCGGCGGACCGGACCGCCACCGCGCGGCCCTCAAGTTCCTCCTGTACTCCCTGGCCGGCGGCCTCGTCATGCTGGTGGGCGTCGTCATGCTGTACGTGTACGGCCCCGGCGGCGACTCCAACTACCTGGTGTCCAGCCTCGTCGGCCAGCTCACCGCCTCGCAGTCGACGCAGCGGATCATGTTCCTCAGTCTCTTCATCGCCTTCGCGATCAAGGCCCCGATGTTCCCGGTCCACACCTGGCTGCCCGACACCGCCGAGCAGGCGACCCCGGGCACCTCGGTCCTGCTCATCGGCATCCTGGACAAGATCGGCACCTTCGGCATGATCACCCTGGTCCTGCCGCTCTTCCCCGAGGCCTCGCGCTGGGCCGCGACCCCGATCATGGTCCTCGCGGTCATCTCGATCCTCTACGGGGCGCTCGCCGCCGTCGCGCAGGACAACCTGTACCGCCTCATCTCCTACACCTCGATCAGCCACTTCGGCTTCATGGTGCTGGGCATCTTCATCGGCAGCCAGGTCGCCGCCACCGGCGCCATGGTCTACATGGTCGCCCACGGCCTGTCGATCGCGGGCCTCTACCTCGTGACGGGCTTCCTCGCCCGCCGCACCGGCACCGTCCGGATCTCCGAGCTCGGCGGCATGGCCCGCGTCCTCCCGCTCGTCGCGGGCACCTGGCTCGTCTCCGGCCTCGCCTCGATCGCGCTGCCCGGCCTGTCCGGCTTCGTCCCCGAGTGGATGGTCCTCACGGGCACCTTCTCGGTCTCCGTGGTCCTCGGGATCTTCGCCGTCCTCGGCGTCATCATCGCCGCTGTCTACGTCCTCCTGCCCTACCAGCGCGTCTTCACCGGCGCGCCCACGAGGGCCTGGACGGAGCGGGTCGCCCAGCGCGGCGACATGGACCTGCGCGAGAAGATCGTCGTCGTCCCGGTCATCGCCGCCATGCTCGTGCTCGGCTTCGCCCCGGCCTTCCTCCCCGACGCCGTCGACGGCGTCGCCGAGGACGTCGCCCAGACGACCAGCACCACCTCCGGTGACGCGGCGGCCTCCGCCGTCATCGCCCCCACCGCTCAGGAAGGGATCACCAAGTGAGCTTCACCGCCCCGACCATCAACTGGGCCGGCCTCACCCCGGTCATCATCATCCTGGGCGCCGGCGTCCTCGGCGTCCTCATCGAGGCCTTCGTGCCCCGCAGGGCGCGCCACGGCGTCCAGACCGTCCTGTCGCTCCTCGCCGTCCTCGGCTCGGGCGTCGCGCTCGCCGCCCGCTGGGGCGTCATCCGCCACGACGGCGCCGACACCCTCTCCACCGGCTTCGCCGAGGACCCCTTCGCCGTCGCCGCCCAGGGCGTCCTCCTCGTCATCGGGCTGCTCTCGCTGCTCGTCATCGCGGACCGCACCTCCACGGGCGAGGGATTCTTCGCCGCCCAGCCCGCGGACCGCCCCGGCTCCGCCGAGGAGACCGAGTCCCTCCACGCCGGCTGGGTCTCCACCGAGGTCTTCCCGCTGACGCTCTTCTCGCTCGCCGGCATGATGCTGTTCCCGGTCGCCAACGACCTCATCAGCCTCTTCGTCATGCTCGAGCTCGTCTCCCTGCCGCTGTACATCATGGCGGCCACGGCCCGGCACCGCCGCCTCCTGTCCCAGGAGGCCGCGCTGAAGTACTTCCTGCTGGGCGCCTTCGCCTCGGCCTTCCTCCTCATGGGCTCCGCCTTCCTCTACGGCTTCTCCGACGCCGTCGACTACGCGGGCATCGCCACCGCCGTCCAGACCGGCGGCGTCTCCGGCATGGACTGGCTCGCCCTGGCGGGCATCGCCCTCGTGACGATCGGCCTCCTGTTCAAGATCGCGGCCGCCCCGTTCCACGCCTGGAGCCCGGACGTGTACCAGGGCGCCCCGACCCCGGTCACCGCCTTCATGGCGGCCGGCGTCAAGGCCACCGCCTTCCTCGCGCTCGTGCGCTTCTACTACGTCGTCGCCGGCAACCTCGGCTGGGACCTGGCGCCGTTCCTGTGGACGGTCGCCGTCCTCACGATGGTCGTCGGCACCTTCGTCGGCGTCGTCCAGGGCGACGTCAAGCGCATGCTCGCCTACTCCGCCATCGCCCACGCCGGCTACATGCTCATCGGCGTCATCGCCTTCAACGGCATGGGCGTGCGGGCCATCCTCTTCTACGCCCTCGCCTACGGCGTCTCCACGGTCGGCGCCTTCGCGGTCCTCGGCCTGGTCCGCCAGAGCCACGAGGGCGCCGCCGGCGCCGAGGCCACCGACCTCGACTCCTGGCGGGGACTCGGCAAGCGCTCCCCGTGGCTCGCCGGCGCGATGACGCTCTTCCTCCTGTCCTTCGCGGGCATCCCGCTCACCGCGGGCTTCATCGGGAAGTTCGAGCTCTTCATCGCCGGTGTCCAGGGCGGCGCCTCCTGGCTCGTCGTCGCCGCGGTCATCTCCTCGATGATCACCGCGTTCTTCTACATGCGCCTCATCGTGCTCATGTTCTTCCGCGACCCGGAGGAGGCCACGGTCATCGTGCGCTCCGACGGCCTCATCACGACCGCGGTCGCGCTCGCCGTCATCCTCACGATCGTCCTCGGCGTCCTGCCCCAGGTGGTTCTGACCGCCCTGAGCAACGCCGCTATGCTCGTCCCGTGATCGGACCGCTCCCGCTGGACACCCCTGAGCTCGAGGGCCGGATCTCTCCGGCCCTCGATGCCGTTGAGACCCGGCTGCTCGAGGTCGTCAACAACGCCGACGAGACCATCAACCCGCCCACCTCGCACCTCGCGCAGGCCGGCGGGAAGAGGCTCCGTCCGGTCCTCACCCTGCTCACCGCGCAGCTGGGCGACCCCGCCCTCGCCACGGGGGAGCAGGTCCGGGACGCCGGCGTGGCCGTCGAGCTCACGCACATCGCGACGCTCTACCACGACGACGTCATGGACGACGCCCCGCTGCGACGCGGCGCCCCCAGCGCCCAGACCGTGTGGGGCAACTCCGCCGCCATCCTCACGGGTGACGTCCTCGTCGCCCGCGCCTCCCAGCTCGTCGCGGCCCTCGGCCCCCAGGCCGTCCTCGCCCACGCGAAGACCTTCGAGCGCCTGTGCATGGGCCAGCTCCACGAGACCCTGCCCCGCCCGGCCGGGACGGACCCCGTCGAGCACTACATCGACGTCCTCGCGGACAAGACCGGCTCCCTCATCGCCGTCTCCGCCCGCTACGGCGTCATGCTCACCGGCGCCGGGGCGGAGACCGAGCGGATCGTCGAGGAGTTCGGCGAGAAGATCGGCGTCGCCTTCCAGCTCGCCGACGACGTCATCGACCTCACGAGCGACTCCGCCACCACCGGCAAGACCCCCGGCACGGACCTGCGCGAGGGCGTCGACACCATGCCCGTCCTGCTCCTGCGCCAGGCCCTCGCCGCCGGCGAGCTCGACGCCGCGGGCCAGTCGATCCTCTCCGCCCTGTCCACCGGCGACCTCGCCGACGACGCCGTCCTCGCCGACGTCGTCGACCGGCTCCGCGTCCACCCCGTCCTCGAGCGCACCCGCGCCATGGCGACCCAGTGGGCCCAGGAGGCGGTCGACCTGCTCGCCGGCCTCGAGGCGGCCGTGGTCGCGGGCACGCGCGAGCGGCTCGCCGGCTCCGAGGAGAGCGCGGTCGAGGCCGCCGTCGCCGACGCCCGTGAGCGGGTCGTCCTCGTGCGCGAGGGCATGGAGGAGTTCGCCCGCGTCCTCGTCGACCGGGCCGCCTGAGAAGCGCCTGCGCGAGGAGCCGCGGCCGAGTCGCAGCGCTCGGCACCGTCAGTCCACTGGAGCCGCCGTCCCACCACGGGACGGCGGCTCCGTGCTCGTGAGGCGACCCGTTGGTGGACGGCGCGGTGCGTCCCGGCGTGAGGCCCATACACTGTCCTGACACGGTCCCGGCCTCTGCCGCGACCGCGTGTCCCAACAGTCACAACAGGAACGAACAGATCAGTGAACGCACGTCCTCTCAACGTCGCCGTCATCGGAGCCGGTCCCGCGGGCATCTACGCCTCGGACATCCTCTCGAAGTCGGGCATGGAGGTCTGTATCGACCTGTTCGAGCGCCTGCCCGCCCCGTACGGCCTCGTGCGCTACGGAGTCGCCCCCGATCACCCGCGCATCAAGCAGATCATCGTCGCGCTCTACAAGATCCTGCAGCGCGGGGACATCCGCCTCATCGGCAACGTCGAGGTCGGTCGCGACGTCACCGTCGCGGACCTGCAGGAGCACTACGACGCCATCATCCTGTCCACCGGCGCGGACACGGACCAGCCCCTCGACATCCCCGGCGTCGACGCCCCCGAGTCCTACGGCGGTGCCGACTTCGTCTCGTGGTACGACGGCCACCCGGACCACCCGCGTACCTGGGACCTCTCCGCCAAGGAGGTCGCGGTCATCGGCGTCGGCAACGTCGGCCTCGACATCGCCCGGGTGCTCGCCAAGCACCCCGAGGACCTCATGGTCACCGAGATCCCGGAGAACGTCGCCGAGACCCTCAAGGCCTCGCCGGTCACCGACGTCCACGTCTTCGGCCGCCGCGGCCCCGCCCAGGTGAAGTTCACGCCGCTCGAGCTGCGCGAGCTCGGCAAGCAGCCCGATGTCGACGTCACCGTCGACGAGGAGGACTTCGAGTACGACGAGGGCTCCGAGGAGGCCCTGCGCTCCTCCAACCAGCAGCGCCAGGTCGTCAAGGCCCTCGAGGGCTACGCGATGCAGGAGCCCGAGGACCTCACGGCCTCGCGGACCATCCACATCCACCTCTTCCAGTCGCCCGACGCCGTCCTCCTCGACGACGCCGGTCACGTCCGCGCCCTGCGGACCGAGCGCACGCGCCTCAACGGCGACGGCTCGGTCTCCGGCACGGGGGAGTACCGCGAGTGGCCCGTCCAGGCCGTCTACCGCGCCGTCGGCTACGCCGGCAGCCCCATCGACGGCCTCCCCTTCGACCACCTCCGCCACGTCCTGCCCAACGAGGGCGGCCGTGTCATCGGCGAGGACGGGCAGCCGCTGACCGGCGTCTACGCCACCGGATGGATCCGCCGCGGCCCCGTCGGCCTCATCGGCTCGACGAAGTCCGACGCGCAGGAGACCGTCTCCAACCTCGTCGCGGACGCCCAGGCCGGGCTCCTCCACGCGGACACCGACGACGAGGCGCAGGTCGGCCACGACGCGCTCCTCGCCCTGCTCGAGTCCCGCGGCGTCCCCTTCACCACCTGGGAGGGCTGGGAGCTGCTCGACGCCTACGAGCGCGAGCTCGGCGAGTCCTTCGGCGAGGTCACCGTCACCGGCGGCGACTCCCGACCGCGCGAGCGCGTCAAGGTCGTCGACCGTCACGCCATGACGGCGATCTCTTGCTCGACGGAGGTCCCCGAGGACCTCATCGGCCAGCCCGACGCGGACCGCGTCCCCGAGCGCGTCGCCCACCGCCTGCCGGAGGACCTGCGCGAGGCGGCCGCCGCGTCGCGCGCCGCGGCGGCCGAGGGCGCCGAGCCGAGCACCCAGGTGCCGACCTCGCTGTGAGTCGGCGACCCGCCTCGCTGCGGCCCCGCCGGATCCGTCCCCTCACGGGGGCGGACCGGTGGGGTCGCAGCGTGTACCGCGAGGCCTTCCCGGCCTCCGAGCGCCTGCCCTGGGCGGTCCTCCACGCCCTCAGCCTCCGTCCGGGCATCGACCTCATCGCCTGGTACGACGTCCGGCACGACGACGCCGCCGGCGCGCGCGCCGAGAGCCCGAGCGCCCTCACCTGGACGGTGCGGCGCCGCGACGAGCGCCTCCTCTACCTCTTCTACCTCGCCGTCGACCCGGCGGCGCGGGGGAGGTGCGTCGGCTCCCGGCTCCTCGCGGAGTTCTCGCGGCGTCACCCGGGCTGCACGATCGTCCTCGACGTCGAGCCCGTCGTCGACGACGCCCCGAACGCTGAGCAGCGGCGCCGCCGGCTCGCCTTCTACGAGCGCGCCGGCTTCCGCGACACCGGACTCGCCCTCACGGACGCCACCGGCGACTACTGGCCCCTGGTCAAGGAGGCGGACGGCTCCCCCTTCACCGAGGACGCCTACCGCTCGCTCCTCCGCCACCTCGACCTCGGGCTCACGGGCACCCGCCTCGGACCGCGGCGCTGACCCCGCCGCCGACCGCCTGCGGACGGGGAGGGCCGGACGGCCGGACCCGCCCCCGCGGCGCGGCCGGAGCCGGGAGGGGCTCACAGCCGGCGCCCAGCGTGCGTTCGTAGACTCCGGGCATGACCGGAACCGACCACCACAACGGCCTTAAGACGGCCGCCCTCATGGGCGGCCTGTGGGGCCTCCTCCTCATCATCGGCTGGCTGCTCGCCCAGGGCACCGGCTCCTCGGTGTGGCTGTTCATCATGCCGGTCATCGGGATCATCCAGACCGCCTACTCCTACTGGAACTCGGACCGCCTCGCCGTGCGCTCCATGGGCGCCATCGAGGTGTCCCCGGCTCAGGCGCCCGTCATGTACTCGGTGGTCCGCGAGCTCTCCGCGAGCGCTGGGCAGCCCATGCCCCGGCTGTACGTCGCGCCGACGATGAGCCCGAACGCCTTCGCGACGGGGCGCGACCCCGAGCACGCCGCCGTGTGCTGCACCCAGGGCATCCTCCAGCTCCTCGACGAGCGGGAGCTGCGCGGCGTCCTCGGCCACGAGCTCTCGCACGTCTACAACCGCGACATTCTCACCGGCTCCGTCGCCGCCGGGATCGCCGGCATCATCTCGAGCATCTCCTCGATGGTGCTGTGGTTCGGGGGCGGCGGCCGCGACCGCCGCGAGGGCCACGCGATCGTCCTCATCCTCCTCGCCCTCCTCGCACCGCTCGCCGCGACGGTGACCCAGCTCGCCGTCTCGAGGACGCGCGAGTACGACGCCGACCACGACGGCGCCGTCCTCACCAACGACCCGCTGGCCCTCGCCAGCGCCCTGCGCAAGCTCGAGACGGGGGTCGCCGCGCGCCCCATGGCCCAGGACCCGAAGGCCGAGCCGGTGAGCGCGATGATGATCGCCAACCCCTTCGGGCGCGCCAGGAACCTGTTCTCGACCCACCCGCCGATGGACCAGCGCATCCGCCGCCTCGAGGAGATGGCCGGCTACTGAGCCGCCGCCAGACCCGGACGGCGACGGGCCCCGGTCACCGCGCGCTGCGGTGACCGGGGCCCGATGTCGTGACTCAGCGGTAGTTGACGAACTGGAGCGCGGCGTCGACGTCGAGGCCCTTGAGCAGGGAGATGACGGCCTGGAGGTCGTCGCGCGACTTCGACGATACGCGCACCTCGTCGCCCTGGATGGTGGCCTTGACGCCCTTGGGGCCCTCGTCGCGGATCGCCTTGGTGATCTGCTTGGCGACCTCCTGGCTGAGGCCCTCCTTGAGCGGGCAGACCATCTTGTAGACCTTGCCCTGGGGCTTGGGCTCCTTGTCGCCCAGGTCGAGGGCCTTGAGGGAGACCCCGCGACGGAAGAGCTTGGACTGCAGGACGTCCAGGACCGCGAGGACGCGCTCGGCGGAGTTGGAGGTGAGGGTGATGGCGTCACCGGCGAGCTCGACGCCCGCGTCGACGCCGCGGAAGTCGTAGCGCTGGGAGATCTCCTTGGCGGTCTGGTTGACCGCGTTGTCGACCTCCTGCCGGTCGAGCTCGGAGACGACGTCGAAGGAGGACTCGGAGGCCATGGGCGTCCTTTCATGAGGCGAGGGGAGGAAGGCGCGTGCCGGGGCGGGCGGCGCCGTCGGGAGGACGGGCTCGTCCCGTCGTCGCGACGGTGGTGCCGAGCCGGCGGCGTGTGAGCAGGGTCCTACGCCCGCGATTGGCGCCCCGGTCCGTCGGCTTGCTATTCTTCCACGGCGCCAAGCGGTGAGCCCACGGGTTCCACGTCAAGCGCGAGGCGGGTTGCCCGAGCGGCCAATGGGAGCTGACTGTAAATCAGCCGCGGAATGCTACGGGGGTTCGAATCCCTCACCCGCCACCACGATCACCGGATCCCGGTCCGATGATCCGGACGTTCCCCTCGGGGAGCGGCCCGCAGTGAGCGAGTCCACGCGGCTCCGGATTGCGACAGCGATTCGGATCTGCCTAGGATCCCGCTCGTTGCCTCGATAGCTCAGTGGTAGAGCACTTCCTTGGTAAGGAAGAGGTCACGAGTTCAATCCTCGTTCGAGGCTCGGATGCAGCGGGGGCCCTTCGGCCCCCATTGTGTTGACATGGCGAGGTAGCTCAGCTGGTTAGAGCGCACGACTCATAATCGTGAGGTCGAGGGTTCGAGTCCCTCCCCCGCTACGCAAGATTCGAGCAAGGCAGCCCTCGCGCGCCCCTCGAGGATCAGACAGAGGAGAGACCCGTGGCTAAGGCCAGCGACGTTCGCCCCAAGATCACTCTGGCTTGCTCGGAGTGCAAGGAGCGCAACTACATCACCAAGAAGAACCGTCGGAACACGCCGGACCGCCTCGCGGTCAGCAAGTTCTGCTCGCGCTGCGGCAAGCACACCGAGCACCGCGAGACCCGCTGAGGCCGGTTCTCCTCGCAGCCGGTAGCATTTCGGCGTGAGCACCGCGAGCCCCGTCGACCCCGAGTCGGCGGGGCTTCGTCGTGCCCGGAGGACGGCGATGACGCGCGTGCTGCGCGACCTCCTCGGAGAGCCGCGCGACCGGGCTGGGACCGACGACGGGGCGCAGGACCACGCGGCGGTCGCCGCCGCCGCGATCGCCCCCGCCGTCGAGGCGCTCGGCCTCCTCGCCGACGGAGCGCTCAACGCCCCCTGGGACGGCCTCGTCCACCGCCGCTGCCGGATCCGACCCGCTGCCCGCGACGCCGGCGGAGCGGACGCGGTCGCGGAACCACGGGGGAGCGGGGTGTCACTCCGGTCGCTGCGCTCCGCCGAGCGCGCCGGCTGGTGGATCGCACGCGCCGAGGCGGAGGTCGACGGCATCCTCGTCATCCACGAGCTCGCCCGGCGCAGCGCCGCCTCGACGCCGGTGGAGCCGACGACGGGCGCGCCCCTGGACGCGGCCCCCGGAGCCGCGGACCCGCTCGAGACCGGTCGCCAGGCGGTCCGCGCGCCCTCCGACCTCCCTGCGGCGCCCTCGCCCGTTCCCGCCGCGGTCACGGTGCGCCTCACGCCCGACCGGGTCACGGCCTGGGCCGAGGCGACGGGCGACCGCAACGCCCTCCACCTGCGACCGGGCGCCGCCCGCGCCGCGGGCCTGCCCGTCGGGGCGGACGAGGTCGTCGCCCACGGCCTCCTCCTCGCCACGCTCAGCCTCGCCGTCGTGCCGCGCGGGGACGGACCGGTCGACCTGCGGTTCCTCGCACCCTGCACGGTGCCGAGGTCCGGCTGCGCGCTCGCCGTCGACCCGGTCACGGGCGCCGTGCGAGCCGGCGCGCGCACGCTCCTACGCTGCGACTGAGCCCCTGACGTCGTCGGAGGGGTGACCGGACCCACGAGACCGCGCCGCACACGCGGTGATATACAGGTGCACCGGAGGTTGTTCAATCGTGAACGACCCGGCGAGGAGGCCCCGCGCGGCCTCCCGCGCGGGCACGAGGAACGGACGGAGAGGTCGATGAGCACCATCGAGCAGACGGAGACCGCGGCCCCCGCGGCCGCGTGCGGACAGAGCGCCGCCCCGGCGACGAGCTGCGGCCAGCAGGCCGCCGAGGCCCCGAGTTCGTGCGGCCAGGCGGCCGCCGCGCCCGCGAGCACCTCCTGCGGACAGGCCCCGGCGCCCGCCACCTCCTGCGGCCAGAGCGCCGCAGCCGCGGAGCAGCCCGCCACGGGCTCCTGCGGCCAGTCCGCGTCGGCGTCCGAGACCGCCTGCGCCCAGTCCTCCGCTGCCTCGTCCTGCGGCGCCCCCGCCCAGGCCCGCTACCTCGACACCACCGAGATGAACGCCTGGCGCGCCTTCCTCACCGCCTCGACCGCCGTCACCGCCAAGCTCAACCACGAGCTCGAGGCCGGCGCCGGCATCTCCATGCACGAGTACGAGATCCTCGTCCGCCTCTCCGAGGCCGAGGAGCACACGCTGCGGATGTCCGCGCTCGCCGAGAACGTCTCGCACTCCCGCTCGCGCCTCACCCACACCGTGGGGCGCCTCGAGAAGGCCGGGTACGTCGAGCGCACCGCCTGCACGATGGACAAGCGCGGCGTCAACTGCCACCTCACCGCCGAGGGCGAGGACTTCCTGCGGACCGCCGCCCCCATCCACCTCGACGGCGTGCGCCGCCACGTCATCGACCACCTCGACCGCGAGCAGCTGAGCGAGCTCACGGTCCTCCTCCACTCCCTCGTCGAGCCCGGCGACGTCGTCGTTCCCGGGCACGGGGCGCCGCGCGAGGCGGGCCCCGCGGGCGCGATCAGTCCGTGAGCACCTCTGCCGGTTGGGGGAGCAGGACGGCCAGCTCGTCCCACACGGCCGCGAGGGCGGGCAGGAGCGGGCCGCCGTCCGCGCCCGAGGGCCCCGGCGGAGCCCACGTGCCCGACGGCGTCGCCGTGAGCGGCGTCCAGGCGAGGGCGGCGGACTCGCCGTCGACCGGCAGCAGCGCGTCCCAGGTCCCGTCCGAGGGCGCCCCGGCCGTCCAGGTCGTGTAGGACCAGTCCTGGTGCTGCTGGACGTGCGGCGCGCCCAGGCGCAGCACGCGCGCCGGCAGCCCCGTCTCCTCCTCGAGCTCGCGCAGTGCGGCCGTCGCGGAGTCCTCGCCGTCGGCGACGGCGCCCCCGGGCACGCCCCACGTACCGCCCTGGTGCGTCCAGCCCGAGCGCAGCTGCAGGAGGACCTCGATCCCCTCGTCGCGGCGCCGCCACACGAGCAGCCCGGCGGCCCCGTTGAGCCCCCAGTGCCGCCGTCCGCAGCCGCACTCGACCCAGCCGTCACCCGGGTGGCGCACACCCCCGACAGGGCGAAGCAGCGGGGCGCCCGGACCGGGTGCGGAGAAGGCCCGGGCGAGGCGTGCGCGCGTGGTGGCGGGCGCGACGACCTCGGAGACCCAGCCGTGCTCGAGCGCGGTCCCCGGGGCCTCGGAACGCTCCTGCTCGGCGACGAGCCGGGAGCGCAGCTCCACCACCGCGTCCTCGCTCTGCTCGGAACGGGCCGCGGCGAGCTCGCGACGGTGGATGAGGTCGACGGCGGAGCCCGCGTCCATGACCCCGATCCGCGCGGTCGGCCACGCGAGTGAGAGCGCTCCCGCGAGCGCCGCCGAGCCCAGGGCGACGTAGGCGCCGCCGTAGGCCCGGCGCGTGAGGAGCGTGACGAGACGCGCCCGAGCGCCCGCTGCCGCGTAGGCCGCGACGAGCCGAGCGCCGTGCCGGACGACGCCGGAGGCCTCGGACTCCGTCCCCGGCAGGAAGCCGGGGGTGTCGACGAGCGTGAGGACCGGCAGGCCGAGGCGCTCGCACAGGGCGAGGTGCTCCTCGACCTTCTGCGCGGCCTGAGCCGTGAGCGCGCCCGCGAGGACCGCCGGCTGCGTCGCCACGACGCCGACCGGCACGCCGCCGACCCGGGCCAGCCCCGTCACGGCGGAGGCGGCCCAGTCGGAACGCAGCTCCAGGAGCTCGCCGCGGTCGGTGAGACGCGTGAGGACGTCCCGCACGTCGTAGGGCTGCGAGGGATCATCCGGCAGCACGGCGCCGGTCCCGGAGTCCGTGGGGACGGGGAGCGCCCCGGCGCCCCCGACCCGCATCGGCAGCGCCCTGCCCGGTGCCGGTGCGGTGAGGAGCGAGGGCGCGGACAGCGGGGCGTAGCCGAGGACCCGTCGGGCAGCCTCCCACGCGGCGCGCTCGTCCGGGACGGTGAGGTGAGTCGTGCCGGCGCGGCGGGAGTGCAGGGCCGCGCCCCCGAGGGACTCGGCGTCGACCCGCTCCCCGGTCACCGAGGCGACGACGGCGGGCCCCGTGAGCAGGACGCGCGCGGCTCCCTCGACCATGACGAGGACGTCGGTGAGCGCGGGCGCGTAGGCCGCCCCGCCGGCCGCGGCGCCGAGGACGAGCCCCAGCTGCATGGTGCGGCCGCGGGCCCGCGTCTCGGCCGCCAGGACGAGCCCGGCTCCGGCCAGGGCGTCGACCCCCTCCTGGACGCGCGCGCCACCGCCGTCGAGCAGGGAGAGCACGGGGACGACGTCGTCGGCGGCGGCGTCGATGAGGGCGGCGACGCGGCGCGACCCGGCCAGACCCATCGTGCCGCCCCGGACCGTCGGGTCCTGCGCCCCCACGGCGACCTCGCGGCCGTCGCGCCGGGCGCGCGCGGTGAGGACGGCGTCCTCGTCGAGGAGGTCCCGCAGCGAGCCGTCGTCGACGAGCTCCTCGACGCGCTCGCGGGCGCTGCGGTGACGCGGAGACGCCGGCGACGGCCCGGCGGCGGAGCGCGGGTCGCGGACGCCCGAGGGACTGGTCGGTGCGCCGACGTCCTCAGGATCGGCTCCACCGGGCAGGACGCGGCCGAGGAGCTCCCCCGCGCGCACGGGGCGCGGGGAACCGCCGACCTCGGGGACGAGGACGCCGTCGCCCTCGGCCCGCAGGGGCAGTCGCATCTTCATCGCCTCGAGGACCGCGAGCTGCTCGCCCGCGCGGACCGGGCCGGCGGGGTGCAGGGAGAGGAGCGTGGCCGCCATGGGCGCCCGCATCTCCTGGGGACCGGCCGGCGACGACGCCTCGGCGGGCCCCTGGCCATCGTCCCGGGTCTCGAGGACGGCGCCACGGAGGAGCCCGTCCTCGAGCCACCGGGTCCAGAGCCCCCGCGGGTCGAGGAGAGCCGGCGGGTGCAGGACGCGGCGCAGGAGCGGGACGAGGGTGCGCGGACCGCGGACCGCCACCTGGCCGAGCGCCTCGTCGAGGGCGGCCAGCGCCTCGTCCCGGGCGGTGCCGACGCCGGTCACGAGCGCGACCGGCTCGGAGTACTCCGGGCGCAGCGCGTCGCCCGGGAAGAGGCCGCGCTCGACCCGCAGCCGCGGCGGCCCGACCGGGGAGCCGGCCGCCACGGCCGCGCGCTCGCGGCCCAGGGAGACCGGGACCTCGACGCCGAGCAGGTCGCCGTCCTGCGGCAGCAGCGTGACCGGGTCCTCGGCGTAGACGCGGGCCTCGACGGCGTGACCGCCGGTGAGGACCCGGTTGCCCTCGAGCCGGGCGCCCGGACCGGCCACGCGCAGCGCTTCCTCGACGTCCCGTCCCTCGGCCAGGAGGAGCTGGGCCGCGACGAGGTCGACGCCGGTCACCTCCTCGGTGACGGCGTGCTCGACCTGCAGCCGAGCGTTGACCTCGAGCAGCAGGGGGACGCCGTCCGCGGGCAGGAGGAACTCGCAGGTCGCGGCCCCGCGGTAGCCGACCTCGGAGAGCACGCGCCGTGTCGCCTCCTCCATCGCTCCGCCCGCTCCGAGGCCCACACCGACGGCGGGGGCCTCCTCCACGAGCTTCTGGGATCGGCGCTGGACGGAGCACTCGCGGGTGCCGAGCGTGAGGACGCGCTCGCCGTCGGCGAGGGCCTGGACCTCGAGGTGCCGGGCGCGAGGCGCCTCCGCCTGGGCGATGAGCGGGCCGAGCCCGAGTGCCGCCGTCCAGGCGGCCTCGGCGTCGGCGCCGGGGAGCAGCCGGGTGAGGCCCCGTCCGCCGCCGCCGTGCGCCGCCTTGAGGACGACGGCGCCGTCCACCCGCTCGCGGAAGCGCTCGAGCGCGGGGACGCCGTCGAGGACCTCGGAGGTGAGCGGCGCGTCGACGTCGAGGCCGGCGAGCAGCTCCGCGAGGCGCGCCTTGTCCGAGAGCAGCGCGAGGGCCTCGGGCGAGGGCCCCGCCCAGGCCAGGGCGGCCGCGAGGGCGCCCCGGGCCAGGTCCGCCTCCTCGGCGGCGAAGCCCACCCCGGGGTGCAGGCCGGAGGCCCCGAGTGAGCGGGCCGCGGCGAGGAGGGCGTCGACGTCGTCGTAGGCGGTGACCTCGGCGGCGTCGTCGAGCGCCCGCGTCCACACGGCGTCGCGGTCGGCGGCGGTGACGACGCCGACCGGCGACCAGCCCAGGCGCCGGGCCGTGCGGGCCACGCGCAGCGCGGTGAGCCCGCGGGCGGCGACGAGCAGCCGCCTCACGCGCCCGACCCCGCACCGGTGGACCCAGCCGCTCCACCCGGGCGCCCCCACAGATCCGTCCACGTGACGCCGAGCCCGGCGAGGAGACGGCGCAGGAGGGGCAGGGAGATGCCGACGACGCCGTGCGGGTCCCCCTCGATCGACTCGATGAAGGCGCCGCCCAGGCCGTCGATCGTGAAGGCCCCGGCGCACCACAGGGGCTCCTCGGTGGCGGCGTAGGCCTCGATCTCGGCGTCGCTGACGTCGGCGAAGCCGATGAGCGCGGTGGAGACGCCCTCCGCGGTGGTGCCGTCCGAGGCGCGCACGAGGAAGTGGCCGGTGTGCAGGGCGCCGCGGTGCCCGCGCATGGCGCGCCAGCGCTCGACGACGCGCTCGGACGTGCGCGGCTTGCCGACGACCTCCCCGTCGATCTCCAGCATCGAGTCGCAGCCGACGACGACGAGCCCCGGCAGGGCGCGCTCCTCGGCGCAGAGGGAGCCCACGACGGCGAGGGCCTTCGCGCGTGCGAGGGCCTGGACCTGCTCGGCGGGCGTGGGAGCCGGCGACCCGGCGGCGGCGCGCTCGTGGGCGAGGTCCGCCAGGACGGCGGGCTCGTCGACCTCGGAGACGCGCACGAGGGGCTCGACGCCTGCGGCGCGCAGCGTTGAGAGACGACCGGGGGACTTCGACGCGAGGAGGAGCACGGCCCCAGCCTAGTGAGACCACCACGGGGCGCCCCGGCTCCGGCGAACCGCGCGGCCCGTGACACGAGTCCGCTCCGCGTCGCCGCCCGGCCCCTCCCGACCGCCCGGGCCCCGGCTACGCTCACGGCATGACCGAGGCCCTGCTCGTGCGCACCGTCGAGCGCACCGGATCGACCAGCTCGGACCTGCGCGCCGCCCTCACCGGCCCCGGGGGCTCCCTCGACCCCGCCTCCGCCGTGGCATGGCCCCACCTCTCGGCCCTGCGCGCCCGCACCCAGACGGCGGGCCGCGGCCGCTCCGACCACCGCTGGGAGACCCCGGCCACCGGGGCCCTCACGGTCTCCGTCGTGCTGCGGCCCCTCGTCCCCGTCGAGCGCCTCGCCTGGCTCCCGCTGCTCGGCGGCCTCGCCGCCCGCGACGCCGTCGAGGGCCTCCTGCGCGAGGCCGGCTCCCCGTGGCTGGCCCGGACCAAGTGGCCTAACGACGTCGTCGCCGTGCCCGCCGACGGGCGCGTCGGGTCCGCCGCGGAGCCGGGCGACGGCGTACCGGCGATCCAGGGCTGGGGGAGGAGCCGCAAGCTCGTCGGCGTGCTCGCCGAGCTCGTGCCCCCCGCCGCGGCTCCGGAGCCCGGCGCCGTCCCCGCCTCCCGGGAGGAGGCCCCCGCCGTCGTCCTCGGCATCGGCGTCAACGTCGCCCAGCGAGCGGAGGAGCTCCCCGTCCCCTGGGCCGCCTCCCTCGCGAGACTCGGCGTCCGCACGACACCGGAGGCGGTCCTCGACGACCTCGGCGACCGCCTCGCCGCCGTCATCGGCGAGTGGGAGGCCGTCGGCGGCGATCCCGACGCCGCGGACGGAGACCTCGGGCGACGGCTGCGCACCGCCTGCCTCACGCTGGGCCAGGAGGTCCGCGCGGACACGCCCTCCGGACTCGTCACGGGCCGCGCCGTCGACCTCGAGCCGGGCCTCGTCCTGGAGACCGAGCGCGGCCGCGCCGCCGTCACCGCGGGCGACGTGACCGCCCTGCGCACCCCCTGAGAGCCCCTCGGACAGCGCCCTGAGCAGCACCTTCCGACCGGACGGGACATCCCCTGTGACCTGCGCTACCCTGTCGGGCGTGAGTGAGCAGCCGACCCCCGCGAAGGGAGACTCCCAGAGCCCCGAGCGGGGGCCCCAACCGGGGTCGGCCGCCGTCCCGCCCCCCGCCGCGGACTGGGCCACCATCACCGGCCACGAGCGCATGCTCCTGGGCGGCGACCCCGTCTACAGCCTGCGCCGGCTCGCCCGCGAGGCGGGCACGAGCCAGTCCTTCGCCCACAAGTTCTGGCGAGCCATGGGCTTCGCCGACCTCGCCCCCGACGCCGTCCGCTTCACCGCCCGCGACGTCGACGCCCTGCGCGCCATCGCCGACCTCATCGACGAGACCGACGACGGCATCCCCTCGCCCTCCGCCCCCGGCGGCGGCCTCGCCGCGAGCTCCATCCTCGAGCTCCTGCGCGCCCAGGCGCAGACCATGGACCGCCTCGTCCTGTGGCAGCTCGAGACCCTCGTCTCCGACGTCGCCCAGCGCTTCCACCTCGACGACACCTCGGCCCGCCTCGTCGTCCTCGACCACGTCGACGAGATGGCCCACTCCATGAGCGACCAGCTCACCTACGTGTGGCGCCGCCACCTCGCCTCCCTCCTCGGGCGCACCGAGTCCGAGGTCGCCCAGCGGGGTCGCGAGGAGACCGGCCCCGACCTCTACCCGCTCACCCGCTCCCTCGGCTTCGTCGACATCGTCTCCTTCACCCAGCGCGCCCAGACGATGGGGCGCAAGGAGCTGGCGACCATGCTCGACGACTTCGAGACCACGGCCCGCAACGTCGTCACCTCACGCGGCGCCCGCGTCGTCAAGACCATCGGCGACGCCGTCATGTACATCGCGGACGACCTCGAGACCGCCGCCGACGTCATCACCGCCCTCGTCGACGAGATCCAGTCCGGCCCCGAGATGATGCTCGTGCGCGCCAGCCTCGTCCAGGGGCGCGTCGTCTCCCGCTCCGGCGACGTCTTCGGCCCCACCGTCAACCTCGCCTCCCGCCTCGTCGACACCGCCGAGCCCGGCGGCATCCGCATGGACGAGGCGACCGCCAGGGCCATCGGGGAGCTCGAGGTCGCGGACCGCTACGTCGTGCGGCGCTGCCACGAGGTCGTCGCCAAGGGCCTCGGCAACGTGGTGCCCTGGTCCCTCGAGCTCGCCTGACCTGCGCCGGGACGGGGACCGCCAGGCGATCTCCCTCTCCAGAATGATGACGCGGGCCCGTTGACCGCCTACGATCCATGGCATGACGACAGTGCTTCTCGTTGAGGACGACCCCGCGATCTCCGAGCCGCTCGCGCGCGCCTTCGGACGCGAGGGCTACGAGGTCCGCGCCCCCGGCACGGGCAAGGGCGCTCTCGAGGAGGTCTCCGGGGCGGACATCATCGTGCTGGACCTCGGCCTGCCCGACATCGACGGCCTCGACGTCGCCCGCCAGGTGCGCGCCCAGGGCCTCACCACCCCCATCCTCATGCTCACCGCCCGCTCCGAGGCCACCGACCTCGTCGTCGGACTCGACGCCGGCGCGGACGACTACGTCACCAAGCCCTTCCGCCTCGCCGAGCTGCTCGCCCGCGTCCGCGCCCAGGTGCGCCGCGCCTCCGGCGAGGCCACCGAGGACGAGCTCACCAGCGGAGAGGTCCGCGTCGACGTCGCCGCCCACCGCGCCTTCATCGGCTCCCGCGAGCTGCAGCTCACGACTCGCGAGTTCGAGCTCCTGCGCGTGCTCGTCCGCGGCGCCGGCCAGGCCGTCCCCGAGGACGTCATCCTCAAGGAGGTCTGGGGCGAGGACCCGACCGGCAGCCCCCAGACCGGCGAGATGCACGTGACCTGGCTGCGCCGCAAGCTCGGCGACGACGCGGACGCCCCGGCCCTGCTCGTCGCCGAGGGCGACGGGTACCGCCTCGTCGGCTGCCCGGACCCACACGTCGCGGCGCCCCGGCCCTCGCCCTCGCGAGCGCCGGGGCGCCGTCGTCCCAGAGGAGGGAGCGACATGCGCGCACGCGCGATGCAGATGACGATGACGGCGGTCTGCGTGGCCGTCGTCCTCCTGGGCGTGCCGCTCGGCGGGGGCTGGATCCTCGTCACCTTCCGCACGACCCGGGACTCCGACTACCGCTCCCAGGTCATCCTCACCATCATCCTCACCCTCGTCCTGCTCACCGCCGTGGCGCTGCTCGCGGCCTGGGTCGTCGCCGCCCACTACTCCCGCCGGATCTCCGCGCCGCTCATCTACCTCGCGGCGGAGGCCGAGCAGCTCGGCTCCGGGCAGGTCCGCCCCCGTCTGCGCACGAGCGGCATCGAGGAGATCGACCTCGTCCAGGCCGAGCTCGTCCGCTCCGCCGAGCGCGTCGCCGGCCGCCTCGCCGCAGAGCGGCAGTTCGCCTCCGACGCCTCCCACCAGCTGCGCACGCCGCTGACCGGGCTCTCGCTGCGCCTGGAGGAGATCGAGCTCCTCAGCGACGACCCCGAGGTCCAGGCGGGCGCCCGCGCCTGCGTCGAGCAGGTCGAGCGGCTCACCGGCGTCGTCGAGGACCTCCTCAAGATCTCGCGGCGCTCCGGCGGGGGCACCACCGAGGCGCTCCACCTCGAGGACGTCTTCGCCCAGCAGCGCGAGGAGTGGGAGCCCTCCTTCGCGGAGGCCGGCCGCACCCTCGTCATGAAGGACGAGGTCGGTCTGCCCGTGCTCGCCACGCCGGGCTCCCTCGCGCAGGAGCTCGCGACGTGCATCGAGAACTCGCTGCGGTACGGGGAGGGGACCACCTCGGTCACGGTGCGCAGCGCCAACGGCGGCCATGGCGTCTTCATCGACGTCGCCGACGAGGGGGAGGGCGTCGAGGACGACCTCGCCCCGCACGTCTTCGAGCGCTCGGTCTCCGGGCACGGCTCCACCGGGGTCGGGCTCGCGCTCGCCAGGGACCTCGTCGAGGCCGACGGCGGTCGCATCGAGCTGAGCCAGCGGCGCCCCGCCGTCTTCTCCATCCTCCTCAACGCCGTCCCGAAGTCCCTCGACCCCAACAACGTTCTCCCGCAGGGCGCGCTCGTCTCCGTCGGGCGGCGCGGCAGGTTCTGAGGACGCCCGTCCGACGACGTCGCCCGGGGGCGACGGCGGTGCGGTCGTGGAACCGGACCGGATCGACCTCGTCGGCCGGCCGCCTGGGCGCAGGGCGGCCGACGCGGAAAGGCGGTCGCACCTGCTCGGTGCGACCGCCTTTCCGCGGTGCCGGGTTCCGGTGGGGGCTCAGGCCTCGGGCTCCGCGCTCCCGCGGCGGGAGGCGAGCCAGCCGCGCAGGCCGGAGATGATCATCGGCAGGATCGAGACGAGCACGATCGCGAGGATCATGACGTCGATGTTCTTCTGGATCCACGTGATGGAGCCGAGGAAGTAGCCGAGCCAGGTGATGCCGAAGGCCCACGGGATCGCGCCCATGAGGTTGAAGGTGAAGAAGTGCCGGTAGTGCATGCGGCCGACGCCGGCCATGACCGGGGTGAAGGTGCGCACGATCGGCACGAACTGGGCGAGGGTGACGGCGGCGCCGCCGTGGCGCTCGAAGAAGACGCTCGTGCGGTCCACGTGCTCCTGCTTGAAGAACCGCGAGTCGGGCTTGTTGAAGATCGAGGGGCCGGCCTTGTGCCCGATGGCGTAGCCGGTCTGGTTGCCGATGACGGCGGCCAGGAGCACGAGAGGCGCGGCCACCCAGATGCTGACCCCGACGGCGCCCTGGCCCACGAACATGCCGAGGGTGAAGAGCAGGGAGTCGCCGGGAAGGAAGAACCCGACGAGGAGGCCCGTCTCGGCGAAGATGACGAGCATGACGCCGACGATGGCCCAGGGGCCGAACCACTCGACGATCTTGGTGATGATGTTCGCCGCGTCGAGCCAGGAGGGGCCGAGGGCGGGGAGCGGTGCGGTGGGCAGGCTCCCGGAGAGGGCGGCGATGGCCGCGGGCAGAGCAGTCACGTGCCCAGGCTAGGGACGGTGCCGCCGCGTCGCGCGGAGCGCGGTCACAGGGGGCGTGTGCGATCGGGCACGTGGCCGCGGTGCGCCGGGCGGAGCCGCGGCGCCGGGGCTCCGCGGTCGTCGCCGGAGTGCGCCGGGGGCCGACGGGCTCCGGGCGCTGGTGGTCCCGGCTCAGCGCCTCCGGGCCTCCGCGTCGGGTCGGTAGCCGTCGTTGGTCTCGTCGCGGGTCTCGGGGACCCCGCCGATCGAGGCGCCCAGGACGACGCCGTCGGCGGCCGGCTCCTCGGCGGAGCCGGTGAAGACGATGTAGTGGTAGAAGAGGAAGCGGAAGGCGGTGCCCAGGGCGAAGCCGACGACGTAGGCGGCGATGTTGTCCGCCAGCGGCCCCGTCAGGCCCAGGATGTGGTGCGTGAAGAGCAGGCAGAACTGCGTGATGAGCACGCCGCCGACGTTGGCGAAGGCGAAGAGCAGCGCCTCACGGGCCGTGTTCTCCTGCGTGCGCCCGCGGTAGGTCCACAGCCGGTTCGCCACCCAGGAGAAGATCGTCGCGATGGTGGCCGACGCGACGTTCGCCGTGTTCGGGTGACCGGCCAGGAAGGCGACCGGGCCGTGCTGGAAGAGGTTGAACAGCCCCATGTCGATGACGAAGGAGCAGGCGCCCACGAGCCCGAACTGGATGAACTCCTTGATCCAGGCGACCAGCCGGTCGCGCAGCGAGCCGGGCGCCCCCTCCCGCTCGTGGACGGCGGGGGAGGGGCTCTTCGAGGTGGTCACGCGAGCGATCCTAGGGGCGGCGGGCGCCCCCGGGCCCCTCGGCGCCGTGTGAGGTCGCCCGGCTCACGGCACCCACTGGACGGAGACGCTGCCGAGGTCCCACACCCAGCTGATCCACCAGACCTGCGCCAGCACGCCCAGGACGAGCACGGCGAGGCGGCCGCGGCGTGAGCGCAGCGACGCGGCCGCGGCCCAGCCGAGCGGTGCCAGGGGCAGGAGCACGCGGATGAGGGAGGCCGTCGGGTCGAAGAAGGCGAGCAGGTAGAGCGCGTAGCCGACGCACCAGCACCAGGCCGCGGAACCGAGCCGGCGCGACGCCGGTGCCGCGAGAGCGAGGGCCGTCACCGCGAGGCCGCCGAGGAGGAGCACCGGACCGAGGTGGGCCCCCGCCCACCAGCCGCCACGGTCGAGCCACGGCAGGAAGGGCGTGAGCTCCGTGCCGCGCCAGGCGGTCTCGGAGGCCGTGTAGGCGTCCCGGCGCCCGGTGGTGAGCCAGGCGATGACGGGCCAGACGAGGGCGGACAGCGCGCTGGCGACGGTGAGGCCGAGGAGACGGAGGCGCTCGCCGGCCGACAGCCGCGGGTCCGCGCGGAGAAGCCGGTCGAGCCACCCTGGGCGGCCCGCGCCGACGCCCCGCGAGGCGAGGAGCTCGAGCAGCCACCACAGCCCCAGGCCCGCCGCGAGCGGCACGCCCACCGGCCGTGCGAGGGCCGCGAGGAGGACGAGGGGGACCGCGGCGAGGAAGCGCCGTCGGTCCGCGAGGAGCAGGACCCCGCCGACCAGCAGCAGGCCCAGCGACTCCGCGTAGGCCACCTGCAGGACGAGCGCCGGCGCAGCGCTCCACACGAGGGCGACGCCCCACAGCGCGGCGCGCCCGCCCCCTCGCGGCGCGAGCCCCCGGTCCATGACGCCGGCGGCGCCCGCCGCGGCCGCGAGGGACACGAGGGCGGCGCGGACGTAGAAGCCGAGGTCCGTCCAGGACAGGAGGCCGGCGAGCCACGGCAGCATCGGCATGAAGGCCCACGCGTTCTGGCTCACCGCGCCGTCAGCGCCGACGGGCAGCGTGGTCGGGTAGCCCTCGCGGGCGATGCGCTCGTACCAGCCGGAGTCCCAGAAGGCCAGGTGCTCCGTCCATGACGGCGCGGCCCCGCCCCACGGCGTCGCCGGGGTGTCCTGAGCGCCGAGGCGAGCCAGGAGGAAGGTGACGAGGGTGGCTGCGGCCCAGACGGCCAGGACGCGCAGCGCGCGCGAGCCCCGCGCTCGGCCCGCGGAGGGCGGGGCGTCCTCGTCGGGGACTCGGTCTCGGATGCTGTTCTCTGAGGTGGCCGGCACGAGCCCAATCTACGAGGGCGGGTAGCCTGAGGCCGTGAGCGCAGCCAGCAGCAGCGAGTCGAGCACCCCGTCCCCCACGAGCCTTCCCGCGAACGGTGCGGGCACGCTCCACGGCGACCTCCCCGTCGTCGCCGTCATCGGCGGCGGGCAGCTCGCCCGCATGATGCAGGAGGAGGCCGCCCGCCTGGGCATCCACGTGCGGGCCCTCGTCGAGGCCCCCGACGGCTCCACCGCCCAGGTCACCGTCGACGCCCCCGTCGGCGCCGCCGACGACGAGGACGCCGTCCGCGCACTCGTCGCGGGCGTCCCCGCGGCCGAGGGCGGGGACGCCCCCCGGCTCCAGGCCGTCGGGCCCGCCGACGCCCTCACCTTCGAGCACGAGCACCAGGACCACGAGCTCCTCCTCGCGCTCGCCGAGGAGGGCGTCTCCGTCCAGCCGAGCGCCCGGGCCCTCCTCCTGGCTCGCGACAAGCTCGCCATGCGCCGCGCCATGACCGAGGCCGGGCTTCCCCAGCCCGCCTGGGCCGAGGCCGCCGGCAGCGAGGCGGGGATGCGCGCGGTCGTCACCGCCTTCGGCGAGGAGAACGGCTGGCCACTCGTCCTCAAGACACCGCGCGGCGGCTACGACGGCCACGGCGTCCTCCTCGTCCGCTCGGCGGCCGAGCTCGACGACGGCGAGGCCGCCTCCTGGATCGCCTCCACCGCCGCGGCGGCCGCCGGCCGCGCCGCCGGCGCCGGGGCGGGCGGGGGCGGCAGCCTCGGTGGAGCCGCCGTCACGAGCCTCCTCATCGAGCAGGCCGTCCCCTTCACCCGCGAGCTCGCCGTCCTCCTCGCGCGCAGCCCGCGGGGCGAGGTCGCCGTGTGGCCCGTCGTCGAGACCGTCCAGGACGGCGGCATCTGCTCCGAGGTCCTCGCCCCGGCCCCGGGGCTAGATCCCGCCGCCACCGCGGAGGCCGAGCGCCTCGGGCGCACCGTCGCGGAGCGCTTCGGCGTCACGGGCGTCCTCGCCGTCGAGCTCTTCGCCGTCGAGGCGCCGGGCGAGCCGACCCGCGTCTACGTCAACGAGCTCGCCATGCGCCCCCACAACTCCGGGCACTGGACGCAGGACGGGGCGGTGACGAGCCAGTTCGCCCAGCACCTGCGCGCGGTCCTCGACCTGCCGCTGGGCTCCGCCGCCCCGACGGTCCCCGCGACCGTCATGGTGAGCCTCCTCGGCGGGGAGCACGAGCCCGACGCCGGTGCGCTCGGCCGTGCCATGGCCCTCGAGCCCGAGGCCCGGATCCACCTGTACGGCAAGGGCTGGCGCACCGGCCGCCAGCTCGGCCACGTCACCCTCCCGGGCCGCTCCGCGGAGCCCGCCGACGTCGAGGCCGTGCGCGAGCGCGCCCGCGCCGTCGTCGCCGTCCTGCGCGGCGACGCCTGAGCCACCTTCAGCCATCCCCTCCTCCCCGATCCACTGAGTTCGGTCGATCCGCGCGCTGAGTCCGGTCAGCCCGGTCGACCCCGTCCCGGAAGGACACACCGTCATGAGCGAGAGCAAGCAGCCCGTCGTCGGCATCGTCATGGGCTCAGACTCCGACTGGCCGACGATGGAGGCCGCCGCCGACGCCCTCGACGAGCTCGGCATCGCCTACGAGGCCGACGTCGTCTCCGCCCACCGCATGCCCACCGAGATGATCGAGTACGGGCGCGAGGCCGCCGGGCGCGGGCTGCGCGTCATCATCGCCGGCGCCGGGGGAGCAGCCCACCTGCCCGGCATGCTCGCCGCCGTCACCGAGCTGCCCGTCGTGGGGGTGCCCGTGCCGCTCAAGTACCTCGACGGCATGGACTCCCTCCTCTCCATCGTCCAGATGCCCGCCGGCGTTCCGGTGGCCACCGTCTCCATCGGCGGAGCCCGGAACGCCGGGCTCCTCGCCGCCCGGATCCTCGGGGCGGGGGAGGGTGCCGAGGCGGAGCGCATCCGCGCCGCCATGCGGGACTTCCAGGCGGAGGTCTCGCGCGTCGCCCACGAGAAGGGCGCCCGTCTGCGGGAGCGCCGCGCCCAGGTCTGAGCAGCGCGCGGAGGGGGCCTCGGCGGCCGGAGAGTCGCCTCACAGACGATCCGCAGACGACTCACGGGCACGGCGGTAGCCTTGGCCCCATGAGCATCTTGGTCGCCGGCGGCGCCGGCTACATCGGGGCCCACGTGGTCCGCCTCCTCCTCGAGCGCGGAGAGGCCGGCATCGTCGTCGACGACCTCTCCTACGGGACCCCCGAGCGGGTCGAGGGCGCGACCCTCGTGGAGCTCGACGTCGCCTCCGGCGACGCCGTCGAGACCCTCACGGACCTCATGGAGCGTCGCGGCGTCACCGCGGTCATCCACTTCGCCGCGCGCAAGCAGGTCGGCGAGTCCGTGGCCCGCCCCGCCTGGTACTACCAGCAGAACGTCGGCGGCCTGGCGAACATGCTCCTCGCCATGGACCAGGCGCGGGTCGACCAGATGATCTTCTCCTCCTCCGCCGCCGTCTACGGGATGCCGCCGGTCGAGGTCGTCCCCGAGGACATCGACTGCAGGCCGATCAACCCCTACGGCGAGACCAAGCTGATCGGCGAGTGGATGATGGCCGACGCCGAGCGCGCCTGGGGCCTGCGCTGGGCGGGCCTGCGCTACTTCAACGTCGCCGGCGCCGGCTGGGACGACCTCGGCGACATGGCCACCCTCAATCTCATCCCGATGGTCCTCGAGCGCCTCGCGAACGGTGAGACCCCGAAGATCTTCGGCACCGACTACCCGACGCCCGACGGCACCTGCGTCCGCGACTACATCCACGTCAAGGACCTCGCCGCCGCGCACATCGCCGCCCTCGACTACCTCGCGGGAGGCCAGGAGATGACGGAGCACGTCTTCAACGTCGGCACCGGCACGGGCTCGAGCGTCCGCGAGGTCGTCTCCAAGGTCATCGCCTCCACCGGTCTCGACCGCGAGCCCGAGGAGCTCGACCGTCGCGCCGGCGACCCGCCCCAGCTCATCGGCGACGCCTCCCGCATCGGCCGCGTCCTCGGCTGGAAGCCGGAGCACGACCTCGACGACATCGTCAGCTCCTCCTTCCCCGCCTGGCAGGCGGACCCCAACCGTCCGCACTTCGCCTGACCTCGGACCCACGACGGCGGGGCCGGTTCCCCTCGAGGG
>SKEM01000248.1_pt1 | contig 41503 bp, 32 predicted proteins | sample 4826731 | NCBI WGS metagenome assembly SKEM01 (sample SAMN11008809, study PRJNA524170) | human gut metagenome | biome: Human fecal sample; material: Feces; isolation source: fecal sample from pouch patient p37 | host: Homo sapiens | place: Israel: Tel-Aviv | collected 2015-07-27 | reverse complement strand
CCCGCCCGGCAGGGCTGAGGAGCCGCCTCTCCGGCTGGCTCCCCGGCCGCCAGGGCGGCCCGTCCGACGCCCCCTCCGCGAACTCCTCCGCCGCACCGTCATCCGGGGCCTCCGCCGGGGCGGGCCGGGCCGTCGAGCCCGCCTTCGTGCCCCCGGCGGACCTCACCGAGGCCCTCGACCGCCTCACGGCGACGCTCGGCGTCGCGGGCGACCTCATCGAGCGCAGCAGGCTCCTGGACTGGCTCCACCTCCACGGCGTCCTCACCACCGAGCCGCCCCAGGGCCGCGAGGTCGCGGCCGCCGAGGCCCGCGCCCGCCTGCTCGGCGACATGCAGGACGCCCCGCGGGCCTTCGAGGCCTGGCGCGCCCTCAGGCGCCTGCTCGACCAGGGCGACGCCGAGCGGTCCGCTCTTGCCGGCGCGGCGCACCACGCCAGGCTGCTCGAGGTGGACATCGCCATGGAGGCCGCCGCCCCCGGGCCGGAGGACCCCGAGGAGGCGCGGGCAGCGACGGACCGTGCTGCCTCGCTGCGTGCCCGGGCGCGGTCCCTCGCGCAGGAGGTCCTCGACGCCCCCGCCGGACCCGAGCGGGCGGAGGACCTCGTCGCCGTCGCGGGCGCCTGCCTCACGGGCACCGGCACGGCGCTGTCCCCGCAGGCCGCGGCCGAGGGGGAGGAGCTGCTCGCCGTCGCCCAGGTCCTCGTCGAGCGCCTCGAGCGGCTCGACGCCGACCCCCACGGGCACGTGCGCACCCAGCTGGAGCTCAGCCGCTCCGCCCTGGCCCACGTCCAGGGCGACGTCTACGGCGCGGCCCGTACCACCGCCGCGGCCCTGGAGGCCGCCACGTCCCGGAGCGCCTCGAGCGTCGTGTCCTGTCGACACCGTCTCGCCTGGCTGTCCGTCATGTCCGGCCAGCTCGACGAGGCCGTCGCCCAGGACGTCGAGGCGGCCAACCTCCTCCTCGCGGCCGGCGCGGACTGCTGGGCCGTCTCCGTCATGGAGCCCCTGGCCAACGTGCTCGGTGGATCCGGTCGCGCCCTGGAGGCGGCGGAGGTCCTGGAGACGGCGATCGACCTGGCGCGGCGCGCGAGCAGGCCGGACCGCGTCACGCGCCTGCAGGGCGTCCTCGTCCTCGTCCTGGAGGACCTCGGCGAGCACGAGCGGCTCCTCGAGGTCGCGGCACCGCTCCTGGAGGAGGCCGAGGAGCAGGGCGACGAGGACACCGCCCTCGGGCTGCTGCAGCGCTCCGCCTCGGCCGCCGAGGCCCTGCAGCGCCCGGACCAGGCCTGCGACCTCCTGCGGCGCGCGGCCGGGTACTTCCCGGCCGAGGAGGGGGCGCCGGCCCATCTCCTGCTCGCCCGCGCCCGGCTCCTGCGCCGGGCGGCCCTCGCGCTCACGGCGCGGCCGACCCCCGGTGCGGCGCGCCGCCACCGCGACCAGGCCCTCGCCATGCTGGACGAGGCGCGCGAGGTCGTCGCCCGCGTCCCGGACCAGGAGGGCTTCTCCGGCGCGCTGGAGCTCGCCGAGACCGACCTCGACCTCGCCTCCGTCGAGTGGGTCTGCGACGAGCCGCACAGCGGCGTCGAGGCCGCCGAGCGCGCGCTCGCGGGCTTCACGGCCGTGGGGGACCGGCACTCCGCCGTCCGCGCCCGTGCCACGCTCGCGCGCTTCCACGTCAGCCGGCTCGACGAGCCCGGTGAGCGGGAGGCGGCCGAGCGCGAGGTCGCCGCCGGGCGCGCCCTGCTGGCCGAGGTCCGCGACGCGGACCCGGCGCTGAGCGGCTGGTTCGACGAGGTCGAGGAGTACCTGCGGCGCCAGGGCTGAGGGCCGGGCCCCAGCGCCGCCGCGCCGGAGAGCGCCTCGGCCTCAGGGCCGGTGGCGAGGTGGCGCTGAGCCCCACGACGAGCCGGGTGGCACGGGTGCGTAGCGCAGTGAGCACCGGGCCTCGCCCCTGACCCCTGCCTGCTGCGCGGCGCGGCGCACGACGTCGATCGTGACGGCGACGCCCAGGATCGACGCGTCGCACGGGGTGATGAGGAGGGTGTGCTCGTCGCTGCAGGCCGTCACGGCCACGTCGTCGTCATCCGAGATGAGGGCGAGGCCCTGCGGCCCCCGGAGCAGCTCCATGACGCGCTCCGAGGCTCGGTGGTCCTGCGAGGCCGTGGACGCGGGGGCCCAGGTCAGGGTGGCGCTCGTGGCGCCCGAGGCGCCGCGGAGGAGGCGGGTCGCCCAGCCGTCCATGGTCCACCCGTCGGTGCTGGGGAGCGGCTGGTCGTCGTCGACGACGAAGGACACCTCGGCGTGCTCCACGCGGAACGTGGCGGCCCGCGCCAGAGCCGTCTCGAGCGTGAGGGCCAGGGAGGCCATCGGGAGGGTGTCGCGGCCCGGAGGGCAGCTAGCCTCGACGCTCACGGTGGCGTGGGAGCGCCCCTGGGGCAGGAGGTCCACGTCGAAGCCGCCGTGAGCGAACCACGTGTCCTCGCAGCGGGGCCAGAGGGTGGCGGCGACCCCGAGGACCAGAGAGCGCAGGTCCTCGCCCCCGCGAGCCGTGGGGGCGAAGGGGCCGTGCTGGTTGACGGACAGGCGTCCTTGGAACGACGCTCTCATCGACGCGACCTCCTCCTCATCGGCGGAGCGGCCTCACGGGCGGCACTGCAACGTGGTTTCGCGCGTCTTCCAGGTGGGATCGTCGGCCTAGCCCACGATATCCACCTCGGCCCTCGTCCTCCACCTGTAGCGGGCCGATCCGGTGTGGCAGGGGGTCCGTGCGACCGCGTCCTTTCCTCCCCCGCAGCCTTGATAGACGGTCTTGGTCCCGACTGCCTTCGTGACCCATCGCCCATTGGAGAAGACCTCGACCTTTGAGGTGACCTTTGCTGCGGATCTGCGCAGTTCTGGGTCGCTTGTGCGCCAGCATGAGTGGCTCGAGACATCTGCCCCTGAGCGATGCGGGGACTGTGGGATTGTCTCGAACAGTGCGAAAGCCCTTGAGTCGAGTGAGTTCTCTCGTGATGCGAACTCGACGAGATCAGAGGATCCGTCGCGAGGTTGTGTCGCGAGGGGAGTGGGCTGTGCTGGCGTTGCTTGTGAAGGTGAGATCCCTAACTCAGATCCGTGGGCAACTGTAGGGAATTCGAGAGACAATGCCGCGATAGCGATGAGGAGAACTGCGGGCTTTCGGAGCGTCATCGGTCGACCTCGATTCATTGGGGGTGTGGAGGTGTGTCACTGGGGCTGTCTGGAAAGCGGTCAGCCGTCGAGAACTTGAGTGAGCACTGTCACATCATATGGCGCTCGTGCCTCTCGCGTCGAGCACGTGCCGTCTGGTCGCCCCCTGGCGGCTGGGCCGTCTGCCGGGCGCGCCCTGCTGGCCGAGGTCCGCGACGCGGACCCGGCGCTGAGCGGCTGGTTCGACGAGGTCGAGGAGTACCTGCGGCGTCAGGGCTGAGGGCCGGGCCCCGGCGCCGCCGCGCCCGAGAGCGTGCCCGACCCGGCCTCGCTCCCGCCGGTCGCCTCCTGAGAGCCTCGTCTCAGATCACGGCTGGGTCTCGTTCGGCTCGCGACCGTCCTGCTAGCGTCCTCGCAGGAGCACCGCCCGGTGCCCGTCATCCAGGAGGTCCAGGTCGCATGGCCAAGCGAGTGTGTTGCTGCTGCTGTCGTTGATGACAGCTCCCAACCCATTCGCTCGTGAGCGCGCCGCGCTCGCCCGACCCGTGAGGTGCCACCGTGGCCCCGTCCTCCCTGGACACACCCTCCCCGCGTCACGACGCGACCGACGCCCCTGAGCGCGCCGCGGCCGTCGCCGCCTCCACCCTTCCCGCCGAGGGGACCCTCCTCGCCGAGGTGGTCACCGGGCTGCCGACCGAGCCCGCCGACGGCCCCGCGCCCGCCGACCGGGCCCACGGCCCGCAGCGACCCACGGGCTGGCGCAACGTCCTGCGACGCCTGGGCCGCGACCGCTGGGCCGTCCTCGGCGGCGTCATCATCATCCTGACCACCCTCGTGGCCCTCCTCGCCCCGCTCATCACCCGGGCCGCGGGCGTGGACCCCTACAGCTACCACCTCGACGCCCTGGAGCCCTCCGGCGTCCCCGCCGGCCCCCTGGGCGGGGTGAGCGCCGAGCACTGGTTCGGCGTCGAGCCCCAGACCGGCCGCGACCTCTTCGCCATCGTCGTCGAGGGCACCCGCACCTCCTTCTCCATCGGCATGGGGGCCACCATCCTCTCGATGGTCATCGCCATCCTCCTGGGCCTGTCCGCCGGCTACGTCGGCGGCTGGTGGGACGCCCTCGTCTCCCGGCTCACCGACGTCACCCTGGGCTTTCCCCACCTCGTCTTCATGATCGCGATCTCCGCGATCATCCCCGCCTCCGCCCCGCGTGTCCTCGTCATGATCCTCATCATCGGGATCCTCGGCTGGCCGTCCACCGCCCGCGTCCTGCGCAGCCGCACCCTGGCGCTGCGCGGCCGCACCTTCGTCGGCGCCTCCCGCGCCATGGGCGCCGGCGGCCGGCACGTCCTCACGACCCAGGTCCTCCCCAACCTCGTCGCCACCATCATCGTGTTCACGACGATCTCCATCCCCGGCAAGATCACCGCTGAGGCGGCCCTGTCCTTCCTCGGCGTCGGCGTCACCGCCCCCACCCCCTCCTGGGGCCGCTCGATCGGCAACGCCGTCACCTGGGTGAGCACCGACCCCTGGTACCTCCTCTTCCCCGGCCTCGCCCTCTTCCTCGTCACCCTCGCCTTCAACCTCTTCGGTGACGGCCTGCGCGACGCCCTCGACCCCAGGACCGGTGAGAACCGATGAACCGCGCGCGCTTCCTCATCTCCAGGCTCGGCCAGACCGTCCTCGTCCTCGTCCTCATCGCCTTCATCACCTTCGCGATCTTCTCGCTGTGGCCGTCCAACCCGGCGGCCCTCGCCTGCGGCAAGCCCTGCACCGCGGAGAACCTCCAGCGGGCCAGCGAGTTCATGGGCTACTCCGACCCCTGGTACACGCAGTTCTGGCACTACCTCGTCGGCATCGTCGCGGGCCGCACCTACGGCTCGGGCACGAGCGCCATCGTCTGCTCCGCCCCCTGCCTGGGCTACTCCTTCCGCCTGTCGACGCCGGTCACCGAGCTCATCACCGCCCGCCTGCCCGTCACCGCCTCCATCGCGATCGGCGCCGCCGTCCTCTGGCTCGTCACCGGCGTCGCCGCCGGCGTCGTCTCCGCCCTCAAGCGCGGCAGCAGGCTCGACCGCACCATCATGACGGCCACCGTCCTCGGCGTCTCCGCACCCTCCTACCTCCTGGGCCTGCTCGGCATCCTCCTGTTCGGCTTCACCCTCGACATGGTCCCCGTCTCCGGCTACGTGGCCCTCACGGACAGCCCCGTCGACTGGGCCTGGCACCTCGTCCTGCCGTGGTGCGTGCTCGCCCTCATCTCCGCGGCCGTCTACGCCCGCATGGTGCGCGGCGAGATGCTCGAGAACATGGGCGAGGACTACGTGCGCACCGCCCGCGCCGTCGGCCTTCCCGAGAAGCGCGTCATCGGCCGCCACGTCATGCGCAACATCTCCCTGCCAGTCGTCACCTACTTCGCCCTCGACCTGGGCGGGATGCTCGGCGGCGCCGTCATCACCGAGCGCGTCTTCTCCATGCAGGGCCTGGGCGCCCTCCTCATGGACGCCGTCTCCACCACCGACGTCCCCGTCGTCATGGGCGTCACGCTCGTCGCCGCCGCCTTCGTCATCGTCGCCAACCTCCTCGTCGACGCCTTCGCGGCCGTCATCGACCCCCGCGTCTGAGCCCACCGGACGACGCCCCCAGCCAGTCAGTCACCGTCGCAGTCACAGCACGACCCCGGTACCCGCCGGTACCGCCGCACCCGGAAGGAGTGAGCATGTCTCTCACCAGCAGCCCGACCCGTCGCAGCTTCCTCGGAGGGACGTGCATGGCCGCCGTCGCCGCCACCCTCGCCGCCTGCGGCGCCAACTCTGGCTCGAGCTCCACCTCCGCCAGTGCGGGCGCCACCGCCCTGTACACCGCCACCGGCGGAACCGTGACGGTCCTCACCTCCGCCACGGACGTCAACTGGGACCCGGCCAAGAGCCAGCCCGTCGCCATCCGCGAGCTCGGCCTCGTCCACCGCCGCCTCACCACCTGGAACCTCCAGGACGGCAAGGTCGTCGCGCTCGTCGCGGATCTCGCCACGGACACCGGCACCGCCTCCGACGACGGCCTCACCTGGACCTACACCCTCAAGGACGACATCGCCTTCGAGGACGGCACCCCGATCACGTCGGCCCACGTCAAGTACGGCCTCGAGCGCTCCTTCGCCCCGGCCCTCGCCGGTGGCCTGGGCTACCACAAGCGGCTCCTCGCCGGCGCCGAGGGCTACGAGGGCCCCTACGACGGCCAGCACCTCGACTCCATCGAGACGCCCGACGACAAGACCATCGTCTTCCACCTCGAGCGCGTCGACGCTGACTGGCCCTGGATCGCCGCAACCCCCGCGTTCGCCCCCGTCCCCGAGGACAAGGACGACCCGCAGACCTACGCCTCCCACCCGGTGGCCTCGGGCCCCTACAAGGTCACGAGCTACACGCAGGGCTCCTCCGTCACCCTCGAGCGCAACACCTCGTGGTCCCAGGCGACCGATCCGGTGCGCCTCGCCCTGCCGGACTCCATCGTCTGGCAACTCGCCCAGGACGAGTCCACCGTCTCCCAGCGACTCATCGCCGACTCCGGGGACGACAAGTCCGCCTTCGGTGCGGACTTCGTCTCCGCCGCCGCCCTCGCCCAGGTCACCGCCAACGCGGGCGCCAAGGCACGCCTAGCGACCTCCACCGAGGGCGGCCCCCTGCAGTACCTCGCCATCAACACCGAGCGCGTCACCGACCTCGAGGTCCGCCAGGCGATCTCCTACGCCGTGGACAAGGCCGCCGTCGTCTCCGCCGTCGGCGGCGAGGCCGGCGCCCTCGCCGCCACGACCTACACGATCCCGGGGATTCCCGGCCGCGAGGAGTACGACCTCTACCCGCACGACGCGGCCAAGGCCAAGAGCCTCCTCGAGGGCAAGCAGGTCGATGAGCTCGTCCTCCTCGTCAAGAACGAGACCGCCCCGCAGGCCATGGCCGAGGCCGTCGCCCAGTCCCTCACCGAGGCCGGGCTGACCGTGCGCATCGACGCCGTCGCCTCGGACGCCTTCTACGCCCGCGGCACGCAGGGCGACGGCTCCACCTACGACCTCGCCATCGGCATGTGGAACCCCGACTACCCGTCGGCCGCCGCCATGATCCAACCGCTCTTCGCCTCCTCCGAGATCGGCAGCGGCGGGCACAACATGTCCCGCTTTTCCGACGCCGAGGTCGACGCCGCGATCGACGCCGCCCAGTCCGACCTCGACGCCGCCACCGCGCAGGACGCCTGGGCCGCCCTCGACAAGCAGATCGCCGAGCAGGCGCCCGTCGTCCCCCTGGCCTACCGGCACAACTCCTTCCTGCACGGCTCGAAGGTCACCAACTTCTTCGTCGCCCCCTACCCGTCACTGCCGAACTACCTCGTCATCGGCCTCACCGCCTGACGCCACCACCTCCACAGAAGGAAAGCACCATGGCACTCCTGCCCGACGTCTCCCGCCGCACCGCCCTCACGGGCGCCGGCGTATCCGCCCTCGCCCTCGTCCTCGCCGCCTGCGGCGCCAACGAGAAGTCCTCCTCCTCCGCCTCGACCTCGGGCACCGCCGTCGCGTCGGCCACCAAGGGCGGCAGCCTCACCGTGCTCTCCTCCGACAGCGACATCAACTGGGACCCGGCCAAGAGCCAGTCCCTCGCCGTCACCTCCCTGGCGCTCATGCACCGCCGCCTCACCACCTGGAAGCTCACCCCGGGCAAGGACCCCGAGGTCGTCCCCGACCTCGCCACCGACACCGGCACCGTCTCCGACGACGGCCTCACCTGGACCTACACCCTCAAGGACGGCCTCGAGCTCTCCGACGGCACCCCCATCACCGCCGCCCTCATCAAGCACGGCCTCGAGCGCTCCTTCTCCTCCTCGCTCTCCGGGGGCCTCAGCTACCACAAGTCCCTCCTCGCGGACACCGACGGCTACGAGGGCCCCTACGACGGCAAGCACCTCGACTCCATCGAGGCCAAGGACGACACCACCATCGTCTTCACCCTCAAGAAGCCCTACGGCGACTGGCCCTGGATCGCCTCCCTGCCGGCCTTCGCCCCGGTCCCCGAGAACGACGACCCCGAGTCCTTCTCCGATAACCCCGTCGCCTCCGGCCCCTACAAGCTCAAGGAGGCCAAGCAGGGCGTCTCCGTCACCCTCGAGCGCAACGACAAGTGGACCGCCGACTCCGACGAGGTCCGCACCGCCCTGCCCGACTCCATCGTCTTCTCCCTCGGCCAGGACGAGGACACCATCTCCCAGCGCCTCATCGCCGACTCCGGCGACGACCAGTACGCCTTCACCGCCGGCCTGCTCACCGCCTCCAAGCTCGCCCAGGTCAACGGCAGCTCGAGCGCCTCCGCCCGCATGGTCACCTCCGACCCCGGCCCGCTGCTCTACCTCGCCATCAACACCGAGCGCGTCACCGACGTCGACGTCCGCAAGGCCATCGCCTACGCCGTCGACAAGACCGCCGCCCAGCAGGCCCTCGGCGGCGAGCTCGGCGCCGGCATCGCCACCACCTACATCACGCCCGGCATCCCCGGCCGCGAGGAGTACGACCTCTACCCGACCGACGTCGACAAGGCCAAGGAGCTCCTCGAGGGCAAGGACGTCCCCGAGCTCGTCCTCCTCACCCAGAACAACGAGGCCCGCCAGGCTGTCTCCGAGGCCGTCCAGCAGTCCCTCACCGAGGCCGGCTTCAAGGTCACCCTCGACCCGCAGTCCACGGACGCCTACCAGGAGCGCGCCACCCAGGGCGACGGCTCCACCTACGACCTCACCGTCGTCTCCTGGAACCCGGACTACCCGAGCGCCAACGCCAACATCCAGCCGCTCTACGCCTCCTCCGAGATCGGCGACGGCGGCTACAACGTCTCGCGCTACTCCAACGCCGACGTCGACGCCGCCATCGAGGCCGCCAGCGCCGAGACCGACGCGACCAAGGCTCAGGAGCTGTGGGCCGCCCTCGACAAGCAGATCGCCGAGGACGTCCCCAGCGTCCCGCTGCTCAACCGCCGCAACTCCTTCCTGCACGGCTCCAAGGTCGGCGGCTTCTTCGTCAACCCCTTCCCGGCCTACCCGGACTACCTCGTCCTCGGGGTGACCGAGTGATGACGGGGGAGGAGACCCGGGAGCGCACCGGCGCCCTGTCCCTGCGCGGCCTCACCGTCGCCTTCGACGGCTCGCCCGAGCCCGCCAGCCGCGGCATCGACCTCGACCTCGTGCCGGGGCGCGTCCTCGCGCTCGTCGGCGAGTCCGGGTCCGGCAAGTCCGTCACGGCCCTCGGCTCCCTGGGCCTCCTCCCCGCCACCGCGACCGTCACCGGCTCCGCCCTCGTGCGGACCGGCAAGGGCGTCGGGGAGGGCGGTGCCGCCGAGGAGGTCGAGCTGGTCGGCGCCGAGCGCGCCCTCCTCGACGACGTCCGCGGCCGCCTCGTCGGCACGATCTTCCAGGAGCCGACGACGGCCCTCGACCCGCTCGAGACCATCGCCTCCCAGATCGGCGAGGCCGTCCGCGCCCACGCCACGGGCCGCGGCGCCCGCCGCGCCGTCGAGACCCGCGTCCTCGAGCTGCTCGGCCGCGTCGGCCTGGGCGACGAGGAGCAGGTGGCGCGCATCGCCCGCTCGTACCCGCACCAGCTCTCCGGCGGCCAGCTCCAGCGCGCCTGCACCGCCCTGGCCATGGCCTGCGACCCGCCGGTCCTCATCGCCGACGAGCCCACCACGGCCCTGGACGTCACCGTCCAGGCCGGCATCCTGGACCTCCTGCGCTCGCTGACCGCCGAGCGCGGCGTCGCGGTCCTCCTCATCACCCACGACATGGGCGTCGTCGCGGACGTCGCCGACGACGTGGCCGTCATGCGGCACGGCGAGATCGTCGAGCGCGGCGACGTGCGCAGCCTCTTCGCCCACCCGCAGCACCCCTACACGCGCGAGCTCCTCGCCGCCGTCCCGCGGCTCGACTCCCTGCGCGGCGGCGTCGAGGTCGCCGAGCGCGGGGCCGCGCCCGCCGCCGGCGCACCCGAGAACGTCGTCGAGGTGAGGGACCTCGACGTCGTCTACCGCAACGGCCGCCGCTCCGTGCACGCCGTGCGCGGCGTCAGCCTGTCGATCGCGCCCGGCGAGGTCCTCGGCCTCGTCGGCGAGTCCGGCTCCGGCAAGTCGACCATCGCCGGCACCCTCACCGGCCTCGTGCCCATCGCCTCCGGCTCCGTGCGCGTGTGCGGCGTCGAGGTCAGGGGCGCCCGCCGCCGCGCCCTCGAGCCGGCCCGCCGCGCCACCGGCGTCGTCTACCAGAACCCGGCGGGCTCCCTGAACCCGCGCCGCACCGTCGGCTCCTCCATCGCCGAGCCGATGGTCGTCCACGGCGGCATCGAGGGCTCCGCCCGCCGGGTGCGCGTGCGCGAGCTCCTGGAGGCCGTGCGCCTGCCCGCCGCCATGGCGGACCGCTACCCGCACGAGATGAGCGGCGGCCAGCGCCAGCGGGTCGCCATCGCGCGCGCCCTCGCCCTGGACCCGCGCCTCGTCATCGCGGACGAGCCGACGAGCGCCCTGGACGTCTCCGTCCAGGCGGTCGTGCTCGACCTGCTGCGCCAGCTCCAGTCCGAGCTCGGCTTCGCCTGCCTCTTCGTCTCCCACGACCTCGCCGTCGTCGACTCGGTCGCCGCGCGCACGGTGGTCCTCTCGGAGGGCCGCGTCGTCGAGCAGGGGCCGACGGACCAGGTCCTCGCCCACCCGGAGCAGGACTACACGCGCCGCCTCGTCTCCGCCGTCCCGGTCCCGGACCCGGACGTCCAGGCCGAGAGACGACGCAGCCGCCTGGCGGCCTGAGACCGGCCGCCGTCAGCGGGCCACGGGCGCGGGGCGCCCTCGGGGAGGACCCGACGGCGCCCCGTCCTCGTCCCCGACGGGACGGTGCCGCGCGGGGCGCGACCGCGCCCGTGGGGGGCGGCGTCCGGGACCTCGGGGCGCTGCGCGAGCGGTGCGCACGGTTGCGGTGCGCCGACCGGACCGGTGCCGCGCCCCGCTCGCCCGGGGCGGCCGGGAGCGCCTCGCGTCACCTCCCCGGTTGCAGGTGAGCGGCGGAATGACACCGATTGTCACGGTTGGGGAGCGTCGCGCCGCCCCGGGGTTCCGGAGGTCCGGAAGCGCTCGGGCGGGTGAGAGGAGGGCGCGAACCTGTGAGCGCCCGCACACGTGAACCCTATAGCAGGTGACACTTGGGCCTTTCTGGTGTCGCTCACTCATAGGCGTCGTTATGTTGGGTCGACGAACACGTGCGAACGCGCTGCACCCGGCACCCGCCGCACGCACCTCTGAAAGGACCAGGCCACGACCGCGCCCTCGCCGACCGTCCCCGCCCCGGGGTCGACCGTCCGGGACATCCTCGAGCTCGTCGCCGGCAAGCCCGCGGGCGCGGAGAGGGTCGCCCTCGTCGAGGAGGCTGTCCGCCTCGCCGTCGAGACCGGGGACGAGAGCGGTGAGGTCGCCGCCCGCCTCGAGCTCGTCGGCTCCTACGGCGACGCGGGCGACCCCTGGCTCGGCATCGAGCCCTTCCTGTGGTGCCTGACCCGCCGCGCCGAGCGCCGGATCGTCGCCCTCTACCTGGGCCAGGAGGACGAGGCCGCCGCCTTCTACGAGGAGTGGCTCACCACCCCGCCGGACCCCGACCGCGCCTGCGAGACCCACCGCACCATCGACGCCGCCGTGGAGGAGCACGATTGGGAGAGCGCCGTCCGCTACGCCGTCCCCGTCCTCGACGGCACCTGGACCTGCGAGGACCAGCCCGCCAACGTCGAGGCCATGATCCTCGTCCCCATGCTCCTGTCCGGCCGCCCCGAGCGCGCCTGGGCCATGCACCTGAGCTCCTACCTCACACTCCGCCGCGACGGCGCCGAGCGCGGCTGGCTGCGCGAGCACCTCGCCTTCCTCGCCCTGTCCGGCCGCGTCGACCGCGGCATGCGGATCCTGTGACGCCACGCCGGTGCCACCGCCGAGGCCCTCGAGATCGATGCCAGCCGTCCCGGCGGCCCCGAGCGCACCGCCCTCACCCGCCGCGCCGTCGAGACCCATGACGAGGCCGGCGAGGTCACCGCCCGCCTCGCCCTCGTCGACGCCAGCCGGGAGGGCGCTCCCTGGGACGCCGTCGAGCCCTTCATGTGGTGCGTCGCCCGCCGGCGCCAGCGCCCCGACCTGTTCACCGCCGAGCAGTCCCACGAGCTCGGCCAGGCCTACCTGTGGGTCGGCATCGCCGCCGCAACCCCACCGTCCCCGCCGCCCAGGTCCGCGTCCTCGAGCAGGGCGTCGACGCCCTCGCCGCGGACCTCGACCTGTCCGAGCACGTCCTCGAGGACCAGCGGCGCGTCATCGCCCTTCTACCTCGGCCTGCCCGACGAGGCCCGCGCACCCTACGAGCGCTGGCGCACCACCCCGCGCGACGCCCATCTCTGCGCCGCCTGCGAGGTCCAGCGCGCCGTCGACGACGCCTACCAGCGCGGGGAGTGGGAGGAGGCCCTCCGGTACGCCGTCCCGGTCCTCGACGGCACCCTGACCTGCGGCTCCCAGCCCGAGAACATCCAAGGGCTCGTCCTCCTGCCGGTCCTCCTGTCCGGTCGGCCCGAGCTCGCCTGGCGCTACCACCTGAGCGCCTACCTCGCGGACCGCTCGCCCGACGCCGACCCCGGCTGGGTCCGCGAGCACCTCGTGTACCTCGCCCTGTCCGGCCAGGTCGCCCGCGGCATGGCGATCCTGCGGCGCCACGCCGACCGCACCGCCCGCTGCACCTGGACCTCCGACCTCCTCGAGCCCGTCACCGACGTCGTCGCCGTCGACCTGCTCCGCCAGGAGAGGGCCGTCAACGCCGTGCTCGAGGGCGGTGACCCCGTCGCCTCCACCTGCGCGCTCGTCGCCCTCGCCTGGAACCTGCGTCAGGCCGGCCGCGACCTCGAGGCCCTCGCCGCGGTCGAGATGGGCATCGACATCGCCACCGGCGCCGGCTCGCGCCGCGCGCCCGGCCGCGTGCGGATGCTCGACCTGCACCGCCAGGCCCTCGGCGCCCTCAACGCCCTGCGGGACCAGCAGGGTGTCCGCGCCGCCGCGCTCGCCTGCGCCGAGGTCTGCGAGGATCTCGGCGAGCACTCCGACGCCCGCATGTACCTCGAGCTCGCCGCCTGCGCCGCCCTCGAGGTCGACGACCCCCTCGGGGCCGCTGCGCTCTTCCGCCGCGCCGCCGAGGTCCGCGTCGGCGGCTCCGACGGCGGCCGGGCCGCCCTCCTCGGGCGCGAGCGCCACCTGCGGCGCGCCGCCCGAGCCCGCCTCGCCTTCGCCTCCCCCGCCGTCTGGCGCGGGCAGGCCGACGCCGTCGACCACCTGCTCGACCTCGCTGCCGAGGGCGTCGAGGCGCTCGCCGGGCTGGGCGACGCCGCACTCGTCGAGCAGGAGCGGGAGGCGCTGGCCGCCGACCGCGCCTGGGCCGCCGAGCGCACCGGGCGCTGAGCGCGACCTCGGTCTGGTTCGCCCGGCGACGAAGCGCCTGACGCGGCCGCCACGGCGAGGCACCATAGGGGCGAGCGCCTCGCGCCTCGACGACGCGGGCCACCGCCGTCACCACCCCTGACACGACCACCGACTCGGAGGGCCAGATGCCGCTCGCGCACTCGCACCGATTCACCGACGGGGACCTCACGCCCGCCGCCGGCCGCTACCGCCTCATCGCCTCGGGCTCCTGCCCCTGGTGCCGCCGCGTCCTCATCGCCCGCCGCCTCCTCGGCCTCACCGAGGCCATCCCCGTGTCCTGGTCCTACGGCAAGGGCGCGGACGGCTTCTGGGAGCTCACCGACGAGACCGGCGAGCCCGGCGTCGACCCCGTCCTCCACGCCCGCTCCCTCGCCGAGGTCTACGAGGGCGCCGACGGCTACACGCCCCCGCCGACCGTCCCGGCCCTCGTCGACATGGAGACCGGCGAGGTCGTCTCCGACGACTCCGGCTCCCTCCTCTTCGACCTGTCGACCGCGTGGTGGGAGCTCCACCGCGAGGGCGCTCCCGAGCTCTACCCCCTGGACCGCCGCAACTCCACCGACGCCTGGGACGCCTGGCTCACTGAGCACGTCAACGGCCCCTACGGGCGCGCCACCCACTCCGACGACGAGGAGGTGGCCGCCGACGCCGCGAACACCGTCCTGCTCGCCTTCGACGTCCTCGACACGGTCCTCGCTCGCGCCACGCACATGGAGCCCTCCCGCGAGGGGGCCCTCACCATCCAGGACGTGCCGCCGCTGTCCGCCGTCGTCTCCGTCGAGCAGTTCCTCTGCGGCGCCCAGCCGACCGGCTCGGACATCCGCCTGTTCACCTTCGTCCAGGCCTACGAGTACGGCGGCCGGGCTCACTTCCCGGGCGGGGTGGCCCCGTCCATCAGCTTCTGGCCGGCCCTGGCCCGCTGGTTCCGGGCGCTGGAGTCCCGCTCCGGCTGGGTCGGCCCCGAGGAGCGCAGCGCGCTGGGGATCGGCGAGCAGGACGCCTGACCGCCCCCTCGCCGAGATCGGGACATCCTGACCTCGAGATCGGGACGTCCGAGCGTAGCCAGGAGTGGGCCATGAGATGGCTTGGGCGCATGGCTCGGTCTCGGAGCAGAATGGAACACGACCGTGCTCTACGCAGAGAGAGGACAGGACGGCCGTGATGCCCCTGAAGGAGTTCCTGAGCGCTGCGGACCGAGCGGCCCGCTTGTGTGAGCAGTCAGATCACAGCATCTGTGGCGGCTCACGCGACTGTGAACGGGTCCGGGGGTCGGAGGAGGACCACTTCGACGCCGGCCGGCTCCTCCTGGCTCACGGCGACCAGGAACCCAGCGATGACTGGGAGACGGCCGCACTACTGCGACTCGTGCGGGAGAGCATCGACGGTCCGCGCGCTCGGCGCTCTCGTCGCCGGACCATCCTTCTCACCGGGGCGCTCGCCAGACTGGGAGAGCGAGGAATCGGTCCGGACATGGTCCTTCGGACGTGGCTCGGGAAGCTCTTCACGGTGCACTCCCTGCTACTGACGGCTCGAGAGTGGAACCGTCTGGGTGAGCCTGGCGGCGAGGCCGCGACGTTCACGCCGTGGTGCGAGCTGCTCTCCGTGCAGCTGGCCCGCAATGAGCGCGAGGTCAGCGGTCTGGGTGACCTCATGCTTGAGCTCAGCCAAGGGGAAGTTCGGCGGGCCGCCGACGAGTGGTGCGCTCGGGCTGCGGTGTCGCACCTGGTCGACTACCGGGTGACGGGCTACACGACGACCGACGTCGAGCCTGAGGACCTGTACCTGCCCGCGGGCGAGGACGCGACCGTGTGGCTCTTCGAACGGCTGTCCCTGACGTACCTCAGTGACTGGTCTCCGAGCTCTCTCCAGTGGGAGCTGGCGTACATCGACGACCCTGGGCGGGTCCTAGGGGTCCTTAGGCTGCAGGAGGAGATCCTCGCGGAGCGGTCGGTCCCGCTTGAGAACGTGATCGGCGAGCTGACGCAACGACTTGTCGCCCGCGGAGTCACTGGGGACGTCATCGAGGGACTGAGCCCCGAGGAGCTGACGCACAGGCTCGTCAAGATGCTCCGTGCAGGCAAGGTCGAGGACGCGTGCGCCCTGGCTGAACGGGCGTTCCGAGGCGCCCCTGGTGACGAGCAGGCTGCACTCTCCCTGGCGTTCTGCTTGATGGTGCGGCAGCCCGCGCGGGCCAGGCAGCTGCTGGAGTGGCTGAGCGTCCGGTGGATCATCGACGGGGACTCGGCAGCGCGTAGCGCGGACACCGTTCAGGTTGACCTCGTGACGCTCGACATGGTGGGCGAGTCGTGCACGCTCGACGAGGCGGCGCGGCTCGTGAGCGGTTTGAAGGTCGATGGGTGGTTCTGGGATCCCGTGGACCTCGTCGCCGGGAGGAAGACTCTCATGGAGTTCACCACCACGCAGTCGTGGCTCGCCCGCCTGGAAGAGTTGCGACCGCTGAGCCGGGACGTGGCGGAAGGCTGATCGTGCGTCGTGCCCGCTCAGGCCCGGGGAAGCAGCGCCCGGATCTGCTTGAAGGGCAGGAGCAGGTGCATCGGGTGAGCCGGTGACTCCACGAAGTCCCCGTTCGCGAGGTAGAAGCGCTTAGCCTCGTCATCGCGGCAGTGAATGATGAAAAGGGCGGTGCCGACGGCGTCACTCAGCTTGAGCGAGCGCTGCATGGCGTCCTTCAGCAGGGCGGCACCGATGCCACGTCCTTGGGCTCGGCGGTCGACTGCCAGACGCGCGAGAAGGATCGCGGGAATCTCCGCCGGGCGGTGCTTGGCGAGACTCTCAGGTGCGGCCTCGCGGCTGTAGGCGGCCGTCGCGATCGCGTAGTACCCGAGGGGCTGCCCGTCCTGGACAGCCACGTAGACGACGGCGTTGTTCGCCTTCTGGTTCTGCCAGGCGTACTCCTTGAACCAGGTGTCGAGCTCGTCGGCGCCGCTGCAGAACTCGGTTCGCTTGTCCGCGCGCTCAAGCTTCCGAGGGGGCTCGAGCACGTGGCCCGTCACGCGTCCTCCTCGAGGGGGATCTCGGTTCCGAACGGAGACGGACGGTTCCACAAGCGCGCGAAGCGGTCGGTGTTCTCCAGCGGAGTGTCAAGAATGGCCTGGACGGCGTCGAACTGCTCCGCCGTGACGGCGAACCAGCGGCGGTCGGCGAGCACCTTCTCCGCCTCTGTCGTTGCTGCGGTCAGGATGAAGTCACTGACGGTGCGGTCCGTCTGCGCTGCTGCCATCTGGATGGTGCGGTCCTGGCGGGGGGTGGTTCGCAGTGCGATGCGGCTGGTCTTCGGGCTGCTCATGGCGACCTCCTTAGTGTACGTACAATGTATGCACACGAGGAAGTGGGGTCAAGCAGGTGCCAGAACCTGTGCGCTCAGCGCGTGAGCACCGGGTTGTAGAGGAGACGGTTCGGCGTCGTCGGGCACTCGTCGCCCACCGCCATCGGCGCGATGTGCCGGTCCGCCCGCAGGTCCTCCAGCCTCTCCACCACACGCTCGCGCAGGCTCCACGGGTCGATCGTGTTGAGGTACACCTTCGTGCCGCCCTCGAAGCCCGCCAGCGTCGAGACGCGCCACTTGAGCGTGATGTGCCACGGCATCGGCTGGTCGACGTCGATCGGCTTGTGGTGCCACTCCTCGTTGCTGGGGACGTCGGCGCCCGTGGCCGCGTGCAGGGCGTGGACGAGGTCGGAGACGGCGTCGACCTCCTCGCGCGACTGCAGCCACGGCTCCGCGGAGGGCGACGTCGAGTAGACCTCGAGCGTCGGGTAGCGGTGCCCGAAGCCGGCGAAGGCGACCGCGTGCTCGTTCGAGGCGACCAGCAGCCCGCGGTAGGCGGCGTAGTCGACACCCATCTCGTTGTAGAGGTTCGGGTTCTGACGCACCCGCGCGAGCTCGAGCTCGGCGTTGACGCCCCGCTCGTCGATCCCGACGAGCTGCTTGTGGAGGTGGTCGAAGGAGGCGCCCGCCGGCCGCAGCCAGTTCTGGAAGACCGCCACGTAGCGCACCCACCGGTTCTGCAGGTAGAGGTCGTGCATGGCGTGGACGGCCAGGCGCGTGTAGGCGCGGTGCTCCTCGACGCTGAGCGTCCCCGAGCCGGCCAGGCCCGAGGTGTCGGTGGCGTCGTCCGTGTAGTGGCGGCGGCCCACGATGACGTCGTGCCCGCCGGCGAAGAAGGCGGCGAGGTACTCCCGGCGGGTCGCCTCGTCCATGGCGCCGAGCGACTCCGGGTCCGCGCCCGAGGCCCTGAGCTTGGTCCGGGCGATCGCCTCGACGTGCGCGCGGCCGGCCGGGTCCGCCAGGTAGGCCTCCATGCGCTCGCGGGCGGAGTCGGGGATCTCGTAGCCGTGGTTCGCGTGCCAGTACGAGTAGGAGAGGATCTCGAAGAGGTTGGGGACGCGGCGGAACTCGGCGACGGTGTCGAAGAGCTCTGCGGCGGGCATGGCGTCGATCCGCTCGAAGGTCCCGTTGCCGGCGTCGACGACGCGGGACTTCTCCGGCGGGGTGTCGAGGTACCGGGCCGAGCAGAAGGCGCAGGTCTCCTCGCGGTCGCCGGGACGCAGGTCGCGGACCTCGGCGACGGGGTGGGAGATGGGGCGGTTGCCGCGGCCGGGCACGGTCCACACCTCGGTGCCGGTGAAGGGGCTGATCTGCTTGACGGTCCCGTCTGCCAGGCGCGTGAGCGGCTCGGCCGAGGGGGCGTAGGGCTGGAGCATCGGCATGGGCGCCATTGTCCCCCGGCCGCGCCCCGGGGGCGAGGAGGCCGACGGCGCCGGTCCGTCCTGGGCTGCCGCACGCCGGACGTGTCCAGTTCTCGCGGCATTGGGAACCGTGGGCGGGTGCGCTCCTGTGGGAACCGCGGAACGGTGCGGCCGGGAGGTACGGCGCGAGGTCGATCCCGCGAGTTCCGGACACTTCCGTCGTCCTGGGGACGGTCGGACCGACCTCAGTGCGCCGACCGAACTCGCGGCGCGGATCGACCGAACTCGGCGTGGTGGACGGCGTCACCGCGGTGGGATCCCCGCCACCGCGCCCCGAGACCGGAAGGAGGAGACCGTGGCCCACGCCTTCATCTCCCTCCTGTGCATCGTGGCGGTCGCGCTCGTGTCGCCGCTCATCAGCTGGGTCGTCCCCAAGCGCCTCGTCCCCGAGACCGTCCTGCTCATCGCCGGCGGCATGCTCATCGGCCCCAGCGGTCTGGGCGTCGCCCACGTCGGCCAGGACATCGAGTTCCTCAAGGAGCTCGGCGTCGCCTTCCTCTTCCTCATGGCCGGCTACGAGATCGACGTCAACGAGCTGCGCGGCTCCGGCGGCAGGCACGCCCTCGTCGCCTGGGGCGGCTCCCTCGTGCTCGCCTTCGCGACCGTCGCCCTCGTGGGCGTCACCGGCGGGGTGTTCTCCGCGAACGGCATCGCCATCGCGATCGCCATGACCTCGACGGCGATCGGCACGATCCTGCCGATCCTGCGCGAACGCGGCCTCCTGCCGACGGCGGTGGGCGCGGCGATCCTCAACCACGGGGCGGTCGGCGAGGTCGGCCCCGTCATCCTCATGGCGCTGCTGCTGGGGACGCGCTCCACCTGGCAGGAGATGCTCATCCTCCTCGCCTTCCTCGGGATCGCCCTGTGGATCGTGCTGTTCACGGAGCGGGTCAAGCGCTGGGGGCGCAAGCTCGTCGACGCGATCCGCCTGGGCGGGTCGACGACGGCGCAGACCACCGTCCGCGTCACCGTCCTGCTGCTGGTGGGGCTGTGCACGGTCGCGGAGGTCTTCGACCTCGACGTCGTCCTGGGCGCCTTCGCGGCGGGGTTCATCCTGCGCTACGCGCTGCCGGACGGGAACCGGGAGTTCGAGGAGAAGCTCGACGGCCTCGCCTACGGCTTCTTCGTCCCGATCTTCTTCGTCACCTCCGGCATGGGCATCACCCTGGAGATGAGCGCCTCCGCGCTCATCAGCCTGGGCGCCTTCCTCATCCTCCTCGTCCTCACGCGCGGGCTGCCGGTGTGGCTGGCGGCACGCCTGGAGCGCCGCCGTGACGGGTCTCGGTCCTACTCGATGCGCCAGAGCCTCCAGATCGCCGTCTACTCGACGACGGCGCTGCCGATCATCGTGGCCGTCACCCAGGTCGCGACGAACGCGGGCGCCATGTCCGACTCCTTCGCCTCGACCCTGGTCCTGGCGGGTGCGCTCAGCGTCCTCGTCATGCCGACCCTCGGCCTGCTCCTGTCCAACGAGACCGACCACGCGCCCGCCGTCGAGGCGCTCGGTGTCGTCCAGGGGCCCGTCGACGCCGCGGGGCGCGGGGCTGACGACCACGCCGCCGCCTCGGGGCGCCTCGACGAGGGGCCCGGCGAGCTCCTCCACTCCGAGCCGCGCCGCCCGGCCGGCCTCGACGAGGCTCCCTCCCCGGCGAGCCCGGCCCAGGCCCGTGAGGGCTCGACGCCGCCGCCGACCCATCGCTCCGAGGCGCGCGGTCGGCGCGGTCGGGGGCGCGGCGCGCGAACGGGGGACGCGTGGTCGCCGGCCTCGGCGTCGTCGGCCGCCCAGCCGGTGCGGCGCGGTCACGACGCCGCCTTCCACCCCCACGGCCTGTCCGAGGCGGAGGCGCGTCGTCTGGCCGAGCGGCTCGCCCAGATCGACGAGGAGCGCGCGCTGTGGCGCGAGCAGATGCGCCGCCAGATGCACCTCGACCGCGAGGAGTCCCAGCAGCGCCGTGCCGTCCTGCGCGCCCAGGCCCGCGAGCACCGGCGCGAGGAGCGCGCGGAGATGAAGGCGCTGCGCGAGCAGGCCGCCCGGGCCCGCCGAGAGGAGCGCGCCCGCGCCAAGGCCGACCAGGAGGCCCGCGCCCGGGCCGAGCGGGAGGTCCGGGCCGGGGCCGGGGAGAAGGCCGGCGGGCGGTTGCGCCGCATGGCGTCCCGCCGGTCGGCCCGCCGCGGGCACCGCTGATCACTCATGAAGGAGCCCCGATGACCCGCAAGATGATCCTCGACCTCGACACCGGGATCGACGACGCCCTCGCCATCGCCTACGCCGTGGCCAGCCCCGAGGTGGAGCTCGTCGGCGTCACCACCACCTACGGCAACGTCACCGTGGGGACCGCCGCGCGCAACACCCTCGCGGTCCTCGAGGCCCTCGGCGCCGGCGACGTCCCCGTCCACCTCGGCCGCTCGCACTCGCGCACGACCACCTCCTTCGCCCCCACGGACCACGCCGCCCGCATCCACGGCCGCAACGGCCTGGGCGAGGCGGCCTTCCCCGAGCCCGTCGGGCGCCCCACGGACCGCGACGCCGTCGACGTCATCATCGAGGCCGCCCACCACTGGGGCGAGGACCTCCTCTACGTCCCCACCGGCTCCTCGACGAACATCGCCGCCGCCCTGGAGGCGGACCCCTCCATCAGGGACCTCATGGGGTCGATCACGATGATGGGCGGAGCGCTCACCGTCGAGGGCAACGTCAGCCCCTTCAGCGAGGCCAACATCTCCCAGGACCCCGAGGCCGCCGACCTCCTCATGCGCTCGGGCGCGCCCGTCGTCATGGTGGGGCTCGACGTCACCCACCAGACGCTCCTCACCAAGACGGAGACGAGCGCGTGGCGAGAGACGGGCACCGAGGCCGGCCGCCTCTTCGCGGAGATGACGGACTACTACATCGACTTCGAGTCCGAGGCGGTCGGCATCCCCGGCTGCGCGCTCCACGACCCGCTCGCCGTCGCCGTCGCCATCGACCCGGGCCTCGTCACCCTCCTGCCCATCAACATGCAGGTCGACCTCGACGGCGCGACCCGCGGCCGCACCATCGGGCGGCTCGACGGCCTGTCCGACCCGGTGAAGTCCGCCCGCGTCGCCGTCGAGGTGGACGCCGAGCGCTTCCTGGGCGAGTTCACGCGCCGCGTGGGCGGGCTGCTCGCGCGCTGAGGCGTTCCGATGACGTGCGCCGTCTGCGCGGTGGGGCACCGGATGCCTTGCTTCGCACCGGTTGCACGCTCTTCCCGTGCGGGGAACCGGTGCAGCGGGTGCGAGGCCGTGCAGCGGATGCATCCGCGTCGTACCCAGCCCGTAGGGTGGCCCCATGGCCCGCGAGATCACCGAGGAGGACTGGCCCGCACGCGTCACCGATGAGCAGATCATCGAGCGGGTCGGCGGCCAGGCGTTCCTGCGCGGGCGCCGCTACGCCGACGAGGGGCGCGTCCTCGCCCTGTCCGTCTCCGGCGGCGGCGACATCCTCATGGCGCAGGTCCGCGGCTCCAACGGCCGCGCCTACCAGTCCATGCTCTACGCGCGCCGCCACGGCGACCGCACCACCTGGACCGGCTCCTGCTCCTGCCCCGTCAGCAGCGACTGCAAGCACACCGCCGCCGTCCTCCTCGCCGCCCGCGCGGAGGCCCTCGCCGGGCAGGACGACGGCCCCGCGGACTGGGAGAAGGAGCTCGCCGGCCTCCTGCGCGTCTCCGAGCCGGACACGCGCGCCATGGCCCTCGAGGTCGCCGAGGTCCCGCGCCCCGGCTGGCCGGGCGACTCGGGACTGACTCTCCTGCCGCTCGTTGAGGGCAAGCGCGGCTGGAACCGCCAGGGCGCCGCCTGGAACCAGGTCCTCGGCGGGTCCCTGCGCGGCGAGGTCGCCGACGACGTCCTGCGCGCCGTCCAGGAGATCGGCCGCATGGCCCCCAACGGCTTCTACTACGCCGAGGACCGCGTCGCCCTCGACGAGACGCCCCACCGCGTCTGGGAGGTGCTGCGCCGCGGAGTCGCCGCCGGACTCGTCCTCACCACCTCCCAGAAGGGCGGCGCGGCCGTCCGCATCGAGTCCGGCCTGCGCGCCGGGGTCCGCCTGGCGCGCACCGGTGAGGGAGGCACGGGGGACCTGTCCATCGAGCCGATGCTCGAGCTCGAGGCCGTGCCCGGCGTCCCCGTGGGCCCGCGCGGCGAGGCGCCCGAGCTCAGGCGGATCGGCGGCCCGGTCCACGGCTTCTACACGTGGTGCCCCGACGGCTCCCTGCTCCTCATGCCGGTCGAGCCCGCCCCGGACGAGGTCCTCGCCCGCGTCCTGTCCGGCGCGGCCCGGCCGATCGTCGTGCCCGAGGCCGACGTCGAGCGCTTCCAGGCCGAGAACCTCGAGGCCCTCACCCGCGCCGTCCCCGTCCTCGAGGTCGACGCAGGCCTCGCCGTCCCCGAGCCGACGAGCCTGCGCGCCGTCCTGCGGATCACCGTGGTCGGCCAGGCGCACACCGCGAGCACCTCCTGGTGGATGCGCTACGTGACCGCCGACGGCGAGGTGCGCCGCGAGGAGGAGGTCGGCGACCTCGACGGGGAGGGGACCGGCGGCTTCCGGCCCCTGCCCGGGGCCGACGGCGCCCGGCCCGGTCGCGCCCCGGAGGGGCCCGGGTGGGCATCCGCCGACGCCGCCGCGCTCGCGGACGACCCCCGGGCCCGAGTCGCCGACGGCGCTGCCGACGGCGGCGGGGGAGCGACGTCGTCCGGTGACCGGTCCGGCAGCACGGCCCCGGGGCCCGAGGGGCCGGGTACGCCCCGGGACCTCGCGGGGGAGCGGCGCCTCGCCCGCGACGTCATCACCCTCCTCATCCCGCTCGCGGCCGAGCACGGCGTCCTGTGGAACCGGCGCCGTCTCACCGGCATCGCCACCGCCAAGCTCGTCGCCCGCACCGTGCCCGCCCTGGAGCGGCTGGACGCCTTCGACGTCGAGCTCCTCGGCGACGTCCCCGCCTACCGAGAGGCCGAGGAGACGCCCCTCGTCGTCACCGACGTCGCCGAGGACCGCGGTGGTCGGCCCGACTGGTTCTCCCTGCAGGTGCGCGTGCGCGTCGGTGAGGACGACATCCCCCTCGAGCGCCTCATGCAGGCCGTCGCCACGAACACCTCCGAGGTCATGCTCGACTCCGGCGTGTGGGTCAACGTCGACCGCCCTGAGCTCATCGCCCTCGCCCGGCTCATGGAGGAGGGGCGCGACCTCGAGGACCCCGCGGCCAAGGGCTCGGGCGCCATGCAGGTGACGCCCTTCCAGGCCGGGTACTACCAGGAGCTCGTGCGCCTCGGAGTCGTCGGGGAGCAGACGAGGCGCTGGCGCGAGGGCGTCGGTCGGCTCCTCGAGATGACGGCGCCCGGTGCCGGGAGGCGCAGCGCTCCACCGGAGGACGCGGCTGCGGACGGCGACAGGGGTGACGGTGCCGACGGCACCGCTGGAAGGGGCGCCGACGCCGGTACCGGCGCCGCGGACGCCGTCGTCGGCACTGCTGAGGCCGAGGCCTCCGGGGCCGCGGCCCCGACCGATCCCACCGACCCGACGGCGGTGCCCGCACCTGCCGGCCTGCTCGCCGAGCTCCGCCCCTACCAGCTCGACGGCTACCGCTGGCTGCACCTCCTGCGCTCCACGGGCCTGGGCGGGGTCCTCGCCGACGACATGGGCCTCGGCAAGACCGTCCAGGTCCTCGCCGAGGTGCAGCGCACGGTCGAGGAGCGCGCCGCCACGCCCGGCGGACCAGTGGTCGGCCCCGAGGGCCACGCGCCCGTCCTCGTCGTCGCGCCCACGAGCGTCGTCTGCTCCTGGGTGGAGCAGGCCGCCCGCTTCACACCGGGGCTGCGCGTCGCCGCCGTCACCCGCACCGCCGCCAAGCGCGGCCGGGCGCTCGCGGAGATCGCCGCCGAGGCCGACGTCGTCGTCACGAGCTACACGATCGCCCGCCTCGACGAGGAGGAGATGACCGGCGTCGACTTCTCCTGGGTGGTGCTCGACGAGGCCCAATTCGTCAAGAACCACACCTCGGCGACCTACCGGGCCGTCCGTCGCCTGCGCACGCCGTCGACCGTCGCCATCACGGGCACCCCCATGGAGAACTCGCTCATGGACCTGTGGTCCCTCATGAGCATCTCCGCCCCCGGGCTCCTGCCCGGGCCCGAGCGCTTCACCGCCGTCTACAAGCGACCCATCGACCGTGGCTCCTCGGCGGCGCTGGCGGCCCTGCGCGCACGCGTCCACCCCTTCATGCTGCGGCGCACCAAGGACCAGGTCGCCGGGGACCTGCCGGAGAAGACCGAGCAGGTGCTCTCCGTCGAGCTCGTCCCCGCGCACCGCCGCGCCTACGAGCAGCGGCTCAGCCGGGAGCGCCAGAAGGTCATGGGCCTCCTCGAGGACGACACGACGCAGGCCCGCTTCACGGCGCTCAAGTCGCTCACCACTCTGCGGCTCATGGCCCTCGATCCCGCCCTCGTCATGGACGAGGAGAGGGCCCCAGTTGAGGCTGACGGCGCCTCGGACGCCCCGGCCGACGTCGCCAGTGCTGCGGCCGGCCACCGGGCCGAGGCGGAGCGCACCGATGGCGGCCCCGCCGACAAGGCGGGCGCGGGCAAGGCCTCCGCGCGCCGCCGCAAGCCGACCGCGAAGGTCCAGGTGCTCCTCGACCAGCTCGGCCCCGTCGTCGCCGAGGGGCACAAGGCCCTCGTCTTCAGCCAGTTCACGCGCTACCTGTCGGGCGTGCGCGAGGAGCTCGAGGCCGCCGGGATGCGCACCGCCTACCTCGACGGCACCACCTCGAACCGGCAGGGCGTCATCGACTCCTTCCGCGCCGGCGAGGCCGACGTCTTCCTCATCTCCCTCAAGGCCGGCGGCTTCGGCCTCACCCTCACCGAGGCGGACTACGTCTTCCTCCTCGACCCGTGGTGGAACCCGCAGGCCGAGGAGCAGGCGGTCGACCGCGCCCACCGCATCGGCCAGGACAAGCCCGTCATGGTCTACCGGCTCGTCTCCGAGGGCACCATCGAGGAGAAGGTCATGGCACTCAAGGAGAAGAAGGCCGAGCTCTTCGAGCGGGTCGTCGAGGGCTCCGACGACGACGTCCACGCCGTCGCGGCCGCACGCGGGGCACGCAGCCGCGCCCAGCTCACCGCCGCCGAGATCCGCGAGCTCCTCGGCGGCTGAGGGCGGGCCTCCACAGGCGTGGTCCTGAGGGCCCTCTCCCCAGACGGCGGGCGGCTCCGAGCGGACAGGACCCCTGGTCGCGGAGCCTGGGTCCGCGGGCCCGGTGCCCGCGACGTCCCGGAACGAGCCCTGTCAGGCGGCCGTCGGGTCAGCACCCGGCCAGTCCGTCGCCCGGGCGAGGGACGTCCTGCTCCACGAGGAGGAACCATGTCCCCTGCACTCTCCGCGTCCCGTCGCACGCTCGACGCGGCGCGCACGTCCTGGCTGCTCGCCCACCCGGGCGCCGGCGGTGAGCTCGCCCGGCACCTCGGCGCCGGCACCGGGCCCGACGGCGGCTCCCTCCGCTCCGGTCCCGCCGCCCCCGACGGCACCGCCGACCCGGGCGGTGAGGCCGGCATGGCGACCGCCGAGTACGCCATCGGCACCCTCGCCGCCGCGGCCTTCGCCGGGCTGCTGCTCGCCATCATGCGCTCCGGCTCGCTCACCGGGATGCTTCAGCAGGTCATCGAGTCCGCCCTCTCGGTCGGCTGACGGTCATGAGCCCTCAGCGAGCGGGGCGTGGCGGGTGCCCGAGCCGGCTCCAAGGGCTGGGGGAGGAGGCCGGCATGGTGACGGCGGAGACCGCCGTCGCCATGCCGGCCGTCGTCCTCGTGCTCCTCCTCGTCCTGTCCGGGGTGAGCGCCGGCGTCACCCAGCTCCGCGTCACCGACGCCGCCCGCGTGGCCGCCCGGGCTGCCGCCATCGGCGAGGACCCGCTCGCCGATGGGCAACGGGCCGGGGGCGTCGTGAGTCTCAGCGTCGAGCGCGGGGACCTCACCTGCGTGACCGCGAGCCGTCAGGTGGCCGGACCGCTCGGCGCCGTCGGCGTCACGGCCCGCAGCAGGGTCTGCGCCTACACCGAGCCGGGGGAGGGATGAGGGGCGTGGTGCGCAGCCGCGTGAAGGACGGCCCCCGCTCGGAGCGGGGCTCCGGAACCGTCCTCATGACCGGCGTCATCGCGGCGCTGCTCGTCGTCGCGCTCGGCGTCGCCGGGCTCATGAGCGCTCAGGCCGCCGCTGGTCGTGCGCGCGCCGCCGCGGACCTCGCGGCCCTGGGCGGCGCGCCGGCCCTGACCTCGGTGAGGGCGCCGGGGGACCCGTGCGCCGTCGCCGAGCGCGTGGCGGCGGCAGACGCAGCGGTCCTGCGGTCCTGCGAGGTGTCCGGCGAGGACGTCACCGTCGAGGTCGGCGTCGAGGTCCGGGTGCTCGGCGTCGGTCGGGTCGCGGTCGGGGTGGCACGGGCAGGGCCCGTCGACGGGTGAGCGGGCCAGCAAGGGCCGCCACCCCCAAAATTCTTGAACGAATGTTCTGGAACGAGTATTCTTCAATTCATGGGACGACCCCGACAGTTCAGCGAGCCCGACGCCGTCGCCGCGGCCTCGACCGTCCTCGTCCGCCGCGGCTTCGCCGGCACGAGCGTCGACGACCTCGTGCGCGCCACCGGCGTCAACCGCGCCAGCCTCTACGGCGTCTTCGGCTCCAAGGACGGCCTCTTCCGCCGCTGCCTCGCCGCCGCCCTCGCGGTGCTCGCCGGCGCGGACGGCGAGCAGCCCGACGCCGGCGCTGCGCCGACCCGACTCCCGGACCGGGCGACGGCCCTCGACCTCGTCCTCGTCGCCCTCATGGAGCTCGCCCCCGACGACGCCGTTCTCGCGGCCGACCTCGTCGAGCACCTCCGCCGGGCAGGCGTCACCGCCGTCGACCTCGGCGCCCGGGCCCTCGAGCGCGCCGACGTCGTCGAGCCCGCCTGAGCACCACCGAACACCGTCCAGCTGACAGCATCACGCACCCGAGCCACGAGGAGAACCCGATGAGCAGCTCCCGCAACACCGTCACCCTCGAGCCCGCCGGCGAGCCGACGCACCTCGTCGTCGAGCCCCGCGGCATGGACAAGGTCTGGTCCTTCCGCAACGAGCTGCGGATCCCGCTCGGGCACGTCCGCGGCGCCACCTACGACGCCGGCCTCAAGCGCGAGCCCAAGGGACTGCGCGGCCCGGGCCTCGGCCTGCCGAACAAGCTCGCCGGGACCTTCCACACGGACGGGACCAAGCAGTTCTGGAACATCGCAGGCTTCGAGAACGTCCTCGTCATCACCCTCGAGGACGAGGAGTTCACCGCCCTGTACCTCTCGGTCGTCGACCCGGAGGGTCTCGCCCGCGCGATCAACGCCGCCGTGGCGCGAGCCTGAGGCTGACTGGCTGCGACCTCGATTCGGCACGGCGACGGTCGCAGGGGCGACCGCGCGCCGGCGCCTCAGGCGGTGGGGTCCTCCGTCTGCGCACCCACGGGTGACGTGCCCGGATCGTCGTCCGACGCCGTCCCCGGCTCGCCGTCCGGCGCCGCCGCGAGCAGCAGCCGGAGCAGGAGGATCGCCCCGGCCTTGTCCAGCGGCTCGTTGTTGTTGCCGCACTTGGGGGACTGGACGCAGCTCGGGCAGCCGTTCGTGCAGGCGCAGCCCTCGACGACGGCGAGCGTCGCCGCCAGCCACTCCCGACCCGCCCGGTAGCCGCGCTCCGCGAAGCCCGCACCGCCGGCGTGACCGTCGTGCACGAAGACCGTCGGCATCATCGTCTGCGGGTGGACGGCGATCGACAGCCCGCCGATGTCCCAGCGGTCGCAGGTCGCCAGCAGCGGCAGCATCCCGATCGACGCGTGCTCCGCCGCGTGCAGCGCGCCCGGCAGCATCGCGGGTGTGATTCCCGCGGCCTCGGTGACCTGCGCCGGCACCGTCCACCAGACGGCAGCGGTGGGCAGGACGTGCTCCGGCATCGCGAGCTGGTGCTGGGAGACGACCTCCATCCCGGGGACGGCCAGCTTCGCGTAGGAGACGACCTGGCTCGTCACCTCCACCGAGCCGAAGGACCACGTGATCCCGTCCGCCCACGCCTGCGTCTCCCGCTCCGCGATGATGCGGACGCTCGACTGCTCCTTGGTGCGCGTGCGGTAGCCGACCGCCGACTTCTCCGAGACGATCGCCGCCTCGTCCGTGAGCTCGTCGACGACGTAGGTGCGGCCCTGGTGGATGTAGACCGCTCCCTCGTGGACCGTCGAGTCCACCGCGGCGCCGTCGACCGTGCCGATGACGGTCCCGGTGGCGCCGTCGACGACGGGCAGCTCGGGTGGGCCGTCCCCGCGCAGGCTCGTGAGGTCCTGCGGGCGACCCGGCAGATTGACGTTCCAGAACCAGCCCGAGGGGCGGCGCCGCAGCGCCCCTCGCGCCTCGAGGTCCGTGAGGAAGGAGTCGTCCGGCAGGCCGAAGAGCGCGAGGTCCTCCTCGCGCAGCGGTGACTCCGAGGCGGCCGCGCACAGGTGCGGGGCGAGGACGTAGGGGTTCGACGGGTCGAAGACCGTGGCCTCCGGGGCCGCGAAGACGTCCTGCGGGTGGTGGACGAGGTAGGCGTCCAGCGGGTTGTCGGAGGCGATGAGGACGGCGACGCCCCGGCTGCCCGCGCGTCCCGCACGCCCCGCCTGCTGGCCGAGCGAGACGCGCGTGCCCGGCCAGCCGGAGATGATGACGGCGTCGAGGCCGGTGACGTCGATGCCGAGCTCGAGGGCGTTCGTCGTGGCCAGGGCCCTCAGGCGGCCGCGGCGCAGGTCGGTCTCGAGGGCGCGCCGCTCCTCGGGCAGGTACCCGCCGCGGTACGCCATGACGGTCCCCATGAGCTCGGGCATGGACATGCCGAGGGTCTGGCGGGCGCGCTCGGCGACGATCTCCGCGCTGCGGCGCGAGCGGACGAAGACGAGGGCGCGTGCGCCGACGCTCATGAGGTCGACGAGCAGCTCGGCGGCCTCGATGACCGCGGAGCGGCGGGCTGAGGGGTCCTCCGTGGGGTCGTTGGAGTCCGGGCCGGCTGGGGTGCTGGAGGCGGCGGGCGCGGGGGCTGCGCCGTCGTCGGCTGAGCCGGTCAGCGCCGTAGCTCCACCCGCACCGTCGGACCGTCCCCGCTCGGGCTCGCGGCCCGGGAGGTCGCCGGTCCCTGTGGCTCCGGCGGCGCCGTCGGCCGCGGCCTTGAGCTCGAGGGCCTCTGGCGAGTTCTCCCAGGCGATCCACGGGTCGCGCAGCGCCGGCTGCCACAGGGCGAGGGTGCGCTCGCCGGCCGGGGCGCCGTCCTCGGTGACGGCGACGACGTCGCCCGGCTCGACCCCGATGAGGCGGGCTGCTGTGAGGGCCGGCTCGGCCGCCGTCGCCGACGCGCACAGCACCACCGGTTCCGGGCCGTCCGGTCGCAGCCGCCGTACGAGGCGCAGGAGGCGGCGCAGGACGAGGGCGACGTGCGCGCCGAGGATCCCGCGGTAGGCGTGGCACTCGTCGATGACGACGTAGCGCAGTGAGCGCAGGAAGCGCGTCCACCGCTCGTGGCCGGGAAGGAGGGAGAAGTGCAGGAAGTCCGGGTTGGTGAGGACGACGTCGGCGTGGCTGCGGGCCCAGTCCCGCTCGGGCAGGGGCGTGTCCCCGTCGCAGGTGCCTGTGCGGACCGTGCGTACGGACTCGGCGGCGGTGCCGGCGGCGCGTTGGACGGCCTCGAGCTCGGCGGTGAGGCTCTCGAGGGCGGCGGCCTGGTCCGCGGCGAGGGCCTTGGTGGGGGAGAGGTAGAGGGTGGTGGGGCGCTTGCCGTAGGAGGAGATGCGGTTGGCGCGGCCGGCGTCGTCGGCGTCGCGCTGCGCGGCGAGGACGTCGGAGAGGGCCGGGAGCCAGGCGGCGAGCGACTTGCCCGAGCCGGTGCCCGTGGAGATGACGGTGTGGTGGCCGGAGTGGACGGCGTCGGCGGAGGCCTCCTGGTGCGTCCAGGGGAGGGTGACGCCGAGGCGGCCGTAGGCGGCGATGAGGTCCGGGTCCGCCCAGGCGGGCCATGCGCCGTGCGTGCCCGGGCGGGCGGGGGTGCGCTGGAGGTGGACGAGGCGGCCGTCGCGCGCACCGATGGACTCGAGGAGCTCGGTGAGGTCCCGCGCGGGCGCGTGGGGCGGGACGGCTGGGCTGGTCACGGGCCCAGTGTGCACCGGGGGTGGGACGAGAATTGGGCGGCTGCCCAGTGGAACAGCCGTTGTGAACGCTGGTTCGATGGTGGAAGGGACGACGGGCACGCAACTGAGACCGCAGAGTGACCCGCCGCGGCGGTGCCGGCGCGCAGAATGAGCCAGGCCCGACCCGGGCCCCGACCGAGGAGAGACCATGAGCGAGCAGACTGAGCCGGAGAGCACGGACGCGGCTGGCACGCGCGACTGGGCGGAGGTCTCGCTCATCGAGGTCGCCCCGGGAGTGGCCGTGGTGCTCGGTGACCACGTCCCCGAGGGACTCGAGGTCGAGCCCTTCGGTCTCGGTGAGCAGCAGGACCAGCGCCTCGCGGACGCGCTCTCGCTCGCCGTGTCGAGCGCCAACGTCGGCGCCACGGCCGCCAGCACGCTCGTCAGCGTGCAAGGGCTCGTGAGGCTCGCCCCCGAGACGATCCAGCAGATGAAGACCATGACGCCGCTGGTCAAGGACGGGTGGAACCTCGGCGCCCTGATGAACGGCACCAAGTTCGGCGCCTCCGTGCGCGGGACGTCGGCGGTCGACGCCGAGGCGGCGCTGGCTGCCACGAGCCTCGGACCGCAGATGGCGCTCCTCGCGATCAGCGCCCAGCTCGCCTCCATCTCCCGACGCGTCGACGAGAACATCGACCTCACCCGCGACGTCCTTGAGGCCCTCCACGCCGACCACTGCCACGCGATCAAGGCGATGTACGACGAGATCGACGATGCCCTCGAGACCGCGCGCGACGCCGGCTCCGTGACGGCGGGCAACGTCGACCGGATCAAGCACCTGGGGCCGAGCCTGCGCAAGGAGCGCGCGTACTTCATCGGCGAGGTGAACAAGCACGTCACCGCGCTCGACGCGGACTACGCGGGGCGTCGCAAGTACCTCACCGAGAACGGCCGTCGGATCGTCGGCGACCTCCAGGGGCTCCTCATGGCGGAGACTGCCTCCCACCGCTTCCACATGCTCTACGCCGCCTCACTCGCCAGCAGCCCCGACCGCTCGGAGGCCGAGGACAAGACGCTGCGGTCCATCGCCGAGCGAGGGATCAGACAGCACGAGGACGTCATGGAGCGCATCGCCGCGCTCCTCGCCCAGCTCGACGCGCACGTCCAGCTCGCAGACGTCCTCACTGGGCACGCGCTCGACCCTCGCGACATCATGGCTCGGCGCCGTCAGAGCGCAGCGACCGCCGTGACGGGAATGGCTGAGTACGTCGCCGCACTCATGGGGCGCGCTTACAGCGAGCCCGAGCCGCTCGTCCCCGCCGTGACTCGCGCCGACGAGGAGCCTGCCGAAAAGGTTCTCAAGGTGCTGCGCTGGGTGCTCCCCGAGGACGAGACCCTGCTGGCACTCGCGGACCTCGAGCCCCGCAGGGTTGGTGCCGGGGCCGGTGTCCTCGCGGTGACGCAGCGCAGCCTCATCCTCGCCGACCGCCGTGACCTACTCGCCGACGGCATCCTCACCAGCTGGGACTCCCTCGACGACGTCCGGTACGTCCGGTACCGGGAGGAGAAGGGGGGCGGACGACTTGACGTCATCCTCAAGGACGCCGACCGCCACGTGTCCATCGCCGGGGCGGTCGCCGATGATGAGGCCCGGGCGAGCGCCGGCAGGATCGTCGATCTGCTGACGGCCGCTGCCCACACCCCCGTCGAGGAGAAGCGCACGAGCGAGCTCCTGCAGACCTCGCCGACGCGGGCTGAGCTGCTCGCGGGGCGCACGGGCGAGTGAACTGCAGTCGCCGAGTTGATCGCGCTGCCCACTGATTCCGCCCGAAGGCCGCCTGGAAGCAGGGGGCCCATTGTGTCCCGATCGTGATCGGCAACAAGCACATCGGCAACTGCTATCGGTCATAGCGTTCCTACGAGATCGCCACGTGCTGCACCGACGCAGCGCCTGGTGCCATGCAACCAAGGAGACGTCATGAGCGCACACGATCCGGGCACTATCCGGGCTGCATTCGAGTCCTTCGGCCGATACGTCTACATGCTCGCCGACCCCGCCACGGGAGTCCCGTTCTACGTCGGAAAGGGGACCGGTGAGCGGGCGAAGTCGCACGAGAACGCGGACACCGTGCGCGAGCTTCTCGCAGTGACGAGTGATCTCGAGGACGATGAGGTGCCGCAGGACAGCGTGGAGCGTGAGCTCTCCGCGAAGGATCGGGCCCTGGTGCATTGTGGTGGGGAGCCCGAGATCTGGATCGTCCGCCAGGGGATGACTCTCGGTGAGTACACGGCGGTCGAAGCCGCCTTGATCGATCTCCTCATGACGATGCGCATCTCGCCTACCTCCCCGGGCTCCCTCCCCGTACCACTCGGTCTCGGGGGCGAGCAGCTGACCAACCTTCGCCGAGAGAAGGCCCGGGGCTTCGGCATCCAGCTTCTCGACGACATCCTCGATGAGTTCGCCGTCGAGCCACTGGACAGTGCAGCAGACGAACGCGGCCTGCAGGGCGGCCGGCCCATTGGCTTCATCTCCATCACGCTGGGCGGCTGGCACGAGCAGGAGGAGGATCTCTCGAGCAACCGTTCTGGCCCACGTCGCCACCGTCATGGCTACGGCTACAAGCACGAGTGGCTTCGGCCGACCGAGCGGGATAAGCACCTCGATGAGATTGCCCTGTCCGCTGCCGGTTGGTGGCGCATCGATCCGGGACACGTGCAGCGGGACGACATCAACTACGCCGTCGTCGAGCATCACGGCATCAGTCGAGCCGTCATGCGTATCGACCATGACTCGTGGGACTACGACCCGGCTAGCAGGCGTCGGAGCTTCGACTACGAGCTGCTTCAGCCGGGTGACGACCTCTTCGACCTCCTCGTCGGGCCGCACGGAAAGCGTCTGCCATCGCGCAAGCGCGGGGCCATGGGAGTCGTGCGCTACTGGCCAGATGGCGTGACGAGCGCCAACTGGAACGATGCGTCCCTGGCGTGAGCTGTTGCTGGGCGCGGCTCACTCCGCGTCGACCACCAGCATTCGCCGCAACGGCATCCGGCTGCGCCACCGCGGTGGGAGGTCGCCGTAGTACCGCAGCGTGAGGTCCGTGACCTCTGTGCCCGAGAAGAGCCGGAGATTCTGCCGCTCCCGCTCGACGCTCAGCGCCTCGGAGGAGTACGAGCCAAGAGTGAAGAAGAGCCCCGCCTCGTCCTTGTCGAGCGTGCCGATGAGCTGCTGCACCGCAGGCCGCCCCTGCGTCTCAGCGGTGTGCTTGCACTGGACCTTGATGATTGGAGGCTCGACGCCGAGGAGGTCTCGGTGGGCGATGACATCCACCCCGCCGTCGCCGACGTATCGGGTCACCCGGCTCTCGTAGCCCATGCAGCGCAGCAGGTCCGCGGTGAACTGCTCGAACTCCTCATGGCTGAGGTCGTTCTTGAGGACGTCGGCGACGAAGTCCCGGGTGTGCTGGTCGATGTCGTCGGCGGTGGGCATGAGGGCCTCGGAGTCGGGGATGTCCGCACGAACTTCATCGTCAGCGGCGACCGCCTGGGGCTGCCGCGTCGACGCGAACTCCTCCTCGCTCCCGGCGGTGATGAAAAAGAGGAACTCCTGCCGGTGCCGGTGGACGCCGAACATCGTGATGGCGGAGCCGATCTCGGCGGGGGCGCTCTGCGAGAAAAGCGTGCGGGTGACACCCGTCTTGAGCCACTCGACCTGGCGGTGGTGGGGCTGGCGCCCGTCCTGTGCGTCGAACTCGTAGCCGCCCGTGATCCTCCCGAAGGCCAGGGTCCGGTCCTGCTTGTTCGGGAAGACCAGCAGGTCGCCGATCTGAGCCTCGAATGTGAAACGGCGAAGGGTGCCCGCCGTCCCGGGGACGGCGCCACGCTTCATCTCGGGGAACTTGTCCGCGACCGCCACGCGCATCCGCAGCTGGTTGTCGCCGATCGCGTGCAGGTCCCCGACCGCGCCCCAGCCGATCGCGACGTAGCCGCCGTCGATGAGCTCCTGGCCGCGGACGTCGTTGTGCAGGCCCCAGAGGCGTGGTGAGTCGTTCACGAGCGTGGAGTGTACGGGCGGTGCGGTGGCGGTGTGCGGGCTGCGGTCACGGCGTCGTCAGCCGAAGAACGCGTTGTCCGGGGCTGCGTGGATGAAGGTGCCGACGTCCAGGACGTCGGCGGAAGGGGCGTCCGGCTGGCCGTCAGGCTGCCGCTCCGGCGTCGTCGGGCAGCGTGATGCTGATGCGGCCGCCCAGGGCTCGGACGACCCGGCTGACCGTCTGGAACGACGGGTTGCCGCTCAGCGCGAGCGAGTTGTAGAGGGACTCCCGACCGACTCCGACCTCGCTCGCGATGGCGCTCATGCCCTTCGCTCGTGCGACGTCTCCGAGCGCCGCCTGCAGGAGGGTCGGGTCGTCATCGGCCGTGGCCTCGTCGAGGTAGGCGATGATCACCTCCGGAGTGTCGAGGTACTCGGCGGCGTCCCAGGTGCTCAGGCTCATGTCCGGTCCCCTTCCTTGCTCAGGTCCGTGAGGATCAGACGGGCCGGCTGCTGCGTGGCACCTCGATCGTATCTTCTGGGATACGTCTGGAGGGTTGCAGACCCTCGGTGACGGCGAGCGGAGTTGGGTGCGATCAAGGTTTCGAGTTTTTCGAATTGCCGATATTGTCGGTGCATGACCACCACTGCGGCTGAGACCCCGTCGACGGTTCTTCCTCCCGAGGACCTCGAGCCCATGCTCGACCTGTCCCGCTTCCTCGCACGGACCGATGGACCCGCGGCCCTCGTCGGTCCCGACGGCCAGGTCGTGGACCTGCCGGCGCAGGTGTTCGACGTCGTCGTCGATGTCGTGCGGGCGATGGAGCGCGGCAAGGCGATCACGATCGCGCCCGTTGACCAGATGCTCACCACCCAGGAGGCCGCGGACTTCCTCGGCGTGAGCCGCCCGACCGTCGTCAAGCTCCTCGAGTCGGGCCGTATCCCCTTCGTGCAGCCCGGCGCCAGCCGGCACCGCCGCGTCCGCCTCGAGGACGTCGTCGCGTACCAGCGGCAGACGGCGACGGAGCGGGCCTCCATCCTCAGTGACATGACCGCGGACGCCGTCGAGCTGGGCCTGTACGACGAACCCGCCGACTACAACGCTGCCCTCCGTCGAGCTCGTCACGGGAGGGACTGACAGGGCATGGCCCGTTTCTCCGCCCTGCTGGACGCCTGCGTCCTCGTGCCCGTCGCGCTCGCGGACACGCTCCTGCGGGTCGCCGAGCAGGGCCTCTACCGCTCCCTGTGGAGTGCACGGATTCTCGATGAGACCGTCGCGGCGATCGAGGAGGTCCATCCCGATCTCCAGGCTGGGGCTGCCCGGCGTCGCACCGACCTGATGGACAGAGCCTTCCAGGACGCCTCGGTCTCCGGCTGGGATGGACTGCTATCCGCGCTCAGCCTCCCGGACCCCGACGACGCGCATGTCCTCGCCGCTGCCATCGTCGGGCGCGCCGACGTCATCGTCACCTTGAACCTCAAGGACTTCCCACAGACCCTGCTCGAGCCGTACGAGATCGAGGTGATCGGACCGGACGAGTTCCTCCTCGACCAGCTGGACCTCGCCCCGGATCTCGTCCTCGAGGCGGTCCGACGACAGGCCGAGGACAGTCGGCGGCCTCATGTCGATCTGAATGCCCTCCTGGAGCACCTGGCACGGTGCGGTGTCCCGCAGTTCGCCGCGGCGGCACGCGCGCGGCAGTGGCGTATCGCGGACAGGTAGGGAGCCCGTCTGGGGTCCGGAATGACCGATGGAGCCCTCACCAGCGCTTGCAGCGCGCACAGCGGTAGACGCTCTTGCCAGCCGTCGACGCCGTCGGCGCCTCCCGCTGCCGAGGAGGTCTACGGCTGCGAGTGAGCGCCCCGACTCAGGACAAACCGAGTGCTCGTTGGCAAAGTGTGCGGCCGACGGCTGCCCGGTTTGCCAACGAGTGCTCGGTTTGCGGCCGCGACCGGTGGACGGCCGGACGAGAGCACAGTTTGCGGCCGCACCCGATCGGTGCCACGGCGGACGCCCACCGGCTCGCCGGCACAGAAGCAGACATCCTCGGCAAACTGCGGCGGCGACGTCGCCACAGTTTGCCGAGGATGTCTGCTTCTGCGAGGAAGGTGCTGAGGCTGCGTGTGGGGCCGGGCGTGCCGCCCCCTCGCCACACCCCGCTCACCACACCCCGATGACGCTCCACCACAGCGGGCCGATGACCAGCCAGATCGCCATGTGCACGAGGCCGACCACGAAGCCGGTCCGCCACCAGGCGCCGAGCTCGACGTACCCGGACCCGAAGTACAGCGGCGCGGGGCCGTTGCCGTAGTGGGTGAGGCAGCCCATGAGGGTCGGGATCGCGCCGAGGAACACGGTGAGCGGCACGCCCGGCAGACCGAGCGCCAGCCCAACCCCGAGGAACACGCCGAACATCGAGGCCGTGTGCGCGGTGCCCGAGGCGAAGAGGTAGTGCGTGAGGGCGTAGACCCCGGTGAGGACCGCGAAGGCGACGAGCTCGCTCATGCCGTGCATGTGGGCGCCGACGTTGTCGCCGAGCCAACCGATGAAGCCGAGGTCGTTGAGGTAGGTGCCCATCATGACGAGGGCCGCGAACCACGTGAGGGTGTCCCAGGCGGACTTCTCGGCCTTCATCTGGTCCCAGGTGAGGGCCCCGGTGAGCAGCAGCGCACCGAGCCCCAGCAGGGCCACGGTGGTGGCGCTCATGAAGGAGTCGCCCATGACCCACAGGATGATCATCATGACGAAGACGCCGAGGGTGACCCACTCGTGGGCGGTGACCTTGCCGAGCCGCTTGAGCTCGCGCGAGGCCATGGCGGCGGCGTCGGGGGTGCGGCGGATCGTCGGCTTGTTCATCGCGTAGATGACGAGCGGGACCACGATGACGCCCACCATGCCGGGCACGACGGAGGCCATGAGCCAGCCGGGCCAGTTGACCCCGGTGACGCCGGCGGCCTCGGCGAGCTTGGCGCTCATGGCGTTCGGGGCGGCGCCGGTGAAGAAGATGACCGAGACGGCCAGGTTGAGGTTGTAGGTCGTCATCGCCAGGTAGGTGCCGAGCTTCCTGCGGCTCTCCTTGGAGTCCGGCTCGGAGCCGAAGGCCTTCGCCACGCTTATCATGACGGGGTACACGTAGCCGGAGCGCGCCGTGTTCGACGGGATCGCGGGGCTCGTGACGAGGTCGGCGAGGCCGAGGCCGTAGGCCAGACCGATGGTCGACCTCCCGAAGACCTCGACGAAGAGGTAGGCGAGGCGCTCGCCGAGCCCGGAGGCGATGACGGCGCGGGCCGCGAAGAAGGCGGAGACGATGAGCCAGATCGTGCCGTTGGAGAAGCCGGACAGGGCCGCGGAGACCTTGTCGCCGGAGTCGCCGTCGGGGGCGAGGACGCCGGTGGCGGCGCACACGGCCATCGCGAGGATGGACAGGGCGCCCATGGGGGCGGCCTTGAGGATGATGCCGACGATCGTCGCGAGGAAGATCGCGAAGAGGTGCCAGGCGGGGGCCTCGAGGCCCGACGGCGCCGGGACGATCCACAGGCCGAGCCCGATGATGAGGCTGACGGCCAGGGCCCAGGGCTTGGTCTCGTGGCCCAGCCCGATGCGCGTCGGGTCCTGCGGGGTCGGGACGGCCTCGTGGGCGCCCGTCGCCCCGCCGTCGACGGCGGCCGGCTCGATGGCGCTCGGCTCCGTCGCGCTCTGTTCGACGGCGCCGGTCTCGACGTCGCCGCCCGCGGCCGCGGGGGTGTCAGCGCCCTTGCGGCCGGGGCGCACGGCGTCGAGGAGGTTCACTTGATGTACCGGACCTTCTCGTTGAGCTTGGCCAGCGCCTCGTCCTTGCGCTGGTTGTAGGTGACCTTCTGCTGCTCGAAGATGTTGTTGCCGTGGGCGTCGATCGAGACGATCAGCGGGCCGAACTGCTTGACGCGGAAGGTCCACAGGGTCTCCGGCATGCCCAGGTCGCGCCACTCCGCGCCCTCGACCTCCTCGACCTCGGTCGCCGCGATGACGGCGTTGCCGGCGGGGAACACGCAGTGCAGGGCGCCGTACTTCTCGCAGCCGGCCTCGGTGCCGGGGCCCATGCCGCCCTTGCCGACGATGAGGCGGACACCGGTCTTCTCGATGAACTCCTCCTCGAACTTCTCCATGCGCATCGAGGTGGTCGGGCCGACGGAGACGACCTCGAACTCGTCCTTCTCCTCGTCGACGACGCGGATGATCGGGCCGGCGTGGAGGATGGCGCCCTCGTTGATGTCGACGGGCAGCTCGCGCCCGTACTCGATGAGGCGGCGGTGGGCGACGTCGCGGCAGGTCGTGATGTGACCGTCGAGGAAGATGACGTCACCGACCTTGATGTCCTCGATGTCCTCGCGCTTGATGGGGGTGGTCAGGGTGATGGTGCGGCCGGTCGCGGCCTCGGCGGCGGCCTCGGCCTCGCGCTTCTCGGCGTCGGTGGCCTCGCGCGCCTCGGTGCTGGTGGCGGTGGCGGTGTCAGTCATGGGTCTGGTCCTCGTTCTCAGTGAAGCCGTGCAGTGGTGGTGTCGTCGTCGACGTGGCGCCGCCCTCGGCCCCGGGGCTCTCGCCCGTGGGGCCCACGCGGCGCAGTGGGCTCAAAGCTCGACGCCCTTGTGGGTGAGGAGCTCGTAGCCCAGGTCCTTGTCGAAGTGGATCGTGCCGCGGCGGTGCGACCAGCAGCCGGTGTTGACGGCGACCGACAGGACGGAGGGGTGACGGGCGGAGTTCTCGATGTTGACGCCCATCGTGGAGCGGGAGCCGCCCAGGCCCTGGGGGCCGAGACCGATCGAGTCGATGGCCTCCTGGAGGTCGTCCTCGAGCTGCGCGACCTTCGGGTTGGAGGCGTGCGAGCCGACGGGCCGCATGAGCGCCAGCTTGGACATGTAGGAGGCGGCGTCGATGGAAGAGCCGATGCCGACGCCCACGAGGAGCGGCGGGCAGGCGTTGAGGCCGTAGGAGGTCATGACGTCGAGGACGAACTTCATGGCGCCCTCGTAGCCCTCGCCGGGCATGAGGGTCTTGCCCTGGCCGGGCAGGGAGCAGCCGCCGCCGGCGAGGTAGACGTGGAGGGTGAGGTCGTCGCGGCCCTCGGCGACGTCCCAGTAGATCTAGGGGGACTTGGAGTCTGCGTGGGAGCCGACGTTCGTGCCGGTGTTGTACTCGTCGAAGGTCTCGACGGTGTTGTGGCGCAACGGCGCCATCTTGGTGGCCTCGGCGATGGAGGCCTTGAGGGCCTCGGCGAGGCCGTCCATGTAGGGGAAGTGGGAGCCGACTGTGGCGAAGATCTGCACGAGGCCCGTGTCCTGGCAGGAGGGGCGCTTGAGCTCAGCCGCGAGCGACTGGTTCTTCTGCATGGTGTTGTAGATCATCGTCGCCATGGGGTTGGTCTCCTCCTCGGCGAGCGTCTTGAGCTGCGCCGTGACGTCGTCGGGGAGACGACGGGAGACGACGGAGGTGAAGCGGGCGACGACGTCGGAGAGCTCGGCGAGCTTCTCGTCGTCGATCTCGGCAATCGGGCTCTTGCCCTCGGTGCTGACGCCGGCGATGTCGATGGCGGTCACGGTGGCTCCTTCGCGAACCTGGGGTTTCGGTACGCGATGAAGACTCCTCCGATGGGAGCGGTTGGTCCTTCCGATCGGTCATCCGCCGGCCTGGGACTGTGGTCCCGACGGCGGGCCTGTCGCAGCGGTGCCGGGAGGGGCGGCGGATGAGGATCCGCCCGATGTCGCACGGTGCGTTCCCGTTGGAACGACGCCGTTCCGCGGGGCGGCGCACCGGCTTTCGAGGGCGGCCGGCAGGAGGTTCGACCTGAGGATTCACCCGGTCTGGAGGCGGGGCCGGAAGGCGTCCGGGGCGTGGTCCGCCGAGAACTGTCCAGAACTCGCAACTTCCAGCGGCGGCGGCTCGACCGGCCCGCGGCAGATCCGCGGAATTCCGTGAAAGCGGGGTGAACGGGCTGCGTGCGCCGGGTTTGAAGTGGCGAGTTCTGGACAGTTCCGAGCGAGTGCTATCGGCTGGCTGCCCAAGCGGGTGCCATGGCGCCGCCGACTGCGGCCCGCCGCGCGTCGCCTGCCGCCGACCGGACCGAAGCGGCCAGCGCCCGCCTCGCGCTCAGCGCTCGTCGTCCTCGACGATCTGCTGCAGCCGCGCCGCCAGGGCGCGCGTCAGCTCGAGGGCCTCGTCCACCGGGGACGAGCGCGCCAGGCGCGCCGCCGTCTCGCAGGGGGCGTCGTCGTCGACGAGCTCCTGCGTGGACACCGACCAGGCGCGCAGCACCCGGCTCACGTTCTCATCGGAGCGCGACACGTAGCGCTTGTGGAAGACCGAGTCGGCGGCCGCCGTATCCGCCGTGAGCAGCTGGCGGTAGGCGCTCGGCGTACGGCCGAAGGTCCGGCGGAACGCCGTGTTGAAGGCCTTGACGTCCGGGAAGCCCGCGTCCGCGGCTACCTGCGCGATGAGGTGGTCGGTCTCCCCGAGGTCGCGCACCGCCTGCCGCAGCCGCACGCGCGTGAGGTACTCGGAGAAGGTGAGGCCCACCTGCTGGGGGAAGACCTGGGAGAGGTAGCCCGGGGAGAAGCCGACGTGCTTGGCGAGCCGGTCCAGGGTGACGCGCTCGCGGAAGGACTCGTCCACGTAGTCGACGGCGCGGCGCAGGGCGCGGTTGTTCTCCGCCGAGCCGGGCTCGGGGGCGTTCGGCTCCGCCTTCGTGGGCGGGAAGTGGTTGAAGAGGACGGCGACGACGTCGAGCAGCCGGGACTCCCAGGCGGCGTCGGCGCCCGGTCCGGTGCGGTGGGCGTCGATCATCATCCGGGCGAGGAGGGTGCGGAGGCGGGCGAAGCCGGGC
>SKEM01000246.1_pt1 | contig 41816 bp, 67 predicted proteins | sample 4826731 | NCBI WGS metagenome assembly SKEM01 (sample SAMN11008809, study PRJNA524170) | human gut metagenome | biome: Human fecal sample; material: Feces; isolation source: fecal sample from pouch patient p37 | host: Homo sapiens | place: Israel: Tel-Aviv | collected 2015-07-27 | reverse complement strand
AGCTGAAAAATCAGTTGTCCTTTTTTGATGTACAAAATTTTTAGCAAACAAAAAACCTTACAGATAAATCTGCAAGGCTGGTTATTAGGCACGAGTAACTTTACCAGACTTTAAAGCCTTGGTTGAATTAAAATATGGGTTTTTAGGAAGTCTGAAGAAACGTAAAGTACTGATTTTATGGGATTTGATGTTTTAGAAAATCATAGAAATTTTAACCGTGTTGCACATTTGTTGCACAAACTTGATTGAGTGAATTAATAATTTTTGCGTCTTGTTGATCCTTATATTCATCAAGTAAGTGGGCATAGATTGATAAAGTGATCGCTATATTAGCATGTCCTAAGCGTTTACTAATAGCAGCTATATCAATTCCTTGAGAAATCAAATATGAAACGTGGGTGTGCCTTAAACTATGGAAGTGGAAATCAGGTTTGTTAAGCCCAATCTCTTTAATTGCTTTTCTAAGAAATTGATTTACAGCAGAACTGGAAGGCGGTAATCCAGTTCTAGGAATTGCAAAAATAAATTCAGAATTATTAACTTTTAATTGTTTCAGTTTATCTAGCAAGAATGAATTAACTTTAATTGTTCGAACTGAACTTTCGGTTTTAGTTGGTCCTAGTATTTTTAAATTAGGATTCCAAGTTTTATTAATATTAATAATTTTATTCTCAAAGTCAATATCAGCCCATTTTAAAGCAGTTAGTTCTCCAAGTCGGGCGCCTGTAAATAACCCCGCTAGAACTAAATATTTACTAGTATAACGAGGAGTTAAACCAGTTAGGCATAATTGTATCAGTTTATCCATTTCTCCCTCATTAAGGTATTCTATGGCTCTGACATTGTCTTGATTTCCTGTGATGGTTGTGCGATTGGTAAAATTCTTAACGATTAAACCATCTTCAATGGCATTTCCTGCACAAGCTTTAACCATAATGTTAGTTTTGCGAACTGTAGCAGGAGCATGTTTTTTACCAAGCCAATTTAAATAGCTTTGATATTTAGCTCTTGAAATATCTTTTATTTTTGTTGATCCAAAATATTTTTCAAGATAATGATGATTAGTAATATATCTCTTTTGCGTTGATTTTCTGATAATCGGAAATTTAAAAGTAAGATACCAGTGTTCAAAATAGTCAGCGAACACAGGGTTCTTAACTACATCTACACCATCAATAGAAGCGGCTTCCATTTTAATTCCATATTGTTGAGCTTCAGCCTTGGTTTTAAAACCACCTTTTGATTTTTGCTTGAGGACAGAAACATTTTTTTGTTTTTCTGGATCCCATTGAGTTTCTCTCTTAGAAAATCTGACGTACCAAGTCTTTCCACGTTTCTTAATTGAAGCCATAAAATACTCCTATTCTAGCCGTGGTTCTGCTAAAATAGGATATAGCAATGCCACGACATTGTTCTGTTAACCACCTCTATTGGCGTAGAGTGGTTGGTTTAATTCAAATACATTTATTTTTAAAAGCTATTGGCGTAGCTTTTACTAGATCCCATCACTGTTGGCGCAGTGGTGGGATTTTTTTATTTAACTAAAAATTAGTTTTTAAAGTTTTTTAAGTTGGCTAAATAAATAGAACCTCCAATAATTGCAAGGATTCCACCTACCCAGCCTAATGCTGGAATTAATGAGATGGCTCCACCGACAATCATCAAAACATTAGAAGATGTTTTAACTTCAGGCATTCCTTTATAATAAACAGCTCCCACAATTCCTAATGCTAGGATTGCAATCTTAAGAACATATAAAAGAATAGTAACAACTGCAAAGGCAGTATAACTTTCACTATCTGCTTGAGCTGCAGCGGCCCCAACCATAAACCAGATACCGAAAAGTAGAATAATTCCTCCCGCTAATCCTACAATTCCATTTGTTAATGCTAAATTCTTGCTTTTCATCGAAAAGCCTCCTCTTAAAATAGACAGCTTTTAAAGTCTTCAGTATTTGGACTATGTTTAATCATCATTGTGATCAAATAAATTCTTAGCAGCTTCAGCCATTCTGGTTGGTATACCGTAGGCTGATAAGAATTGACCTGGTTCCTCAAAGTATTGTCCACGACTACATGCATAATCATATAGTAAATTTAAGGAATAGAGATCAGCAGATTTTTCTTCTGAATTTTGACCAGAAAAACTACTATAATACAGAATTCCCTTATCACCTAAAATAAAATGTCCAATTTCATGACCGATGATAAAAGGCAGTTCAGATTGATTATGCCAATTTAAGTTAATAACCATTAAATTATGTTTTTTTAAAGATAAAGAAGGATCATAGGGATCCGCACGAACTAACTTATAACCGATTCCATGATCAAAAGTATAATTTAAAAGATACTCAATCAAATCATTCATGCTTATCAGCTTTTCCTTCTTTAATATCAGCATCCATTAGACCACGGATCATATCTAAATATTTATCAGGTACGTTATAGCCGTGATACATTACTGGTTTGTCATCATCCAATGAAAATGAATCTTCAGTAGGCAATGAAGGATCATCAGTTAAGCCCTTTAGATAATCGGTGGTTGTGTTTAATGTTTTAGCTACAGCGGCTAAAGCATCTGAACCAGGCTTGTTGCTTTTCCATTTATAAATAGAATTAGTGCCTAATTTAGATCTATCGTTAACTTCTCTTAGTGATAATTTTCTAATTTTTGCTAATTCTTTTGTTCTTTCAAATTCAATCATATCAAGGTTTCTCCAATCCTTGACAGATTTATTTAGAAAATCTTCTAAAAATGTGTTGACTATTTAGAAGATTTACGTAATAATAATATCTGTCAACAAGTTACGAAACAATTTTTGAAACAAGTTTTTAAAACAAAATAAGACGATATAAAAAGTATGGGGATACGTTTTATTGCTTATTTGTTGTACCTTGATATTAGTAAATATTCTAAACAATGTCAATAGTTTCTAAACAAATTTTGAAACAAGTTTCTAAACAAGTTGAATACCAAAAAATCGAGGTGAAATATATGCCAGTTGAAGAAAAGTTAGAAGAAGCAAAAAAACAGGTTGAGCGTCAGATCAAAATGGGATTACTTGATAAAAATATGACTCAAGCCGAATTAGCTAATTTAATTGGTGAAAGTCGTACCAAAGTAAATTTGGCTATCAAAGGCAATACAAATCCTAAGTCAATTGAGATCCGTAAGAAGATTTACAAAGTCCTTGGAATGAAGTAGCGAGGTGTTAAGTATTGAAGGAAGTTTGGAAAACTATTCCTTACTATTATGGAGCCTATCAAGTCTCCAATTTAGGAAGAGTTAAAAGCAGCAAAGGAAAAAAAGAAAAAATTTTAAAACCACACACTAATTCAAGTGGCTATCTTCAAGTAGGACTAAGCAAATCAGGTAAGCCAAAATTTGTTTTAATCCATCGTTTAGTTGCTCAAGTTTTTTTACCAAATCCTAATAATCTTCCGCAAATTAATCATAAGAATGAGATTAAGGACGATAACAGAGTGAAAAATTTAGAATGGTGCGCTCCTAAGTACAACAACAATTATGGTCATCATGCTGAAAGAATAGCTCAAAAATTTATTCCTACTACACAGCCAGGAAGAGAACTAGTTAAAAAGTTCCTCCAAGAAAATGATATTAAGTCTACTGACTTAGCCAAAATGTATGGAATGACTAAACAAGAAGTTTCAGATTATTTATCAGGCAGAAAAGTAAATCCTGCAAGTAATCAATTTGTTCTTAAAGTTATTCGTGATTTCAAGATTGGATAAGGAGTGATTTAAATGGATAGCAATTTACAATTATTTGCTTTTGAAGGGAACGAAGTAAGAACTTTAAAGATTGATGATGAACCTTATTTCGTAGGAAAAGATGTAGCAAGTATTTTAGGTTATTCAAATACAAGAGATGCTTTGAATAAGCATGTTGATAGTGAAGATAAAAATACCGTCGCAATTCACGACGGTATTACAAGAGGAAATCCTAATCAAGTAGTCATCAATGAATCAGGATTATACAGTTTGATTCTTTCAAGCAAGATGCCAAATGCTAAGAAATTTAAGCGTTGGGTAACTTCTGAAGTTTTGCCAACCATTCGTAAGCATGGTGCATATATGACTGATGAAAAAGCGTTCGATGTTGTCCACAACAAGAACGGATTAGCAGATTTACTTCAACAAGCAGCAGATCAACTCAAGCAAAAGGATATTCAAATCGAAGAAATGAAGCCTAAAGCCATGCTTGCAGATGCTATTACAGCAAGTGAAACTTCAATCCTGGTAGGTGAAATGGCTAAAATCTTAAAAAAGAACGGTGTTAACACTGGTCAAAACAGATTCTTTAAATGGCTAAGAGCAAATGGATACCTGATTAAAAGAAAAGGTACTGATTACAATATGCCAACTCAAAAGAGTATGAATCTAAAGCTGTTTGAAATTAAAGAAAGAACCATTGTGGATGGAAACAGTACTCGTATTGTTAAAACTCCTAAAATCACTGGTAATGGTCAACAATACTTCACAAATTTGTTTCTTAGCTAAGGAGTGATCAACATGCAACTAGCAATTGAAGATTCTTCATTAGAACAAGTAGTTGATCTAATTATGAAGAAGCGTGGTTATGTTCCTGAAAATCAAGTTATAGGAAAAACCATTAGTATTGATGAATTTGCTAAGAAATATGCCAAACCACACGGAGCCACTTGGGTAAAAAGAAATATTCTTTATCCTTTTAAACCTGATTGGTGTTCAAATATTCATCCAGGACGGGGTGGCAAAATGACAATTTTTGAATATCCTGCAGCCATTTGGATGAATGAACATAGAAAGGAAATTGATTGGGATGCAAAATAAATTGGATTTTGAAACCGTTGTAGGTGGACTACTATTATGCTCTTTTATTATCGGATTTAGTTTAATTTCCTACGTATTTTGGGGGTGGATTTTCTAATGAAACTTAGCAAAGAAACAATTGAAAAATTATGGGCTACCACCGATGCAGTAAGTGATGGTCAAATTAAAAAGCCTAATCGCGCCAACGATTAGTTAGAAAGGTAAAAACAATGAATGTATTTGAGTTAAATAATGCTATTAAAACCGTTAAAGAAAAAGATCTTGATCCTGAAACTTTAAAGGACACACTTGAAAGTCTTGAACTTCCAAGAAATGAAAAACTTGATAATGTAGCCACTTGGATTGAAGAAAATAATATGAAACTTCAATGGTTAAAAGAAAAGAAACGTCAATTAAGTGATGTTGAAACTTCTATTAAAAATCAAAGTGAAAGACTTCAAGAATTCCTTACTCAAGCCATTGATGATAGTGGTCAAAAAGAAATTCAAACTGAAAACCATATTCTCAAGCCTCGTAACTATAAAGATTCTGTAATTGTTGAAGCTACTGAAAAATTGCCAATTGATTACATTGTTTGCTCTGAAGTTGTTAAGCCTAACAAGAAATTGATTTATGAAGATCTTAAGAAGGGTAAATCAATTAGAGGCGCACATTTGAAATCAAATAGAAAGACGGTGATCAAGTGATGTTTTCTGTAAATATTGATATTACTGATCAAATGAAAGGTTTTAGCAAATTTGCTAAACAAAATGATGTTAATCATGCTATGGACGAAATTTTACTTATCTGTAGGAAAACAATGATGACACCACAAATTGTGTTATATCAAATTGCTGAAGCTGCAAATAAAAATAATCAAATTACCGATTATCAAATGGCATGTAAGATTCAAGAATTACTAGATGAACAAAGAAATGAAATCAAACGTAAATCAGAGATGATTGAAGATTCCGTTAATGATGCAATCTTTGGTTTGAAGGAATTAGCTAAATCAGGCAATCTGGCAATGATCAAGAATTACATTGAAGCCGTTCGGTTGGATTTGGAACAGATTGAGAGTGTTTTATGAAAATTAGCCTTAAAGGATTTTCAAATAAGGATTTAGCTAAATTATTTGATCGTGCGGCTAAAGCTGATGATCGACATTTAGCCAAAACAATAGTTTACCGATTAGCTTACAGACATCATGAAAGTTTTGAAGCACAACTCCGTTATCTAGGTAAACGTGCTGTTAAAAAAGAAAATTATCCTAGTTTTAATATGGTAGCTAAGTTATGGAAGGAGCGTGATTAAGATCTACGAATTAAGACCCTACCAAACAGATTTAATTAATCGTATCGTTGATTCAATGCGGAAAAATCATCGTGTAATCGTTGTTCAATCTCCTCCCTAGGACGGGCAAAACAGTGAGTAATGGCAGAAATAGCCAGACGTACAACAACTAATGGTAACCGTGTAATGTTCCTGATTCATCGTAAGGAAGTCTTACAGCAAGCCGTTAAAACATTCAATGAACAGGGCGTAAATCGAAATTTATTAACTGCAGGTATGGTACAAACACTAACTCGCAGAGTTGATAAGTTGCCTACACCCGATGTGATTTTAGTAGATGAAGCTCACCATGCTTTAGCTAAGAGTTATCAAAGAATTTTAAGAAAGTTTCCTAAAGCTATAGTTTTGCTTTTCACAGCCACTCCACACCGAACAGGGCGGGTGCAACTAGATCAGATTGCAGATGATATTATCGTTGGTCAATCGATTCACGAGTTAACAGAAAAAGGATTCCTAGCACCATTTAGATACTTTCAGCCGCCAGGTGATTTTGATAGCAAATTACTTAAGCGAGGTTCAACGGGTGATTTTACCAACGACTCAATGCAACAAGCAATGAGTACTAAAATCTTTGGTCATATTGTAAAGCAGTACAAAAGAATTGCGCCAGGGATGCAAGCAGTCGTTTATACTTACTCAATTGATTCTGCTATTAAAATAGCCGCAGAATTCAATTCTGAAGGGATTTCAGCAGTTGAAGTAGATGGTACGACTTCAAAAGAAAAACGAGATCTAGCGGTGCGAAAATTTCGAGATCAAGAAATTAAGATACTTGTTAACGTGAATTTGTTTACTGAAGGTGTTGATTTACCCAACGTTGATTGTGTCATTATGGCACGCCCCACAGCATCACTAGCATTGTACTTACAATTCTCAATGCGGTGTTTAAATCCTAGACCAGGGAAGACCGCAATAATTATTGACCACGCTAATAACTTTAAACAGTTTGGTTATCCGGATGATGATCGTGACTGGAAGAAAGCTATTAAATCAGGAAGACAAAAAAGTAAATCTTTATTAAAAGATCCTGGTTTATCAATTGTTACTTGTGATTATTGTTTTGCGGTGGTTAAAGCCAGTGAAGTTAAAGATGGCAAGTGCCCAATATGTGGCAAGCCAATCAAAGTTCATGAAGCAAAGCCAGTTAGTGATGTTGATCTTGTTGAAGCTACTAAAGAAAGACAGCGATTGATTAAAGAAATCGTTAAAAACAATTTATTGAAGGAAGTTGCTAATAAGACTGTTAGTGAACTTCATTCATTAAAAGAATTACAAGCTTATGCAAAGCTACATGGGTATAAACCAGGATGGGCTTGGTTTCAAGCTAAAAGAAAAGGAATATTTAAAAGTAGGAAGTGATAAATAATGGCAAGTAACAGACTAGAAGACTTAAACGATATGCTTTTTAACCAACTGGTTAGATTAGATAAAGACGATATCAGTGATGATGAACTAAAAAAAGAAGTTGATCGTAGTAAAGCCATGAATAGCGTGGCTCACACAATCGTTGATAACGCTCGTGTGGTACTTGATGCTTCAAAGTTTATGGACAGCAGAACGGATATGAGATCTAATCTTCCACACATGATTGGAGTTGAGGCACCTCATGACGCAAAAAAGAAACAGTAAAGGCCAGTTTGTTAAAGGCATGACACCTTGGAACAAAGGAAAACATTTTAAAGCTGGTGGCAGATCAGCTGAAACACAGTTCAAAAAGGGCTTGATCCCTCCAAATTATCAACCTGTTGGAACAGTTGCCGTTCATTCGGATGGCTATAGATTTATCAAACTAGCAGAACGTAAATGGCAATTGTATCAAAGATATATCTGGGAAAAGACTAATCACAAACAACTTAAGAAAAATCAAGTTGTACTTTTCCTAGATGGTAACAGAGATAATTATGCACCAGATAACCTAATGGCTATTTCAAGAAAAGAACTATTAATCATAAACCATGAAAGACTTTTAACAAAAAATAATGGTGAACTATCTAAGACTGGTGTATTGATCGCAAAACTCAAAGTAAAAATTAATGATAAAAAGGAGAAATAAAAATGATTAGTTTACCAAAGGTTGAAAAGCTAAGTCCTAAAACTCAACCACATAATTTCTTTATCTGGGGAGCGACTATGTCAGGGAAGTCTTATTTTTCAAGCTTTTTCCCTAATCCACTGATCTTGAATACTGATGGAAATTCGGAGCAGGGAAGCGCACCAAGCATTCAAATTAGAAATGTTCGTAATTCTCAAGGCAAGCTTGAACAATCTGCGATTAAACAACTTGATGACATTATCACAGCTCTTCAAGTAGAAAATCCTAAACGTCCAGCAGATCAGCAATTTAAGACCGTGGTTATTGATGTAATTGATGATATTTGTGTAATGATCGAACAGGCTATTTGTTTAGATGCTGGTGTACAAGCCTTAAGCGATATTCCATACGGCAAAGGCTATGCAATGTTTAATACCGCACTTCAGCAATTTGTTATGGATTTGAAAGCTTTGCCACTCAATGTTATTTACATCAGCCGTGAATTAGCTATCACGGATGAAAGCACTGGTGCTACTACTTATGAACCTAGTTTAAAAACCAAGTACTACAACATCGTGAATGGTAACTGCGATGTGGTTATTAGAACCAAGAAAATTGGTGATGGTCAAAACGCTTCATATTTCAGAGAAGTTAAAGCACTTAGAACCATGTACAATCCAGCAAACATCACAGACCACAGAATTTTGCAACTGCTTGAAAGTTGTACAGGAATGTTCAAAAAAGAAGATTTAGATAAGTTAAAGGAGAATAAGTAAAAATGAGTTTATTAGATGCATTAAATGAAGTTAAGAAATCAGATTTCGATCCTAAAAAAGGTAAGGAATACAACGCCTTTGAAAATATTCCAGCAGGAACTTACAAAGTTAGTCTTGATGGAGTGACTCACAATGTAAAAGGAGATCGTGATTTCTTGATGTTAAGTTTCTTAGTTATTGAGGGGAAGTATGATGGCAAAACTGAATCCGTCTTTCCAACGCTTGCACAAGTAACCAGTACAGGAAAGCCAATGCCTCAATTTGTATTAGCAAGATCAATTTCAATGCTTCAAGTTATTGGCGAAATGGTAGATACTCCAATTCCTGATTCATGCTTTAATCATGAAAGCGAAACTGACGCATATGAAGATCTAGCTCAAGTATTAACACCTGCTAAAGGCAAAATTTTAACCATGACTATCAAAGAAAGCCCTAATAAAAAGAATCCTGATCGCCCTTACAGAAATTATGAATTTGGAAAAGCAGAGCAACCTAAAGAATTATCAGTAGATGATAAACAAGATCCGTTCGCAGATCAAGCTGTGAAAGATCCTAATGAATTAACTGATGATGATCTTCCATTTGGTAAGTAGAAAGGACTTAAATCATGAATATTAAATATCCTAAAACAGAATTAATGGTAGTTCTTGGATCTAAAGTCTATCCATTATATGTGACTGCTACGACTGAAGAAATTGAAAATAATATGCAAATTACAAGTAGAGAAGATTTCTTAACTTTTGAAACAGCAGTTAAAAAGAGTCATGGAAATGGCTTATGGTATCCAGGTTGCGGTGAAGATCCATACTGGACTAATTGGACCGTTAAGAAAAATTCTATTAAGTCATATGTAGAGTTGCCAGAACCTAAAGTAAACATTAACTATGGCTATGATGAGGATAAATTCTAATGCATGTAATCTTAAGTGGAATTATCTGGCTCATCGGAATTATATTGATTTTCTATTTGTTATGGAGGTGGTGAAACTATGCATCCCAATTTAATTAATTACGCTTTGTCTTATGCAGAACATGGTTTCTCAGTAATTCCAATTGGCAGCAATAAACGCCCACTAATTAAATTTGCGGATAAACCACCACTTACAAACACAGAAATCCGTGAAATATGGCAAAAATATCCGACAGCGAACATTGCATTGAAAACTGATAAATTCTTTGTGATTGATGTGGATCGTCATGGTGGTGAAGTAGACGGAATGAATTCAATTAAGAAATTAAATCATGATGAATGGTTTAAAGATACGCTTACGGAGCGTACCGCACATAATGGTTTTCATTTCTTCTTTACTAAGCCTAGCAAGGTTAAGATTCAACAAAACATTGGATTCTTACCTTCAGTTGATCTCAAGGCTCATGAAAATAACTATGTTGTTGTTGCTCCTTCAATGCTAGGGGATAAATCCTATAAGTGGCTAAACCGTGAACCTATGAGAGAACCGCCACAAGGATTAATTGATCTTATCCTGAACAAGCAAAAAGAATTTAAGCCAGTCGAACAATTAGAGGGCTATAAACCTAGTGGCAAAACTCAAACAACAGAATTATTTGAAAAAATTATTAATGGGTTAGGCCCTACAGGTGGAAGAAACAATGCTTTAGCTTCATTTATTGGTGGTCTATTATTCCGCAATGTTGATCCTGATATAGCAGCTCAATTAGCTGTAATTGCCAATGAAAATACTAAAGATTCTTTACCATTATCCGAGGTTGAAAGAACTGCTAATTCAATGATCGAAAAAGAAATAAGAAGGAGGGAAGTAGAACATGAACCGGATTAAACAACTTAGAAAAGGTAAAAATATGACGTTAGTTGAACTAGGTGAAAAGGTCAATTTACCTAAAGGGACATTAAGTAGATATGAAAACGGCGGTCGTGAGCCTAAAGAAATAACATGGCAAGCACTAGCCGACTTCTTTAATGTTTCAGTGGACTATTTAAAGGGTACCGATGATAAAACGGTAGTCAAAAAGATCAGTTCTGAAGATTTACTTCAGGAACTGATCAATAGAAAAGTTTTAGAGCCAATAGAAGTCGGATTATACAAAGAATTTGAATTGAAACGTAAATATAAAAATAGAGATAAAGCTATTAATTTTGAAGGTGTGTTTCTGTTACATAAATAATTAAAGTTTAACAAAAAGAAAGGAGGGAACCTATTGAGTGATGATAAAAAGAAAGTAATTAAAATTAATCAAGATTCTGCAGATAAATTACGTAAAGCAGAAAGCCATAAAACTTTATTTGAAGAAACTAAAGATGGTTCTCTTAAAACTACTTCAGTTAAAAACGTTGTTCTAATCCTTAAAACTGATAAATATCTCCAAAATCTTTTTAAGTTTAATGAGTTTACTAATGAAGTAGACGTGGTTAGGGATGCTAAGCTTGATACTTTAATTGGAAAAATCAATATTGCTAAAGGTCAATATACTGACCAAGTGATTAATTCGATTGAACTTTATATTGAATCTTCAAAAACTTATGGTGGTGCTGTTTTCAAAAATGCTGTTATTGATCAAGGCATTACTAATGTGGCTCACATGAACTCATATAATCCAGTAATTGATTATATGAATGAGGCTTATGCAAAATATGATGGCAAACGCAGACTAGATGACTTATTTCCTAAGTTTCTTGGTGCTGAAAAATCTGAAGCTAATATCTTAATTACAAGATTGTGGTTTATGGGTGCCGTTGCTAAAGCCTATGATCCTAAAACTAAGTTTGACTTTGTTCTTGATATTGTAGGTGGTCAAGGCGCTGGTAAAACTACAATGTTGCAAAAACTAGCTCCTTTAGGACTTTATACCGATCAATTCAATACATTCACTAACAAAGATGATTTTGAAGTTATGAAAAATGCGCTAATCGTTAACGATGATGAAATGACTGCTAGTAATGCTGCTTCATTTGAAGAAATTAAAAAATTTATTACGATGCAAGTTTTTGAATATCGTAAATCATACGCCAGAAAATCAGAACGCTTTATGAAAAAGTTTGTTATGGCAAGAACAACTAATGAGGTTCGACATTTAAAAGATCGTTCTGGTGACCGTAGATTCATTTCAATTTACGCTAATAAGAAAAAGCAGAAGTTAAGTCCGGTTACTGATTTACAACCTAACTATGTGAAGCAAGTATGGGGTGAAGCAGTGTGGCTATACAAGCAAGCTAAAGATCCGTTCTTACTTTCACCTGGTCAAGAAGAATTATTGAAAGAAAATCGTGAACAATTTAGATACACTTCTGGTCTTGAAGAAGAATTGCTGGATGTAATTGACAATAAATTCAAAGCTATGAAATTTATTTCTAATACAAAATTAGCTTTTGCTTTATTTAATGATCAAACAGCATTAGGACGCAATACTAAAGAATCACGTGATATCCGTTATTACATGGAACACTTAGGGTATAAAGTTGGTGCTGTAAGAAAAATCGATGGTAAAGCAATTAGAGGTTTCGAAAAACAGTAACAGTAGGTTGCAGTAAAGTTACAGATACTGTAACCGTCAAAAACGTTGATATATAAGTAATAAGGAGACTTAGTTACACTACTACAGTAAATTATTAATAAATATTTTATTTATAAAATATGGGTACTGTATATTTACTCCTTATATAGAGAGGCCAATTTTACTGTTTTACTGTAACCGATGTTAACTAATCCTTTGAGAGAGTAAGAGTTTAATAGGTTACAGTAGACTGTCAACTTACTGTAACAAGAGGTAAAAAACATGTACAAATATCAAACTGATAACAATATCTTAGATTTGTCTCACAAAATTGAAAGAAATACTCTCAGGCTTCGGCCTGATTACTTGAAGATTGAACAACTAGCTAATGAAATTATTAAATACATAAAGCAAGGAATTAAATACAATGAATAATAAATTTTTAGAATACACCAATTATTTAGCAAATGTTTTAAATCAAAAAAATCTTGCTTATGGTGATTCATTCAGTAAGTCATTAGATGAAGACGGTCTATTAGTTCTTAAAATTCGGCTATCTGATAAATTTAATCGAATCTGCAATCTGATCAAGCGTGGTGAGGATAAGGAAAATGACGAATCTTTAGAAGATACGCTTTTAGATATGGCTGGTTATGCCATTTTAGGATTGAAGTATCTTAAGGAGCATGAAAATGACAGAAGATAAAGTGGCATTAACAGAATACCGCCCACATACTGCAGTAATTATCACAATCGGCTTTAATTCCATGACCTTGTTTGTAGAAGAACCAATTGATCAAATCAAAACAGTCTTAGAAAGAATAAAGAATCAAGAATATTTCACTTTAAACGTAGCTATGCAAAAACATAGAAATTACGTTTTGTGGGATCCTGAATGCGATGATGACATTACTTACTGTGATTGGGATTTAAAAAAAGCGACAGTTAAAGCTTTTCATAAGTTGTATAAAAAACAGGGCACTGGTTTAAAAGCTCATTATTGGGGTAGTGATAAGGATTTTCAATCAGAAAACTTTTATGGATTAGAGAATATTCCTGTAGAGGTTAATAAAGATGAATGAGAAAAACAATGTAAAGCTTGTTAGCCGCCTACTAGCTGGCTCAAAGGGCAAGCAACTAGATTTCAGCAGTATTCAAGATAAGAGGTATTAAAAATGAGTGAAGAGAAAGCAATTACAAAGTCATATTTAGAAAAGGCTATCAATGCAAGAGCTGAAAAACGCTGGGATCAAGATATAAAACTGGTCTGTCATAATTTGCAAAATTCACCTTTTCGTTACAGCAAGATTAAAACTGGACCGAACATGCACTCTGAAATAAATAATTTTAATCTTGAATACACTGAGGACTGTGAAACCATGTTGGCTAATCTGTTTGAAGACTATGACGAAATTAGAGAAGAAACTATTAAAGATTATGTGCAAGAAGAAACCGATAGACTGCTTGAGAGCCTTGATGGCATTAGTAATTTCTTAAATGAGCAGGGGGGTATTAATTAATGGATAGTCTTATGGATTATAAGGAGCATGAAAATGACTGACTACGCAATGTATAAGGGAGACGAGTTCATTGATTTAGGTACTTTAACTTATTTGGCACAGAAATATCACAAAAGACAAAAGACTTTGAAATTTTTAGCTACACCATCTGCTCATAAACGAAGTACCAACAAAAGCTTATTGCTTTACAGGATTAAAGAAGATTGAAAGTCACGATTTATGATGGCAATTGGCGTGGAAGCACATGGTTTGTTGAAGTGAATAATTTAACTCTTGATGAAGTAATTAGTCACATGCAGAAATGGTTTGAACTTCAAGAACCACACATAAACTGGTGTGCCAATAATGTTATTTTGCGAGGCGGTCAGTCAGTGCCACATAAACGAACACTAATTCATAAATTGAAATTCCAAGAGGCAAGAAACGATTCAAACAGACCGTTAGTAATCTTTGAAGAACGTTGGAAACCTGCCTATTGTATCAAAAGATATTGGGAACTTGGCTTGCTTGAAGGTAAGACAATTACACCGCTTAGATGCGATAAAAATGGCAATTTAAGCAAGATTGATTTCAGTTATCCGCAAAAGGGGCTGCTAGTTAATTTTGAAAAGGCTCAATATCCTTGGGCGTTTCAAGATCACGATGGCGTTTACAGCTACATATAGCAAAATGAGGTGATATAGATGGGTATTAAATATGGCTTTAATTATCATACTGATGAAAATATTAGTAATTTAGCAATGATGATCATGCAAAAGGTTAACAAACTTAAGCCAGACTACTTAGAAATTGATGGTTTAGCACATGAGATTATTAAAAATTGCAAGCAGGGGATGAAAAACAATGAACGACAATAAGTGTCCGTACTGTCGTCCATATAAATACGATGCCTATTTGTATGCAGAAGATATATTTGCGATTACTAAGCATCTTCATGGTAAAGCACAGCAAGTCAAATGGACTGGCAAAGCCCTTAGCAATTATGAAGCCAAGTATGATGATTATAATGACTCAGCCTGTAAAGTAGTCCGTTATGATGATGGCAAGATAGTTTGCACAAATGAAGAAAAATACTTTCTAGCAGTAAATGCAGAAATGCCATTAGAGATGACTTATTTTCCGATCAATTACTGTCCTATGTGTGGGAGAAAATTAAGTAATGACTAACGAACAAGAACAGTGTCCATACTGCCGAGGCGTTAAAAGAATTCGTAATGATTTAGTTCATTACACAAGAAGAAGCATTTTAGAAATCAAACATGGAAATCAACTATGGTCTAAATTTATTTTGCCGAATAATGAATATGAAGTAATGGCATATATAAGATTTTGCCCTATGTGCGGACGTAATTTAATGGAGGAAAAATAATGCACGGTAAAATTATTCAATTTAAAGCAGAAATCGATAATTTTAAGGTTAAGAATGGCTTAGTAACTGTAAATTTAACAGCAGATACCAAGAATATTGTATTAGATCAATTAAGTGAGATTTCTTCAGGTGCTGTAATGGTAAACCTTGAAGCTAGTCAAACCGAGCTATTACCTGAAAAACAAGAGAGTGAAAATTAAATGGCTAGTGAACATGAAATCCAGAAAGAGATACTGGTGGCTTTATGGCAACACAAATGTGCCGCTTTTAGAACTAATGTAGGTAAAGTGCAAACAATAGATCATCGTTGGTTTGATACGGGCTTACCTCAAGGGCATCCTGATTTATATGGCTGGCGTTGGGTAGACAATCAAGTATTTTATATTGAAGTTAAATCTAAAATGGGTAAGCCTAGACCTGATCAGATACGTTTTCATGAAATGCTTCAATCTCATAATGTGATTCATGGGATTGCACGCAGCACTAAAGATGCATTAATGATAGTTGACGGAGGATTGTGTGGTTTTGGCTATGACTAAGTATCAAAAAGCTTTAATATTACTAAAAAAAATTGAATCTAAATACGGCTCAATCGTTAATTGCCCTGAAGATGATCCAGATTATTTAGCTATTCGCAAAATTTATCCTCCAACAGGTCATGGCGAAAGAGTGGTTACAGCTGAAGATCAAATTTACAGGCTTGCACATGAAGGATATTCCATTAGTGAAATCGTAAATCTGGTTAGCGGCAATGATGGGGACATTTACAATTTTATCAAGCAACAAAGAATTGGAATTAAAACCGTTTTTAAGTTTAGGATTGTTGCGCCAACTGGTGAGATTTATTACGTAAGAAGCTTAGGACATTTTATTAAAGTGATGTTTCATTATCATCCTTCAGTTAGTTGTCTAACCTTTTTGAAAGCTCGCAGATACAGAGTAAAAGCAGGCATTTATCGCTGGAAATTTATTGGCAATGGTTCGTACTATTTGCCACCTTACTTGGATAAGCCAATCAAACGAGAAGGCATTGATTATTACGTTTATGAGGAGGATTGCTATTAATGGAGTTACTAGTAGATAGTTATACTTATGATTTATTTGTTGAGTATTGCAAAGAACATGAAACTCCAGTGTCAATTGCGGCAACTGAAGCTTTGAGAAAATTTATGGAGTGATTATGTGGAATTAGTACCTAAAATTGATGCTGTTAAAACGTATGATAATGTAAGTAGCTTTTTCAAAGATGATCTAGAAAAAATTGTTCTTATGAGTGGTAGCCGAATGGTTGATTTGTCATCACCCAGTTTTGAAGAAAATTATGGCTCAAGTGAAATAAATGGTATTGAAACTAAGTTAATCAACGGCTTAGATGCACAGAACGTTGTTAAATCAGTTCATGATGCTCTATATCATGGTGTGGATCCAGTGTCACAAAAAATCTTGATTGGGTTATACATTAATCATCAAAGATGGGTTGACATTCAGCCGCTCGTTTACAGAGAACATACATCGTTTGCTACTTACAGAAAAAGAGCATTACTTACTTTTGCTTATTCTTTTGAAGGCTGGCAAATTAAAAATCATTGTGACAAAGTTATAAGATTATTAGCGTACGAATAACGTATAACGTACGTACAAAGTACGGAATACGTACGCTAAACGTATTCATTACACGTTATTATAGTATTGTCGAAAAATTAAGGAATACCTCCCCAAAGATTTCGATAAATAACAATTTATTTTTCTTCAAGGATGATATTTGTACGTGAAATTTATAAGTAAAATTTTATCAATTGACTACAACTGATGTGTACACAGTGCAGGTGGAAATCCTGCATCATCCTTAGTGACGTTAGCAAGCGTCATTAAATAAGTTGCTCCTTGAAATTTATTTTTAATAACAGGGTAAAGCGCAAAAACTCTCACGAGTAAAAAGACACGTCCGACTTATGAGTGCGGTGGTTCTGGTGTAAGTCCAGATACGCTTATAAGGCTATTGCTTAGTTCTTGCTATGCGAGAATACATCATTTGATGTCCTTTCGAACTTATTCGTTAAAGAGCATATTTAATTCTTAATACGATTAAGGAACCTAGTAGTTTAATTAGAGAAAACATAAGCAACTAAGCTTAATGATAATGGTGCAAGTCCATTCTAGGTTTTAATTCAAGTCAGCAAAGCTGGCTTTTTATTTTACTTAATTTTAGGAGGTGAGTGATATAGGTGAAAAGTTAACGACAAAACAGCGAAAATTCGCAGACGAATATATTAAATCTGGTAATGCTACTCAAGCATATAAATTAGCATATTCAACCAAGAATATGTCTCCAACGTCTATTAATTCTGAGGCAACAAAAACCCTTAGAAAACCCATTGTTAAAACCTATATAGACTCACGCTTAAAAGAACTCTCAAATAGTAAAATATTAAGTGCTCAAGAGGTTTTGGAGTATTTGAGTAGAGTTGTAGCAGGTAAAGAAACAGAGTATGTGGCAACATCTAAAGGTGTTTTCCCTGATGTTCCTGTATCTGCTAAAGATAGAATTTCTGCAGCTAAAGAATTGCTTAAGCGTTATCCAACAACTGATCCTATGGAGAAACAAAAACTTAAAAAGCTTACTGCTGATGCTCGTATATCTGAAGCTAAGGCAACTATTGCAGAACGTTTAGGCAGTGAAGGTGATGATAAGCTTGATGAACTTATGAATAAGTTGATTAGTGAAAGCAACAAAAAATAATATGGCGTTAAATGATTTATTTACAAAGAAACAACAAAAGGTACTTCAATCTTATTTGAATGATGATTGGAAGTATCTTTTTTTGATTGGCGCGGTTCGATCAGGTAAAACATATATTTCAAATTGGATGCTATTGCTTGAATTAAAACGGGTCGCAAAATTAGCAAAGAAAAACAATATTAAACGACCAATTTATATATTGGCTGGATATTCTAGTAATTCGATTTATACAAACATCATTGCTTCAATTGAAAATGAATTCGGTATCAGCATCCCTGTTGATAGGCATGGCCATTATTCGTTATTGGGAGTTGAAATTGTTCCGGCTTATACAGGCTCAGTCCGTGGTATTGGTTCTATTCGTGGTGCTACTGCTTATGGTGCTTTGATTGATGAAGCGACCTTAGCAGATCAAGGCGTATTTCAAGAAATAATTAACCGTTGTTCTGTTGAAGGCGCAAGAATCCTAATAACCAGTAATCCAGATAGTCCTACAAATTTTATTAAAACAGATTACTTGGACAACAAAGACCCTAAGGCACGTATTAAAGTATTCAATTTTACAATCTTTGATAATACTTTTTTATCCAAAGATTATGTTGATTCTTTAGTAGCTGCTACGCCTTCTGGAATGTATACAGATCGAATGATCTATGGCAAGTGGGTTAGTGCTGAAGGACAAATATTTAGTGATTTCAATATTGAAACCATGACTATTACAACTGATCAGTTACCAGAAATGACTAAATATTATGCATCAATTGACTGGGGTTTTGGCAAAGGGCACAAAGGCGTTATTCAATTGTTTGGTGATGATGACAAAGGTACATCCTATTTGATTAAGGAATGGGCACATGAGCATAGATTCATTGATTATTGGATAGATGTTGCCAAAGAGATTAAACAAAAATATGGGAATATTGTCTTTTGGGCTGATTCGGCTCGTGTTGATTATGTAAATCAAATGCAAGTTAACGGCATCAATTGTATTAATGCTAATAAAAATGTATTGAGTGGCTTGGAGTTTGTAGATAGTTATTTCAAACAAGGAAAATTAATTATTAACAAGGATGAAGCACCTAACTTGTTAAATACTATTTTCAATTATGTTTGGGATGACAAAAAAGAAGCTCCGATTAAAAAAGACGATGATAGCGAGGACTGCTTAAGGTATGGAATTTATTCAGAACATTATAAAGGAGGAGGTTACATCCCTTGGAATTAAAACAAATGCAAGAACTGATCAAAAATACCAGTACACAACGTGCTAATTTTTTGAATAGTTATGAGAGTGCATTGAAATATTATAGAAATGAAACTGATATTACAAACAGAAACGATGGTAAGTCCAAGTTGAATAAGGACGGCAAGGATGATCCATTGCGTCATGCTGATAACCGTGTGCCATCGAACTTCTACCAATTGCTTGTTGATCAAGAAGCAGGGTATGTGGCTACTGTTCCTCCTCAAATTGATGCGGGTAATGATAAATATAATGAAGACATCGCTGAAGTTTTAGGTGATGATTTTGCCTTAACTGTAAATAACTTAGTAATTGATGCAAGCAATGCTGGCGTTGCATGGCTTCATTATTGGATTGATCAGGACAATAACTTCAGATATGCAATTATTCCTCCTAATCAAATTACACCAATTTATTCAACGACTTTGGACAATAAGTTGTTAGGTGTATTGAGATCATATAAGCAGTTAGATCCTGATACTGGTAAGCTATTTACGGTTCACGAATATTGGAATGATAAAGAAGCTACGTTCTTTAAGCAACCAACTTCTAATCTTGATAGCCTTGAACCATATAACAGCATTACTAGCTATGATATGAGCGCTGGCTATGAAACTGGTGTAAGTAACGTATTAAAGCATAATTTTGGACGTGTCCCGTTCATTGCATTTCCAAAGAATAAACTTAAGTTATCAGAACTTAAGAAATGCAAGGGTCTAATTGATGCCTATGATGATATTTATAATGGCTTCTTAAATGATATTGATGATATCCAACAAGTGGTATTAGTACTGAAGAATTATGGCGGCACATCACTTGATAAATTCATGCACGATCTGAAGGAAAATAAGGCTGTTAAATTCAACAATGCAGGTAATGGTGACCAATCAGGAATTGATACTTTACAGATTGATATTCCAGTTGAAGCTAGAAATTCAGTATTGCAAACCACAAAGGAAAATATCTTCCTTTATGGTCAAGGCATTGATCCTGCTAACTTCAAGAATAGTAATGCTAGTGGTGTGGCTATTAAAATGTTGTATTCACATTTGGAATTAAAGGCTGGCATTACAGAATCAAATTTTAGACGTGGCATTAGTCAGCTTGTGAGAGCTATTATGAATTATTTGGGTATTAGGGATGCTGACGGCATTAAGATCTCCCAGATTTGGATTAGAACTCAGGTACAAGATGATTTAGCTAAGGCTCAAGAAGTAGCTGAAGTCGCTAATTATTCAAGTAAAGAAGCAATTGCTAAGGCAAATCCTATTGTGGATGATTGGCAACAAGAACTTAAATATCAAAAAGAAGATATTCAAAATAGTGACGGTTTTAGAGCTTCTCAGAGCTTTAATGGTTTTGAGGATGAAGATTACTCTAATGATAATAAAAACGATTCTGATAAATCAGAGAAGGCAAATAAGAAGTCTAGTGATTAATTATGAACTCACAAGAATACTGGAAGAAACGCGCTCTCTTAGCTAAACAAAAAGAGATGGTTTCCGATGCTGAATATGAAGCCGCTATGCGGTCTCGTCTTAAGGATCTTGAGAATGAACTTATTAAAGAAACTAAGAAATGGCTAACTAAATATGCTAATGAAAATAATCAATCACTTAAAGAAGCGGCTGATTATTTAAATTCTATTGATACTAGTAAGTTTGATATGACTCTGGCAGAGTTTGAAGCTAAAGCTAAAGCAGGCGGTTATGAAAAAGAATTGAACTCTGCTTACTATAAATCTAGAATTGCTAGACTGCAGGAGTTGTACAGACAATATCGAGAGGTAGCTGCTAGATATGCTGACGATGAAGAAGATAATATGGCTATTGGTTTAGCCAAACGGTATGAAGATACTTACCTGTTGGAAAATTACAATAAATATCTAGTAGTAGGTGGTTTAGATGTTAATTTTGCTCACTTTAATGAGCAGGAATTAAAAGATATTGTTTATCAGCCCTGGCAAGGTAGTAATTTTAGTAAAAGAATCTGGAACAATTACACCAAAGTGATGCCTGAAGTGTTAACTGATATTATGTTTAGATCCACAGCGTTAGGATATTCTTATAATCGTGTTGAACGAATGCTAAGAGATAAGTTTCAAGATGTGGTTAAATCAAATATCCATCGTTTAGTTATCACTGAAATGGGACATGCTGCAGAAAAGGCTACAGCAGAGTTCTATGAAGATTCAGACATTGAGCAATATCAGTACTTAGCAACATTAGAAACTCATACATGCGATGTTTGCGCTCACTTAGATGAACGTGTCTTTAATGTTAAGGATAAAAAGGAAGGTGTTAATTATCCTTTGATGCATCCATACTGCAGGTGTACTACTTGTGGTTACATTAAAGATTTGCCTGATATTACAACACGGTGGTCAAGAGATCCGATTACTGGTAAAAGTAAATGGATAAAAAATCAGCCTTATAGTGAATGGGCCAAAAGTAACGGTCAAAAAACTTATACTTTTAATCAATGGAAACAAGTTCAAGGGTTACAAAGAAACATCGAGTAAAAAGTGTTAGGTTTTGTTAGGTTTGTGTTAGGTACTTAACTCTTACTCTCCGTAGGGTTTATAAGTATAACCTAACACCTAACATACTATATAAATATATAAGAATAAATTCTTATATATTATATCTATATTAATAAGTTATAGAAAACCGTTATGATGTTAGGTTTTGCCTGAAACGTTGATATATCAATGTTTTTGGGTATAACACATACCTAACATTCATAACACTTTGAGGTAAAAATACGAAAAATCTAGTGGTATAAGTAAGTGTTGCAAACATATAAAGGCTATAAATGGGAATATTTAAATAATTAAAAGAACTGAATTTCAGTTCTTTTTTATTTTGTCCAATTAATGCGTTAAGACGTAAAACTGTTCGCAGTGTATGCCTTGTGAGAGGCGAACTCGTAGAAAACGTGTAAAAGGTAAGGAGAATTTATATGAAAAGAAATCAACTTAAAGATTTAGGACTTAATGAAGATCAAATCAAAGCTGTTATGGATTTAAACGGTGAAGATATTAATAATGCAAAGTCTGGTAATGATGCAATTGTTGAAGAAAACAATGCTTTGAAAGCTCAAATTGCTGAACGTGATAAAGATTTAAAGAATTTACGTAAGAATGCTAAGGATAATGAAGAATTATCAAACTCATACAAGGAATTGGAAACCAAGTATAAGAACGACACTGCAGATCTTACTAATAAGTTAAATCAAACACGTCTTACTAGTGCTGTTGATCGTGCTTTAAGTGCAAGCAAGGTCAGAGACACTAAGGCAATCAAAGGCTTTTTGGATATGGATAAGGTTAAGCTAGATGAACAAGGCAACCTATCAGGACTAGATGAACAAATTAAAGAAATTCACAAAACTGCACCATACATCTTTGATGAAGGTATTAAGCAGAACTATGAACCAAGTAACGGAACACCTGCTAATACTGATCCGGTTCAAGCTATGGTTGATGTTTTTAAGAAATAGAGGAGATTTATTAAATGGCAGAAGTTATTAACTATGCTGATGCATACCAAAGTGCTGTGCAACAAGCTTTTTATGATGGTCACTTATATAGTGCAGATTTATGGAATTCACCATCTAACGCAATGGTTAAGTTTGATGGCGCTAAACATATTAAGGTACCACGTTTAACCATTACTGCAGGTCGTCAAGACCGTCAACGTAGAACTATTACAAGTCCAGCAGTTAACTACAGTAATGACTGGGATTCATACGAATTAACTAATGAACGTTACTGGAGTACTCTTGTAGATCCATTGGATGTTGATGAAACTGATATGGTGGTTTCAATTGCTAACATCACTAGACAATTTAACTTGGATTCAAAGATGCCTGAAAAGGACAGAGAAATGTTCTCCAAGCTATATCAACAAAAGGTTAAGTATGACGGTCAAGATGGGGTTCACACCGAATCAGTTGATGAAACTAATGTTCTTAAGCTATTCGATGAAATGATGAGCAACTTCGATGAAGCTCGTATTCCAGCTCAAGGCCGTATCTTGTACGTAACTCCTAAGATGAATTCAATCTTGAAGCGTGCAGATGCTATGAACCGTACTGTAGTTATTTCTGATCCTTCAGCTATTACTCGTACAGTTCACTCATTGGACGAAGTAAACATTAATGTTGTTCCATCTGATTTAATGCAAACTACTTTTGATTTCACTGTTGGTTCAAAGCTTAAGTCAGATGCAAAGCAAATTGAAATGTTCTTGATTTCTAATGGTGTTCAAATTGCACCTGAAAAATACAGCTTCGTTGGATTTGATCAACCATCTGCTTCAACTTCAGGTAACTACTTGTACTACGAACAATCATATGATGATGTTTTACTTTTAAGCACCAAGACTAAGGGTTATGAAGTTGTTGTTGGTGATGCTACTGGCACTAAAGACTTATCAGATTCATCAAAGCTTGGTAAGAAAGCAGATCCTGCTAATGTAAAGCCAACTGAAGCTAGTACTGTTGAAGAAATCAAAGCCTATTTAACTGCTCATAAGATTGACTTCTCTGGTAAGACTACTAAGAACGACTTGTTAGCATTAGTAAAATAGATTAGGTGGCGATTGGATGGATAAAGAACACATTGCTGACCAAGTTAAATTGTTAATCCCTAACAATAATGAAAATCCTGATTATGATAAGATCATTGATTTTACAGTTGATAAAATCATGAATGACATTGCTAATTACTGTAATATTCCAATTGATGAGCTACCTAATGAATTATCTACTGTAGTGGTTAACATGGCAGTTCAAGCAATTAAGGTAAATGGATTTCTTGATGGCGAGAGTGCTGCTAACATTCAATCACTAAACGAAGGTGATACCAGTGTCACATTTAAGCCTATGAGCGATATTTATTTGGCTCTGCAAGGTTTAAATCCTATTACGGATAATTACACTAATATCTTAAATAACTTCAGGAGACTACCAGAATGAGCGGATTTGAGGGCTTAAAAAAGGTAGTCTCTTTGTTATGGACGGATAAAGCAAAAATCATTGGTACTAAAAAAGTAACTAAGAATTATATTACTAATAGTGTTGAAACCACAATAGTAGAAAATGAACCTTGCAAAGTTATTCTTAAAGGACAATCTGCAGGTACTCAAACTATTTTTGGCACTGATGAAGCAAACGCTAAGTTACTAATCCGTAACGGCATTGATATTCCTGCTGGGGCGGTTATTTATATTACTGATCAAAACGGTAATACTACTAAATACAAACGCTCTAGCAAAGGATATTCTGGCTATTACTCACATCAAGAGATAGCGATGATAAGGGATGAAAAAGCATGAGTTTGGGAACTGTTGACGATGCAGAATTTCAAGCTTGGGCTAGTCGTGTTAAAGGAAGGATAGACAGTGGCCAACTCAAAAAAGAGATTGGTCAAAGCACTAAGCGTATTGGTGTACAAGCCATTAGAACGCTCAAAATTAACACTCCAGTCGATACGGGTGCTTTGCGCAAAGCTTGGACTGTTGAAGGTCCTTCTGTAAGTGGCGGCGGCTGGGTTATTAGAGTTAGCAATCCTACCGAGTATGCTTCCTATGTAGAAAGTGGACATAGAACCCGTGGTGGCAAGAATTGGGTACCAGGTCAATTCTTTATGAGAAATTCCTTGAATGCGATACATTCTCAACTGCCTGATCTGATAACACCTGGTTTATGGGCTTTTAGGGATTTACTATCATGACAATAATTGAAAGAATAGCGGATGAGTTAGCTCGTATCTCACCGAATACAACGATTTACACGGAGAATCAACCTAATGGATTTGATGAACCGTGTTTTTTTATAGGCAGAGCAGGAAATACAACTCTAAAGCCAGAACTTTTTGATTATGAAGTTAGAAAAATGCCATTTCAAGTTGTTTATTTTCCACCAGAAGAAAATGCTAATGAATCATTAGATGAGATGGAAACACTGTTAATGGACAATCTAACAGTATTGCCTGACTTTGCTTATTTAAGAAATCGTGAATTCAATATAGATACTAATGAGCATACGTTAACGTGTGAATTCGATCTGGTTTTGCGGATGTACAAACCAGATCTTTCACCAAAACAAAGGAGTTTAGATTTAAATGCAAGAACAAACGGAAACAACAGGGAATAACACCAAAGTTGAGTACGCCGAAGTCAAGTACACTAAGGCTCAAATTAAGCAAGCTAATTTATTCCCTGGCACAAACAACACGGCAATTATTAATGCTGCGTTAGAAGATAACAGAACTTATACAATTGCCGAAGCTAAGAAAGCAATTGAAGACTTTAAAGGAGGTATGTAATAAATGGCAGGTGGAACTTGGAGAATTCAAAATAAAGTAAGACCTGGTGTCTACATCAATGTAAAAGGCGATGGTAAGCCAGTATTAACCACACCTTTGGGCCGTTTATTGATGTTCCAAAACAAACCTTTAGGTTGGGGTAAGAAGGGCATCATTGAATTAACTGCTACTAGTGATTTCATTGCACTAACTGGCCATAAAAATACTGATGAGGTATTGGCTCCAGTTCATGAAGCTTTGAAGGATGCTGAAACAGTATTGCTTCTAAACGATTTTGATGGCGGTACTAAGTCTACTTCTACTAAAGCAGGTGTTTACACTATTAATGCTAAGTATGAAGGTGAACAAGGTAATAATATTAGCGTTAGCTTTGCACCTAGTCCTTTAGCTGATAGTGCTAAAACTCAAGACATCACTGTTACAACTTTGTTTGGTACTAAGCAAGTAGATCAAGCTAAGATCACTTTGCCGCTCGCAAATAAAGAAGCTATTACGGCAGCTGAATTAACTGATGAAAAGCAATTAGAAGTACACAATGACTATGTAGATATTACTTTTGGTACTAATCCAGCAGACGTCACTAAGGAATTAAATGCTAAGGGTGAATATCCACTTTATACTGCTATCTTTAACGGTTTAACTCAAACTGCCGCTAATGTTTCTCTAACTGGCGGCTCAAATGGTACTACCAAGGTAGTAGATGATATGAATGATTATTTAGAAAATGAATTCTACGCTGTAGCAACTACTGCAGGTTGGGAAGAATCAAGCAATATTCATAAACTTTTAGTTGAAGAAATTAAGCTTTTACGTGAAAACGTTGGTATTAAGGTTCGCGGTGTTGTCCCTAATGAAACAGGTGTGGCTTACAACTATGAAGGTGTATCAACTGTTTTGAATGGTTATGTACTTAATGATGGTACTGTGATCACTCCTAATATTGCTACCGCTAGATTTGCAGGTATGAGTGCAAGTGCTACATCAGATCAGGCATTAACTTACACTCAAATTGATGATGCTGTAGAGGCTAAGCCTAAACTAAATAATGATAAGACTATTGAAGCTTTAAATGCTGGACAAATTGTCTTTACAACTCGTGCTGGCAGTCGTGTAGTAATTGAGCAAGATATTAACTCTCTCACTAAGTTCACTGACGCTAAGCCTAAAGATTTTAGTAAGAACCGTATCATTAGAACACTTGACGAAATTTGTACTAATACTACTCAAACGTTTGAAACCAGTTTCTTAGGCAAAGTAAGCAACAATGAGTTTGGGCGCGATTTATTTAAAGCTAACCGTGTGAGTTACTTATCTGGATTAGAGTCACAAAACATGATTCGTGACTTTGACCCAAACGACTTAACGATTGATCAAGGTAATGATAAGGACGCGGTAATAATGGATTTATATGTAACTCCGGTCGATTCAATGGAAAAGCTTTACGTTAACTTGGTAGTTAGATAGAAAGGATAAGTAAATGGCAACAACAACTTTAGAGCAGGTTCTTCATGGTAGAGATACTATTTCCTCAAAAGATGCTAAAGTTACCGTTACGATTGATGGTAATGTTATTAATTTAATTGATTGTAAAGAGTTGAAGATCAATATCAAGAAAAACAAAGAAAAGGTTCAAGTCTTAGGTGACCACTGGACCAAGCACAAAACTACATCTGTGGATGGCACAGGAACACTTGGTCAATATGTAATCAATAGTAATTGGCTAAAATATGGAATCCCTTACACAATGAAAGAAGGAGACCTTTATTTCACAATTACTTTTACTATTGATGACCCAACTTCTCATGCTGGTAAACAAATTATTCAACTTGACGAAGTTAACTTGGATGAAATTCCAATTGCTGATTTTAAGGCTGATGATACTGTTATGGATATTTCAGCAGATTTCACTTTTGAAGGTATTCACTTAGTTCAACCTTTTGATGGTATTCAGTAAGGAGAAAAATAAATGGCTGAAAATTTTAATGTTGAAGATTTTATTAATGTTGAAAGTCCTGTAAAGGAAGAAGAAGTAAAGATCAAACGTTTTAAAGTACCTTTTAAGATTCGTTCTTTAACCGCAAAAGAAGTAAGCGAATTAAGAAACGATTCAAAAGAAGTCCAATTTAATAAATCAACTAGAACTTCTCAAAAGGTTTTAAACCAAGATAAGTTTGAAAATAATTTAATGGCAGCTAGTGTTGTAGTTCCTAATTTGAAGAATGAAGAACTTCAAAAACACTATGGCACCTATGGTGATCCTGCAGGCACACTCGAAGCAATGCTTTTAGCAGGTGAATATAATGCATTAGCTGAAAAAGTATTAGAGCTTTCAGGTATTGATGCTGATAATGATAATGATTTAGTTGCTGAAGCAAAAAACTAATTAATAATTCAGTTGGTGATTTTTCAATTTATAACTATGTTCTTAACAAATATCATTGGACACCAAAACAATGGGTAAATCTAAATGAAAGAGAAAAGACATTAGTTGTTGCATCAATTGAATTAAGGCTAGAACAAGAAGAGAAAGAAAGAGAAGAGAGTAAAAGAGAGGCAAAGTCATAACGCATTGAAATAATATGTGAGAGGCTAAGCCTCTTTTTTTGTAGGAACTAGAAAGGAGGTAATATATGCCAGAAATAAGTGCAACGATTAGAGTTGTTGATGCTTTTAGTAATCCGCTAGATAAATTGTCAAATGGGCTTTCAAGAGCGCAATCAGGTTTTAGCAGGTTAAAAGGTGCATTAGGCGGAAATATGTTTGGTGGTGCTGAAAAATCAAGCAGTGGCTTATTTAAATCTATGGCTGGTGGCGTTGCGGTAGGCAACATGATCAGCAAGGGCATGGGATTAGCTGGATCTGGTATTAGATCAATGCTAGGAGAACTTAATGAAGCATCAACTTCATGGCAAACGTTTGAAGGAAATATGCACCAGTTAGGTGCATCGAATACTCAAATTGCTAGAGCCAAATCAGATATGCAGAAGTTTGCTCAACAAACAATTTATAGTGCTTCCGACATGTCTAGTACTTATGCTCAGTTAGCCGCAGTCGGTACTAAAAATACTGCTCAATTAGTTAAAGGCTTTGGTGGTTTAGCTTCTGCGGCTGATAATCCACAACAAGCCATGAAGACTTTAAGTGAGCAAGCCACTCAAATGGCGGCTAAGCCTAAAGTTCAATGGCAGGATTTTAAACTGATGTTGGAACAAACGCCAGCAGGTATTTCTGCCGTTGCTAAAACGATGGGTGAAAGTACTACACAACTTATTAAAGATATTCAAGATGGCAAGGTGAAGACTCAAGATTTCTTAAATGCTGTTGCTAAGACTGGTACCAATGCTAACTTCTCTAAAATGGCTACTCAGTACAAAACAGTTGGTCAAGCAATGGATGGTTTGAAAGAAACATTAGCCAATAAACTTCAACCTGCCTTTGATAAAGTGGGAAAAATTGGCATAAAAGCTGTTGAAGGCATCACTGATAGACTTGGTAATATTAACGGTGAAAAATTAGGGGATAATTTAGTTAATATTATTCAAAGCGTTAAAAGCAAGTTTGACAATTTAAAGAACAATTTCATGAATGGCTTTGCCAGCTCATTTAATATAGATGGCTTTCGAAATATGATAACTGCTGTTGGCAGTGCTATTAATAATGTTAAAAACGCTTTTAGAGGAGCAGGTGGTTCACTTGCTAATTCATTAGGCAGTTTATCTGGTAAAGGGTTAAATGGGATTAGTTCAATAATTACTAATATTGCTAATGCAATAAGTAAAATGAGTCCTGGTCAAATAAGAGCCGTAGGCACGGCAATTGCCAGCTTAGCTGGAGCATTAACTTTATTAAAAGGAGCTAGTTCTGTAGCTGGAACAATCTCTAATATCGCATCTGGATTAAGTGCTATTAAAGGTGGCTTTGGTACAGCTTTTAGTGGGATCAAAGAATTGCCTAAGGCTTTTTCAAGTATTGGACAAGCTAAAAATGATATAGCTGGTTTCTTTGCTATTTTAAAAGATGGTGCTAATGCTGGTAGTGCAACCTACTTTGCTGATATGCTAGGCGGTTCAAAATTCGGAGCTGGTATAGGTGATATGCTGGCTAAAATTAATGGCATTAAAACAGCTTTTGCTTCTTTAGCACCAGCTATATCCGGTTCTTTCTTACCGATTACTGGAATTATTCTTGGTGTATCTGCAGTAGTCACTGGCGCGGTTATGGCGTGGAAGAGTAATTTCTTAGGATTTAGAGATACTGTTCAACAAGCTTTTAGTAATATTGGACAAGTATTAGGGCAAACATTCAATAATCTTGGCCAAGTATTTGCTCCAATAAGGCAGGCTTTTAGTCAAATTGGACAGGCTTTAGCTCCTGCATTACCTGCGATTAAACAATTTGTAACAGCACTTGGTGCTGTAGCTGGTACAGGCGCACTACTAGGATTATCAATGATTGTAGATATCTTTAAAAATATTGTTAGTGGCGCTATGGCTGCTGGTAATGCAATTAAAGGTGTTGTTTCTGTAGCTAAGGGTTTGGGTGCTGCTTTAAGTGATATAAAGCGTGGCGACTTCTCATTTTCAGGTGTTAGAAAGAATTTTGCTGATGCTGGTAAAGCTTTTGCAGATGCAAGAAAGAACTTCCATCCGTTTGATTTTTCAACTACTGAGAAGACACTTAACACAGCAATTAATAATGCTAAAAAGTCCTTTGGTGATAAGAAAGTAAAAATAAAAGCAGATGTCGATACTTCAGGTATTAGCAAGAAAATGAGTAGTGCTACTAAAGGCAATAATCACAAGATTAAGATTGGCGCTAAGGCAGATTTAAGTTCTGTTAATAAACAATTAAATTCTATTTCTAAGAAACAGATTTCAGCACCAAAAGTTAAAGCACCTAAAGTGCCACAACCTAAAATGCCTAAAGTCAAAACTATGCCTGCACCTAAGATTAAAACTCCTAAAATACCACAACCTAAGATGCCTAAACTTAAAACCATTCCAGCTCCTAAGGTGCGGAGACCTAACATGAGCGGTGTCGTTTCTGCTGTTCGGTCAGGTATGAGTAGAGCCGCTTCAGCCGCAAGAGCAGGTGGCGCTCAAATTAGCGCTGCAGTTCGTAGCGCATTGAATCAAGCTGTAGCAGCTGCAAGAAGTGCCGCTGGAGCTATGCAAGCGGCCGGGGTAATGATTGGCCAAGGTTTAGCAAATGGTATTAGGTCTCAAGTTGGAGCTGTAGCTGCTGCAGCTAATGAGTTGGTAGCTCAAGCTAATAGAGCTGCGAGAGCAGCGGCACAAATTCACTCACCATCAAGACTGTTTGCTGAAGTTGGTAGTTTTATTGGTCAAGGTATGGCTGTGGGTATGGATTCTACAAGAGGGCTTATTAGTCAAAGTAGTAGAGCCATGATCAATAGTGCTTATCCTGGTTTAAATAGTTCTATTAACAGTTCAGGTTCTTTAAGTTCAAGTTCAATTAGACCAAATAGCGCTACAAGTAGCAATTATTATACTGGTGGCACTAATAATTCTAACGAAGTAACTATTGCTCCAGGTGCTATTGTAATTAACAGCTCTGGTAATCCTGAAGAAGATGCAGATGCTTTACTTGATAAACTTGAAGAAAAGATTATGGAACAAGCCGATAAATCATTAAGTTAGGAAGTGATTAGTATGCCTGATAGAAGTGGCCTGGAATTTTACATAAAAGATCAAACAACAGGTGAAAATTTACAAATACCGGTTAATCCTAGCGATGTTAAGCTGAAATATGAAACAGATGATCATTCTGAAACCATTGTTAACTTAGGCGAAGTAAACATTCCTGGTAAATTAAAGCTAGTAGGTGTATCAATTAATTCTGTTTTTCCTACGGTTGGCGCTCACTATGTAGCGACTAAAAGCCCACATAAGCAGGCTACCTATGTTAAGAAAATCAAGAAAATGCAAAGCAAGAATCACAAAGTAAGATTCGTGGTTACTAAAACAGATATATCTATGCTGATGACCATTGCTAGTTTTGAATATGGTTTAGAAAATGGCTGGGCTGATGAATATGCTTATACTTTGGATTTAAAACAATATCGTAAATTTAGTTATGAGAAAAAGAAGAATCCAAAAAAGCGAGGTAGATCTAAGAAAGGCAAAAAACGTTCAAAACCTGCTAAAAAGATTAATGTTGGTTCAACTGTATCAGTCAATGGCCGTTTACATGCCGATAGTTACGGCAAGGGAGCAGGAATGTATGAAAAAAACGCTAAACGTGAAGTTCTATACATTGTTCCCGGTCGTAAATATCCAGTTTGTGTAGGTATAAACGGTAAAGCCCGTGGTTGGGTAAAAATGAGTGAGGTAAAAAGATCATGAGCGATTTAATTCAAATGACCTTGTATAGACGCTCCACTCACTTTACACACTCTAAGCGCCGTGTTAGTTATGATATAAGTGATTTAGTAATTGATGATTCAGTCACGTTAGATAGAGATACTAATTTTTCAGCAACCGAATTTAACTTCAAAATGATTTTTGAAAAGAAACCAATTATTCCATATACAGGCGACATCATTTCTTTTAAATGGAAAAAGAAGAAAATGTTTTACGGCTATGTTTTTAAGTATGGCTTTGATAAAGACCATAACATTGCTGTTAAGTGCTATGCTCCTAGCCGCTACTTAAAGAATGAAGATTCAATTGTATTTAAGGCTGGTACATTAAGTGAACGATTCAGGGATGTGTGCAAACGTGCAGGAATTAAAGCTAAAGTTGTATCTGGCGCAAGTCATAAATGCAAAGCTGAAGTTGATGATGGTAAAACATATTTTGACATGATTAAAAATGCTATTAGTGCGACTACTAAAGCAACTCATAAGCATTATTTGATTTATGACAATTACGACACTGTAGAACTTAGAAAATTTCCTCACAAAAAGTTAGATATCATTATAGGAGATAAATCAGGGCTTACAGACTATGATTACTCTGTTGATATTGATAATACTTACAATGTTGTAAAAGTTGTCAAAAAGGATAGCAAGAAAAGTAAAAATTCATCTAAAACCAAGACTGGTGAAGATGACCCCAAAACAACTACTATTAAATCGAAGTCGGTTACTATGCCGTCACAAAAACAGTGGGGTAAGCTTCAGAAAGTCGTTAACGCAAAGAAAAAAGCTAACGATGCTCAGATGATTCAGCAAGCCAAAAATGAGCTTAAAAATCGAAATAGAGCGAACAAAGAGCTAAAAATTACTTGCGTTGGCCGTACTGATCTAGTTCCAGGCAATTATGTTACTGTTGAAATCAAAGATTACAAAAAGAAATTTAAAGACTGTCCGATTCTGAAGGCTGTACACCATTTTGGACAGAATTATACTTGTGAATTAACAATGAAAGTGGGGCAATCATGGCAGGTAAACGGCTCTATGAGTTAATGACGCAACGTGGCGGTAAACCAAGCGATTATTCAGATGTTGTATATGGAACTGTGATTAGTGCTAAGCCTTTGAAAGTTCAATTATCCAATAACATGGTTTTGACCGATGATTTTATCGTTCTTGGCAAACATATTGGAAAATTTAAGATTAAAGGCAAAGTTACCAAACACGAACATGATGAAGTTAAAGGTGACATAGAATTAGAAATCGACAACTCTCTTGAATCTGGCGATAAGGTAACCATGATACGCGAAGATGGTGGTCAACAGTTTTATTTATTTGAAAGGATAGGTGAAGACGGTTTTGGATTCTGATGAAGAAATTAATGTTGGGGCATTAATGGAAGATGCATATTTAGATGATGCTGACCTTGACGATGAAGAAGATAGCCAAAGCCCTACTTATACTTTTAAAGTCGCTAACGGTCGAATTCGTGGGATGACTGATGAACTTGATGCAATGAAACAAGCAGTAGATAAAATTTTACAGACTGAACGTTTCGTTTATCAGATTTACGATGAGCAGTATGGCAACGATTTGCCTGAGCTGATTGGCGAATCTATCAGTTATGCGGAATCAGAAGCAGAGCGAATGGTAGTTGAAGCTTTAGAAGCTGATGACCGAATCAACAATGTTGAAATTACTAAGTGTGAGCAATCAAGCAGTGATGCAATTACTGCAGAAGGCTTTGCTAACACTGTTTACGGTAGGGTTGGTTTTGAAAGTGAGGTGGATATAGTAGATGAATCCTAATGAATTAGCCGATGAATTAGAAGCTCAAAACTATGATTATTGGCTAAATTTAATGCTAGATAATGTGCCTGGCGACATTGATAAACGTGAAGGCTCAATTATTTATGATGCTGTAGCTCCTGCAGCTATGGTAAGTGCGCAACAATCTTTATCATTAGCAAATATCATACGAGAAACATATATTAAAACCGCTCAAGGGGAATTTCTAGACTATAGAGCGGTTGAACATGGCACTAGTAGATATGCAGCCACTAATGCAGAAGTTAAGGCTAAATTTAATGATGATGATGGTAATCCAGTAAATGTTGAAGTAGGCGATAGGTTCGCAAGTATTGCAGAATCGCCTATTTTTTATACCGTGATTAAAGCCAACAATGATGGTACTGCAGAAATGCAAGCTGAAGAAGCTGGAACAAGCGCTAATAGTTACATCGGTCAAGTACTACCAGTTACGCCTAATGATAATTTAGCATGGGCTGAAATTACTGAAGTTACTATTCCTGCTAGGGATGAAGAAAACGATGATCACTTAAGAGCGCGACTTTTAAATTCAAATAGTTGGGTAGCCTACGGCGGTAACGTAGCGGATTATTTAGACATGACTAGTAAGATTCATGATGTTGGAGCAACTCAGGTTTATCCAACGTGGGACGGGTCAGGAACAGTTAAACTAGTTATTTTGAATAATGATCTGATGCCAGCTAGCCAGACTTTGATTAAAAAGGTCAAAGAAGAAATTGATCCTGAAGACAATGAAACTCAAGGATATGGATTAGCTCCAATTGACCATCGGGTTACAGTAACCACCGCAGAAACATTAACCGTGAATGTGCAGATTAATGCTCTTTTGGATGCTCAACATGTCACTAGTAATATTGAGCAACAAATTAAGAATGTATTATCAAAGTTTTTCACTGAATTACGGCAAAATTGGGCAACAATTAACCCAACAACTGGTAGAGGCTATACATTGACTATTTTTAGATCACGGATTTTATCTAAGATTATGCAAATAGAAGGTGTAGCAAACGCCGACTTGCCTATTTTAAATGGCGAAAATAAAGATATTTCTTTAATTTTTGATAATAAAGTATCTCAATTACCTATTCTAGGGGAGGTGACAGTAATTAATGAAAACCGATGAACTTCTCAATTACATGCCTGATTACTATAACGGCGTGTATGAAATGGAGGAGTTGCTAAAAGCTCAAGGCAAAGGATTGGGTAAATTTGATGATGATCTCAATCGAACTTTATTTAATCAGTTTGTTTCTAAAGCTGATGAAAAAGGTATCTCAGTATTTGAGGATCAATACGGTATCGTGCCTGAATGTGGGGATAGTTTAGAGCTAAGAAGGCAAAGAGTTCTTACTAGAACATTGACACCACAACCACTTACCATCAGACGGTTAAAGCAAATTTTTGAATCTTTGAAAATTCCGGCTGAAGTTAGTGTTGATCATTCACGACGTGTATTGAATGTTGTTTCTTGGACTGGTGAGTTAACTAAATCACAACAAAAACTGGTAATTTTTGAATTAAATACATGGTTACCAGCAAACATGGGCTATACCTACCGTTTGTGGGCTAAAACTGAAGCAGCTCACGCTTACATTGGGTCTGCTTGCGCCGTGGTTGCTCAAACTGTAGCTAAAGCAGAATGGCTAGATGATTCAACAATTGTCAAGCGATTATATCAATATGGTATTTGGGGTAAGACAAATATTGAACCGTCCGCTTATGTTGCTGCGCCGGTTACTGGAAGAACTGTTCAAACGATTGAAGCAGAAAGGAGGAATTTATGAGTAAATACAGTAGAACAAAGTTACTACCTAAAGGATTACAAATTATTCAAGGAGTAGTACGAGGAAAAACCTTTGAAATTACATCTGCTTCTTATAGTGAAAGCAAAACTAATGAAAATGATGTAATGAATCAAGGATCAATCGTTAATCCAATTGGTCATATCCCTATTTTTGCTAAAGATGATAAATCATTAGCAGATCAAGGAATTCTAGGAATTGAGTTATCTTTTACTCAAGAAAGTACTAGACTTAATAGAGATATTAATTTACAAAGTATTCAAATCGAAGGGCGACAGAATGGCACTAATGTAAGCTATCCTATCGCTTTTTCTTTGGCCGAAGAACCTGAAAGACTTACTTTAAGTGATCCAAGCTTTGAGTTTAGAATCATGGTTTATGTTCAAGTTGGCGATACTGATAATGTGACAATTAACATTAATCCCGATGGATTAGAATCACGCAGAGAACACCAACAAGACATAGATGAAATTATTAATGCTCTAAGCGTGGGTTATGTTCCAATAGCTCTTAAAGATTCTAAGGGAAATCAACTATTAGGGCATGATGGTAAGCAATTATTTGCTAATAAGCCTATTGTTGATTTTGATCCAACTTTATCAGTTAGAGGTAAAGCGCCTGATTCTAAGCAGGTCGGGGATAACTTTAGAGCCCTTGAAGATGAAGTATTAGATATTGAACGTGATTTAAGAGAAACGTTCGAAACCAAGAAAAAAGTTAAAGATGTTAATAATTTAGCTTTAGCTAATGCTGATGCTAACAAAGATCAAGATAATAAAATTGCAGAATTGCAAAATAGAGCAAGTGAACTCGAAGCAAATACGCAAAATATTCACTTGCTTGGTCACGATTGGAATGGTCTTAGCGATCATGCAAACGATAGCTTCAAGGCTACAAGCCAGTTCATCGTAAATGATGCAACGCTAACACGAGCTAATGCCTACGCTAATGCTAAGGCTACTGGCGACGCAATCAAACAAAACTACCAACAACTAAGTCAAGCGATCGGAATTATCTACGCTTGGCTTGATAACTTAGGTAATCAGCAGGTAATTCTTGATCTTAAAAATAGATTATCTGCGTTAGAAGATCAGAAAAAGGAGACTAAATAAATATGGCAGACGTAAGAATCCAAGATTTTAATGAAAACTGGAAGCCAGATACTAATAACGATTTTTTAATGACTTTTAATGACGGCTCAGAATCAAAGACAAGATTAAGAGATGCTTTTTATGGTTTAGTACCAGATGGCATGCAAACTCACAACAATATTTTCAGAGGACAAAACTTAGGTGCATTAAATGCAACTCATATCGCTAATATTCAAAATGGAAGCTTCCACGATATGTTTATTGGAGACTACTTTAGTATCAACGGTTCAAACTATGTAATTGCAGGCATTAACTACAAGAGACATCACGGTGACACTACGGATTTAGGCAATCACTTAGTATTAATGCCACAAGATTGGTCAAAGACACCAACTCAAACACTTGGACCAGATGGTAAAACTACCCACTACATGAATGATACTGATACTACTGCTGGCGGTTTTGCAGGCTCAAAGCTTTACAAGACCTATTTGCCACAAATTCAAACAAAATTGGAATCAGACTTTGGTGCTCACTTAATGACTTTTAGAACTGTTGTATCTACTCATGTTGATGACTCAGGTGCACCAGATCAAGGCGAATGGCGTGATGCTAAAGTTTCTATTCCAAACGAAGTAATGATTTACGGCACTACTTTAAACGGAAATAACAAGAATAATTCTTGGTACAACATTGGTGATGAAAATAGTCAATTACCACTTATGAGACTTAACGACGCTGAACGCAATTTTAATAGAATTGGTGCTATTTGGCTTAGAGATATCCATTCTGCTTCGGGGTTTGCGTATGCGAGCGACGGTGGCGACGTTGGCTGGGGCGGTGCTTCGTACGCTTGGGATGGCGTTCGGGCTTTCTTCCTCATCGGTTAATCTTTAAATCCGGCACCCCTTTAGGGGGTGCTTTGCCGATAGAAAGCAGGCACAAAATGAATATTGTAAAGAAAAGGAGAAATTATGAACAATCAAGACACTAATCAAACTGTTAAACAAGAAACACCAGTTACAGGCGATAAAATTACACCAGTAACTCCAGTGGCTTCTACTGCACCAGAAACTGTAAAGCTTGAACTTACTGCAGATCAAGCAGAAATGGTGCAAGATCTTTTAAGCAATTTCGTATATGCCTATCGTTCTGATCGTGAAGTTGACTGCAAGCGTGAACTTGTCTGTAGAGATAAGGTTGGTAAGTATCCATACATTGCAGAAGCACCAGATCCTTCAATCGTTAATCCAATTTATGATTGGGTCGGCAAGAAGTGGTACTCAAAGACTGGTGCTACTAGTCTTCCAGAAATCGCACAGGCTGTTAAGACTTTGCAAACCGATCACCAAGTTGGCACTGCTCAAAATCTTGCTTTGACTAAGGCTGTAAAGGAATTGAGTGAAGGTCAAGCTGATCAAAACAAGTTGCTTTCATCAATGCAAAACTTGATGCTTCAACTTGCAAGCGGTAAGGCAACTGCACCGGCTGTGCCAACTCAACCAACTACTGATGACAAGACAACTGATAACACTAATGGAGGTAATAACTAATGACTACTAGTATTTACGATATGTTTGTTCAAATGTGGATTCTTGACTATGAGATGAAGCTTGAAGGTTTTGACAAAACTTACTTTCAAGGTTTAGTTAAGAGTGGTCAACTCAAGACAGAAGATTATCAAAAGATCGTAGGCGAAGCTTATGTTGCACCGCAAGCTCAACCAGCACAACCACAAGCCTAGTCGCTGGGACTTCGTTAAAACTGGTTTATTGATCGCAGGCTTGGCAATCTGTTTCTTGATTGATCGAACCTACTTTTTTTACCCACCAAGTCTAGCACCAGCATGGAATAGCGTGTGGGTGGATATTATTGGCTTGCTGGCAGGCGTAGATTTGATTCTGTGCGGTGTCTTAGACATACACATAGATTTACTGGTCAAACTCGGTCTAGGCGTTTCAGTGGCGTTTCTGACCGTTTTGCTGGTTGCAGCATCATTTCACGTGGTCGGTATCGGCTACTTTAGATTTCATCCAGCGATCCTCTTTGAACTATACGCAATCGTTAATCTGATGCAGATTGCTTATGAATATCAACCACTACGGGATTGAGAAAGGAGCTGATACACTTGCAAGGTCTTAAAGACGTACTTAGTGTACTAGCTCCATTTTTACTTGGGTTGGTTACTTCGTATCTAAGTGATAAGAGATCAACGAGACAAGACAGCCATAGCTTTTTAGTAGACGACTATGAGGCTGTAGCTAAAGAAAATAAGGAATTACGTAGGGAAAACGAAAAACTCAGAAAGGAGTTATCCGAAAATGAAACCAAACACTAGAATTTTGAATTATGTGACTTTAGTACAAGATGGCGTTTTGACACTTGATGATGTCCCACAAGACATTAAAAAGGAAGTTACTAAGTGGGTACGCTACTTAGCAGGCATCAAGGACGAAAGCATGGTAAAAGATGACGCTACACAAGTAAAGAAGGTGGATGACTATGACAGTCACTCAACTCACTGATTACGTTCTAATCGTGGTTCTAGCTCTTGTAGCTATCTGCCAAGGCATCTCAACTGGAATTGATTTCTTTGCATCTAAGTCAAAGAAGCCGCTACCTAAGGAAGTAATGACGATTAATGAAATCGCTAAATTTGTTGTAAGTGAAGCAGCTACCTTGGATGTTTCAGGTGCAGAGAAAAAGGCACGTGCCGTACAAGCTCTACTTAATCAAGCCAAGAAGGAAGGCAAGCCTATCACTGAATCAGTAGCCAAGGGTGCCGTCCAACATGCTTATGATCAAGCTAAGCAGGAAAAAGAAAAGGCTACACCAGTTGAAGATGAAACTGCTAAGCCTATTGGCTTTGTGTCAGGTGATGATCAAAATGAAGGTTAGAACTTACAACGAGTTAATTTTTAATTCGTTTGATCATCGTGATAACGTAGGAGGTGAAAAGGATGTCAAGCTCAACCGTATCAAAGAAAAGTTATGGTGTGGACGTAGCCAGCTACCAAAGCACAACGGTTAATTATCCAGGTGCGAAATTCACACTTGTAAAGTTGACTCAAGGTACTAATTACGTTAACCCGAAAGCGTCAGCACAAATTAAATCAGCTAAAGCTCATGGTCTTATGGTCATGGGCTATTTCTATGCTAACCATTCTGCTTCTGTGTCAAAGGCACGTGCAGAAGCCAAGTATGCAGTAGCAAAAGCGGAAGCATTCGGTATTCCGAAAGGCTCATACTTAGCTGATGACTTCGAACATGGATCTGGTAACAATGTCAATGGCTCTATCAGCGGAAACACTGATGCTATTCTTGCCGCTATGCAGGTTATCAAAGAAGCAGGATATAAGCCAATGCTATATTCTGGTGCTTATGTCTTGCATAACCGTGTGAGTGCAAGCCGCATCGTAAAAAGTTATGGTACATGTCTATGGGTTGCTTCCTATAAAGTGAGCGGTCGTCAAGATTACGCTGACTTTGGTTACTTCCCATCAATGGACGGGGTAGCAATTTGGCAATTCACGAACAACTACCGTGGTCTAGGTGTTGATGGCAATATTGCGGTCGTTGATTTAAAGGTAAGTTTGCATAGTTCTACGGATAAACCAACGAACAAACCCGCAGAATCGCTATCTCAACACCCCGTAGTCAAGTGGAATATCGGTGCAGTTGCTGTTGTTGCTAACAGTAAAGGCGCATATGTTTACACCAGTTCCAAACTCGACAAACGAGAATCATCAAAACCGAAACCTTGTGGATCTGTCTGGCAAGTGTTTGGCTTTGAAAATGGGGCTGTCAAAGTTGGCAAGAATCAATATTTTGATGGTCGTGCAGTCTACGTTAAGGGTAACCCTATCGCATACAATGATAGCAAGCACGCTGTCGCAAAAATTGTTCTGCCACATACTCATGCGTTGGATGCACCAAAGGCCGACGCAGGAAAAGTTTACGGCTTGGAGCTTAACTCAAAAGTCGAGATCCAAGGACGTGTCGGGCGCTTCTTAAAAATTAAGGAGCTACACAAAGGTAAGCAGGTATATGTCACAGGCAATCGTGCTTATATCGTGCTATAATTTTTATGTAAATTTGCAAAAAAGATATTGGACAAAAACAAAAAAGGAGTTGAAAATAACTCCAAAATTTCGTAAAATGTTGGTACATCCAATTCATGACAACGAAAGAGCCACTCTGGAGATCAAATTCTCTAGGGTGGCTTTTTTATTTGTAAAAAAAATATTATTTTATTGCACAAATGTGCTTTACAATACACAAAAAATGGTATTATAAGTATGTAAGATGAATTAAGGAAAAAAAGAGGTACTAAAAATGAAAGAATTTACAATTTATGCTGGTGAAAAATTAAGTGGTTTAGTTGATGATCAAGCAAGTGTTTCATTTGAATGTGATCCTACTGATGTTGACACTGCATACGATGCAGTTGCTGAAAGCGTAGTATTAAAAGATCAAAGTGAAGAAAGTCAGGATTTAGTTGATTTTGAAAATTGTGATGATGATAGTGTAATAGCTATGCTTAATGATTTAAAGCGTATGCACTTTTTGTCAGATTATGAAATCAGTGATGCTGATGAATAGTCTTGAAAAAGCACAAGCCTTAGTTAGTGATAAAAACACTTCACTCGTTGAACTAGCTAAGAAATGCAAGCATTCTTCCTATAACACATTAAGGCATGACCGAGTCAATCTCGAAAAAATGGAGGATGCTTCATATAAAAGGATTCATGAATTAGCTAGAATTTACGATGAAAAGCAAGGTAAATAAAAACCACTTAAGGGAGCTATACTCTCAAAAGTGGCTTTTTTATTTTCTCTATAATATTAAGGAAGAAAAAATATTTTTACTGTTGCACAAATGTTGCACAACAACAAATTAGAGCAAAAAAAAGACCTTGAAAGATCATTGATCTATCAAGGTTTTTGGTTATTAGGCACGAGTAACTTTACCAGACTTTAAAGCCTTGGTTGAAACCCATACGCGCTTTGGCTTACCGTCAACAAGAATGCGAACTTTTTGAAGGTTTGGCTTCCAAGCACGACGAGCTGAG
>SKEM01000245.1_pt1 | contig 41927 bp, 46 predicted proteins | sample 4826731 | NCBI WGS metagenome assembly SKEM01 (sample SAMN11008809, study PRJNA524170) | human gut metagenome | biome: Human fecal sample; material: Feces; isolation source: fecal sample from pouch patient p37 | host: Homo sapiens | place: Israel: Tel-Aviv | collected 2015-07-27 | reverse complement strand
TTTTTCTCCTCCCACAATAATAAACGTACCGTATTAGAATACCATCGTTTAATTATAATTACAACTAAATTTATGATTAATCGTTAACATCAAACTTCTTAACTTGATCATAATCAAGTTCTGCAGTAGTAGCACGACCAAACATATCAACTGAAACATATAATTTATACTTATCTGGTTGAATATCAGTAATCTTACCAACCATGCCGTTAAATGCACCCTCAGTAATAGTTACAGTTTCACCAATGTCAAAATCTTCAGTTGGAGTTTTAGCAGGTTGTCCTTGATTCTTAAGTAAACGACTTACTTCTTCATCAAGAAGTGGTGACGGCTTGGAACCACCACCATGTGAACCAACAAAACCAGTTACGTTAGGTGTATTTCTTACAACAAACCAACTTTCATCAGTCATAACCATTTCAACTAAAACGTAACCTGGAAAAATCTTTTCTTCAACTTCTTGTTTCTTACCGCGAACAGTTTCAACTTTTTCTTCTTCTGGAACCATTACACGAAAAATGTAATCTTGCATCCCCATACTTTGAGCACGTGATAACAAATCTGATTTAACTTTATCTTCATAGCCAGAATAAGTATGTAAAACGTACCATTTCTTTTGAGTAGTTTCAACCATTTAATATTCTCCTTAATTTTGGGTAAACAAAAAAACCTCCCACAGAGGTTTCTTCAAGCTGTTACTTATTATAACATGCATTAGCAGTATTTTCTATATTATTGCTACCGAATTACATCTTTTGGGTTAACCAGCTAAAGAGCCAGTCGAGTGCACCTAAATATACAGCAAACAAAACTGAACTTGTGATAACAGTTACTGTATCACGTCTATTTTGTTTTGCAGTTGGCCAAGTAACCAACTTCATTTCGTGGGCTACACCCTTAAAAAACTTAATCATTAGCTTTATTACCTCGTTTCCTTGTGCAACGTCATTTTACCGCAATGCTTGCAGAACTTTTTAAGTTCAAGTCGCTGAGTGCGATTCTTACTTGCGGTGATTGAGTAGTTTCTTGACCCGCATACGCTGCAAGCTAGGGCTGCCTTCTTCACTGCCATAATCTCACTTCCAAACTTTCTTTATAAAAACACATACTTAGTGTGTATTTTATACTGTCAAAACAAACTCGTCAATTCTAAACTGATAATCCAAAAGAATAGTCATCAATAATATCTAAATATTTTAATTCTTTAATTTACTTATCTATAATAAGTTTGCATATTATTTTTAGAAAGGTAAACTCTCATGAATAAACATCCTGAATATTTATTAAATAAAGTTTCTGGTCCTAAAGATTTGAAAAAATTAGCTATTCCAGAGATGGAAGAATTAGCTACAGAAATTCGGACACTAATTCTAGAAAAAGATGCTGCTAAAGGTGGACACTTAGGTCCAGATTTGGGAATCGTTGAAGCAAGTATTGCTTATCATTATGTATTTAATGCACCAAAAGACAAAATTGTTTGGGACGTCTCACACCAAACATATCCTCATAAAATGCTAACTGGTAGAGCTTTAGCTTGGCTTGATCCAGAGCACTACGAAGATGTAACTCCTTATACTAATCCAGACGAAAGCCCATATGACTACTATGCTGTGGGTCATACTTCTACTTCTATTGCTTTAGCAACAGGTATGGCTAAAGCCAGAGATTTAATGGGCGAACATGAAAATATTATGGCACTAATTGGTGATGGTTCAATGACTGGTGGTCTTGCTTACGAAGGCTTAAACAACGCTGCAATTGAACCACATAATTTAGTCGTAGTAGTAAACGATAACCAAATGTCAATTGATGACAACGTTGGTGGTCTGGTTACTGCATTAAAGAAGCTCCATGATTCAAATGGTGAAACTAAAGAAAATCCATTTACTGCTATGGGTTTTGATTACCGCTACATCGCTGACGGAAACGATATCAAATCGATGATTGAAGCTTTTAAGGCTGTTAAAGATGTAGATCATCCGATTTTACTTCATATCAATACCTTGAAAGGTAAAGGTTACCAACCTGCAATTGACAATGAAGAAGCACACCACTGGGTAATGCCATTTGATTTAAAGACTGACAAGTCAACTGTTCCAGCTCCAAAAGGTCCAAGTGCAACTTCTGTAGCAATGGATGTGATGAAGGAACATATTGAAAACGGCGAAAAGATCATGGCTATCAATGCTGCAATTCCTGGTGTATTTGGACTTGATGAAATTAAAGACAAATACCCTGAAAATTACCATGATGTAGGTATTGCTGAACAAGAGTCTGTTGCCTTTTCTGCAGGTATGGCAAAGGAAGGCGCAATTCCAGTATTATTTGAAAATTCAACCTTCTTACAACGTGCATTTGACCAATTATCACACGATGTAGCTGCTAATGACTTACCTGTTGTCATGATGGTAGCAGGTGGGGGTATCTCGGGCACAAGTAAAACCCACCTCGGCGTATTTGACCAAGTAATGATTTCTAACTTGCCTAATTGGATTTACCTTGCTCCTACTACTTTAGCTGAAGAAAAAGACATGATGGAATGGGCTATTAAGCAAAGAAAGCACCCTGTAGCAATCAAAATGCCGACTAAGAAAGTTCCTGTAGGTGAAGAAGTAAAACGTGATTACACAGAAATCAAATATGACATCAAGCCTGGCAAAGATATTGCAGTTTTAGCTTTAGGTGACATGTATAACATGCTGGGCAAAGAGGTAGCTGAAAAACTTGGTGCAAGTTTGGTTAACCCGATTTCTGCCAACATCTTGGATAAAGAAGCCTTAGATAAATTGGCTGATGAAAACAAAATTATCATTACACTTGAAGACAACCTTTTAGACGGTGGCTTTGGTGAAAAAGTTGCTTCTTATCTTGGCAATAAACACGTTAAAGTTTTAAACTACGGTCAAAAGCGTGTTTATACTGATCAAATACCATTGAACATTATTTTGAAAAACAATCGTATGACTGTTGATCAAATCGTTGAAGATGTTAAGAACGCTTAAGAAAATATATAAAATTAAAACTCTCTTCAGATATTTTCCTGAAGAGAGTTTTTTATGGCAAAATAAGTCGAGTAGTTTCCAAATTAATCCGGCATAATACAACATGTAAGGAGGAATAAAAATTGGAACAAATCGAAGCAGTTCAACGCATGCAAGACTATATCCAAGAGCACTTAAATGAGCAGATTACACTTACTGCTCTATCTAGAATTTCGCTATATTCACCTTGGTATTCTTATCGACTATTTGTTAACTATCTAAATATGACGCCTGCAAAATACATTAGACGTTTACGTTTGGCACAAACTGCTCTAAAATTGCGCGATCATAATTGCAAAATTACTGATATTGTAACAAGCATAGAAAGGATACTACCATGAACACTAAAAATATTTTCATCCAAGTTATTGATAAACCTGAAAGAAAAGTTATCCTCAAGCGCGGCATTAAAGCTACTGATTATCTCGACTATTGCGACGAAGTAGGCTGTGAAACTTGGGGACTACTTAAAAGCATAAAATCTATTAATGGAGAACCTGTTTGTTTATGGTTACCCGCTAAATATAGAAAACCTAACACTTCTGAATATGTTCAAGGAGTTGAAGTAGATCCTTGATTACAAAGATCCGGTTCCTAAAGGCTTTGATATTATTAAACTTCCTGCTACCAAATACCTTATGTTTCAAAGTGAGCCGTTTGCAGAATAAGATTGTGGCAAGATCATTGAAGAAGTGAGATCTGCAATAAAAAATATGATCCTAAAACAATTGGCTCCACTTGGGACAAAAATAATCCTAAAATTCAGCTTGAGCCTATTGGAACAAGGGGATACATCGAAATGATGCCTATTAAAAAGTTATCTGATTAATTTATGTTAGAAAATTTACCATACGAAGCAGCCAAAGCATTCCTAATTTCACAATAAAGTGGAAATAGTTTTTTATAAGTGGCTGCTTCTTTTGGATTAGGAAAGTAAACTTTATCAGCTTGAGCAAACTGTCCGATCTCATTTAGATCTTGATTGAGTCCTAATGCCTGTCTTGCTAAAAACATAGCGGCTAGTGTTCCACTCTGTTGTTCCTTCATAGTAACGATAGGAACATTGAAAATATTAGCACAAAGTTGTCTTACAAAATCACTCTTGAGAAAGCCCCCAGTTGCATTAATTGCAACTGTTTTTTTAGTATTTTTAATCAAATTAGAAGCAGCATCATAGAGGTTAAAGATAATACCTTCAATCACCGCTCGTGTCATTTCAGGCTTTTGGTGCATACGAGTTAATCCCACAAATGAGCCACGTGCATTCGCATCCCAAATTGGAGCACGTTCTCCTCCTAAATAAGGCAAAAAGATCAAATTACGACTTCCCGCTGGAGCTGTTTGAGCAACATCAAGAAAATCTTGTGGCGTTTCGTCAGCATCAAACAAAGTTTGACGAGCCCAATTAAATACGATTCCTCCGTTATTTACTGGACCACCTAGTAAATAACGTGTTTTATCAGCTGGATAACAAAAGTAACTAGCACTTGGATCTATTTTGGGTTGATCAACTATTGTTCTAATCGCCCCCGATGTTCCCACATTTAAAGCACAGTGATCACTATCGATTGCATTAACGCCAATCGTAGACAAATAACCATCGCTAGCTCCCAAAATAATTTTAGTATCAGAATCTATTCCCAATTTTTTTACATATTCTGTTTTAATAGGAAAAATAACTTTTGTAGGCTGAGCTATCTTAGGGAGTTGCTCTTTTTTTATTTTTAAAATATCTAATAATTCTTGATCCCAAGTTAATGTTTTAAGATTAAGCATTCCTGTGCCAGCAGCCATAGTGGTATCAGTAACTAACTTTCCCGTCAATCGGAAGATTATATATTCTTTAATCCCAATCCATTTTTGAGCTTGGCTAAATACTTCTGTTTTTTTATTTTTTAACCACAATAATTTATAAATTGGGGCCATGGGATGCATCGGCATTCCCGTTTTACGATAAATCTGCTGGGCAAAGCCCCTATTTTTTGCATCTTGGACAATACTTTTGGCACAATTATCTGCCCACGTGATGCTATTAGTTAACAGTTCATCATCTGAACCTAAGCCAATCAAACTGTGCATTTGACTCGACCATGATATAGCCGCAATTTTTCCATCTATTTTTTGCGTTAAATCAAAAATGATTTCTTGAACTGCATCAAAAATTAATTTTGGATCTTCTTCGGCCTGCCCTACTTTTATTTGAATCAATGGATAGCCTTTACTATCAGAAGCTACTGCTTTTCCATTTATGTCGTAAAGTACGCCTTTAGTTGCTGTGGTGCCAACATCCATGCCAATAATATATTTCATTTTACTTATGATAAAACTTCTTCCATTTCCTATAAGATTTATCTTGCCAGGACTTGGGTAGATCATCCCAATCCCATTGTCTATTTTTTACTTTTTGTAAAAATAAACCTTCGCTTTGTGCTAATTTTTTTACTAATTTTAGATTTTTACCTGTTAAATTATAAAAAGTGGTTTCCCATTCGTCAGCAATTTCAATAAAAAACTCTCGATGCTTTTTATCGATTAATTTTATAATTAACTTTCCTTGCCATTTTAAAATTATATGTTTAATAATTTTTTCCAGCTTATCAAAGCCAATATTACGAATATTTTCACCTAGATACTTACTATACTTAGATTTTTTCTTGGGCCAACAGTCAGGTTCTAAATACACTTCCGCATAATTATATTCCATCATGGCAAAAACAACTCTAGTAACCCCTTCTGCAAAAGCTGGTAAATAAGATTTATCACGCCAAGTCTGATAACCATCATAATAAGAAGATTCGGTATTAATAGTTTCAGGTACAGTATCTAAATAGTAATAAGTAGTATTTTCAAATAAAAAACCTACTATTTACTCAATCGCTTTGACCTCTTTTAATACTTTCTTTCGTTTATTCTTCCCCATATATATTCTCTTTCAATAATTTTTGAAAATTATAGCAAAAGTTTATTTAGAGCACAAAAAAACAGCTACCGAAAAGCAGCTGTTTTGGTGGTCAAACATGCGTGACCACTGTGCGTAGAACATTGTTTTTAGTTGGATTTACTTCTTAAGATTTTCGTTAACGAAGGCTTCGATCTTTTCATCTGAGTCTTTCAAAAATGGAAGCATATCTTCTTCCGTCTTCATGGTATCTCTACCATTCTTTTCCATAAAGTAGTCCCAAAGGGCATCTCTAACTGGCATATCAGAATCACTCCAGTCAAAAGCTTCCTTCATGTGACGGTCTAACAATGCAGTCTTAATAATTTCGTCTGCCATCTTAAATTACCTCCTAAAATATTCTACATTTTTATTATACCTCACTTTCTCAGTATCAGCTAAAAAATCAAATTTATACAAATATACATTGAAACCTATCAGAATAATACATTTCTCATCTTCTGAATTGCTCTTGATCTCGCCCTAACTAATTGCATATATTCTATTTTTAAATTATTAATTACATATTCCACACTAATTTCGCCTAGTATTGTCAATACCGCAATTAATTCAAGACGAGACAAGCTTTCGATAAACTCATGATATATAGTTTTAACGGGCGTTATCAATTCACTTCGTCCAGGTTCTTGTATACACAAATTACTATCTAAAGAAACAGAATGATTGTATATTTGTCTTCTCAACGCAGTATTATACCTAACTAATGTTCGAGCATGATTAGATAACTTAGTTTTATATAAACTACCAAAACTTCCTTTTTCACCAGAAAAAACTACTACAGATTCGTAACAAATAATCAATGCTTCTTGCTCCCAATCATCACGATCATAATGATGCAAATAATATTTCTTTAGAATTGAATTAACTAATGGTTTATACAAGAAAAATAATTCTTTTAATGCCTGATCATCACCCATTTTTGCTTTATTAATTAACTTCTCTTCAGTACACATTTCATTTCCCTCTTTGCTTTTTTCTCCGAGGATACCTTTTAACTTTTATGTACTATAAGAAAACGGATGTTTATTCTGACATATTGAAAATTTTGTATCAAAAAAGGCAAACAAAAGATAATTTTTGTCTGCCTTTTTATTATTTCAAAGGATGTCTACTATTATAAGCTTGATAAAGCAAAACGCCAGTTGCAACACTTGCGTTTAATGATTGAACATGACCAATCATTGGCAAAGTAATTGTTTGATCCATTTGCTTTTTCAAAAGCGGTGCAATCCCCTTACCTTCGTTACCTATAACCAAAACAGTCTTGCCATTAGCGTTCCATTCACGATAATCTACTCCTGCCATATCGGTACCAAAGAACCAATATCCACGTTTCTTTAATTCCTTGGTAGTTTGAACCAAATTATTAACACGGGCTACCGGAACATAGTCAATCGCACCAGTTGATGTTTTAGCTACCACAGAAGTTAAACCTGTTGCATGCCGCTTAGGAATAATGACCCCATCAACACCTGTAGCATCTGCCGTACGTAAAATTGAGCCTAAATTATGCGGATCTTCAATTGAGTCAAGCATCAACAAAAATGGCTCTTTTCCATCTTCATCAAACTTATCTAGCATCTTTCCTAAATCTGCATAATCAAAACTTGATATTGCTAAAACTAAGCCTTGGTGATTACCACCATCAACTAAACGATCAAGTTTATTCTTAGGTACACTTTGAACCACTAATCGCTTTTTCTTGCTCAAAGCATAAACTTGATTAGCGAAATCTTCTTGAATACCATGTTGTAAAAATACTTTATTAATTTTATCGGCATTTTGTGTTTTTAAATAATCTAGTCCAGCATGACGACCAAATACGAAATCTTTATTTGAAGTCATAATCTTTTAATCCATCCTCTTCTACAGTCTCAATGCACCAATCAGCAAGTTCTTGAATACGATCATTTTTATTCAATAAATCTAGATAACCAATCATGGCTTCAAAACCAGTTGATAATTGATAAGTTTTTAAACTAGTATTTTTGGCTTTAGTATGACTTTTAGCATTACGACCACGACGAAAAGCAGCTAATTCAGCTCCAGTCAATTTTTCTTCGTCCTGCATTTTAGTAATCAATGCAGCTTGAGCTTTAGCGGAAACGTAATGAGTTGCTTCACGTTGTAAAACTTGAGGCTTCACAATACCGCCCTTTACTAAGTGACGACGAATAATTACTTCATAAACTGCATCCCCTAAATAAGCCAAAGTCTGCCCATTTAAAGTATCAGGATCTACATCTTTTTCAATTAACTTCTTAGTTTTAATCACGTGTCCACCTTGTCCCTTGCGGGGTATCTTGAATAGTAATGCCCATTTCTTTTAATTGATCACGAATTTGGTCACTAGTTGCCCAATCCTTATTGTTACGTGCTTCATCACGCTTACTTACCAGTTCTTCAATCTCTTCATCATTTGAACCAGTAGTTTGCGCACATAGCTTTTTAATATCCACACCGAATACTAAAATCCAAGCAGCTAATTTTTCTTCAAATAGCTTTAAAGCATCCTTATCTACATTATCGCTATTTGCATTTGCATTAACGATTGGTAATAAATCATAAATTGATGTTAAAGCATTTTGAACATTAAAATCATCATCCATTGCTGCGACGAAGTTTTCTTCAGTTTCATTAATTGCCTTAACAAGATCTTCCGAAGTCTTAGTTGGTGTATCATCAGCAATACGATAATTAATATTGGTCAAAGTATTCTTGAATCTATCTAAAATAGTTGCAGCTTGCTTTAAATTTTCTTCAGAATAGTTAATTTGACGACGATATTGTACACTGGCCATAAAGAAGCGTAATACTTGAGGATTGATTTTCTTTAAAATATCATGCACAGTTACAAAATTATGCAAAGATTTAGACATCTTTTCCTGATCTTTGCCCACTGTTACAAAGCCATTATGCATCCAGTAATTAACAAATTTTTGATCTGTTTTAGCTTCACTTTGAGCAATTTCATTTTCATGGTGTGGGAATTCCAAATCTTGACCACCACCATGAATATCAATTGTGTTGCCCAAATACTTAGTGCTCATAACTGAACATTCAATGTGCCAGCCTGGACGTCCCTTGCCCCAAGGAGAATCCCAAGCAATTTCATCAGGTTCTTTTTGCGCTTTCCAAAGAGCAAAATCAATAGGATCTTCCTTACGATTTTGTTCTTCATCATTAATATGCTCTGAAGCCCCTTCTTCAAGCTGTTCAATATTTTGATCACTAAGTTCACCATAATGTTGAAACTTCTTAGCGCGATAATAAACATCACCGTCTACTTCATAAGCATAGCCTTTATCAATTAATACCTTAACAAAATTGATAATATCTTTAATTTCATGAGTTGCTCGAGGATGAAGTGTTGCAGGTTCAATATTTAAAGCTGTTGTATCCTCTAAAAAGGCATTAATAAATTTCTCAGCAAGCTCAGGTACAGTGATTTTTTCAGCGCGAGCTTCATTGATCATCTTATCATCAACATCCGTAAAGTTAGATACATATTTTACTTGATAGCCCTTATATTCAAAATAACGTCTAATAGTATCAAAGGCAATTGAACTACGAGCATTACCGATGTGAATATAGTTATACACCGTTGGTCCACACACATACATGCTGATTTGTTCTGGAACCAATGGTTTAAATTCTTCTTTTTTACGCGTCAGTGTATTATAAATTCTCACGGCTAACACTTATCCCTTCTATGAAAATAGCTATTTTTTATTTTAGCAGAAAGAAAAAGAAGTTGCAGTTATCTGCAGCTTCTTCTTTTAATTATTCTTTTTTAAATTAAAGATTGTTATCGCTCATTTGCTTCAAAGTCAAATCAATGTGTTTTACAACACGATCCTTACCCAAAAGTTCCATGGCTTCACCGATACCAGGTCCTACCATTGAACGAGTAGTAGCAATTCTTACTGGCATAAATAATTTTCTACCCTTTATATCAGTTGCCTTACGAGTTGCTTGAATAGCGCCCATAATTTGAACTGCAGTAAATCTTGGAATAAGGTCTAATTGCTTCTTAAATTCTTCAATTACTGCACGACCATCATCATTCTTGATTTCTTCGATTTCTTCATCAGAAAGTTCCTTAGCATCTTCGAAGAAAATCTTAGCCATATCAACAATTTGCTTAGTGTAAGACATTTGAACGGCGTAAATGTTTACAAGTTGACGAATCCATTCCATTTTTTCTGGTGTTGGGTGTTCATCAACCAAGCCAGCTTCTTGTAAATTGTTCAATGACAAGTCAAGCAAAGTATCACGATCTGCCTTCTTGATATATTGGTTGTTAATCCATTCAAGCTTCTTTTGGTCAAAAGCAGCAGGTGACTTAGATAAACGTGCTGGATCAAATTGCTTAATGAACTCACGCTTAGTGAAGATTTCATTTTCACCCTTTGGTGACCAACCAAGAAGTGTAATGAAGTTGAACATTGCATCTGGTAAGTAACCAAGATCACGATATTGTTCAATAAATTGAAGAACAGATTCATCACGCTTAGAAAGCTTCTTACCAGTTTCTGAGTTAATGATCAAAGTCATGTGACCAAACTTAGGTGGTTCCCAACCAAGTGCTTCATAAACTACTAATTGCTTAGGAGTATTTGAAACGTGATCGTCACCACGAAGAACATGAGTAATCTTCATTAAGTGATCATCAACTACAACTGCGAAGTTATAAGTTGGCATACCATCACGCTTTTGAATAACGAAGTCACCACCAATGGTATCTGATTCAAATTCAAGATGACCTTTAACAATATCATCCCATGAATAAGTTTCCATTTCTGGAATATGAATACGTACAACTGGCTTTAAGCCCTTAGCCTTAGCTCCTTCTTGAGCTCGCTTAATTTCATCAGCAGTCATACCTTCATATTCGTAAGTGTAATGAGGAGCAACACCCATAGCACGTTGTTCTTCACGTTGCTCTTCAAGTTCTTCTTCAGTCTTGTATGAGTAGTATGCTTTACCTTCTTCAAGTAATTGATCAATATACTTTTGGTAAATGTCTTTTCTTTCTGATTGGCGATATGGACCGTAGTCTCCACCTTTATCTGGACCTTCATCCCAGTCAATTCCTAACCAGTGAAGGTTTTCCATTTGAGATTTAGAACCGCCTTTAACATTACGCTTTTGGTCGGTATCTTCGATTCTCAATACCATAGTACCCTTATTATGACGGGCGAATAAATAGTTAAAAAGTGCAGTACGTGCGTTACCGATGTGTAAGTGACCGGTTGGACTTGGTGCATATCTTACACGGATTTTTTCTTTAGCCAAAATTCATGCCTCTTTCAAAATTTAGTAGATTCAAACACTCCTAGTTTACTCGTTATATAGTAAGAATTCAATCTGTGCTAATTAAAAACTAATTTTAAAGCTTGCGGAATGCTTGAAACTGGAATAACTTCTATTCCGTTATTAGTTAATCCTTGATACATATTGTGTTTAGGAATAAAAATTCGCTTAAAACCAACTTTAGCAGCTTCTTTTACTCTAGCTTCAATTTTATCTACTCTACGGATTTCTCCCGTTAAACCTACTTCACCTACAAAACAATCAGTTGGTGAAATTTCTTTGTCTGTATAACTAGATGCAACAGACATTACAATCGCCAAATCAATCGCAGGCTCATTCAACTTAATCCCACCAGTAGCAGTCAAATATACATCTTGATTTTGCAACATCAAATTACCACGCTTTTCAAGTACTGCCAGTAAAAGAGCAGCCCTATTATAATCAATCCCTGACGTTGTTCTTTTTGCATAACCAAATGCCGTTGGCGTAACCAAAGCCTGAATTTCTGCCAAAAGCGGTCGTGTTCCTTCCAAAGAAACAACTACTGCTGAACCAGTCGAATTTGGTAATCTTTGATCAAGAAAAATAGCTGACGGATTAGTTACTTCTTTTAACCCGTCATTCACCATTTCAAACATTCCAATTTCATTAGCGGCACCAAAACGGTTTTTCACAGAATGTAAAATTCTATAAGAATGGTGCTCATCCCCTTCAAAATATAGAACAGTATCCACCATATGTTCCATAATTTTAGGTCCCGCAATTGCACCCTCTTTAGTTACATGTCCAATTACAAAAACAGTAATTGCATCCATTTTTGCGATTTTCATCAATTCACTAGTTACTTCGCGAACCTGTGAGGCAGAACCTGTCATAGAATCTAAGCTAGGTTCATTCATTGTTTGAATTGAATCAATAACTACAAAATCAGGTTTAACATCATTAATTTGTTCACGAATATCATGCATATCACTTTCAGGATATAAAAGCATGTTACTCTGTCCGATTCCTAACCGATCAGCTCTTAGCTTAATTTGATTAGCTGATTCTTCTCCGGAAACGTATAATACTTTATGCTTTTCTGCCAAATCACTCATAATTTGCAACATTAAAGTTGATTTACCAATTCCAGGATCTCCACCGATTAATACAAGCGATCCAGGTACAATTCCGCCACCTAAAACACGATTTAATTCTTCTGATTTAGTAGAAATTCTCTCTTCTTTTTCCGCTTTAATTTTATCCAGTTTTACTGGTTCATTTACGCCAGTTTTTTGGATTAAACGGCTAGCTGTAGCTTTGGTAGAACGTTTTTGTACTTCTTCAGTTTCTTTTTCAAATTGATTCCAGGCACCACAATTAGGACATCTTCCTAAGTAGCTCGCCGAAATATAGCCACAGGAACGGCATTTATACTGTGTTTTTACTCTTGCCATTAATCATCCTTCTTTTCATTAGTTGAACCAAAACCACTTAAACGAGTACGGCTAATCGGATCATCATCGTCAGTTTTTAGATATTTCATAAAAATACCTTGGGCGATGCGCTCACCCTTTTTAATATGCAAAGGACGCACACCATAATTAATCATTTGTACAAAAATTTCGCCTTCATTGTTGGGATTGTCATAATAGTCTGCGTCAATAACCCCAATTCCATTAGGTAAAGCTAAATTTCTTTTAAAGGTATTAGAAGAACGATTAGCTAAAATCAATACCTCATCTTCTGGCATATATGCTTTAAGGCCAGTTGGCACCAAAAAAGGCTTTAGGATTTGGTCGGCCATTTCATAATCACGCTCATATAATTGGTGACCATTTCTAATTAATCTAAAAATTCTAACAAAATCCAGTCGCCAAATACTAGGAATAATAACATCTTCTGCTGCTTCGATATCATAACCCGCACTGGCTAGAGTTTGCCGGCGAGGCAAGTTGATTTCTTGATCTTGATACTTTTTTACTACTTCAAATCCGCGTATTTTCATCGTTTAACCCCATTTACTACTTTTCTTTTAACAGATATATATTCTACAATGTTTTCTATAAACAAAAAATATTTAGCTCTCTATTATCTATTACGCAAAAAAGAGCGTTTTTTCTTTTAAAAGGTGAAAATTTTATGTTTAATCTTGAAGACTCACACCAATGTTTTGAAAAACACGATGATCATGGCACTTTAATTAGCCGCTGGACAATGGACAAAATAAAGAGAAATGATAGCACTGTTTGGGTAATGAATCATTTCTTTGTTAATCCAAATTCTAATTTAGAAGAGATATTAGAAAAAGAAATGCCAACGGTTCTATTGCTTGCTCAAAAATCTGGCTATCCTATCTGGCCATTAGATCCAATAGTGATTAACTACTTTGAAAAACATCCCGAATTTCACAAGATTTGGTATCATCGTCCATATTCTAAAAAGTAGTTCTATCATTGAATAGACGTCTTTCTTTTAATAAGTTAAAATAGAAAAAAAGAAAATACAAAGGGAGGAATTTTTTTATGGCAAAAGAAATTAATAATAATACCATCGATAAATTCGAACAAGATTTAGCTAAGCATCCTGTTTTTAACGTTGCTAGCCACGCTGCTCAAGAAAACGGCATTTATAAAGCAAGCCAAAACTTGCAAACCAAGATTGACTTAGACCCAACTTTCTCAATTGAAATTGAGACTGGTAAGCCAGCTGACCAAAAACAATCAGGCCGTTGCTGGATGTTTAGTGCATTAAACACTATGCGTCATCCATTACAAAAGAAATTTAAGTTAAAGGACTTCGAATTGTCTCAAAACTACACTAACTTCTGGGACAAATTTGAAAAGTCTAACTGGTTCTTTGAAAATGTAATCGCAACTGCAGATAAAGACTTAGGTGATCGTAAAGTTTCATTCTTATTTACTACTCCACAACAAGATGGTGGTCAATGGGATATGCTTTGCGGCATCATCGAAAAATACGGTATTGTGCCAAAGAGCGTTTATCCAGAAACTGCTAATGCAACTAACTCAAGTGCATTGAACGATACTTTGAATACTTTACTTCGTAAGGACGGTCTTGAATTACGCAGACTCGTTAATGCTGGTAAATCAGAAGACGAAATACAAGCTCGCAAGGAAGAAATGTTAAACGATGTCTTCCGCGTTCTTGCGATTTCACTTGGTGTTCCACCAAAGAAGTTTAACTTTGAATACCGTGATGATGACCACAATTACCACATTGATAAGGACATTACTCCTAAGGAATTTTTTGATAAGTACGTAGGCATGGACTTAGCCAACCACATCTCAACTATCAACGCTCCAACTAGTGATAAGCCTTTCCACAAGGTATTCTCAGTTGAATATTTAGGCAACGTTGAAGGCGGCCGTCAAGTTCGCCACTTGAACTTAAAGGTTGACGAAATGAAGGATTTAATTATTAAGCAATTAAAGAGTGGCGAAGTTGTTTGGTTCGGTTCAAATGTTGTTAAAGATTCTGAACGCCGAGCTGGACTTCTTGACACCAGCCTTTACCGTCGTGATCAATTATTCGATGTTGACTTCTCAATGTCCAAAGCTGACATGCTTGATTCAGGCGAAAGTATGATGGATCACGCAATGGTTATCACTGGTGTTGATATTGTTGACGGCAAGCCAACTAAGTGGAAGATTGAAAACTCATGGGGCGAAAAGCCTGGCTTCAAGGGCTACTTCGTCATGAGCGATTCTTGGTTCGATTCATTTGTTTACCAAGCTGTTATCAACAAAGACATCTTACCAGAAAATCTTAAGAAGGCTTACGATGAGGGCAAAGATAACCCAATTCAATTATTGCCATGGGATCCAATGGGCGCTTTAGCATTTAAGTATTAATTCAAAATTTCTAAGGTGTCTGGGAAAAAACTAATTCTCAGGCAGGAAAAAAGAACGATGATTTCCTAATGGATTTCATCGTTCTTTTTCTATACTTTAAGTGCCTTCCTTGATATTATTGAATCACCACAAAACAAAAAGAAAGAAGGCAATCTTAATGTATCAAAATTATACCATAGGTCAAACAGCTTTAACACTCAACTTAGACTTCGCTATTCCTCATAATCATTTAGCTAATACCATTAGCTGGTTTGTCGATTCAATTCCAGAAGATGTCTTATTGGGTAATACTGCTAAAACCGGCCGTCCAGCTTATCATCCGGCGATGATGCTTAAGATCTTGCTTTTTGCTTATTCCAGAAGAGTATTTTCAGGCAGAAAAATCGAATTAATGCTGGAAGAAAACGTGCCGATGATGGCTTTGGCTGAACACCAACAGATTTCTTACCATACTATCAATAACTTTAGATCCAGCAAGCATGCCAATGAGCTGGTTAAAAAAAGCTTCCTCTACTTTACCAATTTGTTAGAAGCCGAAAGGCCTTATCAATGAAGGAGCGATCTTTATTGATGGCACTAAAATCGAAGCTGACGCCAATCGCTATACTTTTGTTTGGCGCAAGGCAGTTGAAAAATTTCATGACAAGCTCAAAGGTCAAGCGGTTGAGCTTTATGATGAATTGATTGCCAAAGAAGTCGTCAAAGCAATGGCAAAAGAGAAAGTCCAGACCAGTCAAGGTTTGGCAGAGTTAGCACAAGAAACGGAAGCCGAGATTGAAAAGCTGACCGAAGAAATTGAGCAAGAACCCAAAGCAATCCCTGGCGGTTCGCCTAGAAAAGCAAGAAGACGCGGTCTTAAAAAGCTGCTTCATAAACTAAGAAAAGACTATGTTCCTCGAATGAAGAAATATGAAGAGGCGAAAAAAATCTTTGCAGGGCGTAATAGCTATTCTAAGACAGATCATGACGCGACTTTCATGCATATGAAGGAAGATCACATGAAGAACGGCCAGCTCAAGCCAGGCTACAATATTCAAGCCGCTACCACTGATCAATATGTGGTTGACTTTGCTTTATACCCTAATCCAACTGATTTCAGAACTTTCGAACCATTTTTAAAGCAGATGACGACACTAGACAAGTTTGACAAGATTGTCGCTAATGCTGGTTATGGCAGCGAATATAACTATTCAATGTTGGCAGAGAAATATTCAGACAAGAAGTACTATATTCCTTATACCATGTACGAAAAGGAAAAGACCAGAAAGTATCGCAACGATCCAACTAAGCTGGCTAACTGGTTCTATGATGAAAAAGATGATTATTACCTTGATCAAAATGGCGTCAGATTCAACTTCAAATATTATAGTCAACGTAAAGATCGATCGACTGGTCAGGTTCGTGATTTTAAGGTCTATGAAGCAGATGAATTTCAACTAACGCCAGAATTAGAACGCTTAGCCAAGACTAAGAGCGGACGCCAACGTCAGGTTCGCTATAATCCTAACTGGCAATACCTAAAAGAAAAAGCCAAAGCAGTTCTCCAAAGTCCTGAAGGCAGACACATCTACAGCATGAGGAAATATGATGTGGAGCCGATTTTTGGACATTTGAAGAACGTCTTTGGCATGCGCCGAACTTATTTAAGAGGCAAAAAGAAGGTTGAAACAGATATAGGAATAGCCTTCATGATGATGAATTTAAGCAAATATTGGAACAGAAGATGGTCAAAAGACCAATTTTCTTTGTTCAAAAATAAAAATAGACAGAAAAAGACGGTCAAGCAACTCAAATTAAGAGTTGGATTGATCGTCTTTCAGTATCTAAGGGTTAGTTTTTTCCCAGACACTTTTTTGTTAATTCTTGCTTATACCTTCGTTACTAACTACAATGAAAGTGTATTTAGTAGATATAACCATTTACCTAGGAGGTAATAAACATGACAGATTATTCAAAGAGACAATTGAAAGCTTTAGATAGAATTTCTAAGAAGATTAGTGACGCTGAAAGTCACTTAGCTAGAATCGAAGATTCAGTTCCTGACCGTCGTCACCGTACTGCACAACATGAAACTATTAAGGACATCAAGTCCATTTTAAAGCATGCTAGAAAAGTTGGTGAATACAACGCTAAGATCGATGCTAAAGCTGATGAAAATGAATATGTTTATGTTGAAGATGAAGAAGGTGTCATTAAGGACCTTGAAAAAGAATTCAAGGAACTTGATGAAAGACTTGATAAGTTAAGTGATACTGATGGTTACGATATTAAGCGTTACCGTGAAGAACATCACTCACTTGAAAAAGCTAAGGAAGTTTTAGCAAAAGCTGGTAAATTAGAATAATTTATTCATTTCATAATAATAAAAGAGCGTAAGTAGATATTTTGATCTACCTACGCTCTTTTTGTATTAATTTAAATCAGATATTTTTCTGACTTCATGTACCATTTCTTAACTACTGTAGTTAAAGCAATGTACAAAACTAACAAGATAAAGACAACAGCTAAGAAATAAACTGGAATCGGGCCAAACTTCATTGCTTCGGCAATTGGAGTAATAAACGGTAAAACAGTTCCAATTACTGCCATTCCAATGGTTGACCAACTAACAATAGCTGATGCATGTTGCTTAATAAATGGTAATTTAGGATCTCTTAAAGCATGAATTACCATTTCTTGTGTCCACAGCGATTCAATAAACCACCCAGTACAGAAGACTAAACTAAACAACAATTTTTGAGCAGCTGTTGCATTCGCATAACTAGTTCCCACCACTTGTGGACAAACAATAAAGAATAAGATGACATAAGTCAAAATATCAAAGACAGATGAAGTAGGACCAAAGTAAAACATGAATTTAGGCAGTTTTTTGGTACTCCACTTTCTTGGCTCTGACAAATAATGTTGGTTCATCGTATCAAATGGAATTGATAAACAACTAGTTCCGTACATCAAGTCAAGAATTAACAATTGGATTGGCAACATCGGTAAGAATGGTAAGAAAGAAGATGCCACTAAGATTGATAGAATATTACCAAAGTTAGATGACAACGTAATTTTGATATATTTCATCGTATTACCAAATACTAGTCGACCAATTTGAACTGCACGCTCTAAAATTCGCAAATCTTTATGAAGCAAAATAATGTCTGCAGATTCCTTGGCAATATCCACAGCTGTATCCACAGAAATCGAAACATCTGCTGCCTTCATGGCAGGGGCATCGTTAATGCCATCACCCATATAAGCTACTGTGTGACCATCTTCTCTTAATATTTTAATGATCTTGGCCTTTTGCATTGGTGATAGCTTAACAAAGACATTACATTCTTGCACCATCTGCTTCAATTCGTCATCAGTTTTATTTTCAAGATCTTTGCCTTGATAAACTCGATCAATTTTCAGACCAACTTGTGCACCAACATTTCTAGTAACTGCCTCATTATCACCTGTCAAAATTTTAACAGTAATTCCATCTTGCTTTAAAGTATCTAACGCTTCCTTAGCGCTATCTTTTGGTGGATCAAGAAAGGCTAAGAAGCCAGCCAGAATTAACTCTTTTTCATCTGCTACACCAAATTCACCCACTGGTGCAGGATTCTTCTTATATGCAAGCAAAACTACTCTTAAGCCGTCACGATTCATTTCATCGATTTTAGTTAAAATTTCTTCTCTGGCAGCCTCATCTAATGGCTTAATTTTACCATCAGTTTCAACTCTATTAGAACAAGCCAACATTTCTTCAGCCGCACCTTTAGTAACTAATACATGTTCATTTTGCTTATTTTTGACCACAACACTCATTCTACGACGTCTAAAATCAAACGGAATTTCATCAATCTTTTGATAATCTTGCTTAATTTTGGCAGTATCAATTTCTTCATTAGCTGCATGAATAATTGCTTCATCCATTAAATCTTTCATCCCTGTTTGGTAGTAACTATTTAAAAATGAAAGTTCTAAGACCTTAGGTTTTTCTTCTAGATTTAAATCGTAATGTCTTTCAAGCACAACCTTGTCTTGGGTCAAAGTTCCTGTCTTGTCAGTACATAAAACGTCTGCTGAACCAAAGTTTTGAATGGAACTCATTCTCTTAACAATCGTCTCGTGCTTAGCCATCTCAACGGAGCCTTTAACCAGGTTGCTCGTCACAATTACCGGCAACATTTCTGGTGTTAATCCAACGGCAGTCGCAATGGCAAAGATCAAAGCATTAAACCAGTCACCCTTAGTTAACCCATTAATTAGGAAAACAAGTGGGGCAATTACTGCTGTCATGGTCAGTAATATTTTAGAAATATTTTTAATACCAACATCAAAAGTTGTCTCTTTATTTTTATTCTTGGCCAAGCTACGTGCTAAATTACCGAAGACAGTTTCATCCCCAGTCGCAAATACCACTCCCATGCCAGAACCAGAAATAATATTCGTACCCTCATACAAAATATTAGGATAATCTAGATAACTTTCATCATCGGTAGGCTTTTGATCAGCGATCTTTTCAACGGGATTAGATTCACCGTTTAAAGAACTAGCAGAACAAAAGAGATCTTTACTATGAAGCAGGCGCATGTCTGCAGGAACTAAGTCCCCTGCAGTTAAATTAATAATATCGCCCACTACTACTTCTTTTGTTGGCAGTTCTTGGTCTTTTTGATCACGTCGAATATTAGTTGTGACCGAAACCATATTTAAAAGGCCTTCCACAGCATCATTAGTTCGAACGTTTTGAATAAAACTAGTTAAACCTGAAATCAAGATCATCACCAGCATAATAATGACAGTACTCAAGTCTTTATCAGCTGGTGCTACCAATAAATAATTAGTGAAAAACGATAAAGTTGCCAAGATTAACAACACGCCAGTGAACGGTGTCATAAACGCATCCAGTAAAAAATGCAATTTAAGATGTTTTTCTTTATTGGATACTTCATTCAAACCTTCTCGTTCTAAACGTTCTTGTGCCTGCTTAGAATTTAATCCTTTAATTGATGTCTGTAATCTCTCTAATACCTCATTCCTATCTTCTCTAGCAATCTGTTTAGCCAAAGTCGCATCTGTTACCACACGATCTTTAGAGTTGATTTTCAGCATTCTAATCTCTCCCCCCTAAAAACTCGGCAAACAAACAAAAAGACCAACACAAAAACTGCATTGGCCTTAATATCAAGCGATTTATACTCGTCGTTCAGTTTTAACACTACGTAACGTGAAGTTTGTTCAACTAGCTGACTGGGAAAAGCCTTAAGTCGACAGTTCCTGTTTAACCCGTGGGCATCTCTGGATGTTGCTGGACGTCAGCGTATATTTACGTAGGAGTCTCACCTAACAGTTTATTTGCTTTACTTATTCAATTGACATTTTTAGAGTAAAAGCTTCAGTATAAAATATCAATTACTTTAACTCTATCTTAATATTCTTAACCATATCACAAGAAATAAAAAACTTATCCACAATATATGTGAATAAGTTTTTTTACCATATATGCAGTAAACGTGTTGGATCTAACTTGCTTAAATTAAATTGATGCACATGCTGCTTCGGATTTTCAGGAAATTCCTTTACAAAGTCAGCTACATTATAAAGCCCTGTCGAATATGTCCAAACTCCCTTTACTTTTCTAATAGGATCCAACATTTCATTTCTGATTGGGTATGCAGAAATTAAGAAATGCTTATGGTGAAACTTAAAAACAAAATATGGTAATTTAAACTGTTTTACAGCTTCCTCTTCAGTTTTCGCAATTGAAACTACATTTCTATATGTACCATACTTTTCAGTAAATTTTTCATTGAAAGAAAAATAAAAATTCGAAATATGAACATGTGGGAAATCTTTTTCATCAACTTTATCTGGGATAGCAATTACATGTGAGTAACGATCTAGATTACTTTCCTTTTGTGATAAAGCATGTTCCATTTGATTTGGAACTATTTTATGTGCCCAATATGGTACTTCTGGATGTGCTTCATATGAGCGATACATTTGCTTTACTACTTCTGGTTTAACCCAGTCATAATGCATTCTTGTTTGATTACGCTTAAGTAAATTCTCTAGCGTATTGTGCTGCATCAAATCTACTACGAAGCATTCATAATGATATTTTTCTACCCATGCTTTAAAATGCTCGATTGCACTTGGAACAATATGAGTTCCATCGACAATCACAGTTTCCCCATGTTCCATCTTGTGTTCTACAAGGTGATCCACCATTTGCTCAGTACGCACTGTTACGTGCCGCGGAATAACTTGGTGTAATACATCCGCATCCTCTTGATAATAAACTGTTAAATCCGCCAATAATAACCTAATTTGATCACGACTGATCGCATAAGGCGTTAAGTGATGACGTGCAATAAAAGAAGATTTACCGGAGCCAGGTGCACCTCGCAATAAAAATAATTTACGCATGCCTAATACTCCAAACTAAATATTTCTAGAAATCACTATAGATTTTACCATAGATAAAAGCAAATCCTTATTCAGAGCACAAAAAAATGCAGCTTTAACTGCATTTAACGTAAAATTTTTTTATTTATAATATTCAATTGATCATCCATAGTATAAACAATTGGCTCTGCATTAGGGACTTCTAGATTAACAATATCATGATCGTTAATATTTTCGAGTTTTTTAATTAAAGCTCTTAAACTAGAACCATGTGCAACAATTAATTGATCTTCGCCATTGAGTAATTTAGGAGCAATATGATCATAGTAATATGGCATTAATCTATTTTGAGTTTGATGTAAACTTTCTGCTCTTGGCATCAGATGCTGGTCACATAATTTATAACGACGATCAATTACTGGTGATCCTTGTGCCGGAGGAATCGAATTAAAACCTCTACGCCATAATAAAACTTGTTCTACACCAAACACCTTACGTGAAACATCTTTATTAAGGCCTCTTAAAGCGCCATAATGACGTTCATTTAGTCTCCATGTCTTAGTCATAGGTAACCATAATAAACCACACGTATCAGCTACTATATTAGCAGTAACGATGGCCCTTGATAAAACAGATGTATGAATATGAGTTGGTGCAAAATCAGTAATAGTATTAATTAATTTTCCTGCTTTTTTTGCTTGTTGCTTTCCCTTTTCAGTTAATGGAACATCATTCCATCCTGTATAAACATTTTCAGCATTCGCAACACTTTCACCATGTCTAACTAATACTAACTTTGCCATTTTATCCCACCAAAGATCTAATAATCATTATTATTCCAGCTATTGTAAAAATCACTCCCAAAATCATAAAAGCTACAATTCCGCCTTTATTTGTGGGCTGTTTACGCCTGTTAAATGCATAGGACATATCATAGATACCCATAATTAATACAATTACAGCTGTAAAAATATTTACTGAAAACATCTCTTCACCTAATCTTCGTTATTTCCACGTCCTGGCACAATCATATCGTCATTTTGTCCTCGCTTACATTCTGCCTGTAAAGTTATATGATTGATGTCCAATTCTTTCTTTAGCTTTTTACCAATTTCTTGATAGAGTTGTTCTAGCTCATCTGCACACATATCTGGTGCAACATTTATATGCGCATCCATCATTATAAAATCATCACTATAGCGCCATACATGAACATGGTGAATATTAGTTACTTTTGGAAAAGATAGGACTATTTCATTAACTTTATCAAGATCAATATCGGGATTGGATTCCATCAAAACATTAGCAGCTTTCATAGTAATTTCATAGGCTTCATGTAAAACAAACAATGAAACCAAGATAGTTAATACAGGGTCAAGCCAAGTAACATTCCAAAAGTAAATAAACACCGCACCAATTACAACAGCTACACTAGATAAGGCATCACTAAGCATATGAATAAATGTTGAGCGAACATTTAAGTTGCCTTTGGCATCCCTATGCATAGCAAGCATAGAAATTATATTAGCAAGCAAGCCAATAATTGATACTACCAGCATAATACCACCATGGATATGTTCTGGCTCCCAGAAGCGTTGGATTGCTTCCACAAATAACACTACACTGATTACGATTAGAACTACACCATTAGTAAAAGCTGCCAATGTTTCTGCTCTTTCATAACCGAAAGTCTTATTATTATTCCGACTTCTTCTACTAATTAAATGCGCTATAAAAGATAAAATAATCGCACCCACATCGCTTAAATTATGGACAGCATCAGATAAAAGCGCTAATGATCCTGAAAAAATACCACCCAAAAATTCTGCGATAGTAATAATAACATTAAGCAGTGTAACAAACACATAACGTTTAGTTGTATGGTCCTTATTCATCTAAATTTTCCTTTCGTTATCAGTGTACCAAAAAAGGCCCTACTTATGCAGTAGGACTTTTTTATAGTTTTTCAGCATCGATGTTGTAATCAACAATTTCGAATTTTCCATCATCATGCAAAATTCCACGAGTAACACTACCATTATTTGGAAAGACAATATCATGGATACCATCACTGTCCTTCCAGTATTTAATAGTTAATGTCTTTATAAAATCTCCGTGACTCACTAATAATACTCTTTGTTCATCTTTAGTTAGATCGCGTAAAACATTAATCCCACGAATCATTCTTTTATCTAATTCTTGAGTATTTTCTGCTAAATGACGTGGATCTGCCTTCTTAGTTGCTTCACGGAATTTGTCTAATCCAACCTTATTAATAATTTTGGCCACATCATCTTCATGCCCGATTCCTGCAGCCATCGCTACTTGATCCCAAGTTTGGTTAATATCATCACCCTCGAAAGTTCCAAAGAAAACTTCACGAAATTCTGGCAACTTTCTAATTTTCCCAATATCCGAAACCACATTAGCATCTTTCATTAAATGAACAGTATCAATCGCTCTTTTTAGGTCTGACGAATACATATTATCAAAGTGTACTTGACTTAAAGCATTAGCAGTTCTTTTTAAATCATTAATCCCCTTAACTGTTAATGGAGAATCGCACCAACCTTGAACTTTATTCAATTGGTTGAACATCGTTTCACCATGACGAACTAAATAAACTTCTGTTGCCATATTAACCCTCCCTTTTCGTTAATAAACATTGTATCAAACTTAACGCAAATATGCGGTATAAAAGAAGTATCCTGCTTGTGTAAATGCCAATGCAGCAATAAAAATTCTAACTGGTTTTTCTGGAACTCTTCTTAAAATGGCTGGTCCAATATAACCACTAATGAACATACCAATAGCAAGCGGAATAGCTCGTAACCAATAAATTCGTGACGTGAACATAAAAATAATTAAAGCTACTAAATTAGCAAATCCACAAACTACGTTTTTTATCGCATTAATTACAATAAATTTTTCATTAGTAATATATGTTAAAAGAACTAATACAATAACTCCACCTGCCGCACCAAAATATTCTGTGTAAACGCCCATAATTAAGAGTGCAACTAAATATACTATTTTCAACCACATTGGCTGTTTAGCTGTGTTTAATGCATTATGCTTACCCGAAATGATCATCATAATTCCTGAAAATGCAATAAAAAAAGGCACAGCTTTTTCAAAAACGCTAGATGGAAATGAAAGAAGTAACACACATCCCAGCACTGACCCAATAACAGTAAATATCGTATAAAACCATGTTTCCTTCCAATGCCCCTTTAACTCTTTGGTTGAAGAAATAGTCGAGCCTATACTTGTCCAAATTAGAGCTGCATCATTAGTCACATTCGCATAAACAGGCGGGATACCAACCGCAAGCAATACTGGATATGATGCTAGTGAAGCCATTGAAGTAACAGATGATAACAATCCACCTGCTACCCCACCAATTAGTAAGAAAATAATTGTCCAAATTGTCATTTCTAATTCCTTTCATAAAATTGTCTAATTAATTATAATTCTAATGATTACTAACGTAAAAAGAAGGTACTGTATGTCTACATTTAATACATTAATTTTCATTCCAGAAGGCAGCCTTTTAAATGAAAAACTAGCTGTTAAAACTGCCTTGCGTCAAACCTTAAAATACTTCGGTCTTGATTGGGGACCAGCTGAGAGATTAAGATATACCAGTTTGCAAAAGCAATTCAAAACTCTATCAATTACTGAACAAATTGATCTATCTTTGTCTACTTTTTTAAAAAATGATCTTAGTGAAACGCGTACCATTTTTGACAATGAAATGAAGAAACAAACTAGATTAGTTAAAGGCGCAATTGAATTTTTAGATGAACTCAGCAGCAAAGCATCTCTAATCTTACTCGCAAAAGAAACAAAAGAACAAATAGAACCGCGACTTATGCCGACAGAACTGCTTAGCTTATTTGATCATGCTTATTTTGCTGATGACTTTAAAGAAAAATTGCCTAATAAAAATATCTTTTTCAAAATTCTTAAAGATCATCCTAATATTGATCCCGATAATATTTTAGTAATTGGTACTAATTTAGATGAAGAAAATCAAGGTGCTGAAAATGCCAATTTAAAATCACTTTGGCTTGCTCCTAAAAAAGATAAGATTCCAATTTCACCTCGTCCTACGCTCCATCTCAGTAAATTATCAGATCTCTCATTTTATTTAGACGTTAATTAACTAGTATAATAGAATCAGCATGATAAAAAGAAAGGATGACTTTTAATGACAAAAGTTGCTGTGGTCTTTGCAGATGGTTGTGAAGAAGTTGAGGGCTTAAGTATTGTCGATGTACTTCGCCGCTTAAATATAGAGTGTGATATGGTTGGCTTAACTAGCAAAAAAGTTGATGGCGATCACCACATTGAAATTACTTGCGATAAAGTTGTCGACGATGGTTTGCTCGACTATGATTTAGTTGCATTCCCTGGCGGAATGACTGGTTCAGCTAACTTGCGTGATAATGAAAAATTGCGTGACTTAATAGTTAAGCGTCATGAAGCGGGTAAATGGGATGCTGCTATGTGCGCTGCTCCTCGTGCACTTGCTCATTATGGTGTTTTAGATGATGCTGACTTTACTTGCTATCCAGGTATTCAAGATGAATGCTTAAAGGATCAACCAAATGCTCATTTTTCAGAAAGAATCACTGTTACTGATGACAAACATAAGATTATAACCAGCCGTGGTCCTGCTACCGCATGGACATTTGCCTACGCAATCGCTGAAGCTTTAGGTGTTGATACTAAGGCTTTGAAGAAAGGCATGCTTTACGACTACTTAGCTGAAAATATTCAAGATAGTTTATAATTTTTAGCGCAATTCAAAGGCTTGAAGATATATGTTCTTCAAGTCCTTTTTGATTACATTATTAGAATTAGACAAAAGTATTAGTGCGATTCTTTAAAATAAAAGCCTTGAGATATTACTAACTTTTCATCCACTTCTCTTTGATTAGCTGTTAAATTATAAAAACTTAATCTCATTCCACCTTCATATAAAACCAAAGCCAGATTATTATTATCCATCAGTGCAATTTTCAAACTCATCAAATTTATCATTATCAAATTGAAAAGTCTTTGGAAAAAAGTCCAAATATGCTGTCGTATATGCCTTTTCATCCACTTGATCTAAAATATCGTCTAATTTACTTTCTAACAATCTTTTATAAACTCCTATGAATCTTCAACCAAATCTATCTAACAAAAAAAGCATTCCACTTGGGAATGCTTTTTGATATATAAACATAAAATCCAAAGATTAACGCTTTGAGAATTTTAGGTCAGTAAAACTAGAACAATTTTCCATTTTATTGAATTCTAATCCATCATATTCCTTATGATTTTCATTTAAATTAAATATAATATGGAATAAACTGGAACAAAATTCTTCAAGTTGGAAAACTTTGTGACCAATTGTGACCATTTAGCCGATTATTTTACTAAATTTCATCCTTTCTGGATGGAGTTTTTTTATTTAAACAGAGGTATCCAATCTCTAACTTCCTTTGACACTTTATATGCCTTTGTCATCATTGAGTTTTCAACTAAATATTGTAATCCAGAACTCGTAGCATATGTATTCTGAATATTACAAATTATAGTTGGACCTTGAATTGTCGACTTTAACGATACTCCTTTAATATACCCATCTTCTAAAAGCATTTGCAAAGTTAATACAAACTGTTTTTCTGAAATACCAATATTATCTGGGCTTAAAACATCTGGATTTACATCAGTGCCATTTTCGTAACAGTACTTCAAATACAAAAGAATCTTATAAGCTACATTGAAGTAATTATTCTTATTAACTTTTAAATCATTAGGATTGTAATCTTGGCTCATTATTGCTCCTTAGTCAGTTTTTCATACATCTTAAATAAGTGAGCTACAGCATCACTTTCAGTTGTTCCTTTAACTGATAAACCATAAGCTTCCATTACTGCGCGATCATTATCTTGATGTGCCTTAAGTAATTCCTTTGGCATGGTTAATGGATCATAAAGATCAGCAAGCGAACTATCTGGATATAATGCACGTGCATCTAAAATAGCTTGAGCTGTCTTCTCAATTTTTGCTTTTTGCTTATCTGTTGGTGTTGGCCAAGGAAAATTGTTATATACAATATCAATTGAATACTGATAATCACTTTTCATTCTACCCGTTGTTAATCTCATCCATGCCATATGCATATTAGATTCTAAAATACCAAAATCAAATATATTAGCTTTATTTGTTATTAATATGGCGTTAGATGCAATGACATTAGAAGAAACAAAACCCATTGGAATATATCTTCTATTTTGAGAAGTAGTGACGGGAAGTACCATATAATTACCAGTTAGAGGTTGACGGATTTCCTGAAATAATTGCGGTGTATTGGCTGATGCTCTTGTTCCTTTTTTAGAACTTGCACCTCTAAACTCTTGAACTCGTTTTACTCTTTTAAAAATTTCTGGTATAGATTTTATATCCTTAGGAGATGCATCTACAAGCCAAAAACAATATCTAGATTTTTTATTTAAAAATTCTCTAGATCCAATGAAAGGGTGTATAAATCTAGCTGTTCTTTTATCATTTTTAATAATTAAATCTTTCTCATCTTTAGAAATTAATAAATTACCATGATCGGTCGGTCTATTGCCATTACTTAAATAAGGTACATTTTTAGATAATGGTGTTTTTCTTTTACTTAAAAACGGATATTCTCCTTCTGTTAAGTAGAAACTTATTTTATCAACCTTTTTAACTGTATTATTAGTAAATAATAATTTTGATCCATTTTTTACTTTTCTTTTACTATATGAAAAACCAATAATAACAACATGTACATTTGCTTTAGATTTTGCTTCACTAGTCCATGCAAAAGTTTGATATGCAAAATTTATTTCAATACTATATTTTTCTTTTAATGATTTCCATACATTCGTCACCTGTTCACCTTGAATTATGGAATTAGTCGAAACAAATCCTACCTGGATATCTGTATTAAAAATATACTTAGAAGCCATACAATACCATCCAGAAACAAAATCATTTTTTCCAACCTTTATTTGCTTATCAATTTGATGATATAAATTTACTATTTCTGATTTTTGCTCTCTTGTCTGATGAGAATAGCCCGCAAACGGCGGATTTCCCATAATATAATGACAAGCATAATTTGGAATTACAGTATTCCAATCCATTGTTAGCGCATTACCTTCATGAATATGCGTATAAGTCTTTAATGGCAAGAAGTCCCAATCTGCATAAAAAATATCTTTAGTTTCTTCAAGCATCTGACTTTCTGCAATCCAAAGGGCAGTTTTGGCAACAGATACAGCGAAATCATTAATTTCAATTCCATAGAATTGTTGAATAGAAACTTTAATAATATCTTTAGCCTGACCAACATCAAGTGAGGGGTTAGGATAGATCAATTTTATTGCTTCATTTTCCAACTTTCTTAATTGTAAATATGTCTCAGTTAAGAAATTACCAGAACCACAAGCAGGATCAAAGAAAGTTAAATTAGCAAGCTTCTCTTGAAATTTTCTAGCCTTTTTCTTTAAAGTTGCTAATTGTTTTGTTTTCTTTATCTCATTCAGTTCATTCTTAAGATCATTCAAAAATAAAGGATCAATTACCTTATGAATATTTTCTACTGAAGTATAGTGCATCCCTCCCTGTCGTCTAGTTTCAGGGTTCAAAGTTGACTCAAATACAGCGCCAAAAATAGTAGGACTGATGTCAGACCAGTCAAACTCATCACTAGCTTTACTTAATAATAAGCTACGCAATTCATCAGTAAACGATGGAATCTCGATATCTTCATTAGAAAACATCCCACCATTAACATAAGGAAATTCCGCCAATTTAGGATCATCATCAGCTAGGTAAGGATCTCTATCTTCTTCTTTGGTATCTAGTACCTTAAACAATTTAATCAAAGCCTGTCTCATTTGCCTTGCATCAAATTGCTCAAGGTAATCATGGAACATATTTCTTTTACCAAAAATCCCAGCATCTTCAGCATATAGACAAAATACAATTCTTACACAAAGCTGATTAATGCTCTTTTGTGAATGTTCATTGTTAGGGTCTTTATATTGCTTTAAAAGTTCATCATAGATTTTACCAACTAATTCACCAGCACTTAATGAAACTTGTTTTTCTTTCTCTAAATGCTCGTTACTTTTATCGACTAAAAATTCAAGTTGATAGTAATTCTTTTCTAAATCCTTCAGTTCAATTCTAACTGGTTCAGAGTTAGGATGCTCCATGTCATACACACGGAATTCAATGAAGTTACAAGTAACAATCCAGCGTGGGCGCTCAGAATAAGGTAAATTATTAGCATATCTTTGCGCTTGTTGAAAAGGTGTTAACAACTCTCCGCTAGATTGCCTAATAGGTTTATCTAGATCTTTATTACTACCCTTTTGTTCAATCATCACATGCGTTTGATCAATGTAGCCATCAATAAAACTTTCATGTGATAACTGAACTTTCTTTTCGAATTTAATGAATTGCTCTGGCTCTTCTACTCCCAAAACATCTCGTAAAAGCTGTAGCCAAAATGATTGGCTATCTTGTTTTTCATGCCCTCGGTTTTGCCAATTTTGAATAAATTGTTTAGCGTTTCGTTTTTGTGTTGTAATATCCATAATAAAAATTTCTCACTTAATTTTATGATGATAATTTAGCATTAAATATCTTTTATTCCAGCATTCCGTAAAGCATCAAATATCAAATTATCTGCATTATTTTTCTCTAAGTACTGATATAAAAAACGTGAAAAATTATGTCTAATATTTGAAGCTTGATTTGATAACACATTATCTTCGATCATCAATAATTCTAAGTTAGATAAAGTGTAGCTTTCAAACGAATATATTGAATTTTTTATTTTTTTCTTTAAATCTTTATCAGATATTTTAGCAATCTTATTAAAAGAATATTTAGAATGTAATTTCTCTTTTTCAACATTTTCCTTTACATCAAAGAAAAATGACTTTGATAACTTTGATTTTGCTTCAAGGAACTGTTTAAACATATTATTTTTTTCTAAACTGGCAAGATTAATTACTTGAGGAAAAATATCATTCCAAGTTCTAAGAAAACTTAGTATATCTTCATACCTGTCTAGTTCAACATTTCTTGCCAATTGCTGTGCTTTAACTTCATTAGCCACCTTCAAAGCAAAATCATCAATTAAAGAATCAATTTCCGTAAAAATATTATTTCTAAAATTAGACTGATTAAATTCAGATATGATTTCTTTAGGCGAATGAGGAAGAAGAGACAACGTTTTAGTCGGATATTCTCGTCTTTCAATCTCATGCTTCAATGCAAATAAATATGGTTCGGTCATAAGATATTTAGTCTTTCCTTTACCTGGAGTACCATATAAATTTTCATAGATGTCTCTCATCTCACTTTTCTCAATATCATCAAACTCATCATCTAATGCCGATAAAACTATACTTTGCTCATTTTCTTTAAATAAATAATCGTATTTAGGAAAAACATGCAATTTTTCAATTTTATTATCAGAGAAAAGATTTCGTGACCAACCTTTGTAAGCATTTTGCTTAAACCATTCTTCATCTGTGGTAGTAGGTTTTCTATTATTTATTTTCAAATACGTTCCTTTTATATCTGATCTAATAATTTTTTGTAATTGTCGTCTTTGTGTAGAAAGATAATCGTCATTTTTACTGTAAAAAGAATTCCAATGTTTTCGTATTTTTTTTCTGCTTCCTCGAATGTAAACCATTTATTGGCTTTAACTATATCTTCCAAATGTTTTCTTTCTTTATCAGATAGCTTCATTATAAATACCTTATTTTATTTTCTAACAATGACCATTTAACCTATACATCATTTAACTGCCGTAAACTATAAGAGAATTAAGTTTACGGCAGTTATCTTAATTCAATTATACTAATAAATTGCCTTTAATTAGAAAGGACTTTCATCATGAAAGCAAGAAGATCTAGTGGCTACTCAGAAGAAGTAGCAAGCGTTTATGTATCTGAAGATACAGATGTTGTTTTGTTAAGCACTAAGCTTGAGCCACGAGTAAAGTGGGAGAATCACAAGCCGACAAATGAAATTACAGGTTATCGCATCTTATGTGGTATGCCGGACAATTATTTCTACGTCAAGTTTAATAAGAAGGTTAAACTACCACCTTTCAATTCAAAGATTAAGTTTAAGCACTTACAGGCTTGTGAAGTAGAGAATAACGTTTGGTTTAAAGCAGAGGATATTGAGGAGGCTTAATTATGATTAATCCGACACTCGATGAAATTGCAGCTCACTGTAAGCAGGCCATCAACATGGCTTTAAACAAAGATGGTGAAACATCTTATACATTGTCATTCGATGTTAGAGCAACTGAAAAAGACTTAAAGTTCATCTTTTACAGTCCATCAGCTTTGTTACTCAACCAAGAATTGTATAATCGATTAACTTCGATTATCAGCACAAACGCCTATCCCTATTTTACAGTCTTTCCACAGCCCTCACCATTATTAGTACCGTGGGAAACGGATAACATACATAAAGCCCGAGCGTGGGCTTTTCCGTGGAAAAGAGGTATCTCAAAAAGACTTGTTATAAATGATGTTGATTCATTTTTAGATTTAAATGCTAAAGATGGAAATATCTGGCTAATGAAGAATTACTGTGTGAACATTAATTCCCTAACTTCTGTAGCCATCATGGGATTATCAGGTTCAGGTAAGACAATTCTTACCAAATGGCTCAATAGTAATGCAGCAAGGATGGGAAAAATAATCACAATTGATCCCAAGGGTTCGAAAGATTTAGTTTGGTGGGCACGTGATAATAATCAAGAAATTATCTACCCATCACAAGACGTATCTAAATCAGACTTCTTATCAAAAGTAAATGATAAGCTAAGTCAAGTTCTGCAGTTAGTATATCAAAGGCAGAGTGAGTATCTTCAATCTCATGCTAATGTCAACAAGAAATTTCTACCTGTTGTTGTCACTATTGATGAACTTAGCGCTCTTACAACTGGTGCAAATAAACGAATTGTTGATTCATTTTTCAGCTTGTTGCAAACAATTACTTTGTTAGCAAGAGAAAGTAATGTTCACTTAGTACTAATCTCACAAGAATTAGATGCAAAAACGATACCTACATCTGTAAGATCTCAATGTAACTTACGTATTTTAATGGGTCTTGTAAATTCCAAGAGCTGTCAATATTTGTTTCCAGATTATGATGTTTCAAGCATCGTAGTACCTTCTGGTGTAGCAACTGGAATTATTCAAAAAATTAATAGTAATGATGTGCCGGCAATTACCCCATTTCTGGCACCTACAGTTAAAGGATGGTAAATAATATGAAATTATTTTTTCCAATTTATGAATCATTAGCAAGCGTAATCATTATTTGTTTAGACTGGTTAATTCATCGATTCAACCTGTTCATACAGTATCAAACTATAGTTTTAATAATAGGTGTTGGTCTACTAATTCTGGCAGCTATTTCAGTTTATCTATTGTCTAGAAAACGTGGCTTTGGTAACTACTGCAAGTCATTAAATGATAGTTGCAGATTAAGAAGTTTTCTACGTCAGCAAAATACAATCAATGATTTCACGTCAAAAGCAAAGGTTAATCTTGATCAGAGAATATATAATTCTGCTCTTTGGTACACATACATTGATTATGCGGAAGACTCAATGGAAGTACGAGTATGTATTCCTAACAACTTTAAAGCAAAGAAAGTATTAGATAGCAATCTAGATAATATTGCTCAAGAAGTAAGCAGTTATACCGATAAGTATATTTGCTCAGGTCATACTCGTAAAGGTAGCTTTTACATCTATAAAGGAGAAAAGAAATAATGCGCGGTTTGGAGCTAGCGCTTGTCGTAGACAAAAGCGCTAAAGCGGAAAACCGCGCGTACAAAACTTATCCGCCATAGCTGTGTAAACAATCCTACAAGTACGATTATATCGGGGCTGAGAGCTTGTTATTCAGCCCCGAAAGTTAATATGCTATTCGTGTAATTAAGAAAGGAAATCCTTAAATGTGAAAAAGAAAATACGTTCTCACAATTTCATGTATACACAAGATTTAGATCATTTACCGTTTAACAAAGATGAGCTAAAAGATCGACTTGAAAAGTCAGGTGCAGAAGAGTGGGCTTATATCTTGCATGATAAGGATATTGATGAAAATAACAAAAAGGTTCGACCTCATTTTCATGTAATGATTCATTTCAAAGATGCTAAAACAATCTCGAGAATATCTAAGATTTTCAATGATCATGAACAATACATCGAAGCTTGGCACAGTACTATTAATAATGGTTACAGTTACCTAATTCATGAAACTAATAATGCTAAGAGCAAATACCATTATGATCCTAAAGAGGTAGTAGCTTCATTTGATTTTAAAGATAGAATCAATGAGATTAGACAAAAAGTCAAAAAGCCATCACGTCAAGCAATTGAAAACTTTATTGATGACTATTCAAATGAAAAGCTTTCAAAAGAAGAACTTCAAGAAAAAATTGGTGTTCTTGAGATGGCTAAGCATAAAACTTTGTTAGATCACATTGAGGATATTCTAGCATACAAGAAACATCAGCAATTTCTAAAAGATTTCAAAGGGCAAAAGTGTACAACTTATTGGATCTGGGGATCTTCTGGAATTGGAAAAACAAAACTTGTCCGTGAAGTTTTAGAAGAATTACATCCCGATAACTTTATTATCCTTGGGTCACAACGTGATCACTTTCAAGAGTACAAAGGTCAAGAGTTTATAGTAATTAATGACCTTAGACCTAATGATTATGACTATGGTCAATTACTTACTCTTTTAGACCCTTGGGAAATTGATAAAATGGCTCCTGCGAGATATCACGATCGCTATTTGAATGCTCGTTCAATTTATATTACTACACCATACGATCCACTTAGTTTTTATTTTGAATGTAACATTTCAAATCAAGTAGTAGATTCGTTTGAGCAATTGAAAAGAAGAATTGTTTCTTTAAAACTAACCGAGGATACGTATAGTGATCTAAAAAAAGAACTAATTAAAGATGAAGAAATAGCAGAAGCAATTTGGAAGATAAAATCACAAAAAAATACTAGTCATGCTAATAGCGACAAAAGCAATGACTAGATTATCACTCACCTAGATTTTATCCCAAATTTGATAACTTAACAAATTCAGGAGAACGACAATGTCAAAACTATTAACTCGCGAAGAAGCTTCAAAATACATTGGTATTGATCCTAAAACTTTCGATAAAGTATTTCGCTCTGATCCTGATTTTAAAAGATTTAAATTGGGAGAACATACAGAACGTTTTACCATTAAAAGTATCGAAGCTTTCATTGATTCAAAAGAAACTACCTTAAAAAAGATTTGAGAATTGGTCGGTTATCTGCTAACTTTATTGCTGGTAAGATAATCGGCTTTTCTTTTGAAAGGACGATTAAATTTATGGCAAGTATTGAAAAACGTGGCTCTTCATACAGAGCTAGAGTAACTATTTATCAACATGGAAAGCGTGATTATTTAACAAAAAGCTTTAAAACTGAAAAAGAAGCTAAAGTTTGGGGTACTACTCTTGAACTACAAAAGGCTAAAGGTCAAGCAATAGCCCAGCAAAACACTTTATTCAAGGACTTTTATTACTTATTCGTTCAGACAGTAAAAGTACATGATGTCAGAAAAGCAACTTTTGATAATTATGTCAAGGCTGGCAAAGTAATTGATAATCTTTTTCCAAATGCAAAGCTTGGTAAACTCGATGATGTGCAAATGCAAAGTATCTTAGATAAATATGGTGAAACACATTCTAAGAAAACAGTAACTGAGTTACTTAAGAAAATTAGAACTGCTCTCCGCTATGCTTATGCTAAGGGATACATTTACAATGATTTTGCTAGTTTACTTAAAGCACACGGAAAAGAATTACCTAAACGCAATAAAGCTTTATCAATGTCTGATCTAACTAAGTTAAAACATTACTTACTTGAACACACAGATAATGAATTTAACTTAATGGTATTACTTGAAATTAGTACTGGTCTTAGACGTGGTGAAATTTTAGGCATTAAACCTGAAGACGTGCATTATGATGGTCAATATTATTGCGTTGAAGTAAAGCGATCAATTAGCCCTACCACTGATGATACTAAATTAAAAACAAAGCATTCTAGACGCAGTGTGACTATTCCTAAAAATATTTATGACTTACTTAAGACTATTACACCAAAACAATCAGGCTATTTATTTGATTGGTTCAGTTTTAAACAATCAAATCTGTTAAAAGAATTGCTCAAAAAAATAGGCATCCCTACAACCACATTTCATGGTTTAAGAGATACCCACGCTTCTTTTTTATTCAGTAATAATATTCCTTTATCTTATGTTAGTAGAAGATTAGGACATGATTCAATCTTAACTACTGAAAAATATTATTTGGAATTAATGCCAGAAAAAAAGCACTCGCAAGATGCGAATGCTTTAAATCTATTGGAATCCCTATAGCATTGTGACCATAGGTGACCAACTGAAGTCTCCAAAACGTTGATATAACAACATTTTTGAACATAAATATTAACGCTTTGAGAATTGTGAAGCTTTACGGGCTTTCTTCAAACCTGGCTTCTTTCTTTCCTTCATTCTTGGGTCACGAGTCAAGAAACCTGCCTTCTTAAGTGGACCACGGAAGTCTGGGTCAACTTCAAGAAGAGCACGAGCGATACCAAGACGGATAGCTCCAGCTTGACCTGAGAAACCACCACCGTTAACGTTAACGTGAATGTCGTATTGACCTTCAGTTTCAGTTAAAGTTAAAGGTTGCTTTAAGTCCTTAACTAAGTTAGGGAATGGAATATATTGATCAATATCTTTACCGTTAACAGTAATCTTACCGTTACCTGGTACTAAACGAACACGTGCAACTGAGTCCTTGCGGCGACCAGTACCTGTGTATGCAGCTTGTTGTGCCATTATTTAACCTCCTAGATTAATTTGTTAATATCTAACTTTTCAGGCTTTTGTGCTTCATGCTTGTGATCTTCACCAGCATAAACGTGCATCTTCAAGAATTCTTGGTGACCAAGAGTGTTCTTTGGAAGCATGCCCTTAACTGAGATTTCAACCATCTTAACTGGGTTATTAGCAAGCAACTCACCGTAAGAAACAGCCTTCAAGCCACCGCGCCATGATGAGTGGTGGTAGTAGAACTTGTCTGAAGCCTTTTTACCAGTCAACTTAATCTTTGAAGCGTTGACAACAATAACGTTATCACCGCAATCAACATTAGGTGTGTATTGAGGCTTGTTCTTACCTCTCAAAATAGTGGCTACAGCTGCAGAAAGACGACCAAGAGATACGTCAGTTGCATCAATAATGTACCACTTACGTTCGATTTCACTAGATTTTGCTAATGGTGTAGTACGCAATTTAAATTCCTCCGTTTATTTGCAGTTTGAAAACAATAAGTTTCCGGGGCCTATCGTGGACAAACATACTATACTAGAGTACGTCCTTTTAGGAAAAATGTCAATTATAAATACTGGTCCTGACGATATTTTTGCGGTATTTCATCATAAAAAACATGATACAAATATAAGCCACTTCCCTGAGCTGTTTGTCGAACTTCTTGTCTATCTTTAGCTGCAATTACTCGCCGCAAATCATGTAAAGGTCGACTCTCATTACCTATTTCAAGTAAGGCTGCGACCATAATTCTAACCATATTATAAAGAAAACCTGAACCGATAAAATCAAATACTATTTCATTTTCTTTTTCATCCTTAGTGATATTAATATAGTAAATTGTTCTGACTTTATCTTTAATTTGTCCACCACTTGCAGCAAAACTAGTAAAATCGTGTTTTCCTAATAGATCTTGAGCCGCTATTCTCATTTTTTCAAGATCTAATTGATAAGGAAAATGCCCTGTATAAAATCTTTTAAATGGATTTACAAAGTGATCTAAACTTAATCGATATCGATACCACTTTCCTTTTATTGAATATCTAGCATGAAAGTCCTCATCAACTATCTGACAATCCGTAAATACAATATCCATTGGCATCATCGAATTTAATGCTAAAATCATCCTATTCGCTGGTATTTCTTTGCCTGGATAATCAAAATGTATCACTTGTCCAATTGCATGAACACCGGCATCAGTTCTACCAGAACCTTGAACAATTATTCTTTTCCCCTTAGTCATTTTTTTCAAAGCATCTTCAACTGTTCCCTGAACAGTTCTTTGGTCAGGCTGTAATTGAAAGCCATGAAATAAGTGCCCATCATAGGCCATTGTCATTTTATATCTAGTTAACATAATTAGTGTGTCCTAAAAATTAATAATAATCCTACTAAAAGTACAAAATAGCCTAAAGAAATCAAATCATATTTTGACCAATTTAACACACGATATTTCGTTCTACCGCTACTTCCCCGATATCCTCTTGATTCCATTGCAGTTGACAAATCAAGAGCTGTCTCTAACGAATGAATAAACAAAGGAACTAAAATTGGTGTAACTGCTTTTGCCCTTTTTATTAATCCGCCATCATTAAAATCAGCCCCACGTGATCTTTGTGCATTCATTATTTTTAACGTTTCATCAAATAACGTAGGCACGAAGCGCAAAGCAATCGAAATTACTAATGCAATTTTATCTACTGGAACTTTAAATATTTTTAGCGGTTTAAGTAACCACTCCATTGCATCTGCAATTTCCAAAGGTATTGTGGTAACAGTCATTACAGTTGATATCAAAATAATTAGTGTAAATCTAATAAAAATATAAATTGCATTAATCAAACCATAGCTTGAAAGTGTAAAAATCCACCATTGCCAATAGATCTTACCACCCGTCATAAAAAATAGCTGTAATAGCGATGTAAAGAATATTAACCCAATCAAAGGTTTAACTCCATCCCAAAATACATTTATTTTTAATCCTGTGGCAAAAACTGCTAAAAAGCAAAATAAAGTAATGATTGCATATGTTAATGGATTGTTAGCTAAAAAAATTACAAAAATAAATAAAATAGTAATTAATAATTTCCCTCGGGGATCCATTTTATAAATAAGAGAATGCCCCGGAATATATCTACCAACAATTATCTTACTCATAAAATTCACCCTCTAGGTTATTTTTAATCCCATCAATTAATTGATCAATTGTTAATGGATTTTTTAAAAATTTATAATTATTTAATTTTGATGCAAATATACCAGTAACAGGCTCAGATAAATTATGCTTTTTCAGCCATTTTCTATCTGCAAAAATATTTTCAGGAGTATCATGCTTAATTAATTTTCCCTTTTCCATTACGAGTACATCATTTGCATACTCTGCAACATCATCCATATTATGTGTAACCAAAATTACAGTATGACCTGCTTTTTGATAATCTAAAAACAATTGCATCATATCGTGCCTAGATTTTGGATCCAAGCCTGCCGCAGGTTCATCCAGACATAAAATCTGAGGCTCAATCGCCATTACACCTGCAATAGCTACTCTTCTCATTTGTCCACCAGATAATTCAAAAGGAGATTTAGAAGCAAGTTCTTCAGATATCCCCACTTTCTTCATCCATTTAAGTGCCTTGTTTTTAGCTTCTTCTTCAGTTGCACCGAAATTCTTAGGTCCAAATTCAATATCTTCTAGAACCGTATTTTCAAACAATTGAGCTTCAGGGAACTGAAAAACGAGACTTACTTTTTTGCGTAATCGTTTTAAATTTTTATTACTTGTCTCAGGTGTAATATGATATCCCACAATGTCAATTACCCCGGCACTAGGCTTCAATAAAGCGTTAAAATGCTGCATTAAAGTAGACTTACCACTTCCTGTATGTCCAATCAATGCAACAAAACTATTATCAGCTAATTCAAATGAAACATTATCTAACCCTTTTTTCTCCATTGGAGTTTCTGGAGAATATATATAATCTACTTTTTTGAATTTAATTGACATAGATATTGCTCCAATTCATCTTGTGTTTTTATACTTTGTGGCACTTTAATTCCAGTTTCCTTTAACTTTAAAATTACTTTTTCTACAAATGGTATATCTAAACCTATTTCTTGTAATAATTCTGGTTTACTGAAAACATCTATTGGGTCACTTTGAGCAAGAATTTTCCCATCATTTAAAACAATTACATCGTCTGCTAAACTTGCTTCATCAATATCATGAGTAATTGATATAATAGTTAAATTTTTATCGATCATCAATTGTCTAATTATTTTAAGAATTTGGTTTCTCCCATTAGGATCAAGCATCGATGTCGATTCATCCAAGATAATAATATCTGGTTCTACCGCAAGAATACCAGCGATTGCCACCCGTTGCTTCTGTCCCCCAGAAAGATTAGCTGGCTCTGCATTTATATAATCTAACATACCAACATCAGATAAAACTCGATTAACAATTCTAATCATTTCATTTCTAGGTACTCCCCTATTTTCCAATCCAAAAGCTACATCATCACCTACAGTAGCACCAACAAATTGATTATCTGGATTTTGGAATACAATACCTACTTTTTCTCTAACATCCCATACAGTTTTAGAATTTAAAGTTATACCCGAAACAATAATTTTACTATTTGCATCAGCATCAGGTAGAAGCAAACCATTTGTCAATTTTGAAATTGTAGATTTACCACTTCCATTATGTCCTATTAATGCAGTCCATGAACCTGACCTAATTTTAAAATTAATATCATTGAGTACAGGCTTTTCAGTATCAGAATAAGTAAATGAAACATGTCTAAATTCAACGGCGTTATTTTTTGACACTATTACACTCTCCTTTCATAAAGATAATTACATATTAGTAATTGTAACAGAAAAAAGAGCAAAAAAAATCACCCATGAAGAGGGATGATTCTTAATCATCTAAGCTAGACTAAGCTTACGCCATCATCTTTACGCTTATTCTCACTTTCATGGATAATTCTTAATACGTATTAAGTTGTGATTATTCTAGATTAAACTAATTCAAGAATAACCATTGGAGCAGCGTCACCTTTACGAGGAACAGCTAACTTCATAATTCTAGTGTAACCACCATTACGATCCTTGTAACGAGGTGCTACATCACTGAAAAGCTTTTGCAATGCTGACTTAACAACAACTGCATCCTTTTCTTCGTGGATATCTGCAACTTCGTTACGTACAAATGCTGCAGCCTTTCTTCTTGAAGCTAAATCGCCGCGCTTACCTAAAGTGATCATCTTTTCGGCAGTCTTACGAACTTCTTTAGCACGAGTTTCAGTAGTAACAATGCGTTCGTTCATGATTAATTGAGTAGTCATTTCTCTTAGCATTGCTTTTCTGTGAGCACTATCGCGACCTAATTTACGGTATGCCATGGGTTTGCCTCCTTTTATTACCAACTAGTCTTCTTGACGAAGTGAAAGACCTAAGTCAGTTAATTTATTCTTTACTTCTTCCAATGATTTACGTCCTAAGTTACGTACACGCATCATATCTGATTCTGTCTTATCAGTTAACTCTTGAAGAGTGTTAATGCCAGCACGTTTCAGGCAGTTATATGAACGAACAGAAAGATCAAGTTCTTCAATTGTCATTTCGAGCTTCTTTTCTTTCTTATCGTATTCCTTTTCCACCATTACTTCGCTGAATTTAGTATTTGCATCAGCTGATTCAAACACCTTGAAATGTTCAACTAAAATTTTAGCAGCAAAACTAAGGGCGTCATTAGGCTTGATTGAACCGTCAGTCCAAATCTCAAAAGTGAGTTTGTCAAAATCGTCTCTCTTACCAACACGAGTTGATTCAACTTGGTAATTAACCTTTTTAATTGGTGAGAATAGAGAATCAACAGGAATTACCCCGATTGGCATATCATCACTCTTATTGTCACTTGCTGCAACGTATCCTCTACCATTTTTTACGGCGAGTTCCATGTGCAAGTGTCCACCTTCAGCAATGGTACAAATATATTGATCTGGATTTAAGACTTGAACATCTGCATCAACTTTAAGATCATCAGCAGTCACTGTGGCAGGACCTTCAACGTCTAATTCAATAACCTTTTGTTCATCTGAAAGAGACTTTAATTCAAGCTTCTTTAAATTCAAAATGATTTTGGTTACATCTTCTCTAACGCCAGGAACTGTTGAGAACTCGTGTAAAACGCCATCAATTTGCACATAAACAAGTCCAGTACCCGGAATAGAAGTAAGTAATACTCTTCTTAAAGAATTACCTAAAGTAGTACCAAAGCCTCGCTCAAGTGGTTCAACAACAAACTTACCGTAAGAATCTTCTTGTTCAACAACGGTAATATTTGGTTTTTCAAATTCAATCATTACTGGGCCCCTTTCAAAAC
>SKEM01000244.1_pt1 | contig 41977 bp, 43 predicted proteins | sample 4826731 | NCBI WGS metagenome assembly SKEM01 (sample SAMN11008809, study PRJNA524170) | human gut metagenome | biome: Human fecal sample; material: Feces; isolation source: fecal sample from pouch patient p37 | host: Homo sapiens | place: Israel: Tel-Aviv | collected 2015-07-27 | reverse complement strand
ACGAATCAAACAAAAATTGAACTGGATGAGTCCAATTCAATTTCGCTTGAATTACCAAAACAAATAAAAAAATCCAAGTATTTCTACTTGGATAAAAAGTCTAACTTTTGGGGTGCACATCATTCCTCTGAAAAGTTGACTACCCGTCATCATTAATATGACACCTATGATGAGTGCTAGCCATTCATTGTATCCAATTTCCATTTTTATCACCTCTTCAAAACGATTTAACTACCAGAAGGCACATATCTTTTGATCCCTCCTTTCCAAACATATCTACTTAGAAATATCAAAGCTATTGCAATAGATGGTGTTACTAAGAGTATCCAAGAACTTCCATCTATGAAAAATTTTGTTGGATAAAATCCCAGAAAACCGATTGGCAAAATAAAGGTAAAAATATTTTTTAAAAGAGGGCCATAAATATCTAGCGGATATCTGCCATAACTTTTGATTTGATCCAAAAAGTCTAAAGCTGTCAATGAATCACTCAGCCAAAAACCGGTTGAACTTCCGATAACCATAATACAAATATAGATAATTGAACCAAATATCGCAAAAAATACAAGCGCACTAATATTTTGTAACTGCCAACTGATAGGGAGTTTATGACCAAAATAGACTAATAATACGATGCCTAATATGAGCTGACCGACGCCTTTTAAATCAATTCGCTCTGAGACAAAGTAAAACATAGCATCAATTGGGCGTAACATATATTTGATGAATGTACCATCTATAAAGTGCGTCCATGCTAACCAAAGGTTATCAAAAAAGATTTGCTGCGGACTGATGATGATAAGGTATAAAGCATAGAGAAAGAAAATTTGATTTTTATCAAAATCACCGATTTTTTTAGTTTGACTAAATAAGATTAAAGTTGAAAAACATGAAAAGACATTAACAATAATGAGTGCTAATGAGCTGATATAAAAATCCGTCCGAAATTCTAACTTCATTTTGATATTCTGTCTCAAAAGCAGTTTGTAGAGCTCTAAATACTTCTTAATCACGCGCCTATCCTCCATTTATCTTCAAATTAAATAGTGCTCGTTTGCTAACGAACATTGTGATAACAACGAGTATCGCCATCCACAAGCATTGCGGCAGCAACTTGAGCAGTTGGGCTTCGATTGACATTTTTTGCGTTATAAGTGCAATCGGCGTTTGAAAAACATACCAAAATGGTGTCAATTGAATAAGGCTTTTCAAGTGTGTCGGGAAAAACGCGAGGGGGACGACTACGCCACTGAAAAAGGAGACGAGGCAGACTTTAATCGTAGCGATTCCCCATATTGATTCTGTGAGAAAGGCTGTCAAGCCTGTTAAGTAATCAAAAATGAACATGATAATCATGGATAGTATAATTGATACAACTACCACGAGTTGAGCTGAGGATACAAAAACATAATCTGAAAATTGGGTGATTAGAATAATTAAAATGAATAGAAATGACGTGAAGAAATTGCAAATTAGCGAGCCTAAATAATCACATATTTTTTGTTGCAAGTATCCCACTGGGAAAGCGAGTTTGCTGATAATATTGCCTGAAATGATTTCATTTGAAATCGACCATTCAATCTGGTTGTCATCAAGGCAAATAAAAGATTGGCTAGTAAAAGCGAGGTCATAACTGTGCTAAACTTGACTAAATTATCAGGATTGTTTTGTGGCTGGTAGATATTTTGCCACAGGAAAAATAGAACTGATAAGTTGATAATGTTGCTGCCAATTGTAAAGATGAAACTGGCTTTTCGAGATAATCGTATTTTCATGCTCATTACGGTTAAGTAGGCTATTCATTCAAGCCACCTCCATAAACTTTAGTTAGCACATATTCGATATCTGGCAACTCAATTTTGACATCAGATAAGTTGGGCATGATACTGTGAAGTTCACTGAGCAAGCCATTTAAATCGTGGCTACTTGTGTTCACTTCAATCGTTATAACACCTGATTTACTGATATGCGTTCCAAACTGGTGGCTTTCTATCAATGTGTTTAGTTGTTCGGTATCTTCATCTAACAGTTCGACCGTTACCATTCTGATGTCTTTGAAAATATTGGAAACCTGCTCTACCTTACCGTCAAAAAGGATACTCCCCTTATCAATGATGATAACACGGTCACTCAGCGCACGTATATCACTCATATCATGTGTTGTCAAGATAATCGACGTCTCAGTTGAGGCATTTAAATACCTTATAAATTCGTACATTTTATTTTTAATAGAGACATCTAAGCCAATCGTTGGCTCATCTAGAAAAATGACACTTGGATCATGTAAAAAAGTACTCGCTAAGTCGCAAAGCATCCGTTGCCCTGATGATAGCGATCGTACTGTGCGATGCAAAAATCTCTTAATCTGAAAATACTGATCTAAAATATCTAGATTTCGCTCAAAAGTTTTGTCATCCACATCATACATTTTTTTGATAATGTTGAAGGAATCTATGACGGGTAATTCCCACCAAAGTTGAGTTCCTTGTCCAAAAAAGATACCTAGATTTTTTAAGAACTGCGTCCTATTTTCAAATGGGTTCTGACCATTAATTAAAATATTACCCGAATCTGGCGTCAAAATGCCTGTCATAATTTTAATTAGTGTGGATTTTCCGGCACCGTTAGCGCCTAATATACAAGTTGTTTCCCCACCTTTAAGGGTAAAGTTTATCTGCTTTAGTGCTTCAATTTCTTCTTTTTTCTTGAAGAGAGAAAATTTTCCCTCTTTTTTCTTTTTAACGATATAACACTTGGTTATATCTTTTACTTCAATCATCGTTTACCTCTTTCATAGGTATTATGTTTCAAAAATTTCATCATAGCAGTCAACGAGATAATTTGCCTTTTCTTTAACGACATCTGGCGCATCATAAAAGCTAAAACTCTCATCAGTTGTTTCAAACATGGGAATATCATTTTCACCATCGCCAATTACTTGAACCCTGCTGCTTTCTAATTTAGAGAGCAAGGTCGCAATCCCACTTTTCTTATTCGTTCCTTGACTAATGATGTCAATGTAACTATGATCATGTTGAATGGAAAGGTCTAGATTCTCTTTTATTTGGTCAAAGCAAGTTTTTGCTGCTTGAGTGTTTAGGGCACCTCTAAAAACTGCTTTTGATAACTTTTGAGATAAATTTTTCTAGCGCTAGGCATTGCGACAAAGCTTACTGCTGTAAGGTGCGGAGCAATAACGACGCGATAGGTAAATTTAGCCAAAAGTGGTAAATTTGAGTTTTTAGAGGTGCCCTTTACTAGTTCTATTGTTAGACCGATTATCGTATCACTTTCTTTTATGTCGTTTATAGCTGCTAATAAGCTTGCAACTGTGTCGAAGACTTGCTCCTTTAGATTAATGACTAAAAATAATCGATTTATCCCGTTTATCGTTTCTAATTTAGCCACTTGTGCTTTTAAAACTTCCAAGATGAAAACTATCATAGTTTCTACCTGTACACAGTACAAAGGTATTGGACTTTCTGAAGTTTTCTAGTTTTTGTCGATCAAGTGCAACTTTTCCTTGTCTGATGAGCGTTCCGTCGATATCACTGATTAGTAGTTTTGTCATGTTTTTCCTCTTTGTGTATCTCTTATCTGTCTATCATTAATATGGCGCTCTTAAATCTAGCTCATGCGCTCTGATTTTTTCTTTCGTTAGTTTTTTGATATCAGCTAGATGGTTGGGATGAGCAATTTCCCTACCAAATATTTCAGGAATCAAGTTGTAATGTATCACGCACTTAATCCCTTTACTGTTCAAAGTTTTGACTAGGTTTTTCGATAAATACCCTGCTACTACTATCTCAACCCCCATCATTGTCGCTTTATCGTAACTATCAGAGATAATTTGAGACATGATAAGACCGTCCATTTGATGCCACTGATCTTCTCGAACAGCTCCAAAAATAAATGAAGTCAAATCATTCACCCCAATAACTATTTTTTTGATGCCGGTTTGTAAAATATTATCCAAGTCAAAATATGCTGAAGGTAATTCAATCATACAACCGATATCGCCTTGAAAACCATTGCCTCTAATAAACTTGATAGCTTCTGAAAGTTGGGCGGCATCGTTAACAAAAGGTAGGAAAACACACAGATTGTGATGGGATTGATAGACTGAAACCATCACCTTTAGCTCTGCTAGAAATTCATCTGAGAACTCAAGTAGTCTTCTCAGGCCTCTTAAACCAAACAAAGGATGCTGATCTTCTAATTGTGTTCTTGTTCCTTGTAAAACATTAGCTTCGGTTATGGTTAGCTCAGAGAATCTATACCAAACTAATTCATCAGCGTATAGTTGACATAACTCCTCTAGATATTGACCTATCTTTTCTTGAGTCACTACATTCAGAACACTTTGATTAAGCTCTCTTATGAGATACTCTCCTCTAATCATCCCGAAATTCTCAAATAAATCTGGATAAACCTTTTCACATATCCTTTCACCACTTAGGGCTAATTCATTTTTCAAGTTTTCACCATCCCTTCTGTATGCTTATAAAAGAGAGACTGCATTAAGACCCAGCAGATTCATAAACGCTAATGCCCTTATCCCAGATTTTTAGGGCAAGACAAAACAGCAAGATTGAAATCACAAATAAACCACCAATATGAAAGGCAAAGTTTTGTCCGGTGATGAGATAATCTGCGGGATAAAAGGCGGTAAAGGCAAAGGGAAGGACAAACGTGATGAGGGCGCGAATGCCTTTGTTATAGATGCTAAGTGGATATTTAGAAAAATCATTAATCATGTAAAAGACATACATGACACTGCCTGCTCGTTTGCTCCAAAAGGCCATGCTGGCAGCGATGATTTTTAGACTCGTATAAATTAAGGTCGCAAACGGGATAGCGATGATAAAAACACACACTTTCAACCAATCCCACTGCACGACACTGATATTCAGTGTTAAGAGGGATATGCCAATGATTAATTCGCCGAAGGCATCCACTTGAAAGTGTTCCACTAGAACATGGAACAAAGGATTAAGGGGGCGTGTCATGTATTTATCAACTTCGCCTTTCCAGACTAGGCGCTGACCTACTGCCCAGAGGTTGTCGAAAAAGAGATGGTCGATGCCTTTAGGAATCAGTGAAAAACCGTAAATGAAAGCAACTTGTTTAAATGTCCAGCCGTTTAGGGAAGGAATTTGGCTGAAGATGATACTAATAAAGAGGATTTCCAAGCCCTGTGTGAGAAACATCCCAATAATCCCAACGAAAAAATCGCTTTTATATTCGATGAGCTGTTTGAGGTATTGTTTGATGAAAATGACTTCTAATCTGAGAAATTTCTTCATGTTTAGCCTCCTTGGACGGTTAAATGCTTGATTGAGACGCGCCAAATGAGTTTAGATAGACCGTAGAAAAAGAGAATCCAAAAAACTTGCAAGGCGATGAGTTCAAGTGCCACGGCTAGTGTATATCGGCCTAGGTAGATGGTGACGGGGGTGTAAATCAAGGATGCGAATGGAGAGATTGACAAGATTTTTAAGACGATGTCGGGGAAGAAACTGAGTGGAATTAAGGTACCTGACATGAAATTAACAATCGAGTTTTTCATCAAGTTTGCACCCCAAAGATTTTTTAGGACGAATGCAGAAAAACCAAAACATAAGTTAAAATAGAAATTCAATAAGTAACCCAACAGACAACTGATGAGAAACAAGCAGATATTGACAGGATTAAGAGGCACCGACTGGGCATGGAAAAGCTGAAAGAGTAAAATCCCACCTAAAATTGGTACAGTAATCATAAATATTTGAACCAACTTGCGACCGATCTCTTCAAATAAATAAGTTGCCGAAAAACTGATTGGCTTTAAGAGACGCATGGCAATCGTGCCACTTTTCACATCATCACCTATGTCATCGTTGCTATGAGAGTGTGTAAATGTCCCTACATAAAAACTCAAGAAGACATACAAACTCATTTCAGGTAAGGTAAAATCGTTCAGAGTTGCGTGTGTTGAGGCATCAAAAATAGCACGCCACAAAAAATAAGTGACCACAGCACCCAAAATATCCCCTAAACGAAAGAGCAGAAAATCAAGGCGAAATGCCATGCTACCCTGGATACCTGCATCGATAAAAGGACGATACTGCCGAAAACGTTTAAACATTCTCAATCTCCTTTCTGAAAAAGCGCCGAATGATTTCTTCAATATCCGCATCCTTGACAGCAATATCCTTCACATTCGCTTGACTCAGTGTAAACTTAACCAAGTCAGGAATCGCCACCTTAGTCGCATCAAACTGGATCGTCACCTGTAAGCCATCTTTTATCACCTCTAAATCAGAAAAATGCTGGTGATAATCCAGCTGCTCAACCTCTAACTGCTGCGTCATCTCAAATCTCACTTCGTGCATCTTCCCAAAACGCAGTTTGAGCTGTGACACGGAACCATCAAATATCTCCTGCCCCCGATCAATCATAAAAATCCGATCACAAAGCAACTCAATATCATTCAAATCGTGTGTCGTCAATAAAATCGTCGTCTGCTCCTCCTGATTAATCTGCTTAATCGCCTTGCGGATATTATCCTTAACCGCAACATCAAGCCCAATCGTTGGCTCATCCAAAAACAAAACTTGGGGATTATGGAGGAGGCTTGCGGCAATGTCCGCCCGTATCCGCTGACCTAAGCTAAGGGTGCGGACGGGATCTTTGATAAAGGCGTTTAAGTCTAACACTTCGTTTAGAAAAGCCATTCTTTTATGGAATTCCGAGTCTGAGATGTCATAAATTTCCTTGAGGACGCTATAAGTTTCTTGCAAGGCAAGATCCCACCAGAGTTGTGTTCGCTGACCAAAAACAACCCCAATATCTTTGACATATGCTGTTCGATTTTTCTGAGGATTTTTACCATTGATCAGACAAGTGCCGCTGGTTGGTGTCAAAATCCCCGTCAGCATTTTAATCGTTGTTGATTTACCTGCACCATTGGCACCGATGAAACCAAAGATTTCACCTTTTGGAATCTCAAAATTTAAGTCTTTCACAGCCTCAAACGTTTCAATTTGTGGCTTAAATAAAGATTTAAATCCCGCTTTTAGGCCGGGCTGTTTGACAGTTTTTTTGAAAGTTTTATCTAAGTGTTCTACGATAATCATCTTTTCCATTTGTTATCTCCTGTTTCAATTTTTGACGACATCTTTATGTTTCTCCCCATATATCTGACCTATCATCATGATGAAACATAAGATACCATAGAAAATAAGGACAAAATGATAGCCACCTACTTTAAATATGACACCTGACAATAAGACGCCAAAGCCGCCGAATAAAGCATATAAAGTATCGAAAATACCCTGCCACCCCATTTTAGCTTGCGATAATTTTGACATTTCCATTGTCGAGGTGACACTAATTGACGACCATGCTAAACCAATTACAAAAAGATTAATGCCACTGTATCGCCAATTTTCTGTTGTCAAGCAAGCGAATTCAGTTAAAATGACAATGACAAAGGTGGCTGTCACTAATTTAGAACCGATTTTTTCATAAAGCCAACTAAAAACTGGTGAAAATAGATACATGCCAATCATGTGACCTGACATTAATAAGCCAATTCTTTCAAGGCTTGAACCATTTTTGGATAAATATAATGGCACAATTGTCATCGTACCTGTCATGATGAATTGAATCATGGCATATGAAAGACCACAAAAAAAGTAGTCCAGATGAATCGTTTCAAATTTTCTTTTTGGGTTAGGGATATTTTGATATGTCTTTGCTTTGTTATCTGCTACATAATAAAAAGAGAGTGCTCCTAGGATCGTTAACAATAGGACGATGATATAAGTAGATGTAAACTGGCTAATTCCACCAATTTTCATCCCGACAATGCTTGGCCCGATGACTGAACCGACGGCCGTGACTAATAGGTATCTGCCAAGAGATTTTGAGGCGTGCATTGAAGTTTCGGTTAGGAAAAATCTTGTTTGCATTAAACCTGCTGCTCCTGCCCCATTCAACAATACAGCAACCACCATAACTAAACTGTTATCAATGATTGAGGCAAGAATAATCATGATAATGCTCAATATATTGATGAGATAACTCAACCAGATGGCTTGTTTTCTCCCTAATTTTTGTGCTAACCTATTCAAAGGTTTTATAAAAATACTCGTCGAGAAAAAAGCAATCGAGCGTATGACCGTTGCCATCACATCCGATGAAGTGATGCTTTGAATTAGAATTAAGCCAGTTGATAAATTGATACTGCTCGCCATAGAACGAAATAACGCACTTAAAAAGATTAATTTATTATTTTTAGTCATATTATCAATGCCAGTCAGTTTAGTGGATTGAAAAAATTCACTCGATTAGAAAGCGCTTTCTTTGTTTCTTATAATATTATAACTTATGCTCTTTAAAATGTCAAAGAATTATAATATTTCTGGCATCATTTTTATTTTATATAAAAACAAACGCAACTAATAATTTTAGTTGCGTTTGTTGTGGTATTCTTTTAACTTTGATTAAAGCTTTGTATCAGTAAGATGTTTTAATCAACTCTAAGTAACATGGCATTGATTGCGACGATAACGGCGCTGAAAGACATTAAAATGGCACCGATAGCAGGACTTAATATGATACCACAATTTGCTAAAACACCTGCTGCTAATGGAATGGCGACAATATTATAACCAGCTCCCCACCATAAGTTTTGAACCATTTTGCTTTGTGTATTTTTGGCTAGGGAGAGGAAATGTAAAATATCGGAAGGATTACTTTTAACTAGGATAACATCTGCTGACTCTATGGCAACGTCAGTTCCAGCTCCGATAGCAACACCTATATTAGCTCTTGCTAGGCTTGGGGCATCATTAATGCCGTCACCAACCATCATTACGACTAGTCCTTGTTCTTTATAAGATTTAACGATTGCCTCTTTCTCATCTGGCATGAGTTCCGCATGCACATCCTCAATTCCTAATTGTTTGGCAACAACGGATGCTACTTGTTGGTTATCACCTGTCAACATCACTGGTTGGATGCCTTTAGCTTTTAATTTTTCAATCATCATCTTAGACTCAGGCTTGATTTGATCTCCTTGTGCGACCAGACCAACATTTTGCTCTGCTACGAGTAAGAAACTAATCGAATTACCTTGGTTAGATAGCGCTTCAAACAATTTTTTATCATAAGAGATGTGATGTTTATTTAGGTAACTAATGCTAACAATCTTGATGTCTTCTCCATTGACTTGACCGGCTATGCCAATACCTGGTAGGTTGGTAACTTCTACTGCTTTGGGAATTGTTAAGCGCAGTTCGTCAATTTTTTTCAAGATGCCTACTGAAAGTGGGTGGCTAGAATTTTGTTCAAGTGCTGCCATCAAAGTAAGGACTAGCTCTTTACTAACTTTAGGACTGAATGTTTGATAATTAGTGACTGCGAAATTACCTTCAGTTAAGGTTCCAGTTTTATCCATCATGACCACATCAACTTTTTTAGAGACTTCTAAGGCTTGTCGGTTCTTGATTAATAGGCCGTTTTTAGCACCAAGTGAAGTCGACCTTGCAGTAACAAGTGGAATTGCCAAACCTAAGGCGTGTGGACAGGCAATGATAAGGACTGTCACCATTCTTTCCAATGCGATATTTAAATCACCAGTTAGGAATAGCCAGATGATAAATGCGCCTATCCCTACACATAAGGCAACATAAAATAAAAGTTTTGCTACTTTATCAGATAAGGATTCGACTCTTGATTTATCTTTTTGGGCATTGCTTACTAGCGCCATGACCTGTGATAGATAACCTGACTCGCCTGTACCTGTTATCTCTACTGTTATCGTTCCTGAACCATTCACTGAGCCACCAATCACGCTGTCGTTGATATTTTTTTGAATATCTTTTGATTCCCCAGTTACCATTGCCTCGTTAACGTTTGTTTTGCCTTCTATAATTTTCCCATCAGCCGGAATTTTTTCTCCAGATTTAACAAGCACTTTTTCACCTACTTGCACATCTTTTAGGGCAACTTCTTTTGTATTACCGGATGCATCAAGAACTAAGGCTGTACTTGGTAATAACTCAGCCATTTTTTGTAATGCATCTCCAGCGCGACTTACAGCGTTCATTTCTATCCAATGCCCAAGTAACATGATAACAATTAATGTTGCTAACTCCCAAAAGAAATCCATGACATGCGTCTGGCTTTTTATGACGTTATTCATGATAAAAGCGTAAACACTATACAAGAATGCGACAGAAATCCCTAAGGAAATTAAGGTCATCATTGCTGGATTTTTCATCTCCAGCTCCATTTTTGCACCTTTTAAAAAGGGTCGACCACCATAAATGAATAAAATTGAGGCAAATATTAGTACAAGCCAATCAGACCCTGGAAATGTTATCTGAAATGGTAAATTAATCCCCATCATAGGTGATAATAAAATAATCGGTATGGAGAGCAACAAAGAAACAACAAATGTTACCTTTAAGTTCCCCATATGCATGCTATGATCCATACTTTCACCATGATTGGTGTGCGCATTATGTGTCATTTCCGTTTGATGATGCATGTGTTCTGAGTGGTCCTCATGCATCATATGGTCATGACTGTTCATATGATGTTGATGCTCATTAGGATGAACATGGTTCTCTTGATTAGACATAGTTTTATCCCCCTTAAAATCAAATCCACAATAGATTACATTTGTAAACGTTGCGTAATTACATGGTATCAGTTATTTATTAGAATGTCAAACATGAACTTATTTAATAAAAAAATAAAGCGTACTGCTACCGCTTTATTTTTGATTGAAAGTCTATCTTTTTATTTCGTCTATTTTCAGGCTCTCTGAATTTTGGGATCTGGCACTGGTAAGGATGCTAGTAATTTTTTCGTATAATCATGTTGTGGGTTAGTCAAAATTTGTTCGCCATGTCCTTTTTCAAGAATTTCACCATGATATAAGACCGAAATAGAATCTGATACCATATCAATGACTGCTAAATCATGTGAAATAAAGAGGCATGAAAATTGTAGCTCATCTTGTAGATCTAAAAACAATTTCAAAACTTCTTTTTGGACAGATACGTCCAAGGGTGCTGTTGGCTCATCAGCAATGATAAATTCAGGCTGCAATGCGATCGCTCTTGCTAGTCCAACACGTTGCCGTTGTCCTCCTGAAAGTTCATGTGGAAAACGGCTTGCAAAATCTTTAGGGAGTTGAACCATTTCTAATAATTCTTCAACACGTGGCATGGCTTCTTTAAGATTCTTTTTCCAAAATCCTGAGTGATGTCCGACACCAGCAACAATCATTGGCTCTGCGATTGCCTCGCCTAATGTCAATAAAGGATTAAATGAGCCAAATGGATCTTGAAAAACATAGCCGATGCGTTGTCGCAAGTTTCGGCGTTCTTTATTATTCAGTTCAGACAGCACCTTACCGTAGACTTTTAATTGTCCTGTAAAAGGAGATAAGCCCATAATTGCACGACCAATTGTTGATTTTCCTGACCCAGACTCACCAACAAGTCCCATTACTTCTCCTTTGCGAATTTCAAAGGAAACATCATCTACTGCTTTAAAAGCTTTGGTAGCACCATGTCCTGGATAAACAACACTAATGTTTTCAGCCTGAACAACGATTTCTGCATCATCAGCAATTGCCACCTTTCGTGTATTAGAACGGCGTGTCTGACTATCAATTTTCGGGACGGCAGCCAATAATTTCTTTGTATAGGCGTCTTTCGGATTAGCAAATAAATCATAAACATCGGCTGATTCAACAATTTGTCCTTGATTCATAACAATCACTCGGTCAGCCATATCTGCAACGACCCCCATGTTATGTGTAATCAATAAAATTGAGGTATTAAATTTTTCACGAATGGATTTGAGTAAAGTCAAGATTTCAGCCTGAACTGTGACATCTAATGCCGTTGTTGGCTCATCAGCAATGATAAGTTTAGCACCTAAGGCCAGGGCTTGAGCGATGACAATCCGTTGCTTTTGACCTCCAGAAAACTGATGAGGATAATAATCTACACGAGTCTCAGGGGAAGGAATACCAACCTTTTCTAAAATCTCAATCGCACGTTTCCGTGCTTCAGCATTTGTCAACTTACGGCCTTCAAATAGTTGCGTGTGCGCACGGATTCCTTCAGCAATTTGCCAACCGATTTTATAAACTGGATTAAGCGCTGTTGATGGTTCTTGAAAAACCATAGCAGCGTCTTTTCCTCGAATTTCGCGTAATTGCTCAGGATTAAGACTTTGAACATCTTGCAAGCCATGCTTATCTGATCTTAGGAGAACTGTTCCAGATTCGATAGATGAGTCTGGTAACATCTGTAAAATCGCTTTTGAGGTGACTGATTTACCAGAGCCAGATTCTCCAACAAGTGCTAAAATTTCACCTTGATCAATCGTTAAACAAGCCTTTTTAACGGCATCAAAATCGCCTTGGTCTGTACTAAATCGGACACGTAGATTTTCAATACGCGCGACATCATTTTCAATTTCTGTTCCAATTGTCATTTGTCTGCTCCTTTCTCGTCATCTTTTGCGCTAAATGGTGTTGGTTTGCGACGAATACGTAGACGAGGATCTGCTAAGTCATTTAGTCCTTCACCTAATAACGTAATACCAATCACAACAATAACGATTGCAAATCCAGGAAAGAGTGCTGTCCACCAAATACCTGCGGTGACATCTGAAATTGATCGGTTGAGATCATAGCCCCATTCAGCAGCTGCAGATGGCTCTATACCAAGTCCAAGAAAACCAAGCCCTGCCAAGGTTAAAATCGCTTCTGCTGCATTCATAGTAATGATGACTGGTAAAGTACGAGTTGAATTTTTCAAGACATGGCGAAAGAGAATTCGTGTCGTCGATGCACCAATGGCTTTAGCAGAGTCAATGTAAGCCTCATTTTTTATTTTCATGACTTCTGAGCGAACAACTCGCAAATACTGAGGGACAAAAACCACGGTAATTGAAATCCCCGCAGACATAATACCGCCAAATATACTCCCGCCTGTTGTATTAAGCATGATTGCCATGACAATCGCGAGTAATAGTGACGGAAATGAGTAAATAGCATCTGCAATCGCAACCAAAATACGATCCAACCAACCACCAAAATAACCAGAAATCAGACCAAGAAAAGTCCCTAGAAAGAGTGATGCGACAACAGAAACTAAGATTGTATAAAGTGCCGTTCTAGACCCCCAGATAACACGAGATAAAACATCCAGCCCACCAACAGTTGTACCAAGTAAATGTTTAGCATCTGGTGTCGCTTGTGTTGCAAAAGAAATGCCGTCAGCTTTAGATTGTGAATAACTAAATGGTGCTAACAATGGTGCAAAAATGGCAGCTAAGACAAATATTAGGATAATAATCAAACCGGTCAGCAACATAAAACGCTGTAAACCGACAGACTGGCGAATTTGCTTAATAAAAGGTAAGTTTTTAAATTTCTCCATTAGACATCCTCCCCACTTTGTCGCACACGCGGGTCAATCGCAGCCGCTAATATATCGACAATAAAATTAGTGACTGATACGATAATAGCAATCAAAATGACAATACCTTGCACGGCATTGAAATCTCGCGCTTTAATCAGTTGTGATAACTGATAACCTAAGCCTTTCCATTCGAAAGTCGTCTCGGTTAGAATTGCACCAGCTAACATCATGGCGATATTCATTCCCATTACCGTGATAATCGGCATTAAGGCAGGTTTCCATGCATGTTTGTTAATAATTCGTTTATCAGAAATACCACGTGACCGTGCTGCAAAGACATAATCTGTTGACAAAGTTGAAATCAAATTCGTTCGAATCAGACGAATGAATGTTGCGGCTGTCAGCAGACCAAGTGCCAAAGCTGGTAAAATGGCGTGTGACAACACATCGACAATAATCGTCATATTCCCCGTCTGAATCGAATCTATCAGATTAAATCCGGTTGGAAACGCAACAGCCTGTAAATCACTTTCGTAGAAAGTTGAGACACGACCATTTGTCGGTAAAATCGGTAGCCAGACTGAAAAGATGAGTTTCAACAATAAACCTAAGAAAAAGACAGGTGTTGCATAAGATGCAATCGCAAATAGCCTAATCATGACATCTGGTAATTTATCTCGATAATGCGCTGAAAATTTGCCAAGTGGAATACCGATGACCATCGCTAAAATCACAGCTAAAAACGCTAATTCAAAAGTTGCTGCACCATATTTTTTTAAAATAGCTGTAACGGGCATTGACATTGAAGTTGAGTTCCCTAAGTCACCATGCATTAAATTTCCTAAATACTCGATGAATTGGACAATAATTGGTCTATCATAGCCAGCTTGGTGTACACGCTGCGCAATTTCTGCTGGTGGTAATTTCCCTGATAGCGCAATGGAAATTGGATCGCCAGTCATTCTTGTCAAGAAGAAAACAACTGTCACGAGAACAAATACCGTTGGAATGATAAATAAAAATCGCACCAAACAGTATCGTAAAAAATTATTTTTAATGGGTTTATGAGTCACCATTTTTAAATCCTTTAATCTTTCGTATTCTTTAAAATAGGGTTTGTCTTGGGGTGATTAGTATCCTAATACTCCCATGCCAAACCCTATCTTTAAAATTAAGCCTTATTTAGAAATTGCACCATATCTAAATTTGAAGGAACCGTCTAAGGTATCTGAAACACCTTTTACATTTTTTCCTGAAACAGCGATTTGCTTCCCTTCAAGTAATGGAATAGTTGGTAAATCTGTTGCAAGTGTTTTTTGGATTTCTTCAAGTTTCTTAACTCGAGCCGCACTGTCTAATTCAGATACCTCTGAGTTTAGTTGTGATTCAATCTTGTCAGAAACATAATTATTATGAATGTAGTTTTCTTTGCCAAAGAATGGACTTAGGTAATTGTCAGCATCTGAGAAGTCAGGATACCAACCAAGTTGGTAAACTGGATAAGAACCATTCGAATTTTCTGTAATCACACGATCTTTAGAGTAAACTGACCACTCGGTTTGAGCGATATTGACTTTAAATAAACCAGAATCTTCGAGTTGTTGTTTGATGGCTGCATATTCATCTGGAGACGAAGCACCATAATGGTCACCATTATACTGAATCGTCATCTCAATTGGCGTTTTCACACCCGCCTCTTTTAGAGCTGCTTTTGCTTTATCAACAGATGGTTTACCATCTTGACCATATACTTCTTTCAATGCTGGTGTATAACCAATAAATGATGATGGCACATATGAATAGGCTGGTGAATACGTACCTTTATAAACATTTTTAGCAATTTCTTCTCGGTCAACCAAATTAGCGACTGCTTTTCTAACAGCTAAAGCCTTTGTCTCATCTGCATCTTCAGTTTTAGTTCCGAATGGCTGAATCGCAAAGTTAAAGACCATATAACGCAATTCTCCACCAGGACCTTCAGTTACTTCGATATTATCTTTTTTCTTCAAGTCTGCAATATCAGTCGCGGTCAATGCACGGAATGCGACATCAATTTTATTATTTTGAATATCAAGTTTCATATTTGAGGTGTCAGCATAGTATTTAACTTGATATTTGTCCGCTTTGGCTGGTCCGTAAATACCATCGTAATCTTTACTTTTAGCATAAGCAACCGAATTATTAATGGCATAGGCTTCAATTGTTAATGGACCTGCAAAAGGCTTAGCTTTGACAATATCATCATCTGACGTCAAAGCATCAGGACTGAAAACCTCTTCATCAACAATTGGTCCTGCCGGCGTACAAAGAATTTGCTCCCAGAGGACGTTAAAAGGCGTTTTGAGTTTAAAAACAACTGTACTATCATCTTTTGCTTCGACTGATTCCATATCTGATAAAAGTGATGATGGTCCATTCCCTAAGTCTTTACCATTGGCTCCGATTGTAACAACACGTTTAAACGAAAAGGCAACATCAGAAGCGGTCAACTCATGACCATTTGCGAATTTCAAACCTTTTCTAATTTTAACCGTATATGTTTTGCCATCTTCAGAGAAATTTCCTTTTTCTGAAGCAACATCAGGTTTTGGTTCAATTGAACCATAAGGGAAGTTGAAAAGGAAAGGATAAATATTATTTTCAATAGTAAATGACCTCTTATCATATGAGCCAGCTGGATCAATTGTCAAAACTTTATCCGTTGTTCCTAATACAACAGTATCTTTAGGTGTGCTTTTACCAGCCCCTTTGGATTTTGAAGCACCACATGCGGCAAGTGTCAAAACAGCAGTACATAATGCTGTTCCCATAATAATTTTAGTAACTTTTTTCATAAAAGCCTCCGTTTTTATTTTATTTATATCAAATCGACATATAAGCCATGTACTTCCTTTAATTTTATTGCATTACTATAATAAAATCAACATTTATTATTATAAAGTAGAGAATATTTTGATTATATTGATTTTTCTAAAGTTTAAAATGAATCAAAAATAGCTAAAAGCCACCATGCTTTTTGCTATTTTTGATTCATCTTATTTATTTTTATTTGGAAGTATTTCTGTTTTTACTTCATCTCGGAAAATCCCCATAATCAAGCTATCATGATACTTACCATTTGCATAAAAGTGCTGGCGTAAGCGGCCTTCTTGAACAAAACCAGCGCCTTCATAGATGTGAATACCAACTTGATTATCAACATCAACATAAAGATAGACTTTATGCATATTGAGCATATTAAAGGCGTAATTCAATCCCTTACGAATAGCTTGTTTCGCTAATCCTCTACCTTGATAAGCTTTTCGAACAATAATCTGAATTTCTGTTGTGCGATGAATATAATCAATCTCTACTAACTCAATGACACCTGCAAATTCACCGTCAAGGTCAATGACAAAACGACGTTCACTAATATCATGGATGTGTTTGTCATACAAACTGTTCAATTCATCAATGGATTCATAAGGTTCTTCAAACCAAAGTGCCATTGTGCTCTGATGATTATCGAGTTGATGAATAAAGGGTAAATCATTTCTTTCTAAGGGCCTGATTTGCATGGATAGCTACTCCTTTTTATTTTTAAAAATATAATTACGTTTTTGACATAATTATAAATATGTCAAAAACGTAGAAAAATCAAATTAATTGAGAGATGTTAATCCCACCAAAGCTTAATCAAAGCTTGTGTTCCTGCGTCATTAAAGCCTTTGTCTGCCAATTTTTCATATAGGGCTAGGGCACCTTGTGTTGCAGGTAGGTCTAAGCCCATTTTTTGCGATTCATCCAAGGCAATCTTCAAGTCTTTGATAAAATGTTTGACAAAAAAGCCTGGTGAATAGTCATCTTTTAAGATACGAGGACCATAATTCGCGAGTGACCAGGTATTTGCGCCGCCAGCTAACAAGGTTTCAATAACTGCTGGTAATTCCAGACCTGCCGCTTTAGCATAGACCAGTAATTCTGACATAGCAGTCATGGTGCCAGCGATCCCTATTTGATTGGCCATTTTGACGTGTTGCCCACTACCAGCAGGTCCAAAATATTGTGCTTTTTTAGAGATTTTGTCGAATATCGTTGTAACTTGCTCAAAAGCTGCTTGGTCGCCACCTGCCATAATCGTCAATGTGCGATTTTGGGCACCTATATCGCCACCACTAACTGGTGCGTCTAGTGTCAAAACATCTAGTTCACGTGCTTTTTTAGCAATCTGTTTAGCCAATGTAGGTGTTGAAGTTGTCATATCAATTACGATCTTCTGAGCTGAAATGCCTGATAAAATACCTGTTGTGTCATCAAAGTAAACTTCTTCTACATCTGTTGGATATCCTACCATGGTGATGACAAGGTCGCTTGCTGCTGCGACTTGACGTGGCATTGGCAAGTAGCTAGCACCATTGGCCACCAAATCATCTGCTTTTGAGGCTGTGCGGTTATAAACGTAGAGCTCGTAGCCATCAGCGATGAGGTTAGCTGCGATAGCGTGCCCCATTACACCCAAACCGATAAAACCAATTTTCTTAATTTCTGTCATGATGATACCTCCACTCAAATTTTAACACAAAATGTGGTAAAATAGTCTCATGACATTTAAATCAAGTTTAGCGGTTTTCGCCGGAAAATCCAGCCAATTTATACTTCAAAAATTCTTCAAGCGTGGGTCGACTTTCCCTGGCCGTGTGGCGCTCAAAATAGATCCTAAGATCCTTGACACGATTGCGCGTGATTATGAGATTGTCGTCGTGACCGGTACCAACGGCAAGACCCTCACAACAGCACTGACTGTGGGGATTTTAGAAAATGCCTTTGGCCAAATCACGACCAACACGACAGGCGCTAACATGATCACCGGCATTGTGTCGACTTTCCTGTCTGCCAAGCGAAACAAAACGGGTAAAAATATTGCCGTGCTTGAGATTGACGAGGCTAGCCTACCTGCAGTGACCGAATACATCACGCCGAGCCTCTTTGTTTTCACTAACATTTTCCGCGATCAGATGGACCGGTATGGTGAAATCTACACGACCTACGACTTCATTATTAAAGGGGCCGCTAAAGCGCCCAATGCGACTGTCCTTCTGAATGGCGATAGCCCACTTTTTAATTCGAAAGCTTTGGTTAACCCTGTTAAGTATTATGGTTTTGACCACGAACATCATGCGCCTAAGCGCGCACATTATAATACAGAAGGCATCGTCTGCCCCAACTGTCACCATATCCTAGATTACACGATGAACACCTATGCCAATCTAGGTGATTACATTTGTCAGAACTGTGGTTTCCACCGTCCTGAACTCGATTATCGCTTGACAGAGTTAACGACTATCACCAATACGACATCAGAATTTGTCATTGATGGTGCGACTTATCATATCAATGTCGGCGGTCTTTATAATATCTACAATGCTCTTGCTGCGGTTTCCGTTGCTGAATTTTTCGGTCTTGAATCTTCTTTGATCACGCAAGGTTTTAACAACTCTCATGCTGTCTTTGGTCGTCAGGAAAGCTTCAATATTGGCGATAAAAAATGTACGCTTGTCATCATTAAAAATCCAGTGGGTGCTAACCAGGTCTTAGATATGATGAAATTAGCCCCATATCCTTTCGCCTTAGTCGCTTTACTCAATGCCAACTATGCGGATGGAATTGATACCAGTTGGATTTGGGATGCGAATTTCGAGACAATCCATGATCTAGATGTTACCAGTGTGATTACGGGTGGTGTTAGGCATACCGAGATGGCACGCCGCATACGTGTTTCAGGCTTTGATCCTGATAAAATTACGGAGAGCGAAAAACTCGCTGGCGTGCTTGATCTCATTGAACAACAGGAGAGTGAACACGTTTATATCTTAGCTACTTATACGGCCATGCTTGAAATGCGTGAAATACTGGCCAATCGTCACTATGTGAATGGAGAAATGAAATGACCTATACTTCTATTAAATCTGAAGGTGATTTCCCCTATGACCTGCGTGTCGCTCACCTCTACGGGGATCTCATGAACACCTATGGTGACAATGGTAATATCCTCATGCTCAAATACGTCGGTGAAAAATTAGGCGCTCGCATGACTTTCGACATCGTGTCACTTGAAGACACTTTTAACGCTGACGATTATGATCTTGTCTTTTTCGGTGGTGGTCAGGATTACGAACAATTCATCGTCAGTCAAGATTTACCGACAAAAGCAGTTGAAATCAAGAAATTTATCGAAAATGATGGCACAATGTTAGCCATTTGTGGTGGCTTCCAATTCCTCGGTAAATATTATATCGAGGCAAGGGGCCGTAAGATCGATGGCATCTCAGCTATGGACCACTACACTTTGAACCAAGAAAACAACCGCTTTATTGGTGACATCGAAATTCATAATGATGAATTTGATGAAACTTACTATGGTTTTGAAAATCACCAAGGCCGAACATTCTTGGCAGACAATCAAAAACCACTCGGACGCGTTATTATCGGACAAGGCAATAACAACGAAGATGGTACAGAAGGCATGACCTATAAAAATGTCTTCGGTTCCTACTTCCACGGTCCAATTTTATCCCGCAATGCTCGCCTTGCTTATCGCATCGTGACGACTGCCTTCCACCAAAAATATCCAGATGTTGCCATTCCAGCCTTTGAAAGCATTTTGGCAGATGAAACAAAAGGTCAGAAAATTACAGATATCAAAAGAAAAGTTGAGAAATGAGGTTTCTCAACTTTTTTTAATTTTAACTATTTTTTTGAATTAAAAGGTGTAATAAATCATTAAACACATTCTTGTCCTCCTTGAGGACTGAGAAATATGTTCTGTCAATGTCTTCAACGATTTTGAGCGCTTGATTTAAAACGAAACTACCTTGCGATGTTATCGTGATCACTTTGGCACGACTGTCGATTTTAGAAACATTTCGATTAATTAAAGCCTGTTTCTCCAAATTTCTAACGATTGTTGAAACTGTCATAACATCCATATCTGTATTGACTGCAATATCTATCTGATTAACTTCTTCTTGCTGCTGCTGCAAATAACCAAGTGCTGCTAGTGTCACGAATTGAGGATGCGTCAAACCAATCGCTAATAAGTCGGTTTTAATTTTTCGGTGCCAAATATTATAGGCTTTAATAAATGAAAAACCAATTGATTGTGCTGAATCCTCAGCATGCTCAGATTGAAATTGACTTGTCATTTTGTGCTAGATACCTCAATTAAAGAAAAGATTGACTGCGGAACGTCTGAAAAGACTTGTGTTACAAATTCTAGTTGCCCGTGATGATCAAGACCATCGAGACTAACAAACTCAACGGTGTGTCTAACTGCTGTACCTTTTTCAGTTTTAATCAATTCATGATTAAAATATAAGGAACCTAAATCGGGAATTTTTGTCACATCGCAGAAACTTTCATTCGGTGTCACCTCTACTAATTCAAAAGCCATTGGCGGCATACCTTGAAGGATCATCTCACCTGAAACACCTTGTTTAAAATCACCTTCTAAACTAATCGCTAATAAATCATCTTCCCATTTAAACCAATTATTAACAGTTGCATAATTGACCCAAATTTCCTCTGGCGTTAACGCCGTGTGTGTTTCAAAACTAAATTTCATTGCAATCCCCTTTGTTTTTAGTAAGTACACTTATTATATTAATACTTATCAATTAAAATGTAAAGTTAAATTATAAAAAGAGGCTGAGAAAAATTGGATATGAACAATCTTCAATGTTAATTGGAATTGATCAACGTCTATTTTTGTATCACTTTTTGATATATTGTCAAGCAACATCATAATGAAAAAATAGTACGAAATTGGTTTAAAAAACACTTACTTCTTACCAAATCAGTAATCTTTTGGCAAAACAATGCGAAACTGGTTTAAAAAACGCTGATTTCTTACCAAATTGGTAGTCTTTTGGCAAAACAATACGAAATTGGTAAAAACAGTTCTATTTTTCAACCGGCAATTTAATCAGAAAAACACTACGAAAAATAAAAAAAGCAAACTGTTTGCTTCTCTCTTTTAATGACTAAAGTTTTTTGTTTCAGTCTTTTTTATACAATAAAGAACCTGTATTCAACAGCCATCCACAAGTGATAACACCTCTTTCCCAATAGACCTCGCATATTTGATTTCACTTTTGGTACTGTCTCCGATATACCCCTTGCTATTGACCACATAAATCGCATCTGACATGGCAATTTTTTGTTTATGCAACTTCCCTAAAATTTCGAGTTCTTCCTCAGTGTAATCATCTTTTGCCTTAGTTGGATAGGTGATACTGAGCACACAATTCCCCTCTAATTCTAGTTTTTCAGCAAGCCTTTGGATTTCAGCCATGAATTTTAAACTACCACACATTGTGATGACTTTAGCGCCCTCTCTCTTTACAGCTTTATTAACTGTCATTGAATTGTGACCTCCTCTTTACCAACTAAATAGGCAGTAAGCAAACCGACAAGTAAGAAACCAAAACCTGAAAAGGCGATGATGAGATTAACTGCTACTAGCTTTTGGAAATAAGTTGCCAACCAAATCCCCAAAGGATAAATCCCAAATGCAATATATTTGAATGCCGTATTGACACTACCCAAAATCTCTTTTGGCGTATTAACCTGTCTAAAAGTAATAATATAAATCGTTCGAATTGACATCGAGCATGACAATATAAAAGTTGCGACTAAATATAGCAAATAGTCATTCAAAAACAATAAAACCCCACCAAATGCAATTCCTATACCTGAAAAAAACATCATTCTTTGAAAATACATCTTATTATTTGAAAACGAAGATAAGAGAAATGAACCAACTAAACTGCTAATGCCAGCCATCGAGAAAATCAGACCAACTTTTGTGAGTTGCGCCATCTCAGTGTACTTGGTTATCATCAAAGTATCCATCGGCGCATCAAACAAATTTCCCAAGGCTAATAAAACCAAAGCCAGCAGTAATTTCTTATCCTCAAATATATAAGTAAACGATCTGAATAACGAGTAAGAGCTTGCCATACCTCTGTTTTCAGTCGCATGGTCATCTGCAACTTCTGCAACGAAAAATAAATTAATAAAGGCTAGTAAGAATATCCCAGTCGATACGACGACGAGTAAACTGATGAGTCCAGTTTGCTGGATTAAGCCAGAAATATTGGGTGCGATAATCATCGCGAGACTACCAGAAAAAAATATCGCAGAATTATATTTGGCTAATCGCATGTTATCAAGAATTAAAGGGAAAAAAGAACTTTCAGCGATCTGATAAGTGGATGTCACCACATTATTAATCGCTAATAATAAGGCAAAAGCCACCAAAGATTGGTAGTTTATTCTCATTATCACCAGTAAGACTAAGGTCAACAAAAAATCTAAAAACACCGTTAATTTCAGTAAATTTTTACGATTATGATGATTGACAATCTTTGCAATGACTGGTCCCAATATTAAAAAAGGGAGGGTATCAAAAATCATCATTGTACCGATTGCTTTGGCATCCGTCAGTAAACTGGAGGCATATAAAACGATGATCAATCTGAAACTGATTTGCGTGAACGTGACGAGATTTGCTGATAGATAGAACTGCTGCCAAAGTTTTTTTAACATTTTTCCCTTACCTTTTTATGTGATGAAAACGTTTTTACCATATTAATATTATACGGATAATCATTTTCTTAATCAAAGATTTAGATTATAAATTTAAACTATAAAAAAACAACCTCGAAAGGTTGCTTCCTATAAGATATAGTCTATTCAACTGTGACTGATTTAGCCAAATTACGTGGTTTATCAACATCTAGGCCTCGGTGTAAGCTAGCATAGTAGGCGATAAGTTGTGTTGGAATGACCATTGAAATACTTGATAGGTAAGGATGAACATTATTAATCACAATGTCGTCGCCTTCAATGGCAGCGTCTTGTTCTACTATCGTCACAACGTTTGCACCGCGTGCTGCAACCTCAGATACATTGCCACGGGTATGGGCAGCGACTTTAGGGTTGTTTGAGATAAGTGCGATAACTGGTGTGTTATCTTCAATTAAAGCGATTGTGCCGTGCTTGAGTTCGCCTGCTGCAAAGCCTTCACATTGTATATATGAAATTTCTTTGAGTTTGAGGCTCGCTTCCATTGATACATAGTAATCTTGTCCGCGTCCAATATAAAAAGCGTTACGAGTTGTTTCCAGCAATCCTGTTACTTTGCTTTCAATTAACTCTTTTTCAGACAAGGTCGCTTCAATCGACTGTGCGACAATTGATAGCTCGTGCACGACATCAAAGTTTGCAGCTTTCTCATTGTGAATTGCAGTACCTGTGGCTTTCGCCAAGAATGCCAAGGCCGCAATTTGTGCAGTGTAAGCTTTTGTAGAGGCTACGGCAATTTCAGGTCCGGCATGTAAGAGGAGGGTAAAACTTGCTTCACGTGACAAAGTTGAACCTGGAACGTTGGTAACTGTTAGACTTGGAATACCTAATTCATTTGCTTTCACTAAAACTTGACGGCTATCAGCGGTTTCACCTGACTGTGATAAGAAAATAAAGAATGGTTTTTTAGAAAGACGTGGCATATTATAGCCCCACTCTGATGCAATGCCGAGCTCAACTGGTTTTTCAATTAATTCTTCTAATAAATACTTACTTGCATAGCCTGCATTATATGAAGTACCTGCTGCAATAATATAAATACGATCAGCTTCAATTAGAGCTTGAACGATAGTATCATCTACTTTGACATTACCTGATTCATCTGCATAGACTTGACTGAGCTTACGCATAACAGCTGGTTGTTCATCGATTTCTTTAAGCATGTAGAAAGGATAAGTTCCTTTGCCGATGTCAGAAAGGTCAAGTTCAGCTGTGTAGCTATCTCGAGACAAGATATTGCCTTCTAAATCATGAATTTCAACATCATTTTGAGTCAAAATCACTAATTCATGGTCGTGAATCTCCATAAATTCACTTGTTTCACGAATCATAGCCATGGCATCTGAACATACCATGTTATAACCCTCACCAAGACCAATTAAAAGTGGTGATTTGTTTTTAGCAACATAGATGACGTCTGGTTCGGTTGCATCCATCAAGGCAAAAGCATAAGAACCTTCAATAATTGTTAGGGCTTTTTTGAAAGCTTCAAGTGTACTAATGTTCTCAGTTTCAGCAAGTTTAGCCACCAAATGAACAGCAACTTCTGTATCAGTTTGACCATTGAAAGCGTCACCTGCTAGGTATTCATTTTTGATATCAAGATAATTTTCAATGACACCGTTATGAACTAGAACGAAACGACCGTCTGTTGATGTATGAGGATGTGCATTGGTTTCCGAAGGTTTACCATGTGTTGCCCAACGTGTATGACCAATCCCTGCAGTGCCGGTTACGTCCATGCCAATTTTTTCGCGTAAATCAGCAATTCGACCAACTGACTTGATAAGTTTTGCATTTTGATTTTGATTGGTAACGAATATCCCAGCGCTATCATAGCCGCGATATTCAAGTTTTTCTAATCCCTGCATCAATATATCACGCGCATTTTTATTTCCTACTACTCCGACAATCCCACACATATTATTTCCTCTTCTTAAAATTGGTATAGTTCAATAATTCGTTTCACGAACTCGATATATGTATGATAAACAAAAGATTATAGAATGTCAAGTGATAACTGTTTTTTATTGGTATAGTTCAATTAGACATCAACTGGAAAGAAATTACCAATGATTTTTCCGACAATGCGCGGTTCTTCATCATAAGGTGCAAATTTATCTTTATATTTTTCATTAATAGAAACAAGTCGTAAACCTTCTTCTTCTTTATAGACTTTTTTGATATAGGTCTGCCCTTCCCAATCAATGGCATAAATCGCACCATCATAATCAAAAGAGGTATCTTTTATTAAGGCAACAGAACCATTAGCATAAACCGGTTCCATTGAATCGCCATAAACCCAACTGGCAAAATCATACGATAATTCAGCATCAAAATAGACAGTATCATAGCTACCATCGTCCATATATGAAAATCCTGTACCTGCTGATAATTTTTCGTAGACTTTATATGGAAATAACTTAACGATTTTTTCAGCTTGCTCTTGATTTTGTTCTGACAGTTGGTCTTGTGTATAGCTCATGACTTTTTCCTTTCGTTTATCTGTTAGTTGATGAAATGCTGATAATAAATCGGCCGCCTCATCTTTAACTAACTTTTCATAGGGAATACCAAATACATCAGAGAGTTTCAATAAATTATCCTTTTTAGGTTTTGTTTTACCACGCTCCCAGGCAAAATAAGAGGTATTGGCAACTCCTATTTTTTTAGCTACTTCACGCTGGGATAAGCCTTTAGCTTCCCTGAGTTGCTTCAATTGATTTGCGATTGACATGTCACCCTCCTGTTAACTTGTTAGTTTTAAAAACTAACACCAGTATATAATTTTTATATTAGCATGTCAAATCGGTCGTTTTTTTGATATAATGTAGTAATGACAACGATATTATTATTATTAGTCGCCTACTTATTAGGTTCGATCCCTTCGGGTCTGTGGATTGGTCATTATTTTTTCCACAAAAACTTACGTGACTTTGGTTCTGGTAACATTGGTACGACCAATACTTTCAGAATTTTAGGTAAAAAAGCAGGTACAATCGTCTTTGCAATGGACTTGCTCAAAGGTACACTAGCTACTGTTTTACCATTAATTTTCGGGATAGAGACAATCTCACCAGCCTTATTTGGTTTATTCGCCGTACTAGGTCATACTTTTTCTATCTTCAACCATTTCCAAGGCGGTAAGGCTGTCGCAACAGCGGCTGGTATGCTTTTAGGTTATAGTCCTAAATTCATCCTACTATTAGTCTTTGTTTTCTTTATTACGTTCTATTTAACGAGCATGGTGTCATTTGCCAGTGTATTGAGTGCAGGTGTCGCGGCTATTTTGGTACTAGTTCTCCCAGCCTTTCATCTCATATTCACTTCTTATGATTGGTTATTTACAAGTATTGTTTTATTTATAGCTTGTTTCATTATCGTTCGACATCGCGATAATATCACAAGAATCCGGAATAAAACCGAAAATATTTTCAACTTCGGTTTGAACATAACCCACCAAAAACACAACATCTAGTGGGTTGTTAGAAAAAACATCACAATATCTAGTTAAAATTGTTGACTAGATATTTTTTTATTGCTAAAATATAGAGACAATAAACTAATAAAAGGGGTATCCAAATGGTAACCGTATTTTCAAAAAATAATTGTATGCAATGTAACATGGTTAAAAAATGGTTAGCTGATAAAGCTGTCCAATATAAAGAAATCAATATCGATGAAGAACCACAATATATCGAGCAAATTAAAGCAATGGGCTTTATGGCTGCACCAATTATCGTTAAAGATGAGGTATCATTCTCAGGATTCCGTCCTACTGAATTGGCAAAATTGGTATGAAAATTGCCTATTATAGCGTGACACGACAGGTTAGCCGTTTCGTTAAAAAGCTGACCCTAACTGATGACCAGGCTGTCGAAGTCACGGATACGCTCACTTTATCTGAACCATTTATTTTAATCATCCCAACTTACGAGAAGGAAATCCTTCAAGAGGTTTGGGATTTTATGGTAGAAAACGCATCTAATTGCCAAGGGATTATCGCCAGTGGTAATCGCAATTTTGCTGAGCTTTATATTTATTCTGCTAAAGATCTATCGGCCGAGTTTAGCGTGCCGATTTTATATGATTTTGAGTTCAACGGGACTAATGAAGATGTCACTGCTGTCAACTCTATCTTAGAAAGCTATTAACCTATGTCTTTAAAAACTTTGGAAAATGTGTCATATTTCCGTTTAAATAATGAAATCAATATCCCTGTCAATGGTCAAATTCCATTGCACAAGGATCATGAGGCCTTACTTGCCTTTTTCGAAGAAAATGTTCGACCTAATCTTAAAACCTTTCCAACAGTTGCAGAAAAAATCGCCTATTTACTAGAACATGATTATATCGAATCAGATTTTATTAAAAAGTATTCGATTGCTTTTATTACTGAACTGTCTGAGTGGCTTTATGCGCAAAATTTTCAGTTCAAATCATTCATGGCTGCCTATAAGTTTTATCAACAATATGCCTTGAAAACGAACGATGGTGAATTTTATCTAGAAAATATCGAAGATCGCATTTTGATGAACGCTTTGTATTTTGCGGATGGTAATACTGAATTAGCGCAATCACTCGCTGATGAGTTGATTCACCAACGTTATCAACCCGCAACACCAAGTTTCTTAAATGCAGGTCGTTCGCGTCGTGGTGAGCTAGTATCGTGTTTCTTGATTCAAGCAACTGACGATATGAACAGTATTGGTCGTTCGGTCAATTCAGCCCTACAACTTTCTCGTATTGGTGGTGGTGTAGGAATTAACCTTTCTAACCTCCGTGAGGCGGGTGCACCGATTAAAGGCATTGAAAATGCTGCTAGCGGTGTTGTTCCTGTCATGAAACTTTACGAGGACAGCTTCTCCTACTCTAACCAACTTGGTCAACGTCAAGGGGCAGGTGTGACTTATCTTAGCGTTTTCCACCCTGATATCATGGCCTTTTTGTCGACTAAAAAAGAAAATGCCGATGAAAAAATACGTGTGAAAACTTTATCACTCGGTGTAACAGTTCCAGATAAATACTATGAACTTGTACGCGAAAATGCGGATATGTTCTTGTTTAGTCCTTATGATGTGGAACGCATCTATGGTAAACCTTTCAGTTATATTGATATTACTGCAGAATACGATAACCTCCTTGCCAATAATGACATCAAAAAATATCGCATTCGTGCCCGTGATTTAGAGCAAGAAATTGCTAAACTCCAACAAGAATCTGGTTATCCATATATCATTAACATTGACGTTGCCAATAAAGCCAACCCAATCCATGGTAAGATTGTCATGAGTAACTTGTGTTCAGAGATCTTGCAAGTGCAAACAGCCTCAGAACTTAACGAAGACCAAACTTATAAAACTTTAGGTACTGATATTTCATGTAACCTGGGTTCTACAAACGTTGTTAACTTGATGCAATCTCCTAACTTCGAGAAATCAATTGATAGCATGGTTAAAGCGTTAACGTTTGTTACTGACCATTCAGATATCGATGCTGTACCAACGATTAAAAACGGTAATAAAAAAGCCCATACGATTGGTCTTGGTGCAATGGGACTTCACTCTTACTTCGCTAAACATCATATGGTTTATGGCTCACCTGAGTCAATTGAATTTACAGATATTTACTTTATGCTGTTGAATTTCTACACGCTTAAATCATCTATGAATTTTGCTCGCAAAACTGGTCAAACTTTTGATGATTTCGACAAATCAGCCTATGCTGACGGGACTTATTTCGAGCAATATATCGAAGATAAACACCTTTCTGATAAAGTAGCCACTTTATTTGAAGGCATCCACATTCCAACTGCTGAAGACTGGCGTGAACTGCGTCAAAATATCATGACACACGGTCTTTACCACCAAAACCGTCTAGCAGTGGCGCCAAATGGTTCGATTTCATATATCAACGACGTTTCTGCAAGTATTCACCCCATTACCCAACGTATCGAAGAACGTCAAGAAAAGAAAACAGGTAAAATCTACTATCCAGCACGCGATTTAGCGACTGATACGATTCCTTACTATACAAGTGCTTACGACATGGATATGCGTCGTGTGATTGATGTCTATGCAGCAGCGACGAAACACGTTGACCAAGGCTTGTCAATGACCTTGTTCTTACGTAGCGAAATGCCTGTCGGCCTTTACGAATGGAAAACAGATACCAAGCAAACAACGCGTGACCTGAATATCTTACGTAACTATGCCCACCACAAAGGTGTTAAATCAATTTACTACATCCGCACATTTACCGACAACGGTGATGAAGTTGGTGCAAACCAATGTGAATCTTGCGTGATTTAATGACATGGCAATTTTAGTTTTTGACCTTGATGGTACGATTGTGTTTGACGGCGTTCAAATTAAGCCTGAACTTCTTGCAATTTTAAAAACTTTAAATCATCATCACAACATTATTTTCGCATCAGCCCGACCTATTCGATACATGCTCCCACTCCTATCCGACTTTCCAAACAACGATTTAATTGGTGGCAATGGCAGCATGGTTCGAAGAAACGGTTGCATTGAAGTTACGGCGACAATTGATGCAGACTCTGCACGGCAGATAGTAGCAAAAATAGTATCTGAAAAACTGGACTATATTATTGACTATGATTGGGATTATACAGCAAAAGTTGCTCCTGACCATCTAATTTGGCAAAAGTTAGATACCAATCAATTAGCACAAAATATCCCACTTCAATTTGATAATGTTAGCAAAATAATAACATTCAATACATCAGAAGACTTTAAATTTTTATTTCCAGATGCTCTCTATCATACTGATGTTCAAGAAATGGTTTTTACTGGTAAAAATATTAACAAATATACAACTTTAAAAACATTGATTGGCGATTTTGCTTATACTGCTTTTGGCAATGACAGAAATGACATTGACTTATTAAATCATGCTGAAACTGCTTTTCAAATTGGTAACCAAGACTTACCTGTCACTAGTGAAATCGTTTCAGAGGATAAACTTCCCCAGATTTTACACAACTTATACGCATTTAAGTAAAGAAAATGTTCGTTTTATTTGCTTAATTTAGTATACAAATAGATTTAGGAAAAAAGAATGATAAATCCAAACTTTACCAAAGCTATCAACTGGAATAATATCGAAGACTTAATTGATAAATCAACTTGGGAAAAATTAACTGAACAATTTTGGTTAGATACGCGTATCCCACTTTCAAACGACTTAGACGACTGGCGTAGTCTGTCTGACGTTGAGCGCCACTTGGTCAGCCATGTATTCGGTGGCCTGACGCTGTTAGATACAGTCCAATCTGATACAGGTATGGACTCTCTACGTGCTGATGCTCGGACACAACATGAAGAGGCTGTCCTAAACAACATTCAGTTCATGGAATCAGTTCACGCTAAGTCTTACTCTTCTATCTTCTCAACGCTCAATACCAAGACTGAGATTGACGAGATTTTCTCTTGGATTGATACCAACGAAAACCTCCAATACAAGGCACAAAAAGTCAACAGTATCTACAAAAACGGTACACCACTTGAAAAGAAAATCGCATCAGTTTTTCTTGAAACATTCCTTTTTTACAGTGGTTTCTACACACCCTTGTATTACTTGGGCAATAATAAATTGGCCAATGTCGCAGAAATTATCAAATTAATCATCCGTGATGAGTCAGTTCATGGCACCTATATTGGCTATAAATTCCAACTTAGCTATGATGAACTCTCTAGCGACGAACAGGAAAAACTCAAAACTTGGGCTTACGAACTTTTGTATGACCTCTATGCCAACGAAGAAATCTATACAGATGACCTCTATGGCGTTCTAGGTTGGTCTGAAGAAGTTAAGACCTTCTTGCGTTATAATGCCAATAAAGCCTTGATGAACCTCGGATTTGATCCACTCTTCCCTGACAATGCGTCAGACGTCAACCCTATTGTCATGAATGGTCTCTCAACTGGTACAGTTAACCACGACTTCTTCTCACAAGTTGGTAATGGTTACCTACTTGGTCAAGTTGAGGCTATGAGTGATGACGATTATATCTTTGATTAAAACATAAAAAATTCTTCAGTCTTGATAAAAAGACTGAAGAATTTTTTGTTTTGATTATTTGTCCCAAATACTTGTATCAGGGCCTAAGGGGACAATACGGTTAGGATTCCCCTCTAAATTATTCAATGCAAATCCCTTTTTGATGGCATCGAAGTTTGTCGTCTCCCGAAAAGCAGGGATTTGATAAAGTTCTTTCGCATAGCGCCAGAGGTTTGGAAAATCTGTCAAGCGATTGCGGTTAGCACGGAAGGTCGTATAGTAGGCTACATCAAATCGTGCTAAGCTGACATACAGACGAATATCGCTGTCCGTCAATTGCTCACCGAAAAGAAAACGTCGTTCTGCTAGGCAAGCATCTAATTCATCAAGTCGATTGAAAAAAATATTAAAGTATTTTTCGTAATCAGCTTGAGTTTTAGCGGCTTTCACCTTGTAGACACCTTGATTGATTTCTTCTAGTAAAATAGCGTTCAGGGCGTCTATCTCAGCGCGTAGATTTTCGGGATAGAGGTCAGGTGCATCTGCTTTAACAAAGTCAGAAAAGTTGGTTTCGAGTTGTAGCATAATTTCTTGCGACTCGTTGTTGACGATTTTTTTCGTTGTCACTTCAACAATGACAGGAATCGTGGCACGACCTGGATAATCCGCATCAGTTTGCTTATAGATTGCCATGAGATAGTCGATATCTAAGACTGGGTCACGTTGACCTTCGTCTAATGAAAACTGCCACCCTTGTTCAGTAATGACTGGTTTGACTTTACCCTCACTGATGATATCCTCTAGACCCAACAAACGACGAAGAATCGCAATACGCTGACTCCAAGGACAAATTTCGCTCCAAATTAAGCGATATCGTCCTGCTTCTATTGGATAGGCTTCACTGCCTAGTATGCCTGAAAAATGTGGTACTGGTGTTTTTGTCATCTCTTCTCCCCCTTTTACTTTCCCCTAGTTATTACTTATTTATTGTAGATTTTGGGTCCTTTACGCATGTGTTTCCGGTCATTTTTAGTCGGTGTTTCTTGATTGGAACGACCACCACCGGCTTGTTTCTTTTTGATGATTTCTAACATCTTTTCTTTAGTTGTTTGATTCACTTTATTTCTCCTTCATAAAAAGTCGACAACGCGACCATCTTTTCTATTATAACAGAAATAATAGGTTTAGCTAGCCTATCCTGTTTTTAAAGTCAGAAAAATAAGACATTGTGAATTGAGGCAATAATTATCGCCTCAATTCACAACGTCTTATCACATCATCAAACAATTAGTATGCACGGCCTTAGTTTTGAGCCGCACCTTTCACTTTTTGATAAACAAAATTTAAAATCAAACCAACCATAGCGACTGCTATCGCCACATAAAAGGCTTTTGAAAAATCACCATGGTTACTCTTGGCAATGCTGACAGCAATTTTAGGGCCGAAGAAAGCCGCAACAGAATAACCACAAAAGACAATACCATAGTTGACACCTTGGTTGATTGGGCCATAGCTTTCCATCACGAGTGGCGGATAAACCCCCATGACACCACCAAAGCAGATGCCCAAAATCATGATACTGATTGCAAAGCCTGTAGCTGATGATAGGCTAAGTAATAATACAAAGGCTAAGATAATCACACCTAGGATGATATACAAGGTATTATTTCAACCTAATTTATCAGAGACCGTTCCCCAAATCACGCGCCCTAGACAGTTACTCAAAGAGTAAAGACTGACATAAAAAGCTGCCGTTGTTGGGGTTAAGCCAAACATCTGCTGACCGATTACCGAGGCATTTGCTGCAATCATCAGGCCTGAGAAAGCGCCTGTAAACATCATTAAGAAAATGATATAAAAAGTAGGTGTTTTTAGCATGTCTAGCCAATTTTTATTGGCATTATCAAGCTTTTCTTGCCCTGCTATAGGTTGCATAGTTTTTGGTGTCTGATTGCCTGATGCAGATTTGATAAACAAACTTGCGATGAGAATAATCACCATATAAGCAATCCCTAAAACTCGGAAGGCAAAAGTGACATCATAATTTTGGATAAAGAAATTGGCAATCGGTGCCGCAATAATCGCAGCACCACCCATGCCAGCAGTAATGATACCTGCGGCAAGCCCTTTTTTATCAGGGAAAAGTTTAATCGTGTTACTCAGACATCCTGAGTAATCCAAGCCTTGACCGATACCCGCCAAAAGACCGTAAGTCAAATACAACATAGCTGGACTCGTCGCTAAACCAGATAGGCAAAAACCAAGGCCAAACATCAGACCACCAACTGTAATCGACCATTTTGCCAGACCACGGTCAGTGAAAAAGCCACCTAGAATCATAGGAATGGGTGCGACTGCTGAATTTATCGTAAAAGCCAACATAATTTCGGGCATGCCCCAACTTTTTGTCGTGCTTAGTGGTCCTGCAAACACACTAAAGGCATAGATTGCCCCTGTACAAAGTAAGACCACCGTTGAGGCGATAAGTACTTGCCATCTGTTCATATTCTGTTTCATGTTTTTCTCCGTCTATTATCGCATGATGCGATGAAGGCTTAGGTTAACTTATCGGCAACAACAGTTTTACCTGCAATGCGGCCAAAGGTGAAGATATCTGTTAAGGAATTCCCACCCAAGCGATTGCCGGCATGAATCCCACCGGCTACTTCACCAGCTGCGTAAAGCCCTGAAATGATTTTGCCAGACTGATCTAAAACATGGGTTTTAGTATCAATTTTCAAACCACCCATGGTATGGTGAACCGCCGGTTTTCTTGGTGTTGCGTAGAATGGTGCTGTGACAACTTTCAAGTCAAAAACGTCTTTACCAAATTCTGGATCTTCACCTTGATCAACATAAGTATTGTAGTTGTTAATCGTTGTCCCGAAGGTTTCAGGGTCAATTGAGAGTTGTTTTGCCAAGTCTTCGAGCGTATCTGCTCTGTACAATGTGCCATTTTCAACTTGTCTATCAATTTTTTCTTGACTGGTGTTATAAGCTGTATTTTTGATATGTTCATCCGCAATCAGATAGAATAAACCGCCATTATCAATCGCTGCTTGGGTTAATTGGTCACGACTACCATATTCATTGACAAACCGCTTACCGGATGTATTCACCATGACAAAGTTTTGAGGTGGTACTTGTAGCCCAGTGAATAAAGCGCCGGTTTCAGGGTCAGATACTGGCATCATTTGAAAGAATCCCATACCGGACAAATCTGCACCTGCACTTTGACCTAAGATAATCCCGTCACCTGTAATCGCAGGTGAATTTGATGTCTTAATGTCATCGTCAATATCCGTCCAATAGGTATTGTAGGCTTTAAGCATTTTAGTGTTGGCACCGAAACCACCGGTTGTCAGGATAACTGCTTGGGCGCGAACGGTTACCTTACCTCCTGCTAATCCTGTCCCTTCGATACCAGTGACTTCACCATTTTCAATGATTAAAGCATCAACTGGCGTATCTGTAATGATTTTTCCGCCATTATTTTCAACAAAGGTTTGCAAGGCAGAAACGAAAGCGTAGCCTTCACTTTTCAATGGTTTGTGACCACGGCGCCACAGTGCGCCAACTGGCATCGTCACTTCTTCTTGATCAAATTCAACGCCGATTTCTTCCAACCATTTCACAGACTCTAAAGCACGATCGGTCAAGATTTTAACTAAATCATATTGACCATAGATGACATTACCAAGTTGGTCTGTCCGTTTGCCGCCGAAATAAGTTTGCAGTCGGTGGAAAATGGCTGAATCAAACAAATAACCTGTTTGATTATCAATATCACTGAGATAAGCTGCGACTTGTGTTTTAAAGACTCTAAAGTCTTCCAAGTACTCTGCATCGATTTGACTTTCGTCAATTGCGGCCATTTCTTGAAGTGTGGGGCTCTCACCAGCATTGGCTGCAAAAGTATTTTGCCAAACTGGGTCTGCCGCATTCATTGGTCCGCCAGTACGAACGGTATTGCCACCGACTGCTGGGAATTTCTCAACGACAATTACGCGTTTACCTTGTTGTAAAATGCTTGCTGCTGCAGCTAATCCAGCACCACCAGCACCGACAACCACAACATCCGTTTCATATGTTTCATCGCCATGGTATTGGGCGCTTGGTGCTTTTGCACGTTTTCTCAAGGTATCAGGATTGGCACCTGCCATTTTCACAGCTTTTGCCACACCATCAAGCACACCATTACTGGTTACAGAGGCGCCTGACAAAATATCAACATTGAGCGTTTGGCCTTCAATAATTTGTGTCGGAATCCGTGTAAAGACGACATCGGCAATCCCTTGAGACTCGCCAGAAGTATCAATGTCGATGTTCTCGATTTTTACTTGACTGAATTTAACAACCATTGGTAAATAGCCATTATGACCAGGCGTTGTCACCGCATATTCACCAGTCTCAAAGACCACTTCTTCAGGAATATTGAGAATATTTGCGACTTCAGTGAACTTCATAAAGCGAAGGAAACAGCTCTCAAGGAAGTCAATCGTGCCTTCGTTTTTGAGTTGTCCTGCTTCATCAAAGGCGTGATTTGCTTGTCCTAGCAAAAATTCATAGCCCGTCATCACAACTGCATTCACCCCAGGTGCATCTAAAATTTGGCGCAAATGGAGTTGGGCACGAGAAGAGCCTTGCACATCTAACGATGCGCCAACGATCATCACTGGCTTGCCATCAAACGGATGAAGATTGAAAGACAACCATTCGATGAGACTCTTCAAACTTGAAGGGATTGAGTGGTTGTACTCAGGCGTTGCAATAATCACGCCATCTGCGTCTTCAATTTTCCGATTAAAGTCTTGAATCAAAGGTGAATAAGACGCATCTTTTGATTCATTGAACATGGGAACGTCTTTGATTTCTAAAATCTCGATTTCTGCTTTGTCGTTAAAATGTGTTTTCATGAATTGTAACAACAAACGATTATAAGATGATTTGGCATTTGTGCCAACAAGTCCAACAAATTTCATTATGCTATGCCTCCGTCTATATGTTCCCAAACAAATTTTCTTTTAATCTCTGTTTGTTCAGGATTTTGTCTGCTAATCTCATTTGTTATTTTTAAGAAGGATAGAAATTCAGCAAAATCTCCTTCAAGTTCTGCTACTTTATCAGCATAAAGTAAGTCATTAGCTTGACTAAACGCTTCTAGAGAACGACCTAAGAAAAATTCTGCCCCTGGTAAGATTCTTGCCTTTAATTCTGGTGCGTCTAAAATTTGACGGAGGTGGGCTTGCGCGCGTGATGTGCCAAGCGAGCCATGAGATGCACCAACAATCATCACCGGTTTATCAATCAAAGGTCTTATTGTATAAGAAAGCCATTCAAGAACGCTCTTCAAAGCAGCCGGAATAGAATGGTCATATTCAGGTGTTGCGATAATCACGCCATCTGAACTTGTGATTTTGTCAGATAAAAGCTGCACCTCGTGTGGCGCTTTTTTATCATCTGGTTCATCAAATGCTGGGATATCAGCAATTTCGCAAACATCAATCTCCACTGTCTCTTCAAAGTGTTTTTTCATAAATAGCAGTAATTTTCGATTGGTTGAGGTGTCAGAATTAGTTCCGACGATTCCGATAAGTTTCATATCAATTTCCTTCCCGCACAACTTTGAATTCGCTTACAAAGTTTGTGATTTAACTAACTTAATTCTAGCGCTATCAAATTAAAAAGTAAAATAGTTTTCTTGTTATCAAATCATAACAAATTTGTTATAATGGACAAAACAGGAGATTAATATGGCAGAACTATACTCTCAGCAGACTCTACACTACTTGGATATTCTATTAAAACACGGTAATTTCACTAAAGCAGCAAAAGATTTGTATGTCTCGCAACCACATTTAACACAAACCATTAAACGCATTGAATCTGACCTAGGCGCTCAAATCATCAATCGTGAAATCACACCACTTCAACTCACAGCCGCCGGTAAATTGTACTATCAATACTTGGTCGCTGCTGAAAACAAAAAAGAACAGTTTCGACAACAGTTCTTCCAATATACCAACCCAGGTAAAAAAGTGATACACTTAGGTGTTTTATCCAGTCTAGGCTCGTTTTTATTGCCGATTTTTTTGCCAGACTTTATTAAAGCTTATCCAGATGTTACTGTAGAATTGCACGAAGATTTACCAGAGCGTAATGAGTCAAAGCTCCTGAATGGCAGTATCGATTTCTTCATCGGCCAAAATCCAGAGACCATCTCACCTAACCTTAAAACAATTCATTTCGGAAAACATGGTTATTACGCATTGATACCGGAGTGTTCAGCATTTTATCAACCACAGCAATTTTTACTCTCAGATGAATGCATTCCGATGAAAACTTTGCTGAGTGAGCCTTTGGTGCTGACCAAGCGTGGCTCCGCCATCCGGCGGCAAGTTGATTATTTACTGCAAAAATATAAGATTCAGCTCAATATCGTTTTAGAGACCAACAACATTTTTACCGCCGTCAACCTAGCAAAAGCAAATGCAGGAGTTACATTTTTTGCTGAAAGCATTAAAGTTTTTGATAATCATCGCCCGTTTAATATCTATAAACTACCGCTAGACCTGCTTTCCTTGGATTATTTCATCAGCTATGACACCAAAAAAATTCTAGACCCGATTGAGCTAGAATTCGTTACTTTCTTTAAAAACGCTATTTCAAAACTACTTTAAAATTGTGCTAGGGCGTTTGTCGTACTGGCCATTTGGTTATCTTTTGTAATGACGATCGCTTTAATGTTTGGGATGTTGTTTAACTCACGAATCACCTCAGCTGCTTTTTTACCAAACAGTTTCGTCGTCCAGATTTCACCATCTAACGATTTTTCGGAAATGATCGTCAAACTTGCGAGGTCATTTGCTACCGGATAACCCGTTTTGCTATCAAAAATATGGTGAAAAATTTGTCCATCTGCTTTGATTTTTCGTTCATAAATGCCGCTTGTCACAACTGACAAGTTTTTTAAATTCAAAACAAGGGCATTGTTCCCTCGTGGCAAGGCAGGATTTTGAATACCAATTTTCCATAAACCTGATGAATCTTTGGGAGAATCTCCGAAAGTTAAAACATTGCCACCCAAGTCAATGAAACCTGAGGTAGCCTTTTCACTTTTGAAATAAGCCATGATTTTATCAGCGAAATAACCTTTAGCTAAAGCCCCTAAATCAATCTCCATCCCTTTTTTAAGTAAAAATACTGTCTGTTTCTGCTTGTCTAACTGAATCTTCTCAGGATCATTCAGCGACAAAACCTGTTTAATCTGATCATCACTTGGTTTCTGAGAGTCCTTAAAACCAATATGCCAGAGCTTAATCAATGGCCCAATCGCAATATTTAACAGCCCACCACTTGTGAGGCTTTCTTTTTTACCAATTTCAATCAATTCAAATAACTCAGCAGGCACTTGAATTGCTTTTATCCCAGCATTCTGATTAATCCTCATCAGTAAAGACTGGTCATCATTTGCACTGAATGTTTTTTCATAATCAGCTAATCTGAGAAAAGCTTCAGCAAGCAAGGCATCCCCAAAAGGATGCACAACGCCACACCTGATCACAATCCCCATGAGTTTAATACTGTTTTCTTTGAACATATTTTTCCTGTCTTTTTGGAGAAGGTTATAAATTCTCTACTTATTATACCTCGTTATAGCAAATATTATACCACTAATATAAAAAAATTGACTTTTACTTCAATAAAAAATAAGGTGATCATCGTTAAAGGGACTTTTTCAAACCCTTTGACAATGACCACCTTATCTATAAACTAACACATAGAAAGCTTAATTTAACATTATCGTTTGACAGACTTTATTGACATAATACAAATACCACCGAGAAGTGCAAAAGCGAATGATACAATGAATATTGCTGAAAATCCAAACACACTAATAACAAATGCAGCAATTACAGGCGCAAAGGCTTGCGTTACAGTATTACCTAAATTATAGACACCTAGGAAAAACGCAACTCGTTCTTTGTCTGGAATAACTTCCAAATTGAGCAAATTATCCAAAGAATTCAAGATTCCCATGCCAAGTCCTGCCATTAAACCATAAATCCAAATACTTGCATCATTTCTAAAGAAGAAAATACTAAGTGCACCAGCAGCTAAACATAAAGTTGACAAGGCAATTGGATATTTCAATAGCTTATATTTATCTGATAATTGCCCCAATAGCATTGCCCCAAAAATACTAAAGCCATTCTTTCCTAATGGCATGCCCAATCCACCGTAAGCACTTGAGGCAGTTGCTTTACCATCTTCTGGTGCCATATCTATCCATGCAACCATTGGCGCCACGATAAAATTCAAAGCAACTTGACTAATCATCCAAACAATAAGTAAGTAAGGGATAGTATTAGCAAATGAGGCTAAAATCATTGTCAACATGAAAGCAAATGCACCACCAAGTAACCAAGGTGTGCGTTGACCGTATTTATAATATGTTCTATCTGAAAAATATCCTGCTACCATATTTGAAATTGCAGCGACAATCATACCACACGTTGAGAATAAAGCGACAAGCTCAATTTTATTGCCAGCATCAATCTTTTGAATTAATGTCGGTAGAAACAAACTGGCCGCCACAATATAAGGGCCTAACCATGCAGCAGGTCCGATGATTAGCCCAGGTACAAGTCTTTTTAATGGAATTGTTTTTCCAACTTCTTCAGTCATTTTTTCTCCTTAAATAAAATAATTAATAGTTTTTAACGTTGTAGTAGTCAAAGTCAGCATAAGAATCTCTTTGATGTGCATCTACTGACCCGATAAAATTAAATAATGCTGTAAATCCACCTATTTCTCCTGGCTCTCCATTGACACCTTCATCAGAAAGATATGTAACATCTATATTTTTTTCTAATGTAAGCCACTCCTCTTCCAAAAGATACTGTAATGTCGCAAAACCATTTTGATAGATGATTTTTAGTGAAGCGATGCCTTCAGGTACTTTTATTTTATGATTCGGGTATTCGATTCGTTGTCCTAATTTTGCCTGAAGTATCGTCAATATTGTACTACCATCTTCTTAGAATAAGTTAGATATAAGTAAAGCCAGTTATTGGCATCATAATATAAACCTGTACCAGCCGTTTCTGAATAATGATTTGGATGAAATTCAACTTTTGTTTCAACTTCATAATCAAAAGAAGTCGCACGAGTCGCCATAATAGCAGGATTTCTTTGTGAGAAATAAGAGTTTTCACCATGAATACGTAGGTAGCCAGTCCGTTCGTTGGTATTCACCCATTCTTTTGTTTGTTCACGATAAGGGGTCATAAAACGCAAATCATAGTCGTTATCAAAGTCATCAAATATATCCCAATTAGAGCTTGAAGTATAAGCAAAACCTTTTATACCATCGACCTTCATTTTAGCTAGGTTGCTACCATCCGCCATCTCTAACCACTCATCTTCTGTCCAAATCATTTTTTGAATGGCTGTCTCTCTCCCAAGAGGGTTTAATAATTTATTTTCTAGAGGACGAGACATCAAGTGTGCTATATACCACTCGCCAGTTGTTGTCTCCACAAGTGACCCGTGTCCCGCTTTTTGCATGACTGAATCAGGATTATACATTTCAAAATGTCCTGCATCGGGATCTCCTAATAAAAATAAATGTCGAGGTAATGAGGTAATGATTGGCTCACCCGATGGATGTGGTTCATATGGTCCTAGAATGTGTTTAGCTCTACCTATTTCTACACCATGAGCATAACCGGTTCCACCGGCAGCAATCAAAAGATAATAATATGAGCCATGCTGATAAATTTGGGGTGCTTCTGCACATCCACGCGTAGTGAAACCTTGTGTAACGCGGTGCCAGTCACCAATTATGCCACCATTATCTAAATCTGCTTCCGCAATGACGATATGACCGGGTGCTTGATAACCATCACGATTCTCCCACTCTAAAATCGTGACATAGTGTTTACCATTCTCATGATAAATCGCTGGATCAAAGCCAATCGCTGTCATAAATATAGGTTTTGACCATGGGCCATGAATACTATCCGCAGACATGGCATAAGAATCTGAGTTAAACTCCCGACCACCCATATTGACCATATGAGAATAAGCCAACCAATATTTTTTAGTTGTTTTATCATAAGAAAGATGAGGTGCCCATATTCCTGCTGGTGTACTTGTCCCTCTCAAATTAACTTCGCCATCTTTTAGTGCATAATCTACCAGTTGCCAATCATTCAAATCCTTAGATTCAAAAAATTGGACAGCTGGTTGCCAATGGAAAGTAGACGCTGCTAAGTAATAGGTATCGTCCACTCTAATGATTGCAGGGTCAGGTGCCATACCTGGGATAATAGGGTTATTAATTGTTGTCATGAATTTCTCCTTTTTATCTGTAAGCGCTTACTAGATGCTTATATTCTATCAAAGTGGTATCTAATTGTTAATATCATTAGTCGGTGTGAAATTACCATTTCCCGTAAAAGTCATAGATAAATGAATCAAAGTAAAAAAACCTACTTTCTTGAAAAGTAGGCTTTACGATTATCAAAAAGTAGGAGATGACATTTAATTTTTATCTATTTTTTGTCTATATTCTCTTGGCGATAAGTGACTCCATGATTTAAACTGTCTGGAAAAATGTGACACATTTTGATAACCAACAATCTCTGAAATATTAGAAATTGGCAAACTAGGCTGACTTAATAAATATTTTGATTCATTATATCTTAACTGATCTAAATATTGTTTAGGACTGATAAAATATACTTTTTTAAAAGTTTTAAGCATGGTACTTTCGCTAATATTAAGGGCACCTCTAATAACTACCAATTAATTCACCTCAAAATGAAATTAGAAAAAAACACAGAAAACTAAGCATAGTCTACTGTGTTTTTCTTTATGTTACA